>ERZ791858.48-NODE-48-length-144746-cov-50.951787_pt1 | contig 144746 bp, 122 predicted proteins | sample MGYA00510284_ERZ791858 | MGnify/ENA primary metagenome ERZ791858 (study PRJEB30046, sample SAMN00792077) | human gut metagenome | study: EMG produced TPA metagenomics assembly of the A metagenome-wide association study of gut microbiota in type 2... | reverse complement strand
GAGCGCCTGCCTTACAAGCAGGATGTCAGCAGTTCGATCCTGTTATCGCCCACCAAGCTCTATTCAAGGAACTGGACATGAAGGTCTTCACCATCGTGCACGGTTCCTTTTTATTTTTGCATATAAACTGGTGTAACGGGCGTCCCACGCGGACGCCCCTACAGATGGATGGAGGAATAATCAGCCAGCCATGTAGGGGCGCGCACGTGGCGCGCCCGCCCGGATTTTGTGTGTTGCGAGCACAAGCCACGCAATCCCGTACCAATATCCATATTTTGTACTACCGTCCATTGTCGTGTTACGGAACCGAAAGGCCATAAAAGAGTTGTCTTTATGGCCTTTTTTCATTATCATGAGAATATAGATGTTTTTGCGTACAGACAGGAGGCCGACGATCATGGCAGATACGATAAAAAATTGGGAAAAAATGAGACAGGCATTGCAGTTATCCGGCGCAGAGCTGCGGGAACTGGCACAGCACTTCCGGAAGAGTGCCGAAGACGCTCTGGAAGGGAAGGAGAGCTCCCTTTCGGCGCTGCGCACCTATCTGGGCTTGCCGACGGGACGGGAAACGGGGACCTTCCTGGCCCTGGATTTCGGCGGCACGAACGTCCGGGCTTCGCGCATCCGTCTCATGGGCGAACAGGGCTTTGCCGTAGAAAGCAAGGTGGCCAAACCCTTGAAATGCGCTGACTACGACTACACGGCTTCGTCGAAGACGGCAGACGAACTTTTCGACTTCATCGCCGCCATCGTCAAGGAAGCGGCTGACGGCAATCACGACTATAAACTGGGCTTTACCTTTTCCTTTGCCGTCGACCAGACGTCGGCCAAGGATGCCAGCCTCATCGCCTGGTCCAAGGAAATCGCCGTTCCCGGCGTGGCCGGCCAGTCCATCAATGGCCTGCTGAAAGAGGCCCTCGTCCGGGCCGACCTGGACCGCATCGAACCGGTGGCCCTGCTCAACGATACGACGGCGACCCTCCTTTCTTCGGTCTATCAACACAACCCGTCGCGCATCGGCATCGTCTGCGGCACGGGCTTTAACATGTGCTATTATGAACCGGCCCTGCAGATGATCGTCAACCTGGAAGCGGCCGGCTTCGACGGCGGCCCGGCTACGGTCTGGGACCGCCTCGTCGATGAAGCGTCTCAGCTGCCTGGCGACCATCCCTTTGAAAAGATGATCGGCGGCCGCTATTTGAGCGAAGTCTGCCGCGTCGTCTTTGGCGAATACCTCAAACGGGACATCCCGTATTTTACGACGCGCGACATGAACGAACTCATTTCCGGCCAGCAGACAGCAGAAGAACTGCTCGGTTTCGCCGTCAGCGAAGAAGAACAAGAAGGCCTCTGTGCCCTGGTCCGGGCCATCTTTGCCCGGGCGGCCCAGCTCATCGGAGCGGCCAGCTTCGGCCTTCTCAGTCACCTGGCAGCGGATAAGGGCTTTACGGAACAGTCTATTGCCATCGAAGGCAGCCTGGTCGAAAAAATCAAAGGCGTTCCGTCGCTCATCGAAGATGCCATCTGCGTCTTCTGCATGGCTCCGACCGAAAATACGCGCATCCACGTCATCTCCAACAGCAACGGAGCCTCCGTCGGCGCTGCCATCGCTGCGGCACTTTGTGAGTGTTAATTCCGTTCATCGTAGGTCGAAAATATCATACCATCGCGATGAACGACGAACGACCAGCTTGACGTCCGTCCCTGGATTCCTTATAATGAAACTATGACCCGGCCCCTGCGGATTTTTCCGCCGGGGCCTGTTTCGTGAAGGGGGAACCAGCCATGCAACTTGCCGAACTCATCAACGCCCATCGTCAGCAGCTCAATAATACGGATATGGGGATATGGAAGTACATCTTGCAGCACCGCGCCGCTGTCCGCCACAGCTCGATCCATGAACTGGCCAAGGCCTGTCACGTCTCGACGACGACGATTGTCCGCTTCGCCCAGAAATTAGGCCTCGACGGCTTCGGTGAATTCAAGATGCTCCTCAAGCGGGAAGAACCGGAAATTTCCTGCTATGATACGAATGTTATGGACGAACTCCAGCGCTTCTATGAACAGACCGTGGACAAGCTCTGCAGCCGTAACTTCGATAGCGCCAGCGCCCTCGTCCATGAAGCCAACCGGATTTTCACCTATGCGTCGGGCTACGTCCAGAATAACGTCGTCCAGGAGCTGAAGCGTCTTTTTTTCTACGACAACGTCATGCTCTACGACGTACCGGCACGGGAAGAATTCCGCAACCTCATCCGGACCATGACCAAAGACGACTTGTTCATCATCGTTTCCTTCTCCGGCGAATCGCCGGCCGTCAAGGAACTGGCCCAGGCCCTGAAACTGCGGGACATTCCCTTCATTTCCATTACCCGCCTGCACGACAATACCCTGGCGTCGCTGTCGACGGTCAATTTTTACGTCTCGCCGGCCCGCTTCCAGCTCTATGACAAGGAAGACGACCACGTCGCCTTTCAGTCCATGATGCCTTATTTTGTCCTGGCTGAGATATGGTATGTGAAATATTGTATGTATCTGCACCATTTGAAACAAGAACAAGAGGCTTCCCGATAGGCTGTACCAAAGTACAGGAAATGTACCAGGTTACAGGCCGGGGGCCGTGTGCCAGAACGCCGCGAATCTATTGTATTCGCGGCGTTTTTTTTATATCCTGTTACTAAAGAAAGCTTATGTACTTTGTTTCACAAACGGGAGGAATTGTCTATGTCATTCAACAAGGACCGCGTGATGCAGGAACTGCAGCGTTTTGGCGGCGCTATGTACACACCGGTCATCTTATTCGCCTTCTTCGGGCTGACTGTCGCCTTGTCGATCATCTTCAGCAATACGGGCCTCTTCGGCAGCCTGGCAGAAAAAGGGACCCTCTGGTATGATTTCTGGTACGTCGTCCAGCAGGGCGCCTGGACCGTCTTCAATCAGATGCCGATCCTCTTTGCCATCGCCGTTCCCATTGGCTTTGCCAAGAAAGAACAGGCCCGCTGTGCCATGGAAGGTTTCGTCATCTACATGGTATTCAACTATTTCATCGCCGGTATCCTGACCCTTCACGGCAGCTACTTCGGCGTCGACTATAGTCAGAACGCCGGTGCCGGCACGGGCCTGGCCATGATTGCCAACATCAAGACCCTGGACATGGGCATGCTCGGCGCTATCTTCATTGCCTGCATCTCGGCCTACTTGCACAACCATTTCTATGATACGGAAATCCCGGACTGGCTCGGCATCTTCAAGGGACCGGCCTTCGTCGTCGCCGTCGGCTTCCTGGTCATGCTGCCCATGGCGCTCCTCTTCTGTTACATCTGGCCGCCTATCCAGCACGGTATCGAACAGTTCCAGTTCTTCCTCAAGACCAGCGGCATCTTCGGCGTCTGGGCTTACACCTTCTCGGAACGCATTCTCTTGCCGGCAGGCCTGCATCATTTTATTTACCTGCCCTTCATTTACGGTCCGGCTGTCTGTGACGGTGGCATCCAGGCTTACTGGCTGCAGCACCTCAATGATTTCGCCACCAGTGCTCATTCCCTGCGGGACATGTTCCCCCAAGGCGGCTTTGCCCTCCACGGTAGTGCCAAAGTCTTCGGCCTGCCCGGCGCAGCCCTGGCCATGTACTATTGTGCTAAACCGGAAAAACGCAAGAAAGTCGCAACCCTGCTCATTCCGGCTACGATTACAGCCGTCCTCTGCGGCATTACCGAACCGATTGAATTTACCTTCTTGTTCGTCGCTCCGCTCTTATACGTCGTCCATGCCGTCTTAGCGGCTACCTTGTCGGCGACGCTCTATTTCATCGGCTTGTCGGGCAACTTCGGTGGTGGCCTCATCGACTGCTTCGTCCAGAACTGGATCCCCTTGTTCCGCTATCATGCCTGGACCTACATTTTGCAGATTGCCATTGGCCTCGGCTTTACGGCCATTTACTTCGTCGTCTTCCGCTTCCTCATCCTTCACTTCGATTTGCCCACGCCGGGCCGTACCGATGATGGCGGCGAAGACAAACTGTTCACCAAAGCGGAATACAAAGCCAAGAAAGAAATGGAAAAGAAAGGCATTGCCGGCGGTGCCGATGCCCTGAAAGCCCAGGTCTTCCTCGATTGCCTCGGCGGTCCGGACAATATCCGCGAAGTCACCAACTGCGCAACCCGCCTGCGGGTCACGGTCAACGACCCGGATAAGGTCGCTGCGACCAGCAAGTTCACCAATGCCGGTGCCTTCGGCCTGGTCAAGAACGGTCACGCCATCCAGGTCATCGTCGGCCTGTCCGTGCCCAATGTCCGCGGCCATTTCGACGCCCTCATGAAAGGGGAAATGCCGGCAGCCGTAGAAAGCACGGTCCCGGAAACGAAAGAAGTTCCGGCAGAAACGCCGGCAGCTCCGGCTGCTGAATCCGTCGCTTCTGTCGATGAAGACGACCGTTCCATGAAGCTGAAAGCCTTTGTCTCCGGCGACCTCGTCGACATCAGCGAAGTACCGGACGATGCCTTCTCGCAGAAGATGATGGGCGACGGCGTCGCTATCAAACCGTCGGGCGATACTATCGTCGCCCCGGCAGACGCGACCGTTTCCATGATCATGGAAAGTTCGCTCCATGCGATTGGCCTGGAACTGAGCAACGGTGCCGAAGTGCTCATCCACATCGGCTTGGATACAGTCAATATGAATGGCGACGGGTTCACGCTGCTGACCCAGCAGGACGCCCAGGTCAAAGCCGGTGACCCCTTGATTCGCTTCGACCGCGATGCCATCGCCAAAGCCGGCTATAACGACATCGTCATCATGGCCGTCACCAACTCGACGGAATACCCGCAGATGAAGAAGGAACCGGACCAGCCTGTCGTCGCTGGTGAAACACCGATTGTCATTTTCTAGGAGGGTTTTATGGATACTTTGAAATGGTGGCAGCAGACGGCTGTCTATCAGATTTATCCCCGCAGCTTCCAGGACACGACGGACAGCGGCGAAGGCGATATTGCAGGCGTTACGCGCCACTTGGATTATCTCAAGAAGCTCGGTGTCGGGGCCATCTGGCTGACGCCGGTCTACCCGTCGCCCATGGTCGACAACGGCTACGATATCAGCGATTATACGGCCATCGACGGGCGCTACGGCACGATAGAAGATATGGATACCCTCATTGCCGAAGGGAAAAAGCGGAATATCCGCGTCGTCATGGACCTGGTGTACAACCACACGTCGGACCAGCACGCCTGGTTCCAGGAATCGAAGCGCAGCCGCACGAACGACAAAGCGGACTGGTACATCTGGCGCGATGCCAAAGAAGACGGCTCGGCGCCGACGAACTGGCGCTCCATCTTCGGCGGCCCGGCCTGGACGTGGTGCGAAGAACGGCAACAGTATTACCTGCACACCTTCGCCGTCGAACAGCCCGATTTGAACTGGGAAAATCCGGCCGTCCGCCAGGCCCTCTATGATGCGGCCAATTTCTGGATAGCCAAAGGCGTCGGCGGCTTCCGCATCGATGCCATCGTCTACATCAAGAAACCGGCCGTCTTCACAGACGGCCCCGTCGACGGAGCCGATGGCCTGTCGTCCATCCACAAGATAATCGCCAATACGCCGGGCATCCTCGATTTTCTCCATGAATTTCGCCGGAAGGTCTTCGACGGCCACGATATCTTTACCGTCGCCGAAGCCAACGGCGTCACGCCGGCCGACCTGCCCCAGTGGGTCGGAAAGGACGGAGCTTTCAGCATGCTCTTCGAGTTCAGCCATGTGAACCTGGAATTTCCCAATGATGAAGTCTGGTGCCGTGCCGAAAAATGGCCCCTGACCAAGCTCAAGAAAGCCCTGTCCGACAGCCAGCAGGCGACGGCAGCCAATGGCTGGTATCCCATCTTCTTCGAGAACCACGACCAGATACGCTGTGTCAACCGCTATTTCCCGGAAGGGACGGATAAGAAGAAGGCGGCCAAAGCCATGGCGACCATCTTGTTCAGCCTGCGCGGGACGCCCTTCATTTACGAGGGCCAGGAGTTAGGCATGGCCAATACGGCCTTTGCCCGTATCGAAGACTACAATGACATTTCGACGCACGGCCAGTATCAGCTGGCCCTGGATGAAGGCTTTGCACCGGCAGAGGCCCTGCACCTCGTCCAGGCCCACAGCCGCGATAATGCCCGGACGCCCATGCAGTGGACGACGGCAGCCCAGGCCGGCTTTACGACGGGGACGCCGTGGCTGCCCGTCCATGACGATTACCTGCAGTGCTGTGCTGAGAGCGAAGAACACGATGCTGATTCGGTCCTCTGGTACTACCGCCGCATCCAGGCCGAACGCTTCCAGGGGGAAGCGGCAGCCATCCTGCAGCGAGGGCGCTACGAAGAGCTGCTGGCTGATGATGAACGCATTTACGCTTTCAAGCGTATCTTAGACGACCAGGCGACATTGACGCTGGTCAATTTTACCAACGAAACCATCGATTATGACGCATCGCTGACGGAAGGCGCAACGGTCCTTATGGGCAACTACGACGCCCAGGAAGCCGGAAGATTGCGCCCGGCCGAAGCCGTCATATATCGTGTATGAGGAGGATTATTATGTTAAAAGTTGCTGCCAGCGATTATGACGGAACCCTGTTCCGCGACGATATCATTACGGCCCGCGATGCCGAAGCCATCCGCAGATGGCGGGCTGCAGGCCATAAATTCGGCGTCGTGTCCGGACGGGACCACGGCATGCTCATGCCCCAGCTCAAACACTATGGCGTCGAATATGATTACCTGGCCTGCAATAACGGCGGCCTCATCAGCGATGACCAGGACCGCGTCCTCTGGGAAGCCCGCATCGAACCGGCCGTCCTCAAGGCCGTCAGCAAGCTGGAACTGGTTCGTAAGTCCTTCCATTTCTCCTTCTCTTCGCAGGACCGGACCTATCTCTGCCATGATTTGCCGGGCACCTGGGTCTGGCGGGAAGCGAAAGAATGGGACTATCCCATCGTGCCGATAACGGAAGACGACATCGACCATCTGCCCCAGACGATTCACCAGTATTCCCTAGGCTTCACCGATCCCGACGATGCCCTGGCCGCGAGCGAACAGGTCAACGCCCATTTTGGCGATACCGTCCATGCCTATCCCAACCGCTGCGCCGTCGACATCATCCCCTCCGATATCAGTAAACAACAGGCAATTGCCCACACGCTCTCCCTCTTTGGCTGGGACGGTGCGGACATCCTGGCTATTGGCGATGAAATCAACGACCTGCCCATGATCCTGGGCTATAACGGCTATACCGTCGCCACGGCCCGTCCGGCTATCCAGGACCAGGCTCGTAAAGTCTATGACAGCGTAGGGGCCATGCTGGAAGATAATTTATAAGAAAAGAGGTCCTTACCATGGATTTGAATAAAAAAGCCCTGGTCGTCCTGGCTGCCGTGACTCTCGGCACTGTCGGCACGGCCCTGGCCGCATCGGCTGACAGCTTCTCCGATGTCCCCAAAGACCACTGGTCCTATGAAGCCCTGGATTACCTGGCAAAAGAAGGCGTCATCGAAGGCATGGGCAACAGCACCTTTGAAGGCGGCCGCACCATGACCCGCTACGAAGTCGCCAGTATCGTCGCCAAAGCCATGCAAAAAGGCGGCGGCAATTTCGGTGACAAGACGGTCCTGGAAAAACTGCACGCCGAATATGCCGACGAAATCAACGTCTTGCAGCAGCAAGTCGCCAAGAACACCAAGCAGATCGAGCAGAATACCAAGGACATCGATTCGCTGAAAAACGGTATTGCCGGCAAGATGGAACTGAGCGGCTTTATCCGTGTCCAGTATGACCACGACAAGTATAGCAATAACGTCCAGAACAACAGTGATTTATACAAAGATAATGACCGCTTCTATATGAGCTTGAATGGGTCCTATAAAGTCAACGATAACTGGAAAGCCAAATTCCAGTTAGAAAAGAATTCATTCTACAACGGCGGCCATGACCATGAAAACGAATCGGGTTCGTGGGCGACCGATGGCAGGGATAAAGGCCGGGCGAAACGCTGGTCTGGCCATGATGGCGATATCCAGCGCATCTGGGTCGAAGGGACAGACCCGAAAACGGGAGCCTGGATCAATATCGGCCGTGCCTGGCGCGGCTTAGGCCAGCAGAACGTCCTCTTCGGCACAGAATCAGATGGTTTCCAGCTCGGCGTTCCCATCAAAGGGACCAGCCTGACCGCCAGCGGCTTCTGGTTTGCCTCGACGAATGGCGGGAATCATGAAAGCTGGTACGGCCTCGGCACGTGGGGGAATATCGGACCGCGGGCCGGTATCAACGTAGCCTATGCCTTGAATTCCAAGCATAAAGGCGATGTTTACGAAAAGAGCACGAGTCATCTGGAATCGTGGGGCGAAGAAACCGTCGATTACGATAAAGCCTACGTCCTCAGTGGCTGGCTGGACCTGTCCAAGAATACCCGTCTCCTGGCCGACTATGTCCAGACCAACGCTGATTATCAAAATAACAGTACGTTCTTGCGCTTGAACTATCGCAATACAGACCTTCAGAAACCGGGAACGTGGCAGGCCTATGCCCGCTGGTATCGTTATGGAACCAATGGCACCATCGCCGGTGACGATGAATGGAGCTCCTTGTTCTACAATGGTAGTGCCGGCAGTAAAGGCTGGATTTTGGGGTATAAATACGTTCCTTGGAAGAACATCGAATGGGAAACGCTCTACTCGAAGCAGGAACAGATTTCCAATTCAGATAATAAACGGACCCTCGTCCGCACTCAGATGGACTTCCATTTCTAAAATTTAAGGCCTTTCCTCGGACTCAGATGCGGCTGCGCCGCGATAAACTCAAACTGACAACGACGCTGCGGGAAACCCTCAGCGCGTAGCGGGCCGCCCGCAGCCACTGTCCGTCCAGGGAACTATCCTGCAATTGACAGACCAGAAAAATCTGGGCGTCCCCTACGGAATCGCATACAGGCGATGAAAAAATAAATGCAGGCCGCAGGTGGCCGGTCGCAGGTCGAAAAAAACGGCCAGCGGCCGCACGTAGGGGCTCGCACTTGGCGAGCCCGCTAGGGGGATTTCGCCACAGCCCATTCGAGTATAATGGCAGGTTTTACGAATTACGAACCACGAGCCACTAACAACTAGCCACTAGCCACTCAAAAAGGCGCTGTCTTCATGCGACAGCGCCTTTTTACTCACGGCATACTGATTCCTTCCTGGTGGTTCATGGAAAAGCCGCCTTTTTCTACGTCGTCGAAGTCGAGGGACGGGTCGTATTCTGGAAGTTTGGTCAGGCGTTTGACCAGGCCGAAGGGCTTTTTCAGGGAGAGTTTGTCTCCTTTGCCCGAGAGGACCCAGAGGACTTTGTAGCCTTTGGGCGGCGTCTGGAGTTTTTCTTCGCCTTTGCCGTCGGTGAAGTAGACGACGAGGTCGACGCGCTGTGTATTGGCGTAGGCGAAGACCGGGGAATAGGCCGTGCCGCCGCGGATGTCCAGGCGGCCGCGGACGTCGTCCATAGTGCGGATGCGGTAGGTGCGGCGGATTTCATCGTCACATTCGGCGACGATGATTTCATGGTTGTAGCAGCGGACCAGGTGCAGGACTTCGCCGATGGCCTGGCGGAATTCGGCGTCGGTGATGCTGCCGCTGATGTCCAGGCCGATGAGGATTTTTGCCGTATGGGAGCGCAGGCAGCCTGGCAGGTCCAGGCGTTCCGGCTGGCGGCGGTTGCGGCGCATGGTCGTCTTTTTCCAGGTGCTGGTGACGGAGCCGACGAGCTTCTTCAGGTACCAGTGCCAGGGCAGATCTTCCTGGGCGTCTTTCAGGGCTGCAATCATGCTTTCCAGATAGTTCGACAGTTCGCCTTTGCATGACGCGTCGATGTATTTTTCTGTGAATTTGCGCAGCGTCTCTTCGTCGATGTCGTCGCCTTCGTCCCATAAATCATGGGTCTTGGCCGGGTCGTAGGACACGGCAATGGATTCGTCGGAATCGCTGTCCGATTCGGGCAGGTCTTTCTTGTCGGTCCGCAGGTCCAGGGCGCCTTGAATCTTATCGACGTAGTATTCCAGGCTTTCAAAGGGCTTTAATAGCAGGGCATAGTTCATGTTCACCCATTCCAGGGTCGTCGAGAAGGGCGGCAGGTGGTCGAGGTAGGTGTTGACGACGACGTCCATAGCCAGATTGACGGCCAGCTTGCTGTATTGCTGCCGCAGTTCTTTGGCCCGGATGAGGTGGAGCGATACGACGTGGAGGATTTCGTGCTTGATGGTGCTCTCCATCTGTTCCGGCGACAGGGGCAGGAAGAGCATGGGGTTGAAATAGAGATGATACCGCGTCCCTTTGAAGTTGGTCCCCGTCGGTGAAGCCATGTCGAAGCGGATGTCCTTGACCATTTGGAAGAGGAAATAGCCGAAGAAATTGTCTTTGTCTTCCATCAAGTGACCGGTGATGCGGTCCAGGAAGGCGTAGAATTTCTTTTGGAAATCGGCCGGCACGTCCGGGACGCTCCCTGTCCGGCGCTGTTCGGCGAGGACGGCGTCGGCTACGATAGATGCCTGCTGATAGAGTAGATTGGCCGCAATGGGCAGTGACTGTTCCATAAGCTGTTATCGCAGGGAGCGGAAGGCGGCGAAGTAGCTGTCGATGAAGTCGTCGTTATCCAAAGCGCAGGCATAGACTTTGGGGTTGGCGGCTTTCATGTCTTTCATGACGCCGAGGCGCAAGTCGACCGGGTAGAGGGCCAGGAAGGCTACGAAGCGGGACAGGAGCGCCTGGGCCTGGCTGTCGTCGAGGCGGAGTTCATGTTCCAGCTGTTTAAGGATATTCTTGGCGGCCAAATAGAGGCGGGTGTGGCTTTCGCTGGCAATCCGGCTGGACAGGGCCGGGTCCAGGGACGGTCCGCCGAAGACGTCGTCATAAGCGATGAGGGGCTGGGCGTCGGACGTGACGAAATGGACGAATTCCTGGGCGATGAGTTTGCCGACGTTGCCGCGGATGACGTTGTAGAAGACGCCCTGCGGGATGGCCGACGGGTCCTGTTTATAAATGTGGTACAGCTTGGAAATGCGTTCGTAACTGCGCGGCGTCGCATTGATATCGTCTTCGTTGGTCTTGTCCAGGTATTCCGGGAAGGTGGAAATGAATTCCATGACTTTTTCTTCGATGCCCGCTGTCGAGGCCCAATCGAGCCACTGCAGGTAATCGGCTTCCATATACAGCCAGACGAAGCGGTTCTGCTGGGCCGCATCCATTTCGACGACTTCGTAGTCGTAGGAATCGGCCGGGTTCATGGCGGCGATGATGTGGACCGACGGTGATAAGACGTAGCCGTTGATTTCGCGGTTGAGGATGAGGTTCATCAGTTCCTGCTGGACGGCGTGGTCGCAGCGGTTGATTTCGTCGATGAACAAGAGGACCGTCTTGCCCTTGGCGATTTCTTCGTCGATTTTGCGGAGTTTGTGGTGAACGGCGTAAATCGTCGTGCCCGCTTCGACCGTAGGCAGGCCGCCGATTTCCCCTTCTTTGAGGAGGTTGCCGTCGATGCCGACGAGGCTCCAGTCGTTCTTGGCAGCCAGTTCCCGGGCCAGGGAGGTCTTGCCGATACCCGTTTCGCCGACGAGCAGTGGGACTTCGCCGGCTTTGAGGACTAATTCTACGCTTTTGAAAGTATCTGTAAAGTTCATGATTTCGCTCCTATTTCAATGTCAATTTTTCATCTACTGTGATGCGGCGGGCCTTCTTGCTGCCGCAATCGTCGACGAGGAGGACTTTATCAGCCGGCGTCAGGTCGACGGCGCTGCAGGTAATGAAGTTGCGGACGTAGTCTTCCGGCACGTCATCCCGGGACAAGACGGCCTTGAAGGTGTTGCGCCAGTCATCGGGCGTCAGGGAAATGCCCTTGGGCATATATTTGCTGACCAGGACGTTGCGGCTGAGGAAGTGGAGGAATTCTTCTTTGCTGATGTCCGGGATGAGGCGGATGGCCTGTTCATTTTCGCTGATGGCCAGTTCTTTCGCTTCTTCTGTCGGTTTTTCGATGTAGCGCAGGGCTTCGTAATTGCCGCGGATGGCAGCCAGCTGGACGGCCGGTGTCGGATGCTGGATGTATTTGATGGCGTCGTAATTCTTTTCTACGGCCCGCAGCTGAAGGTCTTCGTCCGGGTCTTTGACGTATTTGATGGCCCAGCCGGACTGTTCCAGGGCGGCGTCGATGAGTTCCGGTGACGGATTTTTGATATAGCTCAAGTTGTTCCAGCCGGACTGGACGGCTTGCAGGAGCATGTCTTCCGAGGGATGGTCGATGAATTGGATGGCCCGCGCCGTATTGGCGACGGCGGCTTTCTGGACGGCTTCGGAAGGATGCTTGATGTATTGCAGGGCTAGGCCGTTCATCTGGACAGCCAGGAGCTGCATTTCTTCCGACGGATTTTCGATGCGGTCGATTACATAGGGATTGTTGCGGATCATATTCATATATTTTTCATTCGTCATGTCAGGTCCCCTTCATTTCATATAATAAAGATTCATTGCCTCTATTATACAATAGCTGCGGGCCGGAGGGAAATATTTTAAGTGGCTGGTGGTTAGCAGCCAGTGGCCAGGGGATGGTTTTAAATTTTTTACCATTTGCTGCAAACTTAAAACTCAAAAAGGGGCTGTCGCACATGCGACAGCCCCTTTTCTGTAAACTATGTTGATAGAGAAACCTCTCAGTCAGCTTCGCTGACAGCTCTCCTATAAGGAGAGCCACTGCGAGCCACGAGCCACTAATCCTTCTGCGGCGTGAGGGCGGCGAAGTGATGCAGGGCCGTGTACATGTCGCGGACGTTTTTGAACTGGACCGTGTCGATCTTGACGGCATAGTCTGTTCCATCGGGCCGGTAGACCTTGGTCAGATCGGCTTTCAGGTCGTATGTCCCTTCGCGCTTGTTGGCGTGCAGGGCCGCTTTGTATTCGTTGATCTGGTGGATTTCCTGGCCCATCTGGAAGACCAGGTCGTCGCGGATGCCGGCGTATTTTTCGACGTACAGCGTCAGGCTCATGTTTTCGATGCTGTTGGGATAGTCCATGGTCTGCATGGCCCGGAGGGAATCCATATCGGCATAGACGATGCCGTCCGGGCTGGTGCTGATGACCCGGTAACGGCTGGGATTATTGACCAGGGTCTGGGAATCCATGGCATTGGCTGTCAGGCAGCCCAGGGCCAGGAGCAGGGACGCGCAGAGTGTCGTCATTTTTTTCATCATAATGATTCATCCTTTCTTGTATTTGATGAGTTAATCGTTTATCCTTATTATACCATGAGGGCCTCGTCTACTACAAGCGTACGGAAACAGGCCGGCATCGAAATCAATGGGAGCGAAGTCGTCCCATGTGTATACATAAAATGCCCACTTTTTTCTTGATAAAAATTTTGAAATATCATAAAATTATCTTATGGAAAACGCAAAGAAAGGAAAGGGTGCTATGTTAGATTTTCGTATCCATACATTTTTGTGCGTTTGCCGTCACATGAACTATACCCGGGCTGCTGCGGAACTGCACATCACACAGCCTGCCGTTTCTCAGCATATTCGCTATTTAGAACGCGAATACGGGACCAAACTCTTTAGTTACAAGGGGAAACACCTGCAGCTGACCCAGGCTGGTCACATTCTTTGGAATGCCGTGACTGCCATCAGCCATGACGATGCCATCTTGAAAGAGCATCTCCGTGATTTGCAGCATAACCGCTCCTTGTCTTTTGGTGCGACGCCAACGGCTGGCGTGGGGATTCTCGATAAGTTGGCTGACCTGCTCAAGCATAACGACGATATGAATCTCCGCATGGAAATTGCCGATGCTGAAAAACTGCTCCAGTCCCTGGATGATGGTGCCATTGATTTCGCCATCGTCGAAAGCTCCTTTGACCAAGGGCGCTATGAATCGCTCTTATTTTCTAATGAACCGATTGTCGCTGTCTGCGGCACAGGCTATGAAGCGCCGGAGGAAATGACACTGTCTGAACTCATGCGCTATCGGGTCATCGTCCGCGAACGCCATGCCGGCGCCCGCCGGATTTTAGAACATAAGCTGGCAGAACAGGGGTACACACTGGAACATTTCCCGGCCCGCTATGAAGTGGGCAGCTTGTCGGCCGTCAAAGGGCTGGCCTGCCGCGACTGCGGTATTGCATTTTTATATGAAAAATCGGTTCAGAAAGAACTGGCTGACGGGACGCTGCGGCGCATTGTCGTCAAGGATTTTTCCGTCATGCACGCATTTTCATTCTTGTGGCGCAAAGGCAGCATGTATCGCGCTTTATTCACACAGATATACGACCAGTTGAAGGACTGAGTCCTATACGTGCTGCTTTTTATTTCTCATACATTTTGAAAGGGTGAAGAGAACATGTTATATTCAACAGAAGTTAAGAATATGTGTCCCGTCACGAAAGGCGCATATCACGGACCGGCACCGATTCCGGAAGAAGGCGAATGGGTACAGGTAAAGGAAATCAAAGATGTAAGCGGTCTGACCCACGGTGTAGGCTGGTGTGCTCCGCAGCAGGGCGCCTGCAAGCTGACCCTCAACGTCAAAGACGGCATCATCGAAGAAGCCCTCGTTGAAACTATCGGCTGTTCCGGCATGACTCATTCTGCTGCTATGGCTTCGGAAATCCTTCCGGGCAAAACGCTTCTTGAAGCCCTCAACACCGACCTGGTCTGCGATGCTATCAACGTCGCTATGCGCCAGCTCTTCCTCCAGATCGTCTATGGCCGTACCCAGACGGCATTCTCCGAAGGCGGTCTCCCCATCGGCGCCAGCCTGGACGACCTCGGCAAAGGCCTGCGCAGCCAGACCGGCACCATGTTCGGTACGAAAGCCAAAGGCACGCGTTATCTGGAAATGACCGAAGGCTATGTCACCCGCATGGCACTCGATGAAGACAACCAGGTCATCGGCTATGAATTCATCCACCTCGGCAAAATGATGGAAGCCATCAAGAAAGGCGTCGAACCGGCGAAAGCCATGGAAGACGCAAAAGGCCATTATGGCCGCTTTGAAGAAGCAGCTTCGTATATCGATCCGAGACAGCAATAGGAGGGCAAAACCATGGAATTATTTGAAAGCTACGACAGAAGAATTGATAAGATCCTCGGCGTACTGAAAGAATACGGTATCGGCAGCGTTGAAGAATGTCGCGATATCTGTGCAGCTGCCGGCCTGGATCCCTATAAAATCGTCAAAGACGTACAGCCTATCGCATTTGAAAATGCCGGCTGGGCATACACCGTTGGCGCCGCTATCGCCATCAAGACCAATGCACGCACGGCTGTAGAAGCTGCGAAAGCTATCGGCATCGGCCTCCAGTCCTTCTGCATCCCCGGTTCGGTTGCTGAAGACCGCAAAGTCGGCCGCGGCCACGGCAACCTGGCAGCTATGCTCTTGCAGGATGAAACGAAATGCTTCTGCTTCCTCGCAGGCCACGAATCCTTTGCAGCTGCTGAAGGTGCTATCGGCATCGTCCGCAATGCCAACAAGGCTCGTAAAGTGCCTCTCCGCGTCATCCTCAACGGCCTCGGCAAAGACGCTGCTCAGATCATTTCCCGTATCAACGGCTTCACCTATGTTCAGACCCAGTTCGATTACAAAACGGGTGAACTGAACATCGTCCGTGAAATCCCGTATTCCAAGAGCGAACGGGCCAATGTCCGCTGCTTCGGTGCCGACGATGTCCGCGAAGGCGTCGCTATCATGCACCACGAAGGCGTCGATGTCTCCATTACGGGCAACTCGACCAACCCGACCCGCTTCCAGCACCCCGTTGCCGGTACATATAAGAAAGAATGTATCGAAATGGGCAAGAAATACTTCTCCGTTGCATCCGGCGGCGGCACAGGCCGTACACTCCATCCGGACAACATGGCTGCCGGCCCGGCTTCTTACGGCATGACCGATACCATGGGCCGTATGCACAGCGATGCACAGTTCGCTGGCTCTTCGTCCGTACCGGCTCACGTAGAAATGATGGGCTTCCTCGGCATGGGCAACAACCCCATGGTTGGCGCATCCGTAGCTGTAGCCGTAGCCGTAGAAGGCGCTGCCAAAGCTGGCAAATTCTAATAAAATCCGTATGTAAAAAAGGGGCTTGTCGCACGACGACAAGCCCTTTAAAGTTGTTAGTGGCTAGTTGTTAGTTGTTAGCGGATGGGTTTAATTTTAAAGGTTTTCTCTGCAAACTACAAACTCTGCGCTACAAACTATAAAGTAAACGGGGCCGCGCATGATGGTAGAAGACTTCGTGCGACAGCCCCTTTTTTTGCAGTCAGCGGCTAGCTGTTAGTTGTCAGCAGATGACTTTAAATTTAAAGGTTTTCGCTAAAAACTACAAACTCCGTACTACAAGCTATAAAGTGAAAAGGACCGCGCATGATGGTAGAAGACTTTGTATGACAATGGCCCTATACTATAAATGTGGTGAAAAAAATGGTATAATTAACTAACTATGTTACAAATTTGGGAAAGGGGTATTCCATGGATACGACAAAGAAGATAGCCGTTATGCTGGGGGTGTGCTTCATGACGTCCCTGTCGGTGGCTGGTGCGACGTTCCATCCCGGTGACAAGGGACATCAGATTACTGAAATCCAGCAGGCTTTGACGGCGCATGGTTATGATACGGATGCGGATGGCGACTATGGCGATTCGACCCAGGCCGCAGTCCGTCAGTTCCAGGCAGACCACGGACTGGATTGTGATGGCATCATTGGCGCCGCTACGTATGAAGCCCTCATGGGGGAAGCCATGCCGGAAAACAGGACTTCGCAGGGAGGGGCGGCTTCGGACGCTTTGCCGGCTGTTACGGCAGAAAATGAAGTCCGCGTGATCCAGCAGGCACTGGCCAATAATGGCTATACTGTCGATGTCGATGGCGTTTTTGGCGTCGGGACGGAACAGGCCATCCGCCAGTTCCAGGCCGACCACGGGCTGGAAACGGACGGTATCGTCGGCCAGTCGACTTTTTATGCCCTTACCGGGCAGGGCCTGCCCAATGGCCCTATCCGCCGTTTCGGCAACGGCGGCTATAATGGCCTGGCCCGCGTCGAAAGTCCGGCGGCTACGCATATCCTCGACATTGCCAACCAGTATATCGGCGTTCCCTATATCTTTGGCGGTTCGACGCCGTCCGGCTTCGACTGCTCCGGCTTCACGCGCTACGTCTATTCGGCAGCCGGCATCGACTTGCCGCGCAGTGCCGACGAACAGTATGGCGTAGGCTATTCTGTTTCCATGGCTAACCTGCAGCCTGGCGACCTGGTCTTCTTCTCGACATATGATTCGGGCATTTCCCACGTCGGCATCTATATCGGCAATCACCAGTTCATCAATGCCGCCAGCGATGGCGTCAGCATCTCCGATATGGACAGCAGTTATTGGGCTGCCCGCTACATCGGAGCCAAGCGCGTCATGTAAAGCGAAAAACTACAAACTTAAAACTCAAAAAGAGGCTGTCTTCATGCGACAGCCTCTTTTTTTCAAAACGTTTTTTCAATAATCGCGACATCTTCGTCGGTTATGGTCAGGTCCGGTCCTTGGCGCAGAGCTTCGATGGCCTGGGTATCGACGACCCAGAGGGCCGGTGCCAGTTCGGCGGCGTGGTCTTTCATCCACGTTGCGATGGCCCGGGCGCCCTGGCTATAGGGCAGGGCGGCTTTGACGTAGCGGAAGTGGGAGCGGGGAACGGCTTTCATCGGCTGTTTCCATACTTCTTCGATTTCCAGGGTATAGTCACATTCGTGATAGCCGTTGGATACGGCTTCGCGGCCGATGTCTTCCGTGTTCTTCTGGCCCATGTCGAGGAGCAGGTAGTCGTAGAGCAGGACTTGTTCCCATTTTGCCTTAAAGATATCCCGTTCAGGGAGAATCTGGCACGGGTCTTCGCTGTACAGGCGCAGCAGGTCCAGGACGAAGCGGAAGCGGTGGCGCTTGAAGGTGAAGTTCACGGCGTCGATATAGATTTCCCGCATGCGGATATACTGTTTCGTCTGTTCGCGGAAATCGCTGTCAAAATAGCTGATCGGCGTCTCGTGGCGGATATACTCGAACAGTTTCTCTTCCAGGGCCATCCCCTTTTTGAGGGCTGCCCGGCGGTCGGCCGGGGCTGCCAGGGGATTGCGGAAGGTACGGTTCAGCCGGTCCAGATAGTTCAGGCAAGCCGTTTCCAGGGCCAGGGCGCTGAAAGGGCCGTTATCATGCTGATGTGAAAAAATTTCGTCTTTTTCTGCTGCCGATAGCAATGATGTGGACATCGTGATCTACTCCTCTGAAAGGTAAGGATGTTCGGCTGCGGCACTCTGGATGGCCGCGTTGGCATCCTTGAAATAATCTTTAAACGACTGTACCCATGTCCGGGATGGGTGCGATAAATAGCCCTTGCTTTTCCAGATTAGGGCCAGGGTCCAATAGAGATGGGGCTGGACGAGGGGGACGGAGACGGCAAGGTCCGGTGAAATCCGCTGACAGATCGTGTGCGGCATCAGGGAAATCCCCAGGCGGCCGGCAACCATCTGGGCCAGGAAGTCCCAGTTGCTGGAACGGCAGACGATCTTCGGATGGGCCATGATTTCCTGGAAAGCCGAACGCAGGTAGGGATTCAGGGAGAATCCGCTTGGGTAGAAGACAAACGTTTCGTCTTTGATATCCGACAAGGTCAGCGATGGCTGGGAGGCCAGGGGGTGATCCGGCCAGAGAACGACGTCGAGAGGTTCTTCGTGGAAGATGAAAAATTCATAAGGAATTTCTGTCGTAATCGGCAGGGCGACGAACCCGACCTGGATGAGGCCGTCATCAATGGCGGATACGACGTCTTGGGAACCGACTTCCTTCATTTCCAGTTCGATTTTGGGATATTTGTTGATGAAATGGGCGATGAACGGCGCGATGACGGAAGAGCCGATCATAGGCGGTACGCCGACGGACAATTTACCGGCATTGAGCAGCTGTGGCGATTCCATTTCTTCATTCAGCTGGGTGAATCCCTTGATGAGTTCTTCGATTTTAGGGAGCAAATAGGAACCCGTTTCCGTAAGCTCTACATTTTTCCCCTTGCGGTCGAAGAGCTGGACACCCCAGTGTTCTTCCAGGGCTTTGATCCCCTTGCTGATCGACGGCTGGCTGATGTGCAGCGATTTTGAAGCTTTGGTAAAGCTTTTTTTGTGAGCGACTTCGATGAAGTATGTCAGTTGGAATAAATCCATGATATAATGTTTCACCTCTCTTTAGTATTCTTATAGTTTACCATATTACGGAATGAAAATCCAATGATGTATACTTCTTTATAAATGGCGGTACTAAGCCATTTTAAAGCAATCTGTGTTTCTGTAGGCTGTCTAATTGTTAACAATAATTTGTACGAATTAATGCGCCCCTCTATATTTAGGGCGGCCAATCGTTGTATAATATAAAATAGAATGGAGGAGGGATGGTTATGGCACGGCGATGGATCATGCATGTCGATATGGATGCGTTTTATGCTTCTGTAGAACAACGGGATAATCCGGCCCTGAAGGGCCTGCCGGTCATCGTCGGCGGCCTGATGGAGCGGGGCGTCGTCGCGACGGCGTCTTATGAAGCCAGGGCTTATGGCGTCCATTCGGCTATGAGCATGAAACTGGCCCGCAGGCTCTGTCCGAATGGCGTCTTCCTGCCCGTGCGCATGTCCCATTACCGGCGCATTTCCCATCAGATACGCCTGATCCTGTCCCATTACTCGCCCTTCATCGAACCGCTGGCCCTGGATGAGGCCTTCCTCGACGTCTCCGGCATGGAGCGCCATTATCCGGATATTGTCGACATGGGCAAAGCCGTAAAGGAAGAAATACGGCGGACGACGGGCCTCGTCGCATCGGCTGGGATAGCACCGAATAAGTTCCTGGCCAAACTGGCATCGGACCTTCGCAAACCGGATGGCCTGGTCTGGATTCCCTATGGGACAGAGCGGCAGATTTTGGCACCCTTGCCGCTGAGCCGCCTGTGGGGCGTCGGCAAGGTGACCGAAGAGGCCCTGCAAAAAGCGGGCTATCATACTATCGGCGATATCGCCGCGGCCAGTCCCGAAGCGCTCCAGCCCATCGTAGGCAATCAAGCCCAGCGGATTTACCGCTTGTCCCTGGGCCAGGATAACCGGCCGCTGGAAGTACGGCGGCGGCCCCAGTCTGTCGGCAATGAACATACGTACAGCCATGACCTGACGCGCGACGCCGAAGTGGATGAACAGTTCCGCCTCCTGGCTAACGAAGTGTCGTGGCGGCTGCGGCAGAACCGGCTCATGGGACGGACCATCACCATCAAGATACGCTATGCCTCTTTCAAGACCATTACCCGCTCTTTGACGCTGCACAGCATAGGGACCTGTTCGGAAGAACAGTTATATTTTTCGGCAAAAAAATTGTATAATAAGAGCAGAGGTCATGAGTCCATCCGCCTCCTGGGCCTGACGGTCAGCCAGCTTCAGGCCTATCAGGTGCAGGGCGACTTGTTCTCGGAAGATGAAGAGACGAAGGCGAAAGTGACGGAAGCCATCGACAAGCTGCAGAAACGCTTTGGCCGCACGGCCATCATGAAAGGATTTCTTTGGGAAATGTCCCATGAAAAAGATACATAAGAACGATAAAGAAGGAGTTTTTGTTATGGCAATTTTTAAAGTAGCTGCCCACACGGGTGATAACAACAACGGGTACATCGAATACGATACAGAGACGAAAGAACTCGGCGTCCACTTGAACGACGACGTCATGAATGAACGGGCCCGCCAGTATTTGACGACAGAAAAAGTCTTGCACCAGTATACGGATTTAGCGCAATATAAGACCATCAGCACCGTCCCGACATCGAGCCTGGAAATGCTGAAACTGGCCTTGTGCTATATCTGGCGGGCTACGGGCGTCCACATTGACTGGAGCCGCCCTGTCGATTAAGGGATAAGCCTCCACCATAATCTATGAACAATTTATCCACATTTCCTGTGTACAAGGGTGACAGAAATGTGGATATTTTTTTTTGAAGCGCACGGTTATGCTGATTTTTTCAGGTGCATACTTTTTGGGGATTCGCAGGGAAAATGTGGATAACTTTCGTGGATAAATGTGTACCTCCGGTGAAAACGACCTGGAAACGGGATGATTACGCGATTTTTGACGGGCGAACAAATGGTGCAGATAATGTGCATAATTCCTGAAAAAATGTGGATAAATGCTCCCAGCAAGTTATGAACAATATGTAGATATATTGTGGAAAGGTATACACAGGTGGACAAAGCATAAAATAGCCATTCTGACAGTGTGTGCACAACTTATCCACTTCATTTATCCACAATTTCCACAGCCTTGCCGTTTGTGGTATACTGGAGGCAATGAACACAATTAGGAGGAAATCAACATGAAAGCTATCATCGACGGACTCATTGTCCTGCCGAACGAAATCATTAACGGTCACGTCATTATGTATGAAAAGGATATCTGGCGCATCGTACCGCGCAAGCAGTTCCGGGCCGGCATGTGCTCGGAATTCATCGACGCCAATGGCGGCTTCGTCGTACCGGGATTCATCAATGAACACATCCACGGCTGTGCCGGTGCCGACACTATGGATGACGATGACCAGGCTCTGAAGACCATGCAGCAGGCCCTGCCGGCGACGGGCGTTACGTCCTTCGTACCGACGACGATGACTATGGAACAGGGACGCATCGAGAAAGCCCTCAGCCGGATCCGCCAGGCCCGGGACGACTATCAGGGCGGCGCCCAGGTATTGGGCGCTCATATGGAAGGGCCTTTCATCAGCCCGGCCTACAAAGGCTCCCAGGCGGAAGAAAATATCCAGACTGCCGATTTTTCCTGGCTCGAACCGTATGCTGACGTCATCAAGATCATCACCCTGGCACCGGAAACATTGAAGAACAAGAAATTCCTGAAGGACTGCCAGGACCACGGTATTATCGTGTCCATCGGTCACACGGCGGCCGATTTCGACCAGGCCATGGAATGCATGGACGCCCTCGGCAATTGCCATGTTACGCATTTATATAATGCTATGACGCCGTTCCACCATCGCAGACCCGGTGTCGTCGGCGCGGCCCTGCTCCATAAGGGTGCCTGCTGTGAATTGATCTGCGACGATTTGCACGTCCATCCGGCAGCGCAGAAACTGGCTTATCAGATGAAGGGCCGCGACGGCCTCATCCTGGTCACCGACTCGCTGCGGGCCTGCCTGCAGGGCGATGGCGAATCCAGCTTGGGTGGCCAGAAAGTCTTCGTCAAGAATGGCGAAGCCCGCCTGGCTGATGGGACCCTGGCTGCCAGCATTGCCCCCATGAACGAAGTGGTCCTCCATTTCCTCATCAATTCCGGCGCTTCCATTCCCGATGTCGTCGCCATGGCTACGGTAAACCCGGCCAAAGCCCTCGGTGTTTACGACCGCATCGGTTCCCTGGAAGAAGGGAAGCAGGCGGATATTACCATCCTGGACAGCAACGATTTCCATGTAAAACAGACGGTCATCGCCGGGGAGCTGGCATATAATGAAGAAGTCTAATACGAAGAGCGGCATTTTCCTGGCCCTGGCTATCCTGGTGCTGGCAGCCATCGGCGCCTGGTTCTTCTGGGACCGTTCGCCGTCGCCAGCGGGCCCGGCAGGGCCATCTAAAGGTGCTGTACAGGAAGACGAAGCATCACGGCTCGTCGCCAAGATGTCACCGGAAGTAAAGATCGGCCAGCTCATGATGATCGGCCTGGCCGGGACGACCATCGACGACCAGGGCCAGCGCCAGCTGGAATACTGCCATGCCGGGAATGTTATCTTATTCGACCGCAATATGGATACACCCGAACAGGTCCAGCATTTGACAAAAAAAATAGACACGACGATCCGCAAGAAGAGCGGCGTCATGCCTTTCATTGCCCTCGATCAGGAAGGGGGCCAGGTCCTGCGCATGCGCAAGGCCTTCCCGCCCGTACCGTCTGAACAGGCCATCGGCCAGAGCGGCCAGCCGGCCCAGGCGAAACAGTGGGCTGTCACGACGGGCGATGCCCTGAAAAAGCTGGGCATCAATGTCAACTTTGCGCCTGTCGTCGACCTCGGTTCTCAGGCCGAACGGTCGTACAGCCTCGACCCAGGCGTCGTGACCCAATTCGCCCATGAAGCCATTGCCGGCTACGAACAGACGGGAATCTGGTGTTCCCTCAAGCATTTCCCGGGTATCGGCAAAGTCAAGACGGATCCCCACATCGACGGCGACAGTGTCAACAGTTCCAAGGATGACTTGATGAAGCAGGATTTGAAGCCTTTTGAAAACCTCATCAAGAGCGAAGACAATCAGAAAATGTTCATCATGGTTTCGAACGTCACCTTCCCGGCGCTGGACCCCAATCTTCCGGCCTGTGTCTCCAAACCGATCATGACCGATTTATTGCGCAACACTTTCGGCTACCAGGGACTCATCGTTTCCGACGATATGGAAATGGGCGCCATGGCCAAGCACTATGCCTTTGCCGACATGGGCGTCATGGCCATCAAGGCCGGTGCCGATATGGTCCTGGTCTGCCATGAATATGCCCACGAACGGGAAACGTATGACGGCCTCTTGAAGGAATATAAGAGCAACGCGGAATTCCGGGCCTTAGTCGATGAAAAAGTAACCCGCATCGTCCGCACGAAACTGAATCATCAATAGCTGCCGTTTCGATGCAGCAATAGATACAACGCGCCCAGCATACCGGCGTCGTTCTGCCGTTTGGCGAAGGCCAATCCCTTAGGCGGCAGCATCATGGCCGGCAATCGCGCCGCCAGGGCTGTTTCCAGCTTCGGCCGCAGGATATCCTCCTGGGCCATGATGCCGCCGCCGAGGACGATGCCATCGGGATTGCACAGGCAGGCGATATTGGCCAGACCATCGGCCAGATTCTGGCAGAATGTATCAAGGACAGCTGCTGCCGTGGCATCTCCCTGACGGACCCAGGCAAAGCAAGTACGGCCGTCGACCTTTTCCGGGTCGGCGGCTTTTTTGCATGCCATTTCCCGGCAGAGGTATGTCGCCGAAGCGACGTCGTGGAGGCGGCCGGCAGGGACGCGCATATAGGCGATTTCCCCGGCAGACCGGCAGGCTCCGTGGAGGATATGGCCCTTTTCGATGAAGGCCCCGCCGATACTGGTGCCGACGGTCACGGCGAAGATGGAGTCCATGTCCCGGCCGGCGCCGAGCCACCATTCTCCCAGGGCGGCGCAGTTCGTGTCGTTTTCGACGATACAGGGGAGCTGGAATTCATTTTCCAAGAGCGATTTCCAGGCCGTCCCCGTATAGTCCGGGATGGATAGGGCGTAGTCGACGGCCCCTCTTTCCGTGTCGATGATGCCGGCTGTCGAGATGCCGATGCCCGCTAAGGGATGGTCGGCCAGCTGGCGCTGGATGAGCGAGCGGACTTTGTGGACAATGCCCGGACCGCCGCCCGTCGCCGCTTCTGTCGGCAGGCTGCCTTTCTTATGGAACCGGCCCGTTTCGTCGACGAGGCCGAATTTGATGGCTGTACCACCGATATCGATGCAGCTGTAAATCATGAGTATACACTCCTTCCTGAGATTATACATAAATTATACATAGATTTGACCTTTTCTATGTATAGGGACTTTATACTTATCGTGTCGAATATGTTACAAAATTCAGGAGGTCACGATATGAAACGACAATGGTTAAAACGAGCAATTCTTTCCATGGTAGCCTGCGGCTCATTAGCAGGATTCATTCCCGGAGTACAGGCGGCAGATATCCGCATCCTTCCCGTCGATAATGCGAAATTCCTGGCTGGTGCCAAATTCGATTTCGACGTCGAAGTATCGAAAGCAAAGAATCTGAAGAATGTCGACATTACGGTCAATGGACAGAAGGCCGATAAATTCTTTGGTCAGAAATTAGATGCTAAAGATTTAGGCAATGGCGTCATTTCATATCGTACCAATCAGGTCAATTTCCCCAAAGCCGGTGCCTATACGGTAAAAGCGACGGCTACCGATGCTGATGGCGCTAACTCGGCCGATGCCCGCTATACCGTCGTTCAGGACAAAGCTCAGCGCCAGGCCAAGAACGTCATCCTCTTCGTCGGCGACGGCATGTCCCTGCAGGCCCGCGAAATGGCCCGTATTATTTCCAAAGGCATGACCAATGGCAAGTACAATGACTTACTGGCCATGGAAAAAATGCCCCATAACTGCCTGATTACGACCAGCGGTTACGATTCCCTGACGACAGACAGTGCCAACTCGGCGTCCACCTATGCAACAGGTCATAAATCCGTCGTCAACGCCTTGGGCGTCTATGAAGACTCCACGAAAGACCCCTTCGATGATCCGCGCGTCGAAAATATTTCGGAAATCGTAAAACGCAGCCGCGGCATGTCTGTCGGCATCATCACCCAGGCCGAATCGACAGACGCCACGCCGGCAGCCATGGTCGGTCATACGCGCCGCCGTGCCAACCAGGATTACATCGCTTCGGAATATCTCGAAGATTATCATCGCCCGGACGTCATCATGGGCGGCGGTTCGCGCCGTTACATCCCGCAGTCCGAACAGGGCTCGAAGCGCCATGACAACCAGAACGTCATCCAGGAATTCAAGGATAAAGGCTATACCTTTGTCAGCAATTCTAAGGAAATGATGGCCGCTCCGGATAATAAACCGCTCCTGGGCCTGTTCCATCCGAGCACGATGAATGTCTATGTCGACCGGGAAATGCTCAAGAACCCGGAAGTCCTCGGCAGATATACGGACCAGCCGAGCCTCATTAACATGACCAAGAAATCCCTGGATATCCTCAGCAAGAACCCGAAAGGCTTCTTTGCCATGATTGAAGGCGCATCCATCGACAAACAGCTCCACGCCATGGATTGGCAGCGCGCAACGTATGATACCATCGAATTCGACAAGGCCATCGAATACGCCCAGAAATGGAATAAAGAACACGGAGACAACACGCTGATCATCGTCGTCGCCGACCATGCTCACGGCGCTTCCATTACCGGGACCTACCATGAACGGGATGGCAAGAAGGGCCTGGCAGCTGTCCGCACTTATGCCGACTCCATCTTCCCGACCTTCAAAGATGCCAACCACGATGGCTTCCCGGATAATCCGGATCCCGATGTCACCCTGGCCATCCAGTATGCCAACCATCCGGAATATTACGAAAACTTCCACTTCCAGCAGAAACCGACGCTGCCGACTGTTTCTCAGACCGTTACCAAACAGGAAGCTCAGCAGGCTGGCGATAAGACCGAATACCATCAGGTATCGACAGTCGTCGAAAAAGCCAATCCGGCCCGCCATCACGACGGCGATCCCTGGGAACTCGTACCGGCCAACATTCCCGATACCATCGGTGACGAATGCCATGCTGCCGACGACGTACCGCTCAACGCTGAAGGTCCTGGCTCGGAATATTTCCAGGGCGTCATGGACAACACCGAAGTATTCTTTGGCATCATGAGGGCCCTTGGCATCGATGCTACGAAAAATATGAAATAATTAGTGGCTCGTGGTCAGTGGCTCATAGGCGGCCCGCAGTGGCTCTCTTCATAGGAGAGCTGTCAGCGAAGCTGACTGAGAGGTTGCTCTTTTATAGTTTGTAATTCGGAGTATGTAGGGGACGCCACGTGGGCGACCCGTTAGGGATTTGGATGATTCTTCTAGCAAACAGGGCAGGAAATCGTACATATCCCAGAGCGGGCGCCCCACGTGGCGCCCCTACAAGAAAAGGCGCTGTCTTCGTGCGACAGCGCCTTTTTATTATTTCCCTAACACGCCTTCCAGGAAGGAAGCGGTATCTGCCATATAGCTGGCTTCATAGCCTTCGATATCGCCTTTATCGCAGTGGGCTGCGAATTCCGGGTCGATCGGCAGTTTGGCCGTATGGGGGATATCATATTTCTGTGCCGATTCTTCGACGTGGCTCTTGCCGAAGATGGACAGTTTTTCATGACAATGAGGACATTCAAAATAGCTCATGTTTTCGATGAGGCCCAGGACTGGGACGTGCATCATTTCCGACATGTTCAGTGCTTTTTCGACGATCATGGAAACGAGTTCCTGCGGCGATGTGACGACCAGGATGCCGTCCATGGGCAGGGACTGGAAGACCGTCAGCGGGACGTCGCCCGTTCCCGGCGGCATATCGACGAACATGTAGTCGATATCGCCCCAGATGACATCGGTCCAGAACTGCTTTACTGCGCCGGAAATGACCGGGCCGCGCCATACGACAGGAGCCGCTGCGTCTTCGAGCAGGAGGTTCATGGACATGACCTTGATGCCCGTCTTGGTTGTTACCGGATAGATACCGTTTTCATCGCCCGTAGCGTGGTCGGTCAGGCCGAAGACTTTCGGAATCGACGGGCCCGTGATATCGGCATCGAGGATAGCCGTCTTGAAGCCGCGGCGCTGCATTTCAACAGCCATGAGGGACGTTACCAGGGATTTACCGACGCCGCCTTTGCCGCTGACGACAGCGATGACATGCTTGATGTGCGAGCCGGCATGAGGAGCAGCCTGCAGGCTCTGAGGCTGTGTGCGTTCAGCGCAGGAGCTGCCGCAGCTGGAACAGTCATGTGTGCAATTTTCACTCATTGGGATCATTCTCCTTTGTGTTATTTTTTCCGGCGCGGCAGCAGGTATGACAACACGTGCCGGAACGTTCACAAACTTGGATATGGCCGCCTTCGATGACGAGGCGTTTGCCATGGATGAGGGCGTCGGCCAACTTGTGTCGGGCCGAATCGTAAATACCGGTTACCGTCGTGCGCGCCACATTGATCTGAGCGGCACACTGTTCCTGCGTCAGGCCGACCCAGTCGATGAGGCGGATGACTTCGTATTCGTCAATGCCCATGACAATCACATCGTCTGACTGTGCGCCATCTATAGGCTCGAAAGCCGCCGAAACAGGCAACGAACAGACCCGTCGGCACCGCGGTGGTCTCGGCATAGTACCCCCTCCTTTACGCCTTTTATTATAGATTTATAGATGACATATGTCAACATTGTAAGGGGGCTATGACGCATTTTCGGATTTTGGGAGCTGCCCTGGGGAAGGATTGTGAAGTCGTCCTTCATGATTTGCGCTATCCCGATGAATCGGTCATCGCCATTGCCAATGGCGACATCAGCAGCCGTAAACTGGGGGCGCCGGCGACGGATTTTATTTTGAAACTCATGCAGGTCGGTAAGAAAAGGGACCAGGAGTATATGACCAATTACTACGGGAAGAGCGTCAACGGCCATACCCTGCGGTCTTCGACCTTTTTTATTCATGATGAGGAGGATAATATCATTGGGGCCCTTTGCCTGAATTACGATGTCCAACGCTATCTGGACGTGCGGAAACAACTGGATGCCTTCATCTTGATGGACCCGGGGAAACATATCGACGGCAGGCCTCAGGATAACACTAAGAAGGAAGATGACCATTTCCTGAGCGTCGAAATCTCAGAAAGCATGTATCCGACTGTAGACGATGCCATCCAGCACCTCATCCAGCGGACCCTGGCCCCTTACGGGACCGAGGCCAAACGTCTATCCCAGGCAGAACGCCTGACTGTCGTCGAAGACCTCTACAAGAACGGACTCTTCGTCCTCAAAGGCAGCGTCTATGCCCTGGCCCAGATATTGGGCGTTTCGGAACCGACGATTTACCGCTACTTGAACCGTATCAAGAAAGAAAATCACAACGCACAGGGGTGAGAAAAATGGATTTAGGGAATTGGAGAGACTTCTTTTCATCTAAAATTTACAAGCGTGGCGAACGCTATTACGAAGAAGGCGACGTCTCCAATCTGAAGTGCACGGAGAAGCAGATAACGGCCGACGTCTATGGCAGTGATATATATGAAGTCACTATCGATTTGGAAGACGGCCAGGTCGAAGGGATGGACTGCACCTGTCCCTATGCCGAACAGGGAGAATATTGCAAGCACATGGTCGCCGTACTGCTGGCCGCTGAAGACGAAGAACTGGATGAAGCGGCTGATGCTGGACAGAAAAAAGCATCGTGGCAGGATATCTTGCAGCGCCTGTCTGAATCAGATTTGCGTAACTTTGTCTTTCAATTAGCCGAAGATAATCGGGATTTGCAGAAGAAAATCGTACTAGATTTTTCCAGGGGCAAATCGTTTGTTCAGGAAATGCATCGATATGAACGCGAAATAGACCGGGTATTGGCTCCTTATGACCTCTTGGGATATATTGAATATAATGCCAGTAAGGCTTTCGCTGACAAGGTCCTTGATTATTTGAGCAGCACCATACCGCCGCTGATTAAGTGCTCTTGTACGATGGAAGCGTTGGAACTGGTCAATATCATGGCGGCCAATGTGGCGGATATATCTTTTGAAGATGAAGATGACCAGCAGCTCTGTCTGGATGAATGTCGAGCTTACTGGGCCGATATCATTGGTCATGCCAAACCGGAAGACGTGCCGAAGCTGCATCAATAGTTTATACAGCAGATGGATGCAATCAAAAACAAGGGCAATGAGCTATACGGCTATTACGAAGAGGTGCTGTATAATGACTTCGATGACCCGGCGTCCTTGAAATGGAAACTTGAACGGATTGATGCGGAAATCGAGCACTATGAATCGACAAAATCCGACCAAAACGATTCTGTATTGTTTATTTGAAAAAACTCAGCACCTATCCTGAAGGCCTGGACTTGGCCCGCAAAATCGCTCAAGAATGGTGGGAAACCTACCGGAACCGCCGGGCCATGAAAGGCGAACTGTCCAAAGCAGGCTTCTAAAAAGGCTCGCCTCATAGGAGAGCTGGCCGCCTGAGGCGGTCTGAGAGGTTGATTTCCTTGATAACATATAAATCCCCTGATGCTGTCCACTATTTCGATAGCATCGGGGGATTTTTTTAGTCGATGTGATATTCCTTGTATAACGCTTTTCGGGCTGCTTCGTCTTCTATGGCTAAATCTAAATCACGTAAGCGGCCATCAGCCTTCAACAGTTTCAGCAATTTTGCCAGATTATCCTCCCCCTTGCGCTGCCCTTCGACAAGACCTTACTGACGCTCTTCCATGCTCCATTTCTCTAGTTCTCGGCACATTTTAGCCCGCTCGATTACATGGTTACATAAGTCTTTTTACCGCAGAATGAGATACCGTATTTCAGGGCTGAGGGTATCTGCTTCTGCTTGAATTCAGCGATATACTGCTGCTTTTCGATTTGCTCAAGGGCTCTAAGTTGAGAACTTCATTCTGGAAGACATGGGTTAATTCCTCGTTGGGAATCTTGAGCTGGCAAAGACGTCCATTGGGGACAGTCGTATTCTGGACAGCTGTCAGATAGCCTGTCATCAGTAAAAGGGTATAGAGTCCATCTTTATTTTGGGTAATATCTTTATAAATCAAGCCTTCGCGGATGATAGCGGCGACAGTTCCGCCATGCAAGAGAGTCAGCAGGTTCTTTTCCTGGCTTTTTGCATTTCCCTGCATCATATGCTGGATAATGTCATTCGAGGATGTATTGACCCAATAATCGTCGGCTGTCCGTTCAGCAAAGAAGTTGATGATCGACCAGGGATTATATATGTCGATGTTCCCGAACCGATAACCATCATACCACTTCTTCAAGGCCGGCAGGGCCTGTTCTTCATTGGTATCCTTAGCTATTTGAGTTACTTCTTCTTCCGTAAATCCCATGACATCGGCATAGGCATTATCAAGGATTGAGCAGACACGGAGATTGTTCAGGCCGCTGAAGATGCTCTCTTTGGCAATGCGCAGGACACCGGTGAGGATGGCGAAATTCAGGAACTCGTTTTACTGTGACCATCAATGAGGGATTGAATGAAATGAGTTTTATCGACGAAATAATAATTCTCCCGGACTTCCTTGAAGTCATCTACACCGATGAGCATTTGAGTATTCATGGTTCCACCTGCTTTAGACAAGAATTACGGACTACGGATTGACTCTATTGTAGCAAAACCGGCCGGATTTATATATTTAGAAAACCAAGAGCTTGTCGCACGTGCGATAAGCCTTTTTCCTCTACGGTTGTTTGCCGATATAGGCAAGGATGCCGCCGTCGACATATAAGATATGGCCATTGACGAAGTCCGACGCATGGGAAGCTAAGAATACTGCCGGCCCTTCGAGGTCTTTTGTCGTACCCCAGCGGCCAGCCGGCGTCTTGGAGACGATGAACTGGTCGAAAGGATGGTGGGATCCGTCTGGTTGCTTTTCGCGTAGCGGAGCTGTCTGAGGCGTTGCGATGTAGCCAGGGCCAATGCCGTTGCACTGGATATTGGCGCCGCCAAATTCAGCGCAGATATTGCGGGTTAACATTTTCAGACCGCCTTTGGCTGCGGCATAAGCCGATACAGTTTCACGGCCTAATTCGCTCATCATAGAGCAGATATTGATGATTTTGCCGTGGCCTTTTTTTATCATACCTGGAATGACCGCTTTGGATACAATGAACGGGCCGACTAAGTCGATATCGACGACCTGGCGGAACTCTTCCGTCGTCATGTCGCACATGGGGATGCGTTTGATGATGCCGGCATTGTTGACGAGAATGTCAATGGTTCCTAACGTCTTTTCTATTTCGCTAACTAATTGCTGCACATGAATTTCATCAGTGACATCGCAAATATAGCCGTGCGCGTCGATGCCCTCTCTTTTATAATCCTTCATAGCCTGGTCCAAGTGTTCCTGGCTGCGGCAGTTGAAGGCGATGACCGCACCGGCGCGGGCTAAGGCTTTTGCGATGGCAAACCCGATGCCGTAAGAACCGCCCGTAACAAGGGCGACATTGCCTTTCAAAGAAAATATAGCATTTAAATAATCCATGCTGATCCTCCTGAAAATAAGAATGGTACTATATTTTTTGTAAAATATTCGATGAGATATGGTGTATATCGGGAACGCCTGTTATCATCATAGCATCTTTTAATTCTTCTTTTAAGGTATTGAGAAGCAAGGTAACCCCTTCAGCACCTCCGCCGATATTGGCAATCGCAGCAGGACGGCCAATCAGGACTGCATCTGCGCCGAGTGCCAATGCTTTTAAGACATCTTCGCCGTGCCGGATGCCGCCGTCTACAAAAATGGTTAACTTATTTTTTACGACAGCCGAAATTTCGGGAAGTACCGACAGAGAGCTGACCATACCATCGAGTATACGACCGCCGTGATTGCTGACTATGATTCCTTTGGCACCTGCTTGCAGGCAAAGCAGGGCTTCGTCAGGGGACATGATGCCTTTTACGATAAATGGGAGATGAATGGAATTGATAATGTGTTTTAGGTTTTCTAGGCGCTTCACTTCTAAGGGTTGGCCAAAAAATCGCATATTGGCTGATGTTACGGCATCAATGTCGTTGGCGACTGCGAATGCGCCTGATTGTTCGGCTAATCGAGCTTTTTCTATGATTTTTAGGTCTTTTCGCGGCTTAATTGTCGGGATTACCTGTCCAGGATATCTCTTTGAAGCGGCAATTCCGGCTGCATACATATAAGCATGGCCGCTGTCACCGGTAAATGCCAGTGTTCCTGCTTTTGTGACACCTTCAATCATCGAACAGAGGTATTCATATTCTTTTTCTTCTGGATTTCCTTTTACTTTTCCATTATGGACATAGCCGCTGATTGGGGCGACAAGAATCGGCATGGATAAAGTTTTTCCAAAAATAGAACACGTAGTATTTGGATTTTTGCTAGTCGACAGGAGGTGGGATACGAGGCCATATTTTTGAAAGGCTAAGCGGTTGTTACGAAAAGATTGGCCTGTCCGCATGCCACCATAACCAGGAATCATTCCAGGACAGGCATTGCCATCACAGTCTGGACAGACATAACAACCGTGCATCTGACGGCGGGCTTTTTTACGGATTTCCTCTAACGTTGTCATATCAATCACATCCTCTCGGAGTCGTGGGTTTGAGATTGTTTGCGTTTTCGGACAAAGGTTGACGGGGTTAATCCTAAATTTTTGGCAGCATCTCGAACATTACCGAATGATTCGTAAGCTTTATCAATGTAATTAGCTTCTAATTTTTCTACAATACTTTTTAAATTTACTGGAAATGTAATTTCTGTTTTCGGTGTAGCATCAAAAGAATGCAAATCACTTTTTTGTTCTTTTATAATAACGATGGGTTTAGATGAAGAATGGATATGAAGATCTTCTGGATTTATGGCTTCCTCAGGACTTATAATAATGGCACGTTCAACAATGTTTTTTAGCTCTCGGATATTTCCAGGCCAATCATAACTCTGGAGTAGGCGGATTGAAGTATCTGTGAAAAATTTCTTTAATTGATATTTTTGATTCAATTTTTTTAGGAAAAACAAGGCTAGAGGGATTATATCCTTTTTTCGCATACGTAATGGTGGTATTACAATAGGAAAAACTGTAAGACGGTAATATAGATCTTCGCGAAAAGTGCCGTCTTTTACCATTTCTTCTAAATTCCGGTTTGTAGCGGCAATGATACGGACGTTGATTTTTACTGGCTTCGTGCCGCCAACGCGCATGATTTCTTGTTCTTGCAGGGCCCGTAATAATTTTACCTGCATGTCTTTGGGTAGCTCACCGATTTCGTCGAGAAACAACGTACCATTATTAGCTAATTCAAAAAGGCCTACTTTTCCATTTTTATTGGCTCCTGTAAAGGCACCACTTTCATAACCAAAAAGTTCGCTTTCAATTAAATTTTCAGGAATAGCGCCGCAATTCACTTTAATGAAGCTATTCTTGGCACGATGGCTGTGTTGAAAAATATACCGGGCAATAACCTCTTTTCCTACACCTGTTTCTCCCAAAAGAATAACTGTTGTATCCATGGCCGCAACTCGGTTTGCTAATAACATGGCCGCTAAAGTTGTTTCATCTTTCGCAATTATTTCAGGCATCTCAGTTGCAGTTTGAAGATGTTCTAATTCTAGTGCTAGACGATTCATGGCTTCGGTTTTTTCTTGAACAACCGCTTTTAGATTATATATTTCCGTTAAGTCACGTACATTTGTTACTACCATAATGAATTTCCCGTCTTTATCAAAAATAGGAGAGCTTGTTACTAAGGCTTCTTTTCCTGAGCGAAATCGTTGTTGTAATGTTACTGGACGTTTTGTTTCAATTACTTGAAGTGAGCCAGATTCTGATATTAATTTGTCTTGTACCAGCTTAGCCATATTTTTTCCTAGAACTTCTTTCTTTTTTAGTCCAGTAATCATCTCATAAGCGTGATTTACTCGGACAACGTTTGCTTTGGCATCTGTAATAAAAATACCATCGAAAGAATGCTCGATAATAGCATTAAGGCGTTCACGCGCTTCAGATAGTGTGGTAAATAGTTTTGCCGTATTGGTCATAATATAATCCCCCTCATGACAGAGAATAAGGAGGCCCTTTGTCATGGGCCTCGGCGTAGTTACACTGACTGTATTTATATGAAGAATTATAGCAATTTTAATGGAGATATACAAGGACGGCAAAAAAGTTAATGATTAATAGCGCCGTTCATAAGAGTTTGCTATGTGAAGCAAAGTGCGGTATTTTTGGATAAGGCGGCGTGATAATGGTCGGCCACAATACTGAGATAATATTTCTGTTAACTGAGCGTCGCTGTAGGGATGTTGTGTATTTTCTGTACTGATTATTTGGTACAGTTTTTGTTTTAAATCCTCTTTGGAAATTTTTTGTCCTGTTTTTGGAAAAGGTCGTTGGAATAATTGCTTAAATGAGATTGTCATATGAGGCGTTTGGAGATATTTGTTTTTTATAGAACGACTTATGGTGGATGGATGTACCCCTACTTTTTTTGCGATATCTGCTAAAGTCATTGGCTCTAAGGGGCCTTTTTTTTGAAAATAAGCCTGTTGATGATGCCAAATTGCATCGGTAAGGGCATACAAGGTCTGACGGCGACGTTCAATATTGTAAAATAATAGTCGGCAGCGTATATATTTCTTTTTAAAATAATCTTTAGTTGCTTCATCCGTTGTTGCCTGCATCATTCGAATGTAATAGTCACTGATGGAATAAGAGGATATCCACGAATCATTTAAAGTGATTTCATAGTTCTTGTCAGTTGTATTAATAATTACATCGGGGATGATATAAGTTGAAGCATTTTCAATGTAATGCTCTAATGGAGTTGGATTTAAACTTTTAATTAGTTTAATAGCTTTAACGAGTTGTGCTTTTGAATATTTCATCGTCTGATAAATTGAGGATAATTTTTGGCTAGTAATATTATCCAGATGATTCTCAAGCAGTTCTTCCAATAAAGGAGTAAGCTTGCGTTTCCGTTTAAGCTGCAAAGTTAAACATTCTTTTAGAGAAGATGCTCCCAATCCAGCTGGTTCCAGCCCTTGAAGTATTTTTATACATTGAGAGAAAAGCCCAGCAGGTAGAGGAAGTTTTTTTTGTAGAGATTCTTCTGTAATGGTTAAATACCCTTGAGAATCGACGTGCGAAGCGAGATAAGAGAAAAGCGCCCATTGGGGTTTGGTAAAATGCTCTGGATTTACTTGTTCTAAGATGAATTGTTTAATGTTATGTTGTTCGGGAGCGGCAATGAAATTCAAAAACGACGATGCCCCATCTGACGTCATGTAGGATGTTGAACTTGGTGTGTATTCCATGAAAGGATTTTCTTCAGATTCTTTTTGAAGTAAATCTCGCAAGGATTCAGCTGATAACGAGAGGATACTCAACGATTGAATCTGATTTATAGAAATTTTTTGCAGTTGCTCTTGGGTAAGATTCAAGCTGGTATTCATAGTTATTCCTCCTGATTTTGACACAAGTCATCTAATGCGGAGTATTGGGTCTTCCCGGATGAATTTTTAGGAATTTGTTTAATTAAATGAATAGAAAAACAGTGAGGGTGGAGACCTATTTTTTTCATTAAGAATGATTCTACACTTTCTTTGGTATGAAAGGGGCCTGTCATGAATATCTGAAGAATATCGTCTTTTCCAGTACATGCAAAGTCACTGGTATCTAAAGCATTTTTTAAGAGTTCTTCAATCTCATCCATATTGATACGTTTTCCTAGAATTTTAATGAAACGTTTTTTTCGGCCTGCAATGTAATAGTAACCATCTTCATCGAAATAAGCCATGTCGCCTGTATATAACCAGCCATGATTCATATCGCCTAACGCTAGATCTTCAGCACAATGGGCATAGCCTAATGTGACGTTAGGGCCTTCATAGCAGAGTTCACCGGTTATATGAGGCTGGGTGATTTCTGTTTTTTCATCTTCCATGATGTGGAAAGTACCGCCAGGAATGGCAATGCCAATACTGCCTATTTTTTTCAGGCCCATATCAAAAGGCAGATAGGACATGCGTGCAGTCGCTTCGGTTTGCCCATACATGACAATAAACCGTTTTCCCGTTTTATGGGCAAATTCTAGATATTCTTTTTGCAGCCGTGTCGATAAATGGCCTCCGGCTTGGATCATCAGTGTTAATTTAGGCAGGTTCATCGTCATGAAATCGAGGCGCTTCAGACATTCATAGGTGAATGGAACTCCGGCGATAGAGGTGATTTCATCGCGTTGACAAATATCCCAGAATGTTTTTTCAAAAACGGTCGCTTCTGTAAGGTGTTCACAGGCTCCGCGTAATACATGGCTATTGATGACTGATAGGCCGAAGGTATAATGCATGGGTAATGAAGAAATCGGATGGTCTTGGGCTGTTATTTTCAAATATTGTGCGATTGATACGGCATTAGCTTGAATATTTGTATAGCTTTGACGAACTAGCTTAGGGCTGCCGGTACTGCCAGACGTCGTCAACAGCAAAGCTAAATCAGGGTGTATTTTATGAGAAATGTCACTTCCCCAGTAGAGTCCATATCCATTTAATGTATAGAGCGGCTCCGCTTCATCGTCGACTGGCTTAAATATATAATTGGGTTTATATATAGATAGTAAGCGCTGACGTAATTCTATATCCATGTCGTGATCGATTAACAAAGGGACGATTCGATTTTGCAGGCAACAGAGATACGACAAGGCTGAACCTATCGTATTATGACAAATAATGGCAGCTAAAACTTTTTCTTTGGTATTTATTACATTTTTTAAACCTTTACTATAAGCATACCAATCACCATATGTGATTGATTTATTTTCATCATTTGTAAACAGTACTCTGTCTTTATAATTAATATTTTCATCAAAAAAGTTCAACATAAGTATCCCTCCTAACGAATGATACGGGTCAAGGTATCTAGCAAATTACGGCCATCCCAGATCATGTCCATATCCATGGCCTGCCCGAAGGGGACGATTCTATCGACGCCAGTGATACCGGCCTGTATTAACTGAGTACGGAGTGCCTGTATATCTATATTTAGTGTGGTAATAGTTTGGACCTTGGAAGTCATGTAGGGAATGATATCTCCTGATTTCCTTATAGGGTATTGGAAGAATTGGCCAAAGGCTCCGGAAAGCTGGGTAAAATCTTGGGGGAGCGATGAAAGTGTGTATACATAAAGTCGGTTGCTGGCATATGCAAAATGGCTGATTTCTGGTATATGCATGGCGAATTTCCACGCTTCTGCGTATTTCCGGCTGACCTTTATAGCTGCTAAGTCATATTTTTGAATTTCAATGGTTACTGCCTGCCACCAACGTTGCTGGGCTATTGTAAAGGATTCACCTTTTGAGTCGAGCCAAAGGAGGATGCGGGGAGACGAGCAAGCATTTTGATCGACTTCGTATGTATCCAGATAGAAATGGTGAACTGCATTTTTTAGTTCCTCTTCAGAACAGGATGCTACATAGTCACTGTCGAGAATCGCTAATGAATACCGATTTGCAAAAGGAATATCAATGGCCATAGGGGGTAATGGCGACTTCCTGATTTCCTTAATGGTCTTGTCGCCGCCCCAAATTACACGACTATCGCAATGTTTGGAAAACCAATCGGTGATTTTCCTATCGTGTCCGTAAGTAAGTACGGCATTTTGGCTTTTTATAGGCTGATAGACGGGGGCGTTCAGCAAATCGGACAGTACTTCGCAGACCGGCCGTACTTTAGGAAGTAATCGAGGAGAAAGGCGGACGATATTGGCATTGCCGGCAAGTAAGGAGATGAAGAAACTATATAAAAACATCGTAGGCATATTGGCAGGGGCGATATGGAATGTCATTCCTCGGCCTAAACGATTTTCTGGAAAGGTCAGCAGGTTTTTATACTGCTCTAGTTTTCGCGGACGCAGCCAAAAACTGAAAGCAGCCCAAGCTGCATCTTCATTGGCTATGGGATGATGCTGCAACTGATGGGCAAAATCCTGACAGAATTGTAGCGTTAAAGGCGAAAAGGGGCGTTGCGGCAGGCCTTTTTCTGGAATTGAACCGGCCAGTATCGTAAAGTTTTTAGTTGTGCGCATCACTACACCCCCTTATTTCGGCTTTTGCCATGCGGCCATCGATGCGAAAATACTTTCCTAAGCGGCCACACGGACAATTATCAATTCCTAACAAGGTACCCATGTCTTCTGTCAGGATGGAATGACCAGGATAGGATGTGGCTAACGGCGTCAATACTTGAACGATGCCTGTTTCCCCTATGGGGCAGACTGAAAAGTTTTCTGGATTGCGAATGATGATATCGGAAAATATGCTGGCATGAAGATGGCCTTGTTCACATTCCATATAAATGCATCCCGTCTGTTCGGCCATACCGTAATAATTATGGACTTTATGGATATGGAACTGTTCATACAGCCGCTTCTTATAATCATGAGGGGAAACAGCGCGGTCCTGCATTTTTTTCCATCCGCCGCCGTGGATTAGAATGGCATTGGATAAGTCGATTAAGCCGGGGTAGTTTGCCAGAGCTTCGCAGAAATATTGCCAAATCATAAAGGTAAAACCAAAGATTAAGACAGGTTGATTGCGATATGTTTGAATGAATGTGCGGATACTTTCCAAATCAACGGATAAATCCGGTTTTAAGGCATAGTATTTTCGTTTGGCAAAGATGGAAAAGCCCAAGACGGCTGCACCGCGGGCATTAAAGGCATCCCGATTTTTTAATATCTCCGGCGTATCGACAATCAGCATAGGCAACCGCGAGGAGCCAATAAAATCTTTTACAATGTTATATAAGGCTAATTGTTGGTTTTGTGCGTTAAAAGCATCGAGGTATAAATGGGATGCCACTCCCGACGTTCCTGATGAAGTGATTATTTTGAAAATTTCGGAATCAGGAATACTTTTCAGATTTTCTGTCTTGAATAAGGAAATGGGAATCATTGGAATCTTCGAAGGAGCATCATATTTCCTGTTTTTTTCGTATAATGTCTGTACGGCCTGGCCATAAGGCGGGCAGCGATGACAGTGCTGGGAGGTCAATTCAAATAAAAGAGGAACATAATGGGCTTCTTTTTCGTCTTGAGTCCAATGATAAGGGGATTGTGTCAACCAGTTAGTATAGTCCATACTCTTTTTTCACCTCCTGTGTCAAAATAAAGTGTCCGCCATGGCCGGGGTAGGTTAGAATCGGTGTGGGCAAACAACGTAAGGTTGCTTTCCCTTGCTGCTCATAAACGGCTTCATCTCCACCAGGCAGACGAGTGATGACTTCTTCGCCGGGAATAAAATAATCGCCGGAAAATAAGATTTTTTCATCTATGATGATGCAGATGCTGCCTGGCGTATGGCCAGGCGCTGCAATACAGAAAATCGCATGACCTTGCCAGGTGGCTAAGTAAATATCGTTGAAGACGATATCAGCAGCTTGGCAGATAAAAGGGGGATAGGAGACGCGAAGTTCACCTTGGCTCTTAAAGTACAAGTAAGTCTCCATGATGCGTGTCATATTTAAGGTGGTACTTTGGATACCTTGGCTGCAGGCCGCACTGCAAAGGACTTTTAAATCATAATTTTTTCGCATATCATTGAGCGCTGCGATGTGATCGCAGTGCTCATGCGTTAAAATGATATATTCTGGAACGAGTTGATGGTTCGCCAGATAGGAATGGATTTCTTGATAACAGTTTGGGTCGATGATGAGGGCGTGGGATTCAGCAGTAAGAATATAACAGTTACTTTGTGTCAGTGGGTCTGTAATGCAGTGGGGCTGGATGACCGCAGGCATGTTAGATATCGACTCCGTATTTCCGCAGAATATCCATTCCTTTTTCATAAGAGCTGAAGGCCAAGACGTCCGGGGTATCGATGGAAATGTCAAAGGTATCTTCCATTTCTTCTATCAAGTTCATGTGACCCATTGAATCCCACAGTTTTATGCTGCGATATTTTAAGCCGGGAAGGTCTTCCTTTTTTAATTTAAAGCTGTTGATAAAAAGATTGTCGTATTTTTCTAAATTTGTCATGATATTACTCCTATTCTGATAATTAAAATTATTGGTTGTCTTCATAATACGTAAATAAGGTTTTCATCATTAATTGATGGATGGTTCCTTCTACGGCCAGTGTCCCATCGGATTTTTTGCAAGTTCCCTTGAATTCTCCGATGTACCAGCGCTTTTTTTCTTCCATATGGACTAATTTTATAGAAGCCGTAATGGTATCCCCGGCATAAACGGGGGCTGTAAAGGTCAGGTTTTCGTCCATTAAGATGGTCCCTGCTCCGGGTAATGTAGTGCCCATTATGGAAGATAATAAGCTTCCGGTTAAAATGCCATGAACAACGGGGCGGCCGAATCCGTATTTTGCAGCAAAGGCAGCGTCGGTATGCAGCTTACCATAATCTCCTGTCAACTTTGCGAATTGTTGGATATCTTCTTCAGTAAACGTCCTCTCCATGGTGGCCGTATCTCCTAAACAGATACGCCTTTTTGTATCAGCCGTTTCTGGAGGTGCTTCTGCCAGTTCTTTAGCGAAAGCGGCAAACTGTTGGGGCGTACAAAGTTTTTTGAATTTTCGGGCTGCAATACCCGTTTCTTCTGCACAGGCTGTCATACAGCCACAGACAAGGAGGCAGATGTCGCAAACTGTATTTTCTATTTCATATGTGAATGTATGCTGGGGAAATTTTTTTTTAAGTTTTTCTACTTCCTGACTGCGGTCATAGCGTGGGTTACAGCCGCCACAGTATTTTATCCCGATTTTCATAGATTCACCTCTGCATATGGCGCTCTCTTAAAATCGCCTTGGCTTGAGCGATGAGAGCATCGCTGACACCACTGACGAGAATGACATCGTGGACATCCTCAACGGCTTCGCGGACTTTAGCACTGATTAATTCTTCTGTCGTCAACTGTGCTGAAGGACAGCCGCTGCATTGGCCGGTTAGGCGAATCCGCAAAATATGATCGGCATAATCGACAATGACGACGTCTCCCTGGTGTTCAGCCAGCGATGGGCGCACTTCTTTTTCTAAGACATTTTCGATTTGTTCTCGAATTGATAGAGTCATAGCAATTCACATCCTTATATAGTAGTTAATTATATATATGAAATTATCGTGCCGATTAATGATAAGAGGTATAATCGTGTTCGATTTATAAACTTGAATGGCTTTGAGTTTATAAATAAACGTTTTATATATCTAAAATAATTATTGTTTTTTATCTTTACTTAAAAACACTTGTTTTATAAATGGAACAAAATGGGCGCTGTTTTATTTTTGCAACAAAAACACACATATAAGTGTCTTGATAATGAAACAAAATGAATATGATAAATTAATCAATGGCATATATAGCTACATCCTGATTGCTTTCGATTTGGCACGATTTTTGCTCAAAATATTACTGAGGAGTATAAAATTATAAGCCATAATTTACATTAGAAAGGACTGAATAATATGACATTAATGACAGGTGAACAGTACATCGAAAGCATGAGAAAGAAAAATTTACAGGTTTATATGTTCGGTAAAAAAGTACCGTGTCCGGCAGATGACCCGATTCTCCGTCCGTCTATGAACTCCGTTCGGATGACCTATGATCTGGCTCAGAAACCGGAATACCAGGAACTGATGACGGCGATTTCCCCGTACACCGGCGAACGTGTTAACCGCTTCACTCATATCCATCAGAGCACGACGGACTTGATGAATAAAGTAAAGATGCAGCGCCTTTGTGGTCAGAAAACGGCTTCCTGCTTCCAGCGCTGCGTCGGCATGGATGCTTTCAATGCGGTATTCTCTACGACGTACGATACGGATAAAAAATATGGTACGAAATATCATGAAAACTTCATGAAATTCCTCAAACGCGTACAGACGGAAGACCTTACTGTTGACGGCGCTATGACGGACCCGAAAGGCGACCGTGGCTTGGCACCGCATGCACAGGCAGACCCGGACCTCTATCTCCATGTTGTAGAACGTCGTCCGGACGGCATCGTAGTCCGTGGGGCAAAAGCTCATCAGACTGGTTTCATCAATTCTCATGAAGTCATTGTTATGCCGACCATTTCTATGGGCGAAGATGATAAAGATTATGCCGTTTGCTTCTCCTGCTCGACAGATGCTGAAGGCATTTTCATGATTGTTGGCCGTCAGTCCTGCGATACCCGTAAAATGGAAGGCGCTCCGATGGATACGGGCAACCCTGAATTCGGTGGAACCGAAGCCTTGGTCATCTTTGATAATGTCTTCATTCCGAACGAAAATATCTATCTTAACGGTGAATATGAATTTGCCGGTGTCCTCGTCGAACGCTTTGCTGGTTACCATCGTCAGTCCTACGGCGGCTGCAAAGTTGGCGTAGGTGACGTCCTTATCGGTGCCGCAGCTGTTGCCGCCGATTATAATGGCTGCCCGAAAGCATCTCATATTAAAGATAAGATCATTGAAATGCAGCACCTCAATGAAACACTGTATGCTTGCGGTATTGCTTGCTCGGCCTTGGGCACGAAAACAGAATCGGGCAACTATCTTATCGACTTGCTCCTGGCTAACGTCTGCAAACAGAATGTTACGCGTTTCCCCTATGAAATCGTCCGTCTGGCTGAAGATATTGCTGGTGGCTTGATGGTTACGGCACCGTCTGAAAAAGACCTTCGTGATCCGAAGATTGGGCCGTATATCGATAAGTATCTCCGTGGTGTCAATAATGTATCGACAGAAAATCGCCTCAAGATTTTACGCCTCATCGAAAACCTCAGCCTTGGCACGGCCGCTGTCGGCTATCGTACAGAATCCATGCATGGCGCAGGTTCGCCGCAGGCACAGCGTATCATGATTTCTCGTCAGGGTAACTTGCGCATGAAGAAAGCCTTGGCTAAAGCCATTGCACACATTGAAGAATAAAATACTTTTTGTTGAGAAGACCGCTTTCTGATATATAGAATAGTATAGTTAGTATATGATTCAAGCCGGTAATTGGCAGCTCCTCCGATTACCGGCTTGAATCGTAATATAGAAACTTCCCTTTGTCATGATATTTGTGATATAAAGGGAAGTTTTTGCTATATCTAGGGAATATTTGATAGTGTTTTAAATTTGGAACAATAGAGGTAACGTTTTAAAAATGAAACATAAAAAAACAATAATGTTTCATTTTTAGGACGGTTAAACGTTATATAAATAACGGATATTTTTATTTATATAAATTAAAAGTATTTATCCTAATTTTATCAGAAAATGTTTATTTTTTTTGATTAGGTAATTCAGCCGTTTTTTCATGATGAAATGAGATTTTTAAAATAAAATAGGAGAATACACAAGAAGATGGCACGTTTTTTGCTCTATATACAGACAAAAGATAACCACGTGGAAGAATGTTAATAAAAGAAAGGACTGAGTAATATGACATTAATGACAGGTGAACAGTACATCGAAAGCATGAGAAAGAAAAATTTACAGGTTTATATGTTCGGTAAAAAAGTACCGTGTCCGGCAGATGACCCGATTCTCCGTCCGTCTATGAACTCCGTTCGGATGACCTATGATCTGGCTCAGAAACCGGAATACCAGGAACTGATGACGGCGATTTCCCCGTACACCGGCGAACGTGTTAACCGCTTCACTCATATCCATCAGAGCACGACGGACTTGATGAATAAAGTAAAGATGCAGCGCCTTTGTGGTCAGAAAACGGCTTCCTGCTTCCAGCGCTGCGTCGGCATGGATGCTTTCAATGCGGTATTCTCTACGACGTACGATACGGATAAAAAATATGGTACGAAATATCATGAAAACTTCATGAAATTCCTCAAACGCGTACAGACGGAAGACCTTACTGTTGACGGCGCTATGACGGACCCGAAAGGCGACCGTGGCTTGGCACCGCATGCACAGGCAGACCCGGACCTCTATCTCCATGTTGTAGAACGTCGTCCGGACGGCATCGTAGTCCGTGGGGCAAAAGCTCATCAGACTGGTTTCATCAATTCTCATGAAGTCATTGTTATGCCGACCATTTCTATGGGCGAAGATGATAAAGATTATGCCGTTTGCTTCTCCTGCTCGACAGATGCTGAAGGCATTTTCATGATTGTTGGCCGTCAGTCCTGCGATACCCGTAAAATGGAAGGCGCTCCGATGGATACGGGCAACCCTGAATTCGGTGGAACCGAAGCCTTGGTCATCTTTGATAATGTCTTCATTCCGAACGAAAATATCTATCTTAACGGTGAATATGAATTTGCCGGTGTCCTCGTCGAACGCTTTGCTGGTTACCATCGTCAGTCCTACGGCGGCTGCAAAGTTGGCGTAGGTGACGTCCTTATCGGTGCCGCAGCTGTTGCCGCCGATTATAATGGCTGCCCGAAAGCATCTCATATTAAAGATAAGATCATTGAAATGCAGCACCTCAATGAAACACTGTATGCTTGCGGTATTGCTTGCTCGGCCTTGGGCACGAAAACAGAATCGGGCAACTATCTTATCGACTTGCTCCTGGCTAACGTCTGCAAACAGAATGTTACGCGTTTCCCCTATGAAATCGTCCGTCTGGCTGAAGATATTGCTGGTGGCTTGATGGTTACGGCACCGTCTGAAAAAGACCTTCGTGATCCGAAGATTGGGCCGTATATCGATAAGTATCTCCGTGGTGTCAATAATGTATCGACAGAAAATCGCCTCAAGATTTTACGCCTCATCGAAAACCTCAGCCTTGGCACGGCCGCTGTCGGCTATCGTACAGAATCCATGCATGGCGCAGGTTCGCCGCAGGCACAGCGTATCATGATTTCTCGTCAGGGTAACTTGCGCATGAAGAAAGCCTTGGCTAAAGCCATTGCACACATTGAAGAATAAGTTGCTTATGTTCATGCACTCTGTATCGTGGCATACAGGCTGCATGATAAAACAGGAATGTAGGTGATTCTATGAATTGGAAAGAAGAATATGCGGATAAAATTGTATCTGTACAAGAAGCTGTTAGTCATGTACAGTCTGGGAATCGAATCGTTTTTTCACACGCTTGTGGTGAAGGGCAGTATTTAACGGATGAATTAGTTAATCAGGCAGAGCGCCTGGAAAATGTTGAAATTGTTCATATGGTTGCTATGGGGACGGCGCCTTACTGTCAGCCGGGAATGGAAAAGCATTTTCGACATAATGCTCTTTTTGTAGGGGGCTCTACGAGAAAAGCGGTAGAGGAAGGGCGTGCTGATTACACACCGTGTTTCTTCCATGAAATACCACGCCTTTTTACAGATGGATGCTTACCAGTCGATGTAGCTTTTATCCAGGTGAGCCTGCCAGATGAACGTGGATATTGTTCCTTCGGTATTTCTGTCGATTATACACAACCGGCAGCTCAGGCAGCTAAACTCGTCATTGCACAGGTTAATAAGAATATGCCTTATACCTATGGTAATGGAATTCATTTAAAGGACATTGATTTTATCGTAGAGAAAGATGAACCTCTCATTGAACTGCCACCACCTAAGATTGGTGAAACGGAAAGAAAAATTGGGGAATATGTAGCTTCTCTTATTCACGATGGAGATACTCTGCAGCTGGGTATTGGAGCTATTCCTGATGCAGTCCTATCTTTTTTAGGCGAGAAAAAGAATCTGGGTATTCATTCTGAAATGTTTTCTGATGGGGTCGTGGATTTGGCCCGTAAAGGTGTCATTACGAATACTAAGAAGACAATTAATCCTGGAAAATTTGTTTCTTGTTTCTTAATGGGAACGCGTAAATTATACGATTTTGTTGACCATAATGAAGATGTATTAATTGAAGCTGTTGACTATACGAATGATCCCTTTGTCGTAGCTAAAATCGATAATATTATTTCGATTAATTCAGCTATACAAGTAGATCTCATGGGACAAACCAATTCTGAAATGATTGGTAATCGGCAATTCAGTGGTGTCGGTGGTCAGGTTGATTTTGTTCGGGGGGCTTCGAGGGCTAAAGGCGGCAAGGCTATTATTGCTATGCCGGCTACGGCAGCTAAAGGTAAAATTTCAAAAATTGTTCCGCTATTGGATGAAGGCTCGGCTGTAACAACGTCGCGGAATGATATTGACTATGTTGTTACGGAATTTGGCATTGCTTCATTAAAAGGAAAGACCTTGCGCCAACGTGCAAAAGCATTGATTGAAATTGCAGATCCTCGATTCAAACCGTCTTTAATTACAGAATTTGAAAAACGTTTCCACTGTAGTTACGCAAAGTAAAAGTTACTTTAACAGTACATTTTAGATAGGAGGGAATTATATTGGAGCTGGCAGTTGAAAAAAGTCGCGAATTTAGATCATTTTTAAATCGCCTGACCATCTATTGCGGCGGCACGAACTTTTTAGATGGTTATATCCTGGCTGCTATTGGCCCGGCGCTTGTACATTTAGAGCCCATATTACAGCTTAATTCGTTTTGGAGAGGAGCTATAGGGGCCGCAGCACTTATGGGGATTCTTATTGGCGGTCCTATCTTTGGTTATTTGTCAGATAAAGTAGGACGTAAATTACCGTTTATGATTATCCCTTTGGCGATGGCTGTATTGTCCGTTTTGTCGATGTTTGTTACTTCGGCAGAACAGCTGTTTATTATACGCTTTTTGTTAGGTCTGGTCATTGGGGCCGATTATCCTAGTGTTACTTCTTATCTGTCTGAGTATTCTCCGGCAGATCGACGCGGAACAATGATTGGATGCCTCATGATCATGTGGATTTGCGGTATGACTTTAGGGGAAGTTGTTGGCTACATCGTCTATGATTCAGCCTATAATTGGCAAATTCTCTTAGGTATTACTGCAATTCCTGCCTTGATTTTCATGTATTTACGCCGTCATTGTCCAGAATCTCCACGGTGGCTCATGAATAAAAATCGTGTAGCTGAAGCAGAAAAAATTATTCATGATATTTACGGCCCCCATGCCGATGTGCGGATGTTGGAAGAAAAGGCTGTAAAATCTTCTTACTCAGAATTGTTGACGCCACGATATTTAAAACGAGTTATCTTTGCCGGCGTTTTCTGGGCAACCCAGGTATTGCCAATGTTTGCAATTTATATTTTTGGTCCATCCTTACTGAAAGCAATTAAGTTAAGTGAAGGTCGGGATTTGCTTCTTGGCAACTCCGTTATCGGTTTGATTTTTGTCGTCGGGGTTATTTTTGGAACGATCATTATTGAAAAATTCGGTCGTCGGCCGTTAATCATTTGGAGTTTTGTTGGAATGGCTGTTGGCCTCTTAGTATTCGGCATTGTCTCCGAACCGCCGTTCTGGCTGATTGTTACTGGTTTTACGGTATATGCTATAGCTTCTGGCCCGCCTAACGTTTTAGACTGGGTATATCCCAACGAATTGTTCCCTACAGAAATTCGAGCTGCTGGGGTTGGGTTAGCCACATCTATTAGCCGCCTGGGTCCAATTTTAGGGACTTTCGCTTTACCATCTTATCTGGAAGCTTTTGGTATCCAAACCACAATGTTAACTATGGTTGGCATTATTGGAATTGGCCTCTTGGCATGTATTTTTATGGCTCCTGAAACCCGTGGGCTGAATTTGGCAGAAGCCAGTGGTGCTGTTCCTATTGGGACAGAAGAAATCATTGAAGAAGAGATAGAGAAAGAACAATTAGATTAATTATAGTTTTTAATTTAAAATTTCAATATAAAGAAAGAAGGTAAAATTATGTTAACAAACGAATTGCCGAAAATCATCACCAGTACTGTTCCCGGTCCTAAAAGCGCAGAGGTCATTAAGCAGCGCGCTATTGAAACGCCTGATGCAATCCATTGCGGATATCCGGTTGTTATGAAAGAAGCGCAGGGCGCTATCATTGAAGATTTGGACGGAAATCGTTTCCTGGACTGGATCGGTGGGGTTGGCGTACTTAATGTTGGCCATGCTCATCCGGAAGTTGCTGAAGCAATCCGCGAACAAACAAAAAAATATTTCCATGGTATGTTTAATGTCGTAACTCATGATGGATATGTTAAACTTGCTGCAGAAATGAATAAACGCGTTCCTGTACGTGGTGAACATAAACAGACTATGTTTGTAAATAGTGGCGCTGAAGCTGATGAAAACGCTGTTAAAATTGCAAAAGCCTATACGAAACGTCCGAATATCGTCGTATTTTCCGGGGCGTTCCATGGCCGGACTGTCATGACGATGGCTATGACATCTAAAAAATCTTACGCTGTAGGTATGGGGCCCTTCCCTGATGGCGTATATCGTGCAAGATATCCTTACCTGTATCGCCGTCCGGATGAAGTTTCTGAAAAAGAATATCTTGATTTTTGCATTCAGAGTTTGTATGAAGTTTTTGACGAAGCATCGCCGGCTCAATACGTAGCAGCTGTCGTCTTGGAACCGTTACAGGGTGAAGGTGGCTTTATTCCGGCACCAATCGAATGGGTTAAGAAACTTAGGGAAATCTGTGATGAACACGGCATTCTTATGGTTGCTGATGAAGTACAGTCTGGTTTTGGCAGAACGGGCCGACTCTTTGCTACTGAATATTGGCAGGAAGCTGGAGTTCAGCCGGATATTCTTTCCTCGGCTAAATCCATTGCAGGCGGTGTTCCTCTCAGCATGGTTACGGCACGTAAAGAAATTTTTGATGCTGTACCGCGTGGAGTTATCGGTGGGACTTATGGCGGTAACGCGTTAGCTTGTGCAGCAGGTCTTAAAGTGCTTGAAATCATGGACCGTGACCATCTGCCGGAACGCTCTCTTGAAATTGGCAAAAAATACTCGGATACGATTAATTCTTGGAAAGAAAAATATCCGGTCATTGGCGATGTTCGCGGTTTAGGCGGCATGGTAGGGGTCGAATTTGTAAAAGATCCGGTTACCAAAGAACCGAACGGTGAATTAGTATCTAAACTTGTTCAGGATACAGCTCAGCATGGCCTCCTCGTTGAGAACGCAGGTTCTGATGGTCAGGTTATCCGCTTCCTTGCCCCGCTTGTTATGACAGATGAACAGCTTGAAGCAGGATTAAAGATTTTTGAAGAATCCATTCAGCGCTGCCTTGCAAAATAATAGCAATTTAGATTTTAATACTAGGTATTGAGTGAAGATGCCGCTGCGATTTGCGGCGGCATCTTTCTAAATATGCGAAAGGAGATGTTCCCATGATTGAATTACAGTTAAAACCGACAATTTATTCATATGACACATGTAAAGAATTTGCAGAAGATTTAAAAGTTGGTACTAATGACCTTATCATTACCAATCAATATATCTTTGATCCTAATTTTAAAGATTTGGGATTGAAATGCCATGTTATTTTCCAAGAAAAATATGGTTTAGGTGAACCATCTGATGAAATGGCTGAAGCTATTTATCATGACATGCCGAAGAATATTAAACGGATTATTGGTATCGGTGGCGGTACAGTCATGGACTTGTGTAAATTATTTGTTTTGAAACAAGTTAGTCCGGTACTCGATTTATTTGATGGAAAAATTGAACCCGAAAAATCAAAAGAATTAGTTCTTATTCCTACAACTTGTGGTACTGGCAGTGAAGTTACCAACGTTTCGGTTATGGCATTGATTAGTCGTAATACTAAAAAAGGGATTGCCAATGCAGCAATGTATGCTGATAAATCCGTACTCATTGCCCAGTTGTTGAAGACCCTGCCTTTCAAAGTTTTTGCAACAAGCTCTATAGATGCTCTCGTCCACGCTGTTGAATCAGCGTTGTCGCCGGACTCCAGCGCCAGTTTCCGCGTCTTCAGCTATAACGCTATCGAACTTATCCTCAAGGGCTATTTGCAGATTCGCGACCACGGCCCGGAAGCCCGCATCCCGCTTATGAAGAATTTCCTCCTGGCCAGCAACTGGGCCGGTATTGCATTCAGCGTCCCCGGCTGCGCTGCTGTCCATGCCATGAGCTATCCTCTGGGCGCGAAGTATCACGTACCTCATGGTGAATCGAACTACGCCATGTTCACGGGCGTTATGAATTGCTACATGTCCATCAAATCGGACGGCGAAATTGCGAAATTGAACCGCTTCATTGCCGATATCCTGGGGTGCGAACCGGAAAACGTCTATGCAGAACTAGAAAAACTGCTCAATGTTATCCTGCCGAAGAAGGCACTCCATGAATACGGTGTCAAAGAAGAAGAACTGGCAGAATTTGCTAAGTCCGTTATGGAAAATCAGGGACGTCTGATGGCACATAATTTTGTAACCCTTGACTATGATAAAGTATATAGTATTTACAAAGCATTATATTAATTGAATGAAGAGGTGAGTTCCTATGAATCAGTATTTAGCATCCGTCCTCGACCGGGTACGGGAAAAGTATGCTCATGAACCGGAATTTGTCCAGACCGTAGAAGAAGTATTTACGTCTCTAGAACCTGTTGTAGAAAAGCATCCTGAATATGAAAAATTTGATCTGCTAAACCGGCTTGTAGAACCGGAACGGCAATTCACATTCCGCGTCGTCTGGCAGGACGATAAGGGTGAATACCATACTAATACGGGCTACCGATTCCAGTTTAACGGTGCTATTGGGCCGTACAAAGGCGGCCTTCGTTTCCAGAAGAATGTATATCCTGGTATTATTAAATTCCTGGGCTTCGAACAAATCTTCAAGAATGCACTGACCGGCCTGCCTATCGGCGGTGCTAAAGGCGGAGCTGATTTCGACCCGACGGGCAAGTCCGATGCTGAAATTATGCGTTTCTGCCAGAGCTTTATGCAGGCTCTCTATCGCTACATCGGTCCCGATGTTGACGTACCGGCTGGGGACATGGGTGTCGGCGGCCGTGAAATCGGCTACCTCTTCGGCGAATATCGCCGTTTGAAAGGATGCTTTGAAAACGGTGTTCTTACTGGTAAAGATTTTAGCTTTGGCGGTTCTCGTATCCGTCCGGAAGCTACGGGCTACGGCGCCGTATACTTCCTGGAAAACGTCCTCAAAGACGACGGTCAGGACATCAAGGGCAAGACCATCGCCGCTGCCGGCTTCGGCAATGTAACTTGGGGCATCTGCAAGAAAGCCGCTGAATTAGGTGCTAAAGTCGTTACCCTGTCCGGCCCGGACGGCTACATCTATGATCCAGAGGGTGTTACTACTCAGGAAAAAATCGACTATCTTATCGAAATGCGCAACAGCGGCCGCAATCGCGTCCAGGACTATGCCGATAAATTCGGTGTCGAATTCTTCCCGGGTGAAAAACCGTGGGGCCGCAAAGTCGATATCATCATGCCGTCGGCTATGCAGAATGACGTCCATATGGAACAGGCAAAACAAATTGCTGACAATAAGATTCGCTACTACATTGAAGTTGCCAATATGCCGACGACCAACGATGCCCTGAAATTCTTACTCGACCAGAAAGACATCATCGTCGCTCCGTCGAAAGCCGTCAACGCCGGCGGTGTCGCTACATCGGCCTTGGAAATGAGCCAGAACAGTGAACGTTTGGTATGGACTGCCAAAGAAGTCGATGACCGTCTCCACGAAATCATGAACACCATTTACCAGAACTGCAAAGATGCAGCGGCCCGTAATGGCCTGGGCTATAACCTCGTAGCCGGTGCTAACATCGCTGGGTTCGAACGCGTTGCTGACGCTATGCTGGCACAAGGTGTATTTTAACTAACTTAATTATTGTTTGCCGGGGCAATGATTCATTTAGCTGCTAGGTGAGGAGCCCTTCCTGTCATAGGATTATGGATTCACACAAAAAGGGATGTTTTTATGAGGTGCATCCCTTTTTGTGTATGTAAAAATATAACATAACAGGTTCAATTTTTTGAAAACAGAGGTTGTCACATTAAGACAGCCTCTTTTATACCTCTTATGGGCTAACAGACAATTAACTCTAAGATCCCAAACGCAAAAAAATCAACGGATTTCATCTGGTTCTTGGGTAAATTAGCTTGGGAAAACAACGAGATGGCATAGTAAAAGTTGAAAAGTGCTACTATATTCTAAAAAAAAGAAGGATATTTGCAATCGCAAATATCCCCACATACGAAAAATTGGGGTCCTATAGTCATAGAACCCCTCCAAAACGACTTATCTCGTTTTCAATGTATATTTATTTTACATAAATATAGGGCTTTGTCAATACTTTCTGAAGAAATATTGTACTGTCTTTATTTACATAAAGAAAAATAACCGCCTCGCTCGCAACGCAACGGTTATTTTTTCTTTAATAATCTTTGAGGGCTAACCGTCTATCGGTAGCGCTTTTTTCTATGTCAATTTTAGCATTTATAGGGGAGAGCGTCAAAGGGGCTTGTCGCACGAAGGCACATACCACCTGCTAACTGCTAAAAAGGGGCTGTCGCATATGCGGCAGCCCCTTTTTCTATATGTTTATTTTGCCAGCGTATGGGCGGCTTTGATGCGGTGGGTGATATAGGTGCTCAGCAGGATGCCGAGGATGGCAAAGACGGTCATGACGGTGAAGACAATCTGGTAGCCGTCGATGCCCTGATGGCTATCGAGGATGGAGCCGTAGACGGCGTACATGAAGGCGCCGGGCAGATAGCCGATGAAGGAGGCCATGGACATGGCAGAGCCTGTGATTTCGCGGGGGACGTCGACTTCATCCATGGGGGCGAAGAAGACGGCGCGCATGCTGTAGACGCAGGCGCTGATGGCCAGGGAGATGATGATGCCGGCCCAGATGCCGAAGGTCTGGTAGGGCATCCAGGTGAAGGCGATGAGGACGACGGCCGTGATCAGATAGCCGATGCGCAGGTATTTGGTCGGCGAATGGAAGAGTTTGTCCGATAACAGGCCGCCGACGGGGCCGCCGACCATTTTCAGGCCGTACTGGTTGATGATGCGTAGACGCCGATGAGCCTGAAATACATGAAATGCCATGGCGGCCACTGAATGCGGATTCCTATTTGACAGATTGAAGTATAAGAAAATTTAGGAAGTCCGCATCTGTCCTAGGTATGGTGGAAGGTATTCCAAGATTCAGTATTGCTACTCTCTCAATCCCCTCTTGTCCCAGCTCTATCTGGGACGGGCTAAAGTCTATCATTCCGAGCCGTTGTGCCTGGAAGTGACGCCGTGCCGCGTCGATAAATCCTTTGGCTTGAAAAAACTCTTCCCCTCCCGCGTTCATTGACATCCCCTGCGGATAAGGGTATCATGAAGGCATGTGAAGAAGTAATGGCATTATAGGAGGAAGGACATGTTTGGCTTAGGCGCACCGGAATTACTGCTCATTTTAGTCATCGCCCTGGTCGTATTCGGACCGGGGAAACTGCCGACCATCGGCCGGGCTTTGGGGAAGAGCCTCCGTGAATTCAAGGAAGCCGTCAATACGGATGAAACAAAGCAGATAGAGGAAAAGACGGAAAAAACAGATGAGAAATCGATGAACCACTAATTGGCTTATAACGCAAAGTTTGTAGTATGGAGCAGTTTGTAGAAGCTGGCTCGAATTTTTTACCATTTGCTGCAAACTAAAAACTACAAACTTAAAACTCAAAAAAGGGCTGTCGCACGTGCGACAGCCCTTTTTTTTGGCGGGAAAGTGTGGGAATCGAACCCACCTGAGAAGCTGTTAACTCCCCATGCTGGTTTTGAAGACCAGAGGGAACACCAGAACCCATCCTCCCCCAGGACAGGTTTATTATATCACGGGCCTCCTGTATCTTGCAAAACTGTTTCCATCTTTGTTACACTAAAAGCGGTGAGTGCATTACCCATTAGAAAGGAGTTAATGAAATGATTGAATTACAGTTGAAACCGACGATTTACTCTTACGATACGTGCCGGGAATTTGTGGAAGACCTGCAGGTCGGGGCCGATGACCTGATCATTACCAATCAGTATATCTTTGACCCGAATTTCAAGGATTTAGGCCTTACGTGCCATGTCTTGTTCCAGGAAAAGTATGGCATGGGTGAACCGTCTGATGAAATGGCAGAAGCCATTTATAAAGATATGCCCAAGGATGTGAAGCGCATCATCGGTATCGGCGGCGGCACGGTCATGGACTTGTGCAAGTTGTTCATCTTGAAGCAGGTCAGCCCGGTCCTCGATTTGTTCGATGGCAAGATTCCTGTGGAAAAGGAAAAGGAACTCATCCTCATCCCGACGACGTGCGGGACGGGCAGTGAAGTCACCAATGTATCGGTCATGGCTCTGGTCAGCCGCAACACGAAGAAGGGCATTGCCGACAATGCGCTTTATGCCGATAAAGCGGTCCTCATTTCGCAGCTCTTGAAGACCCTGCCTTTCAAGGTCTTTGCAACCAGTTCCATCGATGCTCTCGTCCATGCTGTCGAATCGGCCTTGTCTCCGGATTCCAGTGCCAGCTTCCGCGTCTTCAGCTATAATGCCATTGAACTCATCCTCAAGGGCTATTTGCAGATCCGCGACCACGGTCCGGAAGCGCGCATCCCGCTTATGAAGGATTTCCTCCTGGCCAGCAACTGGGCCGGCATCGCTTTCAGTGTCCCTGGCTGCGCCGCTGTCCATGCCATGAGCTATCCTCTGGGGGCAAAGTATCATGTACCTCATGGTGAATCGAACTACGCCATGTTCACAGGCGTTATGAATTGCTACATGTCCATCAAATCGGACGGCGAAATCGCGAAATTGAACCGTTTCATTGCCGATATCCTGGGCTGTGAACCGGAACACGTCTATGAAGAACTGGAAAAACTGCTCAACGTCATCCTGCCCAAGAAAGCGCTCCATGAATACGGCGTCAAAGAAGAAGAATTGCCGGAATTTGCTAAATCGGTCATCGAAAATCAGCAGCGTCTCATGAAGCACAGCTTTGTGCCCCTCGATTATGATAAGGTGTACGGCATTTACAAGAAACTGTATTAGTGGCTCGTGGCTAGTGGTTAGTCGCAGGGGCCGCACGTGGGCGGCCCGTCGCGAGCCATGTGGGAATCCCGGGAGAGCCATTAGCCGCTAACTGCTAAAAAAAGCGCTGTCGCATCGCGACAGCGCCTTTTTTTGTAAGGGCTCGTGGCTCACGGCCCGTTGGCTCTCTTATGAGGAGAGCTGGCAGCGCAGCTGACTGAAGGGTTCAACCTCTCCGGCCCTGCGGGCCACCTCTCCTATCAGGAGAGGCTTGCCTGCGGCCTGCGACTTGCAGCCTGCGGTTTTACACATTAGAACCAGACGGCCTGGTCGCCGGCTTTTACGTTGCCGTCGGCTGCCAGGTGGACTTCCTGACCGTCTTCGAGGTCGGTGAAGATGCACAGGCAGGCGTCAGACGGGGCGTTGGCCTTGATGAATTCATCGTCGAATTCCATCAGTTTATCGCCTTTCTTGACTTCCTGGCCGTTTTCGACGAAGACGTTGAAGCCTTTACCTTCGAGCTTGACCGTATCGATGCCGATGTGCAGGAGATATTCTACGCCGTCTGCCGTGGTCATGCCGATAGCGTGTTTCGTATCGAAGACGAAGGTGACTGTTCCGTCTTCCGGCGCATAGACCGTGCCGTCTGTCGGATAGACGAAGAAGCCGTCGCCTGTCATTTTGCTGGCAAAGGCTTCATCCGGGGCTTCCGTAATGGGATGGAGGCTGCCGGTGAAGGGCGAATTGAAGTAATGCTTTTCAGCATCTGTTTCCGGTTCAGTCTGTGTTTCCTGGGCTTTCGGCGTTTCTTCAGCCGGATCCGTTTCTGCTGCCGGTGCGGCTTCGATAGGGCCGTCTGCCGGGTTAGTTGCCAGATAGCTTTCCAGGTTGGCCTTGATGACGGCGACTTGCGGGCCGTAGACGACCTGGACGCCCTGGCCTTTCTTGATGACGCCTACAGCGCCAGTGGCTTTCAGGGCTGCATCGTTGACCAAGGCCGAATCGGCTACGGAGCAGCGCAGGCGCGTAGCGCAGCAGTCGACGGAAGTGATGTTCTTGGTACCACCCAGGGCGCGGGTGATGGCCTGGCTGACGACGTCCGTGGCAGCCTCGCCGTCGCCGGCTTTGGCTGCGGCGTCACGGGCTTTGACGTCGGCTTTGGTGTAGAGTTTCGTTTCCACATCGTCGTCTTCACGGCCCGGTGTCTTGAGGTCGAACTTCTTGATGAGGAACGTGAAGATGAAGTAGTAGAGGAAGAAGTAGATGATGCCGACCGGGATGATGTACATCCAGTTGGTCTTGGCTTCACCCTGCAGGATACCGAAGATGAACAGGTCCAACAGGCCGCCAGAGAAGGTCAGGCCGACGGCGATGTTCAGCATGTGGGCGATCATGTAAGCGGCACCGGCCAGGACGACCTGGACGTAGAAGAGCATCGGTGCGACGAAGAGGAAGGAGAATTCAATCGGTTCCGTGATGCCCGTGAACATGGACGTCAGGGCTGCTGATAAGAGCAGGCCGCCGGCGACTTTGCGTTTTTCCGGTTTTGCCGTGCGGTACATGGCCAGGGCGGCGCCGGGCAGACCGAAGATCATGAAGATGAATTCGCCCGAGAAATACCGGGTTGCATCAGCACTGAAGTGAGTGACGTTAGGCGAAGCGAGCTGGGCGAAGAAGATGTTCTGGCCGCCCTGGACGAGGTTGCCGTCGATCATCATCGAACCGCCGACGCCGGTCTGCCAGAAGGGCAGGTAAAAGACGTGATGCAGGCCGAAGGGGATGAGGGCCCGCTTGATGATGCCGAAAATCAAGGTGCCGATGTAGCCCGTACCCGTGACCAGGCCGCCGAGGGCGAAGATGCCGCTCTGGACGACAGGCCAGACGAAATACATGGCAATGCCGACGAACATGTAGACGACGGTGGAAATGATAGGGATGAAGCGCGACCCGCCGAAGAAGGACAGGGCATTGGGTAGTACGATTTTATGATAGCGGTTGTGCAGGTAGGCGACGCCGATGCCGACGATGATACCGCCGAAGACGCCTTCCTGGAGGGACATGATGCCGCAGACATTGGCAATCGTACCTTCCAGGACATCGGGAGATACGGTGTTATTGGCTAATACCTTGCCAGTCAGTTTGAGGACGGCGTTGGTCGAGGCGTGCATGACGAAAAAGGCGATCATCGCCGATAAGGCGGCGACTTCCTTTTCCTGCTTGGCCATGCCGATGGCGACGCCGACGGCGAAGATGATGGGCAGGTTACCGAAAATGATGTTGCCGGCATCGCTCATGATGGTGAGCAGTGAATGGAGTATCGTGCCGTTTCCGAGGACGCTTTCCAATCCATAGGTCTGGATGGTCGTAGCATTCGTGAAAGAAGCCCCGATACCGAGGAGTAAGCCGGCAATCGGCAGGATGGCGACAGGCAGCATGAAACTGCGGCCGACAGCCTGCAAGATGGAAAAGACTTGGTCTTTCATAAAATTCCTCCTTTTACTATAGGAATACATAAGTATGAGACAGTACGTTCCTATTTTAACATACCCTAGGCAAATGAGAAGGATGAGAGTTACGTCTAACCGTACCTATCTCGCATATATACTTGACAAAAAGTAAACGCAAGTTCATCGTCGAAACACTAGCTCTTTTAAGCCGTCAGCCGTCAGCAGCTAGCAGTTAGCAGTTAGCAGTTAGCATTAAAATTTAAAGCCATCCGCTAACCACTAACGGCTAGCCACTAGCTACGTAAAAGGGCTTGTCGCTGTGCGACAAGCCCTTTTACTAAGAGGAGAATGAATGTGAAGTTGTTTTCTGATTTTTATGCTTTGGCAGCGGCTTCGCCCAATTCTTTGCATTCAGGAGCGTTGTCCGGTGTTTCGTTGACGATGGCCGTACCAATGACGGTGGCACCGGCATCTTCTGTACGCTGTTTCCATGCGTCCATCCATTCGCCGGAGCCCCAGCCGTAAGAGCCAAAGAGGCCGACTTTTTTGCCCTTCAATTTCGGAGCCAAATCGGTGAAGAACGGTTCGACGACAGAGTCTTCCAGTTCTTCTGAACCCATGGCCGGGCAGCCGAGCAAGATGACGTCTTTGCTAGCTACATCATCGACATTTGTATCTTCAAAGCGGACTGATTCTACGTCAGCACCGGCAGCTTTGACGGCTGCTTCGATTTCGTTAGCCATTGCTTCTGTATTACCTGTACCACTCCAATAAACGATTTCTACCATGATTAAATCCTCCTTATGCTACAATGAGCGAGTCTAATGTTGTCCCAACGGCAAAGCGATTCAAATAGTCTTGCCGGCAGCACGTATAGCGATGGAAAGTACGGGCGGCAGCGTGGGCGTCGCCGTATACCTTCCATTCGCCACAAAGCTTGGCATGGTTTCCCTTGTTGGCGATGAAACCGCACACGTCCTCTAGGGGATAGCCGAGGAAAATGCCCGATTCATGAGGGAAACAGCCATCTTCTGCAAAGCGTTCGGCAAGACGGTCCAGCAGGGAAGAGATGTCCTGGCAGTCCTGATAGCCGAATTGCTGCAGAAATGATGAAATGTCCCGCTGCTGTACGTAGGCCCAGACCCTGGCCGGTCGGTATACATACAGCAAAGTGCGTTTGGGACAGGCGTACAAGATACGGAAATACAAGCCTTTTGCATTGTATTTATGATTATACTTTTCAATTATATCATCGTAGGTACAGCCGCTGTCCAAGCGGGGGAGACAGAGAAGGGATGCCTGTTTGAGACCCGCTAAAGTCGGTGAACAGTGCGTTATTAAGACGAAATCCAGGTTCATATCCGGTTGCCGCTCCTTTCGCTTTGATACTGTAAGTATAATTTATTTGAAATTGATTGTCAATACTAATATGATAATTCGTTTCAAATAAGCGAAAAGGCTTGCCAAGTATAGTATAATAAGGGTAGTGTGAAGAATATTCGGAGGGGGGATTAGATGGAAACTGCTTATGATACGAATCATTGTTTCGGCTGTGGCCGCGATAACCCGATTGGCCTGAAGCTGGACATGAAGATGGAAGGCGATCACTGCGTGGCTTATTTTACGCCCAAGGCAGAGCATGAAAGTTATGGCGACCGCATGCACGGAGGCCTGACGAGTACGCTGCTGGATGAAGTCATGGGAGATTATGTGTTCCGCATTGCCGGTAAACCGGCCTATACGGCGCGGCTGGAAATCCGTTTCCGCAGTGCCATACGCATCGGCGAAACGGTCAAGGTCGAAGGCTGGCCGGAAGTCCACCGCGGCCGTTTGTTCATCATGAAAGGAAAGATTACCCACGCTGATGGTACGCCGGCTGCCGAAGCCAAAGCGGAAATGATGCTGGCTAAATAAAGGAGGAGTTACTATGGATAGAAGCGATATGATGCACCGCATGTATGATATTAAAGGGCCTTTAGTGGCAAAGAAGTTTGCAGCCCGCGGCTTTGAAGCCGTATACTGTCCGACGAAGGAAGAAGCCTTGAAGCAGGCCATCTCGTATATCCCGGAAACGGATGTCGTATCCTGGGGCGGCTCGGTATCCATCAATGAAATCGGCCTGCGGCCTTATGTACTGGAACACAATCCGGTCATCGACCGCGATTCGGCCAAGACGCCGGAAGAACGGGTCGAACTGATGCGCAAGGCCCTGCTCTGTGACACCTTCCTCATGGGGGCCAACGCAGCCGTCCAGGACGGCCAGCTCATCAACATCGATGGCAACGGCAACCGCGTTGCCGCCCTTTGCTACGGGCCGAAACAGGTCATCGCTATCGTCGGCATGAACAAGATCGTCCCGACGGTCGAAGCCGGCATCGAACGGGCGCACACCGTGGCGTCGCCGCAGAATATCGGCCGCTTCCCCGGTGTCGGTACGCCTTGTGCCAAGACGGGCATGTGTGGCCACTGCATCCGGCCGGACAGCGTCTGTGCCCAAGTCGTCCGGACGCGTATCTGCAAGCCCCAGGGCCGCATCAAGGTCATCCTGGTCGGAGAAAATCTGGGCTTTTAGTGCTGAAAAGAGAGGTATTTTATTATGAGAACTGGAACGGGCGTCGTCGAAGATGTCTGCCCGAATGGCCTGGCCAAAATCCAGACCAACCGCAATAATCTATATTCGCCGTGCAGCGACAGCATGTGCGCGGACAATGTCGTCATCGATGCTGTGAACCCCATCGGGGCCAAAAAGGGACAGTATGTACAGTTCAACATCCCCGACGCCGGCATGGGCGTCAAGGGCATCATCTGCTTCGGTGTCCCCTTGCTGCTCATCATCGTCTGTGGCGTCGCAGGCTACCTGTTGGGAGAATCATGGCAGGTCAAACCGGAAATGACGGCCTTTGCCGGCATGATCGCAGGCGGCATCATCGGCTGCCTGGTCCTGAAAGGCTATGAAAAGAAAATCAACAACAACCAGACCAAAGCCGAAATCACGGGAATCATCAGTTAAGAGGCTGCAGGTTCGTAGGGGCTCGCACGTGGCGAGCCCGCCAGATATATGTAAGAATTCCGTGAACAATTGGCATGAGCGGGCGCCCCGCGTGGCGCCCCTACAGAAAAAGGCTTGTCGCACGTGCGACAAGCCTTTTTTTATACAATATCGATTTGGCAGGCTTTCATGGCCTGTAATGCTCTTTCGTGGTTTTCCGGGGTGGAACCGGCACAGCATGTGCTGTCGACGATGATTTCCTTTTCCGGGTAGAAGGCTTTGAGCAGCATGGCATTGGCGATGACGCAGATGTCCGTGCACAAGCCCATCAATACCAGCCGGTCGTAGTCGCGTACTTCATCGACCAGGGCCGGACAGCCAAAGGATGGCTTTTCCAGGATGGTGGCCCACATGGTGTACGGCAGGAGCTGTTTGCAGATACGCCAGCCCCGCGTGTCTTTCAGGCAGTGTGGAACGGGAAGTTTCCGGCCTTCCTGGGTTTCGCTGTAGGCCTCGTCGTGGGTGTCCTGGGTGAAGATCAGGTCCGTTTCCTGATCGGCATCCTTTTTGCTGGCCACAATCTTGGCCTCGATGCGGGGGACGACGGCTTGAGCCTGAGCGCTTCCCAGGGCGCCGTCGATGAAATCATTCTGCATATCGATGATGATATAAGCCTGGGTCATTACGGTCATCCCTTCTCTTTAGGCACGCAATTCTTTTAAATATCCCGGTACGTCCGGGCAGGTCATGAGGCCCGACATGAGGGCGACGCCTTTGATGGGGACGTCCTGGAGCTGAGAGATGGTCTTCGGCGTAACGCCGCCTAAGGCATAGACCGGAATCTTGACGGCCTTGCAGATGGCTTTGACCGTGTCGACGCCGATAGGCGGATCCGACGGCTTGCAGGCTGTCGGGAAGACGTGGCTGGCCATGAGGTACGTAGCGCCGAGCTGTTCGGCTTTGACGGCTTCTTCGACGGTGTGTACGGAAACGCCGAGGGTCGTCATGTAATAGAGCAGGGACGAATGGGTTTCCAAATAAGGCAGAGAGCACTGGAAACGGGGAATATGAAGACGGATAGCAGCCTTTCCGAAATGCTGGAGGATACACGTCTTCTGATGGATGCTGCACAGGCGCAGGGCCCGTTTCGCATAGTCCGTGTATTCTTCTTCAGAAAGGTTTTTTTCACGAAGGACGATGAAATCTACATCGGATGCGGCGATTTGCTCGAGCTGATCCCAGTAGTTCGTCGAAGCCAATTCGTGATTTGTAATTGCAGCTACTTTTAACACGATTTATCACCTGAATATTAGAGTATTTTATATATATAACTATACATGAATCTCATACTAACGTCAACAATTATACCAATAGAATATAATGAATGCTCTGTATGAGTTTAACGCCCTAAAACGGGAAGATATATGACAAAAACGGTTCGGGGTGGATTGGGTCCCGGACCGTTTTTGTCATATGCATTTTATAGGATTGGTAATGGATTACATTAGGTGGTTTACAAATAAATATACTCACTGGTGACAGGCTGCAGGCCCATGCTCTTGATGTCGGAGTACATCTGGTCAAAGGATCGGCCGTCAGTGATTTCAAACTGTTCGTCACCCATTTCGGAGCCGTCATTTTCCAGATGGCCGCCGATGCCGACGCAGACGCTGGCCGATACTTTGGTAGCGGCGATTTTCATGATGGCGTTGCGGTAGCGGGCGCTTTCACGGCTCGATACGACGATGCAGGCGTAAGGCATGAACAGACGATAGGCACAGATGATCTGCGTCAGTTTCCGTTCGTCTACGTCCTTCGGGTTGATCTTATCGTTATTGATGATCGGGCACAGGCGCGGACAGGACAGGGAAATTTCGGCATGCGGGTACTTACGCTGCATGAGCCATGCGTGCATCCCCGTTGCCAGGGCATCTTTCTGGTAGTCGTCCAGGCCTAAGAGGGCTGCGAAGCCGACGCCGCGCATGCCGCCGAGGATGGCCCGTTCCTGGGAATAGAAGCGGTACGGGAAGATGCGCTTGTGGCCAGCCAGGTGAAGGGTAGCGTACTTGTCGGAATTGTACGTTTCCTGGAAGACCGTGACGTAGTCGGCGCCACATTCGTGGAGATATTTGTAGTCTTCCGAATTGACCGGGTAGATTTCCATGTTGATGACCCGGAAATACTGGCGGGCAATCTTGACGGCGTTGCCGATGTATTTGATATCGCTCATCTTCGGGCTTTCGCCGGTGAGCATGATGACTTCTTCGATACCCGTATCGGCGATGTTCTTACATTCGCGGTGGAGTTCTTCGTCCGTCAGGCGCGCGCGCTTGATCTTGTTGTGCGAGTTGAAGCCGCAGTAGATGCAGTAGTTATCGCAGTAGTTGGCGAAATAGATCGGCGTCAGGATGGTGATGTTGTTGCCGAAATGGCGCCGCGTGACCAGATGGGCTTTCTGGGCCATTTCTTCCAGGAACGGTGCAGCGGCCGTCGATAAGAGGGCCATGAAGTCCCGCGGGTCCAGATGTTCTTTCGACAGGGCCAGGCGGACGTCTTTATCAGTGAAGTCGTCATTGTTGAAGGAATTGCGGATGGCGACGACCTGGTCGAGCATATCCGAGTCGATGACTTCCATGCCCGGTAAATATTTCATGTGGTCGATGAGTTTGCTCTGATCGATAGTTTTAGTTTCTTCCGTCATGTTCGATTCCTCCTCAGTCCCCTAAGAATCCCGTCAGCGGATCCGAAGCCGAAGCCGTTTCGCGGACGCGGCCCAGGCCGGCGAGGTAAGCATTGCGGCCGGCACGGATGGCTTCACCAAAGGCTTTGGCCATGAGAGGCAGGTCGCCAGCTGTAGCGACGGCGGTGTTGGCCATGATAGCAGCGGCGCCCATTTCCATGGCTTCGCAGGCCTGGGACGGACGGCCGATACCGGCGTCGACAATGACCGGCAGGTCGACTTCGTCGATGAGGATCTGGATGAAATCTTTCGTCGACAAGCCTTTGTTGGTGCCGATAGGCGAAGCCAGAGGCATGATGGCAGCAGCGCCGGCGTCAGCCAGGGCACGGGCGGCGTAGAGGTCCGGATACATGTACGGCAGGACGACGAAGCCTTCTTTAGCCAGGATTTCCGTAGCTTTGATGGTTTCGTTGTTGTCCGGCAGGAGATATTTGGAGTCGCGCATGACTTCAATCTTGATGAAATCGCCGCAGCCGACTTCACGGGACAAGTGGGCGATGCGGACGGCTTCGTCGGCATTGCGGGCACTGGACGTATTGGGGAGCAGGGTGACATCTTTCGGGATATAGTCGAGAATATTGTCTTTCTGGCCGGCTTCGACGCGGCGCAGGGCCATGGTTACCATCTGGGCACCGCCTTGTTCGACAGCGGCCTTGATGAGGTCGACAGAGAATTTACCGGAACCTAAGATGAAACGCGATGTGAATTCGTGGCCGCCAAGGACCAGGGTATCTTTTTTTTCCATTGGGAAACACTCCTTTTATAATGATAGATGAGTTCATGACTGCTTTGCCGCAGGGAATCAGCCCCCGCCGACGAAGTGTACGATTTCCATGGAATCGCCGTCTTTCAAAGTCACTTTATCGTAATCCTTGCGCGATACGATAGCACCGTTCAGCTCGATGGCGATGCGGTCTGTACGATATTCCTGGTCGGTCAGGTAAGCGAGCAGGTTCTGGCCGGCCGCTTCGATGTCTTTGCCGTTGATCCGTACCATGGAGGATCCTCCTTTCTCTCAAATAAAAAAAGGGTCGCACGAAGAATTACACCCAAGGTGGTGTACCCCTTCGTGCGACCCTTGTGATTCGGTCTCACTCTGCCTATGATTATAGCCTATTGTCACAAAAAGTCAACTGTTGATAAGAAACTGGCTTGAGAGAAATGACAAGGGAAGACGACAAAGGCCGAAAAACTATAGTATAATAAAGTTATGATTTTACGAGAGGTGTGATCACTGCCATGGAAGAACGGATGGACTGGATGAATATTGCCCGCTATTTTTATTTGACCGACGAGCGGCTGCAGCAGATTTCCCGCGATTTTGCCGCCGATATGGAACGGGCCCTGCGCGGCCAGCCCGGGGCGACCGTATCGGCCCTGAAATCGCATGTTTCCCTGCCTGGCGGTGATGAGCACGGCGTCTATCTGGCCCTGGATTTCGGCGGTACGAACGCAAGGGCTGCGCGGATCCGCCTGTTGGGCCGGCACTGTTACCTCATTGAAAAGAAGGTCTGCCAGCCGCTCCGGATGCCTGGCCAATACGACTATCTCTCTTCGGCGACGACGGCTGGGGAGCTTTTCGATTTCCTGGCCCGCCTCGTCGGTCAGGTTGCCCATGGGCAGCAGGCCTATACCCTGGGCCATACCTTTTCCTTTGCTATAGAGCGGCAGGACCTGCGCGATGGCCGGCTCCTGTCGTGGTCGAAAGAAATTGCCGTTCCCGGTGTGGAAGGCGAATGGGTCAACGCCATGCTCAAACAGGCCCTGGCCCGTCAGGGCTTTAGGGCTGTCGAACCGGTGGCCCTGGTCAATGACACGACGGCCCTGCTGTTGTCGGCAGCGTATACGCTGGAACGGGTCCGCCTGGGCCTCGTCTGCGGGACGGGCTTCAACGCCTGCTACTATGAGCCGGCCTGGGATATGATCGTCAATCTGGAAGCCGGCGACTATGGCGGCCTCATACGCAATCGCTGGGACAAGGCGGTCGACGCCCTGTCGGCCCAGCCCGGTCAGCATCGGATGGAAAAGATGACAGGCGGTGCCTATGCAGCGGAAATCTTCCGGCAGACCTTGCTGTCTTATTTCAAGACTCGCCAGCTCCCGGTGTTTTCCACAGCCGCTATGAATGACATCATCAGCTGCGACAATGATTTGCAGTGCCGGCTCAAGATGGGCCAGCTGTGGAAGCGCATCGTGCGGCCCGATGAGGTGCGGCCTGTCCGCAATATCGGCGCCGCCATTTTCGTCCGCGCCGCCCAGCTGGCCGGCGCCGTGAGCTGCGGCATCCTGCGCCATCTTTATGGCAGCGAGGCCGTTCCGGCCCAGTCCGTGGCCGTCGACGGCAGCCTCTTGGAACACGTCCGCGGCGCCTTATTCATGATGGAAGATGCCATGCAGGCCTGCCAGAATGAAGGCGTGAGCCGGGACAAGCAGATTCCCGTCGACCCGGTACTCATCCAGGACGGCCCCTTAGTCGGCGCCGCCGTCGCAGCGGCCATAGCAGGCGAAGGCCGGTGACATCAGGCCGGCCCACCACGAACCACTAGCCACTAGCCACGGCCACGTTTTTTCGGTACAATATAATATTGCAGAGATATTTCCACCATATCTGTAGTTCAGGGAAAGGAGACGGCGCCAGGTCACGATGCTGCAACTCGATAAATCTATCAGCAAACCCTATTACGTACAAATCTATGAATATTATCGCCGGGAAATCGAAGAGCACCGGATGATAGCCGGCATGCGCCTCGACTCGGTCCGTGAACTGGCCCAGGCTGCGGGCATCAGCAAGATGACCGTCGAAAAGGCCTACTACCAGCTGGCCAGTGAAGGCTACATCCTGCGCCGCCATAAGGCCCGCTATGAAGTGGCCTCCCTGGGTGGCCTGGAAGCGCGGACCGAAGAGGCTGCTGCGCCCGTATTGCGTGAAGCCAGCCGTCGTCCCGTCTATGCCTATGACTTCGCCAGTGGCGACATGGCTTTGGAACGCTTTCCCCTTGACATCTGGCGGAAATATATGAATCGGATTTTATCGGAGCCAGACCGGCTGCTGGCGGCCAATGATGACCAGGGCGTCCCTGACTTGCGCCGGGCCCTGAGCCGTTACGTCTATGAAACGCGCGGCGTCCATGCAGAGCCGTCGCAGATTATCATCGGTGCCGGGACGATTTCTCTTCTCGGCGTCCTGACCAATCTGCTTCACGATAAATATGCCTGCATCGGCGTCGAAGACCCGGGCTTCCGCCTGGGCCGGGAGATTTTCCGCAACAGCGGCTATTCCATCGTGCCCATTCCCATCAGCGGCGGACTGCTCCACGTCGATGCCCTGGAAGCCAGCGGCGTCCGCCTGGTCTACGTCAGCCCGTCCCATCAGTTCCCGACGGGGACGGTCATGCCCGCCGGCATCCGCCATCGCCTGCTGCACTGGGCTGAAAAGACGGATGGACTGATCATCGAAGACGATTACGACAGCGAGCTGCGCTATTATGGCCGCCCCGTCCCGGCTTTGCAGGGCCTGGACCGCCACGGCCGCGTCGTCTACATGGGGGCCTTGTCCAAAGTATTGCCCTTTTTCATCCGCCTCAGCTATATGGTACTGCCGCCTCAGCTCATGCCCCTTTACGAACAGCGGCGCAGCCTGTTCCGCCAGGGCGCGTCGGTTCCGGAGCAGTGCGTGCTGGCGGAATATATCGAGAGCGGCGAACTGGCCCGTCAGGTACGGCGCCTGCGCAAGGAATACCAGGAAAAAGGGGAGCTCTTAGGCCGGCTCTTAGTCGAAGCCTTTGGCCCGGATATCGTCGTAGGGCGGCTGGTTTCCGGCGTATACTGCCATATCCGCCTGCACAGCCGCTTATCGGAAGAAGAACTGCGCCGCCGGGCGGAACGGCAGGGCTGCCGTGTCTTGTCCATGCAGTCTTTTTATGAAACACCGTCGCAGGAAACGGACAAAGAATTTCTCCTGTCATTTTCAAAAATTCCCACCTGCAGGCTCCGCGATGCCGTAGCGGCGTTGCATGGAGCGTGGTCAGAGAAAGAAGGATACTAATGGCGAAAAGTTTGCGTTTTATTCAATGCGGGGATCTCCACTTAGGGAGCCCTTTCCATAACCTCTCCGCTATTGATGAACGGTGGCAGCGCATCGTCGGGAAAGCGCCGGTCCGGGCGTTCCAGAAAATCGTCCAGATGGCCATTGATAAACGGGTCCACGCTGTCCTCATCACCGGCGATGTCTACACCAGTGCCGATCACAACTTGACGGCACAGCTCGATTACGTGCGCCTTTTACATAAATTAGCACAGAATAACATCCAGGTCTTTGCCGTCCTGGGCAATCACGATCCGCTCGAAGCGTGGAAGGCGAAGATTCCCTTTCCGCCGAATGTCCACGTGTTTCCGACCGATGCTGTCGAACGGGTCCCCCTGGTCGTAGATGGCGAAGAAGTAGCGGCCATTTACGGGCAGAGTTATGCCAAGAGCGAACAGCGGGACAATCTGGCCTGGAAATTCAACCGCGCTGCTGGCGACCGATTTTCCATCGGCATGCTCCATACCCAGGTGGGCAGCCGGGATTCGACATATGCGCCGTGCACCCTGGAAGATTTGAAAGAATGTGGCATGGATTACTGGGCCCTCGGGCATATCCACAAGCATGAGATACTCTGCGAAAAGCCCTATGTCGTCTATGCCGGCAACCCGCAGGGCCTCGATTGTACGGAAACGGGGCCGCGGGGCTGTTATTACGTCGAAGTCGGACCGTATGGGACGACGGACCTGGAATTCATCGACACGAGCATCGTCCGCTGGGAAAGCATCGACCTCGCCATCGACGGTATCGAATCGGTGTCGGAACTGCGCGAGTCCGTCCGCTTCGCCAAGGAAAAAGTGCGCCGTGATATCGGCAAGCCGACGTTCCTGACGGTCAATTTCACCGGTTCCGGCAGTATGTACCACGTCCTCAACAATCCGGAAGCGACGCAGTACTGGCTGGAAAGCTGGCGTGAAGAAGAACAGGGGAAATACGCCTTCGTCATGGTCGAACGCCTGCGTAACCTGGCCCGTCCCAAGATGAATATGGACGAACGAAGTAAACTGCCCGACTCCGTCGGCGACTACTTGAATGTCTTCGACAAGCTGGAAAAGCTGGCTCCTGAAGAAAGGGCCAAGGCGCTGCGGGATATTCTCATGAGCCGCCCGGAATTTGAACGCCTCGGGGCCTATGGAAGGGCCCTGACGGACCAGCGCCTGCTGGAAACGTTCGAGAAAGCCAAGTGGCTGGGCGTACAGAAATTGCTGGAACATAGAAGAGGTTAAGCAGTATGAAGATTACAGAGATGCATTTGGATGATTTCGGGATTTACCATAATGTGAGCTGGAATCCGCCGGAACACGGCCTGATCGTCATGCATGGCCGCAACGAAAGCGGCAAGACGACGCTCATGAAATATGTCCGCTCCATGTTCTTCGGCTATCTGCGCGGAGACTGGAAGGGCTATTTCGGCAGCATGGGCATCCGTCGGGAAGACGGAAAGGAATACCGCATCGTCCGCAATGAAAAAGAATATTTCCTGTCAGACGGCCAGGAAAAAGTACAGGAAGAGCCAGCGAATCTGTGGTGGCACGGCCTGGACCGTCAGACGTATGATACGATTTTTGCCATGGGCCTGGAAGACCTGCAAGGGTTCAAAATCCTGTCCAATGAAGCCGTGCGCAGCCATTTCTTCAGCATCGAAGGCGGCATCGGCATGGGCCTGGCCCGCAGCGAAGTGACCAAGCATATGGGTGACCTCCTGGTCGCTTCGCCGCAGGGCAAGAAACCCATCAATGCCCTGCTCAACGAGCAGAAGGACTTCGACCGCCGCATTACCGGCATGGCCTACGATGAAGATGAATTCGCCAGCCTGCAGGAAACGGAACAGACGACGCATGAAATCGAGAACCGCATACGCCTGGATATCGAAGAATCGAAGCAGCAGATCGAACGGATTTCCATGCCTATCGCTGCCTGGGATGTCTATAAACGCGGCCAGGACGCCATGCAGCATATGCAGGCCCTGGCCGATGTATCCCAGTTCCCGGCTGACGGCGCGCAGAAATGGGCCGAGCTGGAACAGAACATCAAGGCCATTGACGAACAGGTCCGCAAGCTCAAGGCGACGAGCCGTAAAGGCCCGGCCTTCCAGAAATCGTGGAACCGCTGGTTGGCCTGCGGCCCCCAGCTCGACGCCATGGCTCACCATGTCGGTGAATGGAAGCAGGGGCTGGAAGAACTTTCGGACCATGAAGATAAGGAAATGGACTGGGAATTTGAAGGCACGAAACAAGCCGACCTGCTCAAGTCCTGGACCGATGGCAAGGATATTCCGGCAGCCGTCAACTGGACTCAGGGGATTTCGGCCGCCGCTGCCCTCGACCACAGCCGTCAGGATTTAGAGAAATGGCAGGCCGACAAGCCCAAGAATGTTTCCGGTGCCAGCGGCGAAGACGGTCCGGCTGAAAAGACCAAGGACGAATGGGATGTCATCGGGACGGCCGTAGCGACGATCCAGAACGTCGTCATGGAACGCCAGAAGATACAGGAACAGCTGGAATGGCTGAAGAACGAACCGGCTGGCTCGTCGAAGGCCTTTACCTTCGTCGGCATCGCTTTCCTGGTCCTGGCGGCCCTCTGCGTCGCCGCTGTCTATCTGGCTCACTTCGATTCGACCCTGGGCCTCGGCGGTGCCGCTGCCTGTGTCGTCATCGCCATCATTTCCCTGGTCCGCCAGAGTACCGGTGCCGACCGGGTTCCCCGGAAAATCGCAGAAATCGAAGGCCGGCTGGCAGGCGTCAACCGCAAGATCAGCGACTTAGCCAAAGAAGCGGAAATGACCCTCAGTACGGACGAATCGAATGAACGCTGGCTCCAGGAACTGGACGCCGTCCGCAAGCAGTATCTGGACTGGCAGACGCGGGAAACGAAGAATGCCTGGCAGAAAGAACAGAAAGTCATGTACGACGCCATCTATGAAAAATGGCAGTCCGATGGCAATACCTGCAAAAAACAGCTCCTGGCCTGTGAAACGGCCTGGGACGGCTGGCGAGATAAAAATAGTTTCAGCAAACTGGATACAGCCGATGTGGCCAAAGCCAAAGAAGCCTGGGATACGTGGTATGAAGTCACGACGGCCGCTGCCGATTGGAAGCGGCGCAAGCTGGAATTGAAAGGCGCCATTTCCCGCTGGAGCGATACAGCGGAACAGATTTTCCGGGAAGTCGGCGTCAAGAAGGCCGTTTCCCCGGATACCGTCGAAGACGTCTACAAACAGTGGCAGGACATCCGCGTCCAGGCTGAAGTGGCCAAAGAACAGGACCGTCAGCAGAAAGAACGGGAAAGTCAGATTGCCAGCCTGGGAGAAGAACGGCAGCAGCGCGTCCAAGAACAGCAGGAACTGCTCAAGGCGACAGGGGCCCAGACGGAAGGTGAATTCCGCAGCAAAGTCCTGCGCTTCCGCCAGTTCCACCAGTACAAAGAAGTCTATGACCAGACGGAAGCCCATATCCGTCTCATCGCCAAGACGCCGAAAAACCTGGCCGAACTGCGCCATGAATTGAAAATCCATACCTTGAAGACCTGGACAGATGAACGTGACTACTACCAGAAAAAAATCGCCGATGCCGAAAAGAAACTGGCTGAAGTCGCAGAAAAACGAGGCAGTATCATCGAACGCCTGAGCCAGATGGCCAAGAGCGACGAATACGGCAAGCTCCTGCAGGCCAAACAGAACCGCAAGGCCGAACTGGACCGCGACGTCGACGACTGGCTGACCAATATGTACACCCAGTACATGCTGGAACAGGCCCAGGAATACTACGAACGGGTCCGCCAGCCTATCGTCATCCGCCAGGCCGGCGAATACCTCAATCTCATGACCCAGGGCCGCTATACCCTGCAGGCCAGCCTGGACGGAAAACAGCTCTTTGCCGTCGATGGCAGCCAGCGCCGCGTCCCGGAAAAACAGTGGAGCAGCGGCCTGGGCGACCAGATTTACCTGGCCATCCGCATCAGCCTGGCCATGGCCTTCTCCAAACAAATCGAACCGATGCCACTCATCCTCGACGACATCCTCGTCCGCTTCGACGAACAGCGCCAGAAAGAAGCCATCCAGTTCCTGGCATCCCTGGGCAAAAAAGAACAGATTTTCCTGTTCACCTGCTCCGATGCCACGTTGCACCTGGCTGAAGAAGTCCAAAAACAACTGTCTGGAGAAACAGATACAATCCATCTCTTTGAAATCGAAAAAGGGACCATCAAAGAACTCGCAAGTCGTTCGTGAGAAACGTAAAAAGGAGATGGGGCTGTCGCACGAAGAATTTTGTCATCATGCGAGGCCCCGTTTACTTTATAGTTTGTAGCACAGAGTTTGTAGTTTGCAGAGAAAACCTTTAAATTTAAAGCTATCCGCTAACCCCGAACCACTAGCCACTAACAACTCAAAAAGGGCTTGTCGTATGATGACAAGCCCTTTTTTCACGCCCAGACGAATCCGGTCATAGCCATGGATCCCAAGGTGCAGGTATTATTGAATGGTGTAGCTTTATCCGTTCCGGCGGCGCCCAGGCAATAAAGCAGGGGCAGGTAGTGTTCCTGTGTCGGCACGGCGTAGGCTGCGTGTTCGTGGTTTTCGTAGTGGATAACGTTGTCGATGTTGCCGGCAATGACATTATCGACGATATCCTGGTTGAAGTGTTTGGCTGCTTCGGAGCCGCCGCGCTTGTTCCATTCGACGCGGCGCAGGTTGTGGACGATGTTGCCACTGGCCCAGATGAGGTAGCCTTTTTCGCGGAGCGGGGCGAGTTTCTGGCCAAGTTCAAAGCATTGGTCCGGTGTAAACGTACTGTTTACAGAAAGCTGGACGACTGGGATGGGCGCGTTGGGGAACATGTGGACCATAACACTCCATGTTCCGTGATCGATACCCCATGAATCGTCGATAGAAACGTCATTGCCCAAAAGCTGGCAGACGTCCTGGGTCAGTTCCGAACAGCCCTTGGCTGGGTATTGGAGCTGATAGAGCTCTTCTGGGAAGCCGTACATGTCGTAGATTTGACGCGGCTTGTCGGCACTCTGGATATACGTGCCTGGGACATACCAATGGGCCGAGATGGCCAGGATGGCTTTCGGTCTGTCCTCACTGGTTAGAACGTCTGCGCCGACGCGCTGCATTTCGCGCGTCAAGTCGTTTTCATCGATAGCCAGCATCGGACTGCCATGACCGGTGAAGATAACAGGCGTTTTTTTCATTATAATGAATCCCCCTTTGCATAGAAACCATAAAGATAAAACCATCTTTAGTATATCATGAAGTTACTTTACGTCAACAAACTGTCATTTTTCACATATTTAATAATCATGAGGGCGTTGCAAAAATTTACAAATGTGGGAGGGATACATTTCTCTATAATTCTGACTAGTATAGTAGTACGAATTGTAGAAAATAGGAATTCTAACTAGTATAGTAGTTGGATTTATCGTTTACTTGTGAGGATACGCTTCTTTTGCTATAATGAACGGGTAACGTACAGGTTACGGACTTGATTTTTTAGAGATAACGACTGTGCGTCCTTTTGGGCGCCTTTGTTATCTCTTTTTTTGTTGGGAGGAATTATTGTGGAAGTTCGTCATTATCATTGGAAAGATGGAAAATCCCTGACTGTCGGGGAACGGACGCTGGTCATGGGCGTCCTCAATTATACGCCTGATTCTTTTTCTGATGGCGGGAAATGGAATAATGCCGATGTAGCCTTGAAGCACATGGAAGAGATGGTAGCCGAAGGGGCGGATATCATCGACATCGGCGCCGAATCGTCACGGCCGGGTTTTACGCCGATTTCGGCAGCCGAAGAGATTTCCCGGCTGGAAACGATTTTGCCGCGCCTTGTCAAAGCCTGCCCGATCCCCATTTCTGTCGATACGTATAAGGCTGAAACGGCAGACTATGCCATGCGTACGGGCGCCCATATCATGAATGATATCTGGGGCCTCCAGTATGCGCCGGAACCGGGACAGATGGCCGCTGTAGCCGCAAAATACGGCGTCCCTGTCGTCGTCATGCATAACCAGGACGGTACGGAATACGGCGACATCATCGAGGATATGAAGCGCTTCTTCATCCGCTCGGCCATCATTGCCGACCAGGCCGGCATGAGCCAGGACCAGATCATCACCGACCCGGGCATCGGCTTTGGCAAGACCTTTGACCAGAATGTCTACGTCATGAAGCACCTGCGGGGTCTGACAGGCCTGCCGTATCCCATGCTCCTGGGGACGAGCCGCAAGGGCTTTATCGGCAAGATCCTCGACCTGCCGGTTACGAAACGGATGGAAGGGACCGGGACGACCTGTGTCGCTGGCGTCCTGGCCGGCTGCGCGATTGTTCGCGTCCATGACGTCAAACCCATCGTCCGCATGTGCCAGATGGCCGATGCTCTGCGTTAGATAAATTAGTCAGGTAAAACCTTTTACTGTATAAATATGACGGAACTTTCTTGACTGCCGTGGCCTGGCGGCGGTATAATGGCTCAAATGTATATAAGCTGATAGGGAGGTTTCTACATGGAAAATAAAAGTCTGCGCGGTCTCGTCGTATGCCGCAATTTTTTACAGGATCCCGTCATCAAGGCCCTGCTGGCTGTCCAGGAACAGGGGGATAATCCCTTTGGCAAGCATGAAGCGGCAGCGGTCCTCTTGGAACGGGCGGAACAGCTGGGCCTGAGCGGCAATATCCTGCGCCAATATTTCCTCTATCTCTTGGGGGAAGGCGATACGGTCGCTGCCGAAGCCATTGAACGGTCGGGCAAGGCCGGCACGGGCATGACCAAGGCCCTGCTCTTGGATATGACCCTGCTCTGGCCGTATCTGCAAAAGGCCGCTTCCGACTTCCTCGGCGTCGATTTCCTCGACAACTACGAACCGGCTGTCCCAAAAGTCTACGGCTATGTCCAGACCCTGGAAACGGCCCTTATGGCGGCGTCGACACCAGAAGAAGCGACGAAAGTCTTACTGCATCATTATGCAGTATACGGCCGGGGCAAGCTGGCACAGTTCATGGCCTTCCGCATCGGTGAAGCCGGGGACCTCGTAGGCATCGAGAATTTCCCCCATCTCGCCTGGGATGACCTCATCGGCTATGCGGCCCAGAAAGAAAAGCTCCTGGCCAATACGACGGCTTTCCTGGCTGACCGGGCGGCCAATAACGTCCTCCTGACGGGATCCCGCGGGACGGGCAAGTCGACGGCTGTCAAAGCCCTGGTCTGCCGCTACCATGAACAGGGTCTGCGCCTCATCCAGGTCCAGCGCGGTCAGCTCCATAATTTGCAGCAGCTCATGGAACGGCTCGGCGACATTGGCAGCAAGAAGTTCATCCTCTTCCTGGACGACCTCTCTTTTGACGAAAATGAAAAAGAGTATAAATATCTCAAGTCGGCCATCGACGGCGGCGTTACGCCGCAACCGAAAAACGTGCTTATTTATGCAACATCGAACCGCCGCCACCTCTTGAAGGAAACGTGGCGCGACCGCAACGATGAACTGGATGAAGTCTACCGCGACGACAGTACGAACGAGTCGATTTCCCTGTCGGACCGCTTTGGCCTCATCCTCCATTACTCGGCGCCGACGCAGGATGAATACTTGCAGATCATCGCTCATGAACTGAAAAAAGCTGGCATTACCCTGGACCCGGAAGAGCTTCGTGTCGAAGGCGTCCGCTGGGAAATGGAACATTCCGGCCGCAATGGCCGCATTGCTCAGCAGTTTGTGAAATGGTATCTGGGCAACCGCAAGGCTTAAGAATCTTAGGCAAGTAAACGTTTAACCAAACTTTTTTCGGAAAAATTCCAAAAAAGCATTGACAAACGGCACGGCATTTTGTAGAATATGTTCAAGCTTTTCAAACGGGCCACAACGATAAAGGCTCGCAAAAGCATATAGTGAAATCTGATGACGGGAAAGAGTAGTTCGTCCGGACATTCCCAGAGAACCGGCGGCTGGTGCGAGCCGGTAATGAATGGCGATTGAAAATCATCCCCGAAGAGAAGTGCTGAAGCAAGATTAAGCACTGACGATTTTTCCACGTTATAGGAAACGCGTATGTTGGTACGTTGTAGAGAGCCTGGCTGCAGTAATGCGCCGGGAATCAGGGTGGTATCGCGGAATAGTACTCCGTCCCTCAGTGAGGGGCGGAGTTTTTTTGTTGGCCTCTTTCGACGAATCTCTAAATCCCAACGAGAATAAATTATTTTATACTCAAGGAGAGATGTTATTATGGCAAAAGTATTTTATGATCAGGACGTAAATTGGGACGTTATGAAAGGCAAAAAAGTTGCCGTCATCGGTTATGGCAGCCAGGGTCATGCTCATGCATTGAACCTCAAGGACAGCGGCGTCGACGTCGTCGTCGGCTTGTATAAAGGCAGCAAATCGGTTGAAAAAGCCAAAGAAGCCGGCCTCGAAGTCAAGACCGTTGCCGAAGCTGTTAAAGATGCTGACGTCACGATGGTCCTCATTCCGGACGAAAAACAGGCTGACGTATATGCAACGGAAATCGCTCCGAACTTGAAATCCGGCAGTGCCCTCGCTTTTGCACACGGCTTCAACGTTCACTTCAAACAGATCGTCCCGCCGGCTGATGTCGACGTCTTCATGGTCGCTCCGAAAGGCCCGGGCCATCTCGTACGCCGTACATTCGTAGAAGGCGGCGGCGTCCCCGACGTCTTCGCAGTCGAACAGGATGCTTCCGGTAAATGCTTCGACCTCGCCTTGGCTTATGCCCGCGGCATCGGCGGTACCCGTGCCGGCGTCATCCAGACGACCTTCCAGGAAGAAACGGAAACAGACCTCTTCGGCGAACAGGCAGTCCTCTGCGGCGGCATCTGCCAGTTGATCACCAACGGTTTTGAAACCCTTTGCGAAGCTGGTTATCAGCCGGAAATCGCTTACTTTGAAACCTTCCATGAAATGAAGTTGATCGTCGACCTCATGTACGAAGGCGGCATGGCTAAGATGCGCAAATCCATCAGCGACACAGCTGAATACGGCGATTACACGGCTGGCCCGCGTGTCGTAACCCAGGAATCGAAGAAAGCCATGAAAGAAGTCCTCAACGACATCCAGTCCGGCGCTTTCGCCAAAGATTGGCTCCTGGAAAACAAAGCCGGCGGCCGCGCTCACTTCCTGGCTATGCGCCGTCAGCATGCGGAACATCCGCTCGAACAGGTCGGTGAAAAACTCCGTGCCATGATGCCGTGGCTCCACAGCAACGACCAGAACGACTAATTAAAATCAGTTCATCGCAGGCCGTTCATCGTTCGTCGAAAGAGGAACGATGGATGACCTGCGATGAACGAACTACTAGCAACGATGAACGATATTTGATGAGGTGAATGAGATGAAAATGACCGGAGCACAAGCAGTGATCGAATGCTTGAAACGTGAACAGGTACAAGTCGTCTTCGGCTATCCCGGCGGGGCTGTCCTGACGCTATATGATGAATTATATAAAGCCAAATTTCCCCATGTCCTGACAGGCCATGAACAGGGAGCTGTCCACGCCGCTGACGGTTATGCCCGCGCTACGGGTCGGCCCGGTGTCTGCTTTGCTACGTCCGGTCCTGGCGTCTGCAACATGGTTACAGGCATTGCCACGGCCAACATGGATTCCATCCCCCTCGTCGTCATCAGCGGCCAGGTAGCGACGCCCCTCATCGGGCGCGATTCCTTCCAGGAAGCTGATATCTCCGGTATTACCACACCGATTACGAAACATAACTATTTAGTGAAGAACGTCAAGGAATTGCCCCGGGTCTTGAAAGAAGCCTTTTACATCGCAACCACAGGCCGGCCCGGGCCGGTCCTTGTCGATATTGCCAAGGATGTATTCGATACACCTTTTGAATTTGAATATCCCGAAGAAGTCCATCTGCGCGGCTACCAGGGCCATCACGTCGGCAATGAAGCCGATGTCGACCGCGCCGTCGAAGCCATTGAAAAGGCAAAGCGCCCGGTCATCCTCACCGGTGGCGGCGTCGTCCTTTCCAACATGTCGGAAAGGTTGAAACACATCGTCCAGCAGATGCATGTCCCTGTCGTCACGACCCTCATGGGCAAGGGCTGCGTCCCCGATACGTATGACGCCCACCTGGGCATGGTCGGCATGCATGGCTCGTACGCTGCCAATATGGCCGTCACGAAATGCGACCTCCTGGTCGCCATCGGCGCCCGATTCGATGACCGCGTCACTGGCGACGTCGAAAATTTCGCGCCGAACGCGCAGATCGTCCACTTCGATATCGATAAAGTAGAAATCAATAAAATCGTCCACGCCGACATCAGCGTCAACGGCGACCTCCGCTGGTCCCTGCCCCTCCTCGACGAAAAACTGGCAGCCCATGAAACCCATCTGGCTGACCGCTATGGTGAATGGCGGACTTTCGTCCTTGATATGAAGGCCTCCCATCCCTTTGCCACGCGGGACCTTCCCGATGCCGTTTCGCCGCAGAAGCTCTTTGAAGAAGTCCAGAAGTGGACCGACGACGACACCATCGTCGTCACCGACGTTGGTCAGCATCAGATGTGGGCGGCTCAGTTCTTCAACTTGAACAAGCCCCGCCGGTTCGTCACTTCCGGCGGCCTGGGTACTATGGGCTATGGCCTGCCGGCAGCCCTGGGTGCTAAATTAGGCTGTCCTAAGTCGAAAGTCGTCTTGTTCACTGGCGACGGCAGTATCATGATGAATTGCCAGGAATTCGCCACCCTTCATAAATATGGCGTTGATGTCAAGACCATCGTCCTCCACAACAACGTCCTGGGCATGGTCAATCAGTGGCAGCGCATGTTCTACAATGGCCACTGTGCCGAATCGCTGATTGGGGATAACCCCGATTTGACGGCTGTATCCGCGTCCATGGGTGTTCCCGGGACGGCTGTCCACAAGCCGGAAGACCTGGCTAAAGCCGTTGAAAATTTGTTCAAGACGGAAGGGCCGGCACTGCTCGACGTCTTCATCCCGGCTGATGAAAATGTCTATCCCATGGTTCCTGGCGGCAAACGCCTGGACCAGATGGTATTGGGAGGTGAAGGGAAATGATGAGACAACATCTCGCTATTCTCTGCGACAATAAACCGGGCGTCCTGACGCACGTCGCCGGCCTGATTAGCCGCAGAGCCATTAATATTGAATGTATCAACGCCGGCTATACGGAAGAAGCCGATGTAACGCGTATCAACATCGTCGTTTCCGTCGAAAACCGCTGGGAACTCGACCAGGCCGTCAACCAGCTGGCCAAGCTCATCGACGTCATCAAAGTCGTCAACCTCGACGATGCGCCGTTCATCAGTTATGAACTGGCTATGATCAAAGTCCAGAGCCCGACGCCGCAGACCCGCGAAGAACTGACCAATATCGCCCAGCTCTTCAACGCCAAAATCGTCGACGTCCAGCGCCGTTCCCTGGTCCTGCGCCTGACAGGCCGGGAAGACCACATCGAGGCCCTCTTAGAAATGCTGAAAGATTATGATATTATTGAAATCGCCCGGACCGGGCAGATTTCCCTGTCCCGCGGCGAAATGGCCGTCAAGGATATGTAGAGAAAGGATGAATACCATGCGCAGTGATGTTGTTAAAAAGGGCGTTACCCGAACCGCCCATCGTACGTTGTTCCATGCTATGGGCTATAGCGATGAAGATTTACAGAAACCGTTGATCGGTATCTGTAATGCTTTCAATGAAATCATTCCCGGCCATATCCACTTGCGCGATATTGCCGAAGCCGTCAAACTCGGCGTTGCCGCTGCCGGCGGTACGCCGATTGAATTCCCGTCCATCGGCGTCTGCGACGGTATCGCCATGGGTCATCGCGGCATGAGCTTTTCCCTGTCCAGCCGTGAACTGATCTGCGATTCTATCGAAGCCGTAGCGACAGCTCATGCCTTTGATGGCCTGGTACTCATCCCGAACTGCGATAAAATCGTCCCGGCTATGCTCATGGCTGCCGGCCGCCTCAACATCCCGACAGTCGTCGTCAGCGGCGGCCCTATGCTCGCCGGCCGTCATAACGGCAAGAACATCAGCGTCAGCACCATGTTTGAAGCCGCTGGCAAAGTCGAATCGGGCCAGATGACACCGGAAGAAATGCACCAGATGGAATTCCAGGCCTGCCCGGGCTGCGGTTCCTGTTCCGGCTTGTTCACAGCCAACACCATGAACTGCATGACCGAAGTCCTCGGCATGGGCCTTCCCGGCAACGGCACCATTCCCGCTGCCTATACGGGCCTGCGCCGCATGTTGGCTAAGAAAGCCGGCCAGGTCGTCATGGATTTGGTCCGCAAAGATATCAAGCCGCGCGACATCATGACCCTGGAAGCCTTTGAAAACGCCATTGCCGTCGACATGGCTATCGGTGGTTCGACCAACACGGCCCTCCATTTACCGGCCATCGCCCACGAAGCCGGCGTCGACCTCTCGCTCGATGAATTCGACGAAATCAGCCGTAAAGCAGCCTATATCTGCAAGATGAGCCCTGGCGGCACGTATCATATGCAGGACCTCGATGAAGCCGGCGGCATCTGCGCTGTCATGAAAGAAGTCTCCAAATTGGGCCTCATCCACACCGACGCCAAGACCATTACCGGCACGGTCGGCGACCGCATCAAAGATGCGAAGATCCTCAACCACGACGTCATCCATTCCGTAGAAAACGCCTATATGCATAAAGGCGGCATTGCCGTCCTCAAAGGCAACCTGGCGCCTCTCGGCTCGGTCATCAAGGAAAGTGCCGTCGAACCGGACCTCCTGGTCTATAAAGGTACGGCCAAATGCTATGACTCGGAAGAAGCTGCCATTGCCGCTATCATCGGCGGTGAAATCAAAGAAGGCCACGTCGTCGTCATCCGCTACGAAGGCCCGAAAGGCGGTCCGGGCATGCGTGAAATGCTCAACCCGACAGCTGTCATCACCGGCATGGGCCTGAAAGTCGCCCTCCTGACCGACGGCCGCTTCAGCGGTGCCAGCCGCGGCGCCTGCATCGGCCACATCTCACCGGAAGCCATGGAAGGCGGCCCCCTGGCCCTGGTCCACGACGGGGACACCATTTCCATCGACATTCCCAACCGTAAATTGGAACTGGAAGTCAGCGATGAAGAATTGGCAAAACGCAAAGCTGAATGGAAGCAGCCGGAACCGAAAGTCAAGACCGGTTATTTGTCCCGCTATGCGAAACTCGTCACGTCTGCCAATACCGGCGCTGTCATGAAATAATCAGTCTTTCAATGAGCCTCTTGCCCTGGCCGGGCCTCTTCGGAATGGCGGAGAATCCCCATCGGGGCAGGAGGTTCCTTTTTTTGGATTTATAAACATATTGTTTTAAAAAGAGGTATTCATCATGAAAAAAGTCTGTGCCCTTATCGGTAAATATTTCGGCGTCATCGCCGTCATCTTCCTCATCATCGGCATGACCCTGCCGACGAGCTTTTCTTGGGTCCTCGGCAAGGTGGGCGGTATTTCCGTTCTCTCCGTCCTCCTCGGCGTCATCATGTTCGGCATGGGCATGACCATGAGCGTCCACGATTTCGCCCTGGTCCTCAAGCGGCCGAAAGATGTCTTTTTTGGCGCCTGTGCCCAGTATTTCGTCATGCCTTTCCTGGCCTACGTCCTTTCGACGCTGTTCCATCTCGATCCGGCTTTGACCGTCGGTGTCGTCCTCGTTGGTACCTGTCCGGGTGGTACGTCGTCTAATGTCATCACCTTCATGAGCAAAGGCGACGTACCCCTGTCGGTCACGATGACCAGTGTATCGACGTTAATTTCGCCGATCATGACGCCGCTTTTGACGTATCTCATCATCGGTCAGCGCATCTCCTTTGACCCGGTCGGCATGTTCTTATCAATCCTGCAGATTGTCATCGTCCCCATCGCTCTGGGCCTCATCGTCAAGAGCTTCCTGCCGAAGCTGGCTGATACGGCTACGGATTACCTGCCGGCTGTTTCGGCCCTGGCTATTTCCTTCCTCATCGCCGGCATCATCGGAGCCAGCCGCGATGCTATCCTCAACAGTTCGGGCATCATCCTGCTGGTCGTCATCCTGCACAACTGCCTGGGCTATGCCCTGGGATTCTTTATCGGCCATCTCTGCGGCATGAGCTGGAAGAAAATGGTCGCCTTGTCCATCGAAGTCGGCATGCAGAATTCCGGCTTAGCAACGGGCCTGGCCAAAGCACACTTTGCATCCCTGCCTATGGCCGGCGTACCCGGTGCCGTCTTCAGTGCATGGCACAACATCTCCGGTGCCGTCTTGGCCTATCTCTACGTCAACTACCTGAACAAACGCTTCGACTCCAACTACGAAGCCGACCAGAAAGCCGCTGCCAGCGTATCGCCCACAGCAGCCCATTAAATTCGATTCCATCCACTAACAACTAACTGCTAGCCACTAACCACTTAAAAGGGCTTGTCGCACGTGCGACAAGCCCTTTTTTCTGCTATAATAGTTACAAATTCACTTGTCAGGGGGAAAGTACATGTTCGCTGTCATCGTCAATGCCGTGACGTCGTCGTTAGGGGCATTGCTGGGATTTCTTTTGAAGCGCGGCATACCGGAGCGCTTTACCAAGGCCATTTTTGGTGTCATTTCTCTGTGCGTCGCCATCATGGGCATACAAGGAGCCGTCCAGAGCCAGAATCTGCTCCTCGTATTGGCCAGCATGATCATCGGTACCCTCGTCGGGACGGCTATCGGCATCGAAGATGGCATGAACCGCTTCGGCGAATTTCTCAAGAAACGCATGGGCCACGGCGATGATTCGCGGTTCGTCCGGGGCTTCGTCACCTTATCCATCATGCAGGTCATCGGCGCCATGGCCATCCTCGGCCCTATCCAGGCGGCCCTGGGGAGTCATGACCTTCTCTATTTCAAGAGCGCCCTGGACTTTACGTCTTCTTTCATTTTTGGGACCCTTTACGGCTTGGGCGTCGTTCCCGTCGGCATCGTTCTCTTCATCTATCAGGGCTTTTTCTATCTGTTGGCGACCTTCATCATGCCCCTCATGACACCCGATGTCATCCGGGAATTGAATGCCGTCGGCAGTGTCATGATCCTGGGTATTGCCCTCAACATGTTCCAGTTGACGAAGCTGAAAGTAGCCGACTTCCTGCCAGCCCTGTTCATACCTATTATTTATTATCATTTAATCGTCTGATGAGGGTATTACGACAATGTGCCACTTGTCATATATTCCAATCATTTACAGGATTCACGGCGGGACGCCTTAGACAGGCGTCCCCTACGGCATCGCATACAGGCGATGAAAAATAACGCGGCTATCTGCCGCCTGCGTAGGGGCCGTCCCAGCCAGGGCGGCCCGTGGTGATGTTCGACCACAGCCTATTCGTGTATCATGGCAGGCTCTTTACCATTTAGGAGGCGTTTTTATGCATTTGCAGGAGATCATTGATCAATTAAAAACGGACGAACGGAACGCGTCGTATACGGCCCGCGGCATCGGTCCTATTTTTCAGATCCACGAGGAAGCGAGAATCTTGATCATCGGTCAGGCTCCGGGCAAGAAGGTCGAAGAATCGGGGATTCCCTTCCATGACAAGTCCGGTGAAAAGCTGATGGCCTGGATGGGCATTGACAGCCAGACTTTCTATTCGCCGGCCATTTCCATTATGCCTATGGATTTCTACTATCCGGGTAAAGCCAAAACGGGCGACAAACCGCCGAGACGGTTCATCGCCCAGGAATATCATCGTGAAATTCTGCAACTCATGCCGGACCTGGCACTGACCATCCTCGTCGGCAAGTACGCCATCGACTATTATTTGAAAGGCCGGACGGAACGCAACCTGACGGAGACCGTGCGGAATTATCAGGCTTACTTGCCGGATTATTTCCCCATCGTCCATCCCAGTCCGCTCAATTTCCGCTGGCAGGCCAAGAATCCCTGGTTCGAAGCCGACGTCGTGCCGGAGCTCCAGGCCCGGGTCCAGTCTGTACTCCCGTAGATCAGCCAGGCACTACGTTTTGGGGACCGTCAAAGCATCGAGAACTTTGAAGAAATTTTTCTTTAAGTGCTGGATGAATTCTTCTTTCGGATAGTGGACGGGCAGGGCCTCGATGACCGGGCTGTTCTGGGCCAAGAAGGCCAGAGTGAACGGCGCGATGAGAGTGAGGTAGGCGCTGTAAAATCCGATATCCGCTGTGTCATAGCCCAAGGCCTGCTGCAGGACGCCCGAGGACACGTAGAATTTGGGCAGGCCCTTTTGAGAAATGATATTCTGGATGTATGGCGACGGGTGCAGGAGTTCCTGGATCCAGACACGGACGTGCCAGTCGTTGCGGCGAAAGGCATCTTCTATAAAATAATCGACAAAACGTTCTAATTTCTGGCGCGGCGAGCCTTCTTGCTGCGCCAGTTTTTTGAGTACGTCCACATTGACCAGGTAGTCCTGGACTTCTTCGAGGACGGCGACGTACAGGCCGTAGCGGCTGCCGAAGTGATAGTTGACAGCGGCCATATTGACACCGGCTTTTTGGCAGATTTTCTTGCTTGTCGTACCGTCATAACCGTGTTGGGCAAAGAGCGGGCCTGCAGCTTCGATGATACGTGCTTTTGTTTCCCGGCCGTCTTCCCGGCTCGACGTCACAGGCACTTTATGGAGCATAGCAATCCCTCTTTCTATGATAATTTGTGGCGAAACAGCCAGGCAGCCAGGGGCAGGGTGACGGCGGCGACGGCCAGCATGGGCAGGTAGGTGTAGGCAATAGCAGAAATACCGGCGCCTTCCAGGTAGATGCGGCGTATGGCTTCGATGGCAAAGCGCATGGGGTTGATGTAGGTCACGTATTGCAGGACCTGCGGCATGTTGCGGACCGGTGTTGCCAGTCCCGACAGGAGTATCATGGGCATGAGGAATAAAAAACAGTATACCATGACCTGTTGCATGTTCTTGGCTACGGCTGAAATCGACAGGCCCAGGCCGACACAACTTACGAGGAAAATGAAGATCGTAAGGTATAAGGCGGCCAGGGAACCAGCTATTTGTATTTTAAACCAGAACAGGGCGATGCACAACATGAGTGTCGCCTGGACGAGGCCGATGAGGATAGGTGGCACGGCTTTGCCGATGAGGATTTCCGGCGGCGTCAGCGGTGTGACCAGGAGCTGGTCGAACGTGCCGTTTTCCCGTTCCCTGGCGACGGAGAGGCCGGCCAGGATGAGGACCTGCGTCAGGGCCAGCATGGGGATGAGCGACGGCAGGAACATGCGGCGTGTAATATTATTGGGGTTATACCAGATGCGCGAACGGATTTCGATGAGTGGCTGATGGCCGCTGCGCTGGACATTCATGGCGGAGACGATAGAGGCCGTATAACTGGCCGCCAGGCCGGCCGTCATAGGATTGCGCCCATCGGTGATAGCCTGGATTGGCGCTTCCTGGCCGCTGTTCAGGCGGCGGGCAAAGTCTGACGGGATGATAATGACAATCATGGCTTCGCCGCTGTCGATGGCCTGAGCAATCTGCTGTGTCGATGCCAGGGTCTGGACGCGCTGGAAGATGCCGGTCCCATCGAGATGGGCGACGAAATCGGCCGATTCCCGGCTGTGGTCTTCATCGACGAGGGCGTAGGGAACGGTGTCGAGGTTATACGTCGCCGTATAGCCAAACAGGAATCCTTGGATGAGGACGGGGATGACCAGGATGACACGGCTCTTCGGGTCTTTCAAAGTCGTCAGCAGTTCTTTGATGATGAGCTGGTAGATTTTATAGAAAGTCAATCGGAATGTGTCCATCAGGCAACCCCCTTTTTGGTGACGCGCAGGGATAGGCAAACGAAGAATACGGCATAAGCGCCGAGGATGGCACAGTCCTTGACGACCATGGTCCCCGTCGTGACGGCCAGGAACAAGGCTTTCATCAATTCCATATAATACGTCGCCGGCAGGACATGGCCGATGACGGCAATGGCTGTCGGCACACTGCGCAGGTCAAAGAGAAAACCGCTGAGCATGACCGTCGGGAGCAGGCTGACGACCAGGGCCATCTGGCAGGCTAGGAACTGATTCTTAGTCAGCGAGGAAATGGTGAGGCCCATGCCGATGGCGACGAAGATGTATTCTACCGATGAGAGGAGAATCAGGGCCAGGGAGCCGTGCATGGGCACGCCGTAGCCGTAATAAGCGGCGATGAGGCAGAGTACGAGGCCGACCAGGGCGATGCAGAAATAGGGAATCATCTTAGCCGCAATGATTTCCAGCGGGCGGACGGGCGTGACGAAGAGGGCTTCCAGCGTACCCCGTTCCCATTCCCGGGCCATGACCAGAGAGGTCAGGAAGACGCCGACCAGGGTCATGACGATGACGATGAGGCCAGGGACGAACATCCACGAACTCGTATTGGCATCGTTGAACCATTGCCGCGATACGACGCTGATTGTACCCGTCCGGGACACGGCGCCATGACTTTTGGCCCAGGCAGCCTGCCAGGTCAGGAAGCCGCTGGCGATATAGGTATTGGCCGCATTGGCCGTCGTCGCATCGACGCCGTATAAGAGGACCTGCACCGTTGCGTGGCCTTGTTCCAGGCGGTCCGTAAAATCCGGCGGGATGACGATGATGGCATCGGCCTGGCGCGCGTCCATCATAGCGGCAGCTTCGCTCATGGAAGACACGTAGTGCGGTGAGAAATACGGCGAGCCGTCGAGGAAGTGGAGGGCGCTGCGGGCCGTCGGTGAGCTGTCTTCCAGGGCGACGGCGACGGGCAGGTCTTTTACATCGAGGGATAAGCCCGAACCCATGAGGATGATGAGCATGAGGGGGATGACGATGCCGATGAGGAAGCTGCTGGGGTCGCGCATCATCTGGCAGAATTCTTTATGGCATAAGGCGAGAAAACGATGCAGGCTCATGGTGACACCTCCTGATGATGGCGGCCGGACTCGACGATATGGATGAAGGCGTCATTCATGGTCGGACTGCTGCCGCCCTGTTTCCGGATGGCAGACGGCGTACCGATGGCGATGAGTTGGCCCTGGTCCTGTATCATGATGCGGTCGCAGTATTCCGCTTCTTCCATGAAATGCGTCGTAACGATGATCGTCGTCCCCTTGGCTGACAGGTCCGTGATCTGCCGCCAGAAGAGGCGGCGGGCCAGTGGATCGATGCCGCTCGTCGGTTCGTCGAGAAAGAGGATAGGCGGTTCGTGGAGCAGGGCCACTGCCATGGACAGGCGTTGTTTATAGCCGCCAGGAAGGCTGCCGGCGGGCATATGGCGGAAGCCGGATAAATCGAATTCTTCGATGACCGCTTTGATGCGCTGGTCCAGCCGGCGGCCGTGCAGGCCGTAGGCACTGCCGAAGAAGCGGAGGTTCTCTTCGACGGACAGCGTCGTATAGAGGGAGAATTTTTGTGCTACATAGCCGATATGGGCCCTGGCCTGGGCCCGGGCGGTCCGCAGGTTGACGCCGGCTACGGAAATCTGGCCGGATGATACGGGCAGGAGGCCGCAGAGCATGCGGAACGTCGTCGATTTCCCGGCTCCGTTCGGGCCGAGGAGACCGAAGATTTCCCCTTCGTAAACGCTGAATGACGTATGATTGACGGCAATGAAATCGCCGAAGCGGCGGACGATGTCCCGGACTTCAATGATTTTACGGCCTGTGCCCGTTCTTTTGGCAGCAGTCACGTCAGGGCGGCTGTAATGAGAGGGAAGGGGCGGTTCCTGCTGACGCAGGAGGCCCATGAAACTGTCTTCCAGTCTGGCCGGGACGGCCGTTACAGGCAGTCCGGACAGGGAGAGGTCCTCCAGGCTGGCTTTCGGCGTCAGGCTGAAACGGACGACACCGCCTTCGGGAACGGCATCGGCTACGGCTTCCGTTTTGTCGATGAGGGCAGCCTGTATGAGCCGCGGCGGGACGCTTTCCGGCGGCCTGACGACATAACATCGGCCCTGGGCATAGTGGCAGAGCGTGTCCGGTGCGCCCTGGGCCAGGATATGCCCTTTATGCAGGATGTATACGTCGTGGCAGTGTTCGGCTTCTTCCAGGTAGGCCGTTGCGACCAGGACGGTCAGGGACCCCGACGCCGACAGGGTGTCGAGGATTTGCCACAGTTCCCGCCGCGATAAGGGGTCGACGCCGACTGTCGGCTCGTCGAGGAGTAGCATAGGCGGCATGGAAACGAGGGTGCAGGCCAGCCCCAGCTTCTGCTTCATACCGCCAGAGAGCTTGCCGGCCATGCGCTGCATGAACGGATTCAGGCCGGTCAGGTCGAGCAGTTTTTGGAAGCGGTCCTGGCGCACGGCTTGCGGGACCGCATGGAGGTTGGCATAGAGGTCCAGGTTTTCCTGTACCGACAGGTCTTCGTAGAGGCCGAACTTCTGGGGCATATAACCGATGCGGTCCTGGACGGCCTGAGGATGGCTGGCCACGTCCGTGCCCAGGACCGACAGGCTGCCGGCATCGCTTTTCAACAGGCCGCAGACGAGGCGCATGAAGGTTGTCTTGCCAGCCCCGTCGGGACCGATGATGGCCGTCAGGCTCCCTGTTCGGACGGTCAATGAAACCTGGGATAAGGCCGTGACCGTACGGGATTGGCCAGGGCGGGTGAATTGTTTTACGATTCCCTGGGCCTCGATGGCCAGGGAGGTCGGTGTAGGCTGACAGTTAGTCATGGAAATCCGTCCTTTCTGCCTTAGAAGGTGACTGTCGCCGGCATGCCCAGGCGCAGGACATTGTCGGGGTCAGTGACGTAAATCCGGACTTCGTAGACGAGGGACGTCCGCAGGTCATCGGTTTCTACGGATTTTGGCGTAAATTCTGCCGTATCGGAAATGTAACCGACCTGGCCCGTCAAGGGGGTGTCAGCGCTGTCGATGGTGACCGTTGCGGTTTGGCCTTCGTGGATTTTTCCCAGTTTATCTTCCGAAATATAGGCGCGGATCCATTTAGTCTTATCCAGGCTGAGCGTGTAGACCGGCGTCGACGGCGAGGCCATGTCTCCCGGTTCGACGAGGCGCGAGCGGATGACGCCGTCCTGCGGGGCGACGAGGGTGGCCTGGCTCAGGTTATACTGGGCGGTCTGCAGTTCGTTGCGCAGGAACTGGAGCTGTGCCTGGGCGGCGTCGATATCTTCCTGGCGATAGCCGTTGTTGGCCAAGTCGTGGGCCGACTGGGCATGGGCCAGGGTAGCCGCTGTCGATTTGGCCTTAGCTTCAGCTGCATCCAAGGTCTGCCTGCTGATGGCGTCGCCGGCATAGAGCGTGCTCATGCGCTGATAATCGGCAGCGGCATTGTCTGCTTCGGCCTGAGCTGATTGGACGGAAGCCGCTGCTTCGGCAATTTCTTCGGGCCGCGAGCCGTTATTCATCTTGGCCACGACGGCTTCCTGCTGGGCGATTTGTGCCTGGCAGCGGGAAATCGTCAATTCCAGGGGCGTCGTATTGAGCGTGGCCAGGACCTGGCCCTGGTGGACGCGGTCGCCTTCTTCAACATTCATCGAAGCGATGCGTTCACTGGCATTGAACGTGAGCGAAACCTGACGGACATCGACATTGCCATGGAGCGTAAGCGGCGTGGCTTTTGGCTGGTGCCAGTAGAACCAGGCTCCGGCGGCAGCGGCCAGGAGGATGATAAAGATGAAAAGCTGTTTCTTATGGGCTTGCAGGGAAGCGGAGAGCATGGATATTCCTTCTTTCTTAGGATGGCGTACAGAGGCAGCCGAACTTTCTCTCTTTATTATATATAATTCAAATTTAAATTTCAATTATAAAATATAGAAAAAACAGCCTTGGAGTATGTAAATTTTTGACGGTAAAACGTACAACTAACTTAAAAACTTATTGACTTTGTCAGGGCGACACGGTATAATAGACCTCAACAAATACAGAACAGTGTTGAATGGAAATAGTAATGTTTGGGAAACCATGACAGAGACCTGCTGGTGGCTGAGAGGCAGGATGGAATCCCGGCGTGAAGTCGTCCAGGAGCTGCTGCCCGAACGCATTTCGCTAGTAGACGCAGCCGGCAGGCAACCGTTACCTTGCCAGGCATTACATGGGCTGTCCCGGAGATGCTGGAAAAGTGGTCATTACGACAATGAGAGTGGTACCGCAGAGTGAATACTTTGTCTCTTTTTAGAGGCAAAGTTTTTTTTTGCTCCATCAAAACCGTTTGCGTATTTGTATTTGTCAGGTCTTATTTTAGAAAGGATGTGCGTGACTATGATGGATTTCATTGGAAAGTTGAGCGGTTTTGTTGGGAAAAATTTGACGTATATCGTCTTTCTCGTCGTCATCTGGGCTTATTTCATGCCCAATGCCTTTCTCTGGGCGGTTCCTCATACGGTCCTCTTGTTAGGCGTCATCATGTTCGGTATGGGTATGACGCTCCATGCCCGGGATTTCAAATTGATCGTCCAGCGGCCGAAGGAAGTCCTCATCGGCTGTACGGCTCACTATACGATTATGCCCCTCTTGGCCTATGCCCTGGTCCTGGCCTTTGAAATGCCGCCGGAAATCGCCGTCGGCATGATCCTCCTCGGCTCTTGTCCCAGCGGGACAGCGTCGAATGTCATGGGTTTCCTGGCCAAGGCCGATGTGCCCTTGTCCGTTTCCATTACGACGTGTTCGACCTTGCTGGCGCCGATTATGATGCCTTTCATCGTCTGGGGCCTGGCCGGCCAATGGGTCGAAGTTTCCTTTATGGCTATGGCCATGACGGTCATGAAAGTCATCCTGGTTCCCTTGGTCCTCGGCTTGTTGACGCATCGCCTGATGGGAGAAAAACATATTGCCTCCCTGTCGAAGGTCCTGGTCCTCGTTTCGGCTTTCGGCGTCCTGGTTATCGTCGGCGGCGTCATTGCCATCAATGGCGCTAAGATCCTGGACATGGGTATCTTCATCATCCTCATGGTCCTCCTGCACAATCTCGGCGGCTTCCTCATCGGCTATTTCGTTACGGGCAAGCTGGGCTTGGGCAAGAAACAGCAGCATTCGGTCACGTTGGAAGTCGGCATGCAGAACGACGCCCTGGCCATTTCGCTGGTATCGGTCTTCTTTGCCCCGGCCGTCGCCATTCCGGCAGCCGTCGGAGCGGCTATCCATCAGGTAACGGGTTCTATCCTGGCTGGCATCTTTGCCCGCCACATGGATGCTCATGAAGCCAAAGAAAAAGCGAAGGCTCAGGCTGAAACGCTCATGGAAGCCGTACCGGGCAGTCATTGAGGTCATCGAGTAAAACTTGCAAGCCCTCATTTGTTTTGATACTATAAGTATAGACAAATGGGGGCTTTTTCATGAGATTTGTTATATATTTACGAAAACATGTACATAAAATATTTCATGGGCCATTTGGTGATATCCAGGCTATTTTGGCGGATCCGGAATTCAGGAAACGGAAAATACGGGATAATCTCTATGCCTGCAGTTTCATTTCCTGCCTCCTGTGCATCATCGCCCTGACCGGGGTCATCGGTACGTATGCGCCCAATGCAGCCGGAGCCGTCTTGCCGGCTATCAATGCAACGGCAGTCTATGGAATCATTTTTAGCGTCAATGTCCTCTTTTTTTCCGGTTTCTACCGATGTCTGCACGGAGCGGTCCGCAATGAAAAGATATTAGAAAATCTGGTCTATGTCTTTTTGTTCATCAATTCATCCCTGGCGTGCCTGACTTTTTTCAGCACCCAGGACGGGAGCAGTTTCTTCTTTGAATACCTGCTCATGCTCATCCTGGTCTATTTGCTGCCCATTTACGATAACCTCAAGGTTTTGTTTCCCATCGTCGCCGTCAATCTGGTCACGACCTTTGCCGTCATCGCCATGACTGGTCATCAGATTGCCTGGCAGGACCAATACGATATCGTCCTCTTTTATCTGGTTTGTCTGGTCATCATCTTTTCGCGGCGCCATCTGGCCCTGGCTTTTGCCCAGATACGCATGCACCTCCGGTCCAGTAATGAAGAGTTTTACCAGCGGAGCCGGACCGATGAGCTGACCGGGCTGCTGAACCGCAAAGCCCTGCGGGAAGATTTTGAACAGTATTTAGGACAGACGATTTGTGTCATGATTTGCGACATCGACCGGTTTAAATTTTTCAATGATACCTACGGCCATGTACTCGGTGATGATATCCTGTCCGGCATCAGCCGGCTTTTGCGCCATATCTTCCCGGATGATTGTGTCTACCGCTATGGAGGCGATGAATTCCTGATTTTGTCATTTCGGAATCAACCTTCGTTCCAGGACGATGTAGAGCGGTTCCAGCGGCACTTGAAGGACTTGCCCTTTGACGATTTGACCCGCCAGCCGACGATGAGCGGCGGCTATACGTGGGGCCTCTGTCAGGGTGCCGTCGACCTGCGGAAGATGTTTGCCTTAGCCGACCGTTTCCTCTATCAAGCCAAAGAAGCCGGACGCAACCGCGTCCACTGCGAACCCTTCGATGACCAAAAAGCAGAAATCAGCCTGCATGAAATAGGAAACCTTATAGATAAAAGTTCATAAACAAGTAGCGTTCTAACGTAGGGGCTCGCACGTGGCGAGCCCGTCACAAGAATGTGTGTTGTTTGCATGAATGAAAGTTTGTGGGGGTCGCCCCTACAACACAAAAAAGGGGCTGTCGCACATGCGACAGCCCCTTTTTTATGAGCCACGAGCCACTAAATTCAAATGGCCTGCGGGAAGGTGTTGGTCAGTATCTTAGCCCCGCCTTGGTGGTTTTGGTCTGCAAGGACGTTCCACCCGTTGCGACGTCTTCGATATCCGTCGGGATGCGCTTATAGGGCAGCTTTTTCATAATACGGTCCATAGATTCCGTCAGGATTTCGTTGGGGTCGTTCAGGATAGATGCCGATTCGATTTCACGGCCTTTGTCGCTGTAGCTCTTGAAGGTATCGGTCCGCTTATCGTAAGCGTATACCGTCAGGTGATAGAGACATTCAGTGACGATTTCGTCATCATCATAGCGCCAGAGCCCGGCCATGTGCTGCCGCCAGTACCAGGTCTGGACGACGGGGACCAGGACGACGTCGGCTTTATACTGGGCCGAAAGGGCGCGCATCGTGTCGATGTTGACGTCAGACGGCGACAGGGCCGTATCCGTTTCGATGCGGTCCCAGTAGGGGATGCGGAACGGCTGTTTCAGCCGGCTTTTCATGAAACGGGCGGCGTAGCTGTCCTGTGTCGTATCGGTAATGACGACAGTGCGCATGTTATCGAAGCGCGGGCCGTCGGCAAAGACCGTTGTAATCGACAGGATGCAGAAGAAGAGCAAAAGACAGAGTTTTTTCACGAGGCAACACCTCCAGCAAAAAATCAGAAATTGCCGTTATCGTTTAAGAGCGGCAGCGTGTCGTCGACTTGCGGGATGTAGCGTTCCAAAGTGGCCAGCATTTTTTCCTTATCCATCGGCAGGGTGCCGCCGACAGGCAGGAGATTGGAAACGTGGTTACTGCGGAAGATGCAGGGCTTGGTCATTTCCGTATGGCGCAGGATCATGTCCAGTTCCTGGAGGAAGCCCCGCGCTGTCAGGGGGGTAAACGTTCCATTGACGACATCCTGGTAGAGCGGTACTTCGCGGGGAATAATGAGCGACAAGGCGCTGAGCATGGTCGGGTTGATGGCCGATACGACCTGGGCCGTATGCAGGGCATGTTCCTTGGTCCGTTCCTGACCGCCCAGGCCGAGGAGAATCATCGTCGACAGCTTCATGCCTGCTGCCAGGGCTTTTTTCCCGGCTTCGATGGTCAGGGCTGCCGTCGTCCCTTTATCGACGAGCTTCAAGACTTCGTCGTCGCCGCTTTCAATGCCCATGTAGACGATGGCCAGGCCCGCTTCGCGGAGGCGCTTCAATTCTTCCGGCGTCTTGCGGACCAGGTCAGCCGGAGTCGCATAGGCACCGATACGGTTCAGATTGGGGAATTTTTCGTAGCATTTCTGCATGATAGCTACGAGTTTGTCCGTCGGCAGGACCAGGGCATCGCCATCAGCCAGGAAAATCCGGCGTATGAAGGGCATGGCATAGGCGCCGCGCTCGATGATCCCTTCTATTTCTTCCATGGGACGGATGCGGAATTTAGACGCTTTGTACATATCGCAGAAACGGCAGGTATTGTGGGAACAGCCGATAGTAACGCGCAGGATGAAGCTGCGGGCTTCACTGGGCGGGCGGAAGACGAGGCCGCCGGCATCATCAATAATCATAGTAACACACCTTTCTCAAAAGATGAAAAAAACATTATTCATTCATCTCTTATTATACACGAAAAGTACGTATTACGAAATAGCTGGTTTCTTCTGCAAGATGATGATGAAGACCGTAGCGATGATGCAGGCATAGCCGATGAGTTCAACCGTATGGAACGTCGTACCCAAGGCGATGGCCGAAGTCACTGAAGCGACGACCGGTTCCAGCGTGCCCAGGAGAGTCGCCTTCATCGGCCCGATTTCACTGATACCCGTGACAAAAGCCGTAAAAGACAGGGCCGTGCCGATGATGACGATAAAGGCAACAGCCAGCCAGCCCGTCAGGTCCAATGCGGGCCAGACCGTCCAGACCTGCAGGGTCAGACTGAGAAAAACGCCGCCGATGATCATGCCCAGGCCGTTGGCGACGGCCGCTCCCCAATGAGCTGCCAGCCCCTGGGACAGGACAGGATAGGTGACACAGGCGATGGCGCCGATGAGGCCCCAGGTCAGGCCTAACGGAGAAATAACCATCGTCGACGGATTGCCGTTGGTCGCAGCCAGGTAGACGCCGCCAAAGGCCAGGAAGACCGACAGGATTTCCCGCCCTGTCGGCCGTTTATGGAAGCGGACGGCTAAATAGAGCGACATGAGGACGACACTCAGGGTCTGCAGGACCGTCGCCGTGCCGGCGTTCGAGTTCTTTATGGCCGATAAATACGAGAACTGGCTCAAGATGAGGCCGAATAGGGCAAACAGGACCAAGTGGCGCAGACTGACCGGGTCGTGCAGCATCTGGCGTATCTCGGCCCGCTTCGTCGGCAGTACCATGAGCGTCAGGAACAACCCGGCCAGGCACATGCGTATCGATGCCAGCCAGGACGGCTCGACAGGATAATGAGAGAGCAGGAACTGACTGACAACGCCATTGAACCCCCACGTCGTCGCACCGATGACACAGGCCACGATACCATGCTGCGTTTTTGTCATACTAAGACCTCCTCTGCCTGGGGCAATCATATTATCCTAAGTATACACGAGGTGAGGAAGGGGTGCAAGGGAATACCGCTTTCAAGCGGTATTCCCTGTAGGGGCGCCACGTGGGGCGACCGCCGTCGAAAAAGGGGCTTGTCACACGCAAGCTTTTGCCATCAATTTTACGCAGTCCTGGAACATGGACGGCATGAAGGGCGGTCATCGTCGGATTCATGCTTATGTAAGTTTGAAGCAAAAAAGCGTAAAGCCTATTCTTGTCGAAAATAGATATAGCAACACTATTCGAAAAGGAGCTTTACGCTAAATTATGCGGGAAATTTGAGTTATTATTGGTTCTGCATTATAGACAAATACCTTTCTGTTTTTTTCAGAAATTCTTCTAAGCTGAAATATCCTACTATTTTTAAAGCACATTTTCCATCAATATACAGGCAAACTGCGGGAATAGAAAAGATACCGTGCTGAGCGGACAGATTCGGAAATTCTTCTACTGGAATATAATACATAGGCACTTCAGAATGCTTTTTTCTCCATGCTTCCAGTTTAGCCATAACTGCTGCACAAGGTGCGCATGAATTGTTCCCAAATTGCATAATCACGACTCTATTCGCATGAATCAATTTTTTTATGTTCTCATCTTTTGCAAAGTACCTCATAGCATTCTCCTCTGCATGTATTCAACTGCTCCGAAAGTTACTTACGCGTTTTTACTGACCGCTTCCAGTGCTTTTTCGACACCTCTCGCCAGCTGATCTGCACAGGATGTCGTTTTCAGCCCGCACTTATTTCCTTTCAGTACATCAATAGCTCTCTGCGCAGAAGTGCCTTCCAGAAGTTTTCCAATCGCAGTGGTATTACCAGGACATCCGCCGATAAAATGTACATTATACAGTTTTCCATCTTCCATGCTGAAATCAATTTCTCTGGAACAAATCCCTTGTGTTTTAACTTTATAATTTTCCATGATTTTCTTCCTTTCTGTACTTGTGTTTTTCTTGGAATAAGCTTATTATATTATGGTATAAAAAACTTATCAAGTACGCAGCTTTTATTTATGTGGTAAGAAAAAACAGAGCGAAGACCGCTGTTTCTTACTACACTAAAAACGGAAAGGAGTCATTATGAAAACTACAGATCCTTGCATCTCAATCGGAGGCCCCGGATGCGGAATAAAAAAAGTTTTGAATATTATTGGGGGAAAATGGAAGATTTTGATTCTATGCCTCATGAACGAGAAGCATAAGATGCGTTATGGAGAAATCCGGCATTCCGTTATCGGTATTACAAACACCATGTTGGCTCAATCTCTCAAAGAAATGGAAAAAGATGGTCTGATTGACCGACATCAGTATAATGAAATGCCTGTAAGAGTAGAATACTCGCTCACCCCAAAGGCATTAAGCTTGGTGCCAATCCTAATGAACCTGAAGGATTGGGGAATAAAAAATCTGTAACAGCTATAAAAAAATTCAAACTTTCCACAAGAAAAATACGGTCATATTTTTCTTGGCAATTTCAGCAACTGCTTTGATAGAAAGTTTCATGTACCGGGCAATTTGCTCAAAGGACAACCCGTCTTTAATCATTTCGAGCGCTGCTTCCCGGTCTTTCCGCTCAGAATTTCGCTTTTCTTGTTCAACGCCTCTTTCTATGCCTTTTTCCATGGCTCTTTCATAGAGTCCTTCACCTAAGTTGCACATAGTGGTTACATCCTCCTTCCCTTTAGCCGTCAAACCAATGTTAGCTTAATTTGAAATGGATGATGTTAAGGAAAATAAAGATAAATAATATGAATCAGAATAAGTCACGGCCACAACAGTGGCAAACAATAGCTTCTGGACGACTGTATTCACCGCAATATGGGCATTTATGCCATCCATTTGCAATTTTTATGGCGTCGTTGTCCTTGATAACTATACTATGAATTATTGCAATAATCCACAAGAAGAACCCATAAGCGAACCATTTCCAAAAATTACGGCCCTTTCGATAAGCGATATTAGCAGGTATTAAGGCTAAAGGACCTGATACTATTGTTATAGTTAAAGCGTCTTCACCTAAAAATGCTCCAATCAAGCATAATACAACACATACCCATACGCCCTTCAATGTTTTACGTAACGGAGTATCCATAATTTCACCTCGTAATCAATTTAATGGTTTGCCACAACAATGACAGACAATAGCTTCTGGACGACTGTATTCACCACAATATGGGCACTTGTGCCATCCTTTTTCCTGTTTTGCTTTGTCGTTATCGCTGATGATACAGCTGTGGATTAAAGCGATTAGCCAAAATACCATACTATATACTAGCCAGGGGATAAAATCACGGCCTTTGCGGGCTGCTTTGATAGATGGAATTAAAGCTAAGAATCCGTTAATAGTCCAAATAGCAGCCCCACCTGTGCTATTTGGCCATATGAGAAAAGCTGGGCCAGCTATTAATACAACAGCGATAAGTGCATTTTTGTTTATGTTCATGGCAGTCAACTCCTTTATTTTAATTATGGATAAAATATTCAATTATCTCAACTTAGTTACATAATAAAAACGATGATTTGTATTCTGTCTTATTAGTATTCATTATATTTTATAGTATATAGTTCAGTTTTCGGAATGATGAAGCAATCGGCTGCCTGGCCCCTGGTGGGTGACATTGCGGGAACGACCTCGGTCCGCACGGTCATTATTGACCGTGCAGGATGCCGTGCGTGCTATTTGCGTCCGGCGTGCTGCTTTGTTTGAGCATAGCGAGTTTCAGCACGCCAGCAAATGGCACTCTCGGCAAGAGGAGTGGAGCACGCGAACCCACCAGGGGCCAGGTGGCCGATGCCAACCTCTTCAGAAGAACCTCTCAGACCGCCGTTGGCGGCCAGCTCCCCTATGAAGGGGAGCCTTTGGGTGCTCCTTCACTTTATCACGAACCACAACGGGCCGCCCTTTGGGACGGCCCCTACGAAAAAAGGGCTTATCGCGCGTGCGACAAGCCCTTTTTTTTATTTCTTTCCGTGTTTCTTTTCAAAAGCAATCATGTGTGCTTCTTGGTCGGTATGGCCTTCGGCTTCTGCCTGGGCGATGAGGGCGACCATTTCTTCATAGGCTTCAGGGATGACTTTGGTCAGGTGAGTGACGGTGTCGTCCCAGTTTTCCAAGAGGATGTGGCCCAGATTGCTGTCCGTGTAGTGGACGTGTTTTTCCAGCATGGCTTTGACAGCCGCTTTTTCGTCGTCGTCGGTGAGCGGTTCCATCTTGACCAGGTCGGTGTTGCATTTATTCGGGTCCAGGTCGTAGACGTAGGCGATGCCGCCGGACATGCCGGCTGCAAAGTTGCGCCCTGTCTGGCCGAGGATGAGGACCCGGCCGCCGGTCATGTATTCGCAGCCGTGGTTGCCGACGCCTTCGACGACGGCACTGATACCGCTGTTGCGGACGCAGAAGCGTTCACCGGCTGTGCCGTTGATGTAGGCTTCGCCGCTGGTGGCGCCGTAGAAGGCGACGTTGCCGATGATGATATTATCTTCGGCAGGGAATACCGATTCCCGCGGCGGTGATACGATAATCTTGCCGCCTGACAGGCCTTTGCCCAGGTAGTCGTTGGCATCGCCTTCCAGGGTCAGCGTCAGGCCGCAAGGGATGAAGGCGCCAAAGCTCTGGCCGGCAGAGCCGACGAAGGACAAGATGATCGTGTCTTCGGCCAGGCCTTTTTCGCCGTAGCGCTTGGTGATTTCACTGCCCAGGATGGTCCCGGTGACGCGGTCAGTATTCTTGATGCGCAGGCGGGCCCGGATGTGTTTCTGTTCTTCCAGGGCCGGCCGGCACATGCGGACCAGTTTGGACATATCCAGGGTCGTATTGATCTTGTGGTTCTGGGGCGTCGTGAAATGCTGGCCGACCGACGCATCCGTGTACGGGCGGTACAGGAGGTTCTTCAAGTTGACCGTCTTGGCTTTCCAGTTGCCGAAGTGATCGCGCTGTTTCAAGCAGTCATAGCGGCCGACCATTTCGTCGATGGTATGGAAGCCCAGGCGGGCCATGATTTCCCGCAGGTCCTGTGCGACGAAGCGCATGAAGTTGATGATATATTCCGGTTTGCCCTTGAAGCGTTTGCGCAGTTTTTCGTCCTGCGTGCAGACGCCGTACGGGCAGGTGTTGAGGTGGCAGACGCGCAGCATATGGCAGCCGATGGCCAGGAGCGGTGCCGTACCGAAGCCGAAGACTTCAGCACCGAAGAGGGCGGCAATGGCAACGTCGCGGCCTGTGAGCAGTTTGCCGTCGACTTCCAGGGTGACGCGGTCGCGCAGGCGGTTGAGGAGCAGCGTCTGCTGGACTTCGGACAGGCCGATTTCCCAGGGCAGGCCGGCATGGCGCAGGCTCGTCCGCGGCGAAGCGCCGGTCCCGCCGTCGTAACCGCTGACAACGATATCGTCGGCCTTGGCTTTGACGACACCGGCGGCAATCGTGCCGATGCCGGCGCCGGACGTCAGTTTGACGCCAATCGTAGCCTTGCGGTTGGCATTCTTGAGGTCAAAGATGAGTTCGGCCAGGTCTTCGATGGAGTAAATATCGTGATGCGGCGGAGGCGAGATGAGGGCGACGCCTGTCGTAGCATGACGGGTCTTGGCGATATCCGGATAGACTTTATTGCCCGGCAGATGGCCGCCTTCGCCCGGTTTAGCCCCTTGGGAGCACTTGATCTGCAATTCATCGGCGTGGATGAGGTAGTCGCTGGTGACGCCGAAACGGGCCGATGCGACCTGTTTGATGCGGTCGTTCGTTTCCGTATCGAAACGGGCCGAGTCTTCGCCGCCTTCGCCGGTATTGCTCATGCCGCCCAGGCGGTTCATGGCCGTAGCGACACATTCATGGGCTTCCTTGCTGAGGGCGCCGTAACTCATGGCACCCGTGCGGAAGCGCTTGACGATGGAATCGACAGGTTCGACTTCTTCGATAGGGATGCTGCTGCCGGCAGGATATTCAAAGTCCAGGAGGTCGCGCAGGCGGAAAATGGTCTGACGGTTGACATGGTCGGCGTATTTTTTATACGTTGCGTAGTCGCCGGTCTGGACGGCTTTCTGCAGGAGCTGGACCGTTTCCGGGTCGATGATGTGCGGCTGGCCGCCCTTGTGGTACTGGTAGAAGTCGCCCCGTTCCAGTTTATCTCCCGTGCTGTACGCTTCTTGGTGGCGCAGGGCGTTTTCCTTGGCGATTTCAGCGATGCCCAGGCCTTCGATGCGGGACGGCGTGTTGCAGAAATATTTGTCGATCAGGTCCTGTTTGATGCCGACGGCTTCAAAAATCTGTGCGCCGTGGTAGCTGTGGACTGTCGAAATGCCCATCTTGGACATGACGGCCAGGATGCCTTTGACGGCGGCGTCGATGTAGTTCTGTTTGGCCGTTTCGTAATCGATTTTCTGGAGCTTCTTGTTGGCAATGAGTTCCTTGATGGATTCCAGGGCGATGTACGGGTTGATAGCCGTAATGCCGTAGCCGATGAGGGTACAGAAATGATGGACTTCGCGCGGTTCGCCCGATTCCAGGATGAGGCCGACGTCGGAGCGGACGGCCTTGTCGATGAGATAATGGTGCAGGGCTGCCGAGGCCAGGAGGGCCGGAATGGCGGCCATGCGCGAGTTGACGCCGCGGTCGGACAGGACGAGGATGTTGGCGCCGTTCTTGATGGCCTTCAAGGCATCGATGCAGAGCGATTCGATGGCCGTTTCCATGCCTTCAGCGCCGCTGTTGACGGGATAGAGCATGGACAGCGTAGCCGCCCGCAGTTTCGGTGTCATGAGGGACTTGATGACCGACATCTGTTCGTTGGTCAGAATCGGGCCTTTGAGGTACAAGGCTGCCGTCGACGCTTCGTTCGGTTCCATGATGTTGGCGACGTTGCCGGCCATGACAGCTGACGACATGACCGTCTTTTCGCGGACACCGTCGATAGCCGGGTTGGTGACTTGGGCGAAATTTTCCTTGAAGTAATCGTAGAGGAGCTGAGGTTTGTCGTTGAGGACGGCCAGGGGGACGTCGACGCCCATGGAGTCGATGGCGTGCTGGGCATCGCGGGCCATGGGCAGGATGACCTTGTCCATATCTTCCTGGGTATAGCCGAAGACTTTTTCCTGTTCCTTCAGGTCATAAGGGATGATGGCATCGCTGTTGGCGATGTTCTGACCCGTCATGAGGTCGTCGAGGTTGACGATGTGTTCTTTATACCATTCGTCGTAAGGGTGTTCCGTCGCGATTTCGTGCTTGATTTCGTCGTCGTCGATGATGCGCTGTTTCTGCGTATCGACGAGGAGCATTTTGCCCGGTTCCAGGCGGCCCTTGTAGAGGACGTCTTCCGGCGGGATGTTGACGACGCCGACTTCAGAGCTTACGATGACCCGGTCGTCGCGGGTGACATAGTAACGGGCCGGACGCAGGCCGTTGCGGTCGAGCATGCCGCCGATGACCGTGCCGTCGCAGAAGCCGATGGCAGCCGGGCCGTCCCACGGTTCGAGCATGAAGTTATGATAGCGGTAGAAATCGCGCTTTTCGTCGCTCATGAGCGGATCCCGTTCCCACGGTTCCGGAATCATCATCATCATGGCATGGGGCAGGGAATGGCCTGTCATGTACAGGTATTCCAGGCAGTTGTCGAACATGGACGAGTCGCTGCCCGTATCGTCGACGACGGGGAAGACTTTTTCCATGTCCGGGAAGAAGTCCGATTTCGATTTGCCTTCACGGGCGTTGAGCCAGTTGATGTTGCCCTGGATGGTGTTGATTTCCCCGTTGTGGACGATGTAACGGTTCGGATGGGCCCGGGCCCAGCTGGGGAAGGTATTGGTACTGAAACGGGAATGAATGAGGGCCATGGACGTGACGAAATCCAGGTCCGACAGGTCGAGGAAGAAGTGGCGCAGCTGCATGGACGTCAGCATGCCTTTATAGACGATGGTCTTCGACGATAGGCTGGCGATGTAGAAGTCCGTGCCGTTCTTCTGGCTTTCCGGGACGATGGCTTTTTCTGCCAGCTTGCGGATGATGTACAATTTCCGTTCAAAGTCCATCTGGGTCTTCATGGTCGGGTCCTTGCGGATGAAGACCTGCAGGAAATGAGGACACGTCTGTTTGGCAATGTTGCCGATCAGGCTTTCATCGACAGGGACATCGCGCCAGCCGAGGATGGACAGGCCTTCGGAGCGGACGATGTCTTCAAAGGCTTCCATCTGTTTATGACGGAATGTTTCATAGCGATGGGCAAAAATCATGCCGACGCCGTATTCGCCTTCGTCGGGAAGGGAAAAGCCCAGGACTTCACATTCGCGCTTGAAGAACTGGTGTGGAATCTGGACCAGGATGCCGGCGCCGTCGCCACTGTTGGCGTCAGCCCCTTCGGCACCGCGGTGACGGAGGTTTTCCAGGATTGTCAGGGCATCGTCGATGATGCCGTATGATTTTTTCCCCTTTATATTGGCAACGATACCGATGCCGCAGGCATCGTGTTCATAAGACGGATCGTACAGGCCTTGCGGGCGCGGCAGATCGCGCATTTCTTTATTCATACGTAATCCCCCTTTGGGTATACAAAAACGAGCCGTCACTGTATGAGAGAGAAGGCTCGTATATACTGTGGTGTACCTATGATTATAAACAATTTGTGAAGTCGATGCAATGATTTTTCTGAATGTTTTTGTTGAAACGCCGACAATTTTAATGTAAAAATCGAATTTTACCGATTTTTTAAAGGAATTATCGAGAAAAACGTGTGAACTGTTCCCGAAAAAGACCGGCTCCGCCGTTGGCCGGGTGGCGCATGGCGATGGCCGGGAAGCCGGCATTCTGCAAGGTTTCTGCTGACTTCCTGCCGATGGCGGCCAGGCGTATATCCGGCCGGCAGTAGCTCAGCAGGGCTTTGGCGTACACGAGGCCGTCGGCCAGCTCACTGTCCGTCGGCGTGCGGTTGGAGAAGGGCGAGGTCTTGTGGGGATGGAAGGGGAAGATATTCCATAATAAGACGTCGCGCGGGTCCAGGCCGTTGTCGACGATGGCTCCCCAGACGTAGGTATCTGTCGGCTCGTTCATGCCTTTTTCCCGCTGAGGACGGCTGGTCATGAAGGCGCTGTCGGGCCGGCTCGTGCGCTGGCCGCGGTGGCCCAGGATGACGTCAGCATGTATCTGTTTGTGTTCGTCCAGGAGCATGCGTTCGCAGGTAATGGGGATGCCTGTGAAGCGGCATCCCTGGTATCCGGCGGCTTCGGCGATGAGGACGATGCGGGCCCGGGTCAGGCGGGGCGCCAAATATTCCCGCAGCTGCTGGCAGCGGATGGCTGGCGCGTCCGGACTGATGTCGCAGGATACGTCATATTCGGACCAGGGATTGAATACGTCGGGATGATGGTAGGCACAGAGTTTGTCGATGAGTTCTTCCATGGAAAATCCTCCTATCCTAAGGGCTGGGCTTGAAGATATAATACGGGCCGATCCGGCCTACTTTCCGGGTCAGGCTGAAAAATTCCGAGGCTTTATAATCTTTATATTTCCCTTCCGGGACGACGAGGGTCAGGTTCTGGTGCTGATTCAGGCTGGATAACACCTGGTCTTCGGAAGCTGTCGGGTAGACGTGTTTCTTAGCCCATACGGCATCGCGCTGGAGCCGGTCATTTTCGTCGTAGTCGGCCGGTGCCGTCCAGTATGCCGTCTGTCCCGTATAATAAGGATAGGATGTGCGGTACTCTTCAAAGAAATAGACCGGGGCCGCATCGTTCAGGACGGTCAGGGATTGGGCGGACCGGTATTGATAAAAGGGGACCAGGACCTGGAAGGTCACGATCAGGTAGGTGATGACTGTCGTCGTAATCAGGAAAAAAGGCAGGGCCAGATAGGCTTTCTGCCACCACGCCAGCCAGGTCAGGATAGCCATGATGGCCAGGAATACCGTCAGCAGCAACAGGCCTTGGACGGGGAAAGGCGCTTTATCCGTAAAGGCCACCAATACGGCGAAGAGCAGGCTGTAGAAGGAGGCCGGGATGAGGGCTGCCAGCCAGGCATAGCGGGCGTCCTCGTCGAGCCAGGCTTGCATCGTGCGGGCGCCCAGGTATAAGAGAGGCCAGTTGGCGATATAGGCATAGGTCGGGTATTTCGTTGCCATGAGGCTGTAGAACAGGATTGTCCCGAGGGCCCAGATGGCCATGAAGACATACTCATCGTGATGACTGCGCCGCCGCCACAGGCCGTAGAGGCAGGGGCCGGTCCAGGGCAGGAGACTGACCGGGACGAGGACGAGGTAGTAATACCAGACGTCGTATTCGGGATGTTCCGATACGGTCGCCCGGACGACGTTGTTGAAGCCCAGCAGGCCATCGATGAAATCCATGCCATGGCGGCTGTACATGGGGCCGTACCAGCTCAGGCAGAGGAGCAGAAAGAGCACGATGCCTGCCGGCGGGAACAGCCTTTTGAGGTAATCGGGCCGGCGCTGGATGGCGGTAAAGAGAAGCAGGAACAGGCCGGGCAGGACCAGGCCGACCGGGCCCTTGGTCAGGACGGCACCGGCAGCCATGACGTAAGCCCCTGTCATATAGCCTTTCTTCCCTTCTGTCAGGCCGATATAGGCGAAAAACAAGGTAGCGCCACTGAAGAAATACAAGGGCTGGTCGGTGATGACGGAGCGGCTGACGAACCAGAAAATCAGGGATGTCACGGTCATGGCGGCGAAGAGGATGGCTGCCGTGCGGCGGCCTGTCTGGCGCAGGGCGAACCAGGCAGCCAGGGTGCAGGAAGCGGTGCCGAAGAGGACAGCTGGCAGGCGGGCTGCCAGATCCGTCGTCCCCAGGAGGCTGTAAGACAGGCTCAGGAGCCAGTATAGGAAAATGGGCTTATCATACCAGTACGTGCCGTAAATCTGCGGGGACAGCCAGTCGCCGCTGCGGACCATTTCCAGGGCCGTCAGGGCGTAATTCGATTCGACCGGGTCCGTGACGGCCAACTGAGATATGCCGACGGCCAGGAAAAGGAATGCTGCCACGAAGATGAGGGTTAGGAATGTGCGCTGTTTCATGGGGACACCTCCTAAGGATGGTTGATGAGGATTACTTGTGTCGGCGTTTCGGCGGCGATGCCGAAGCGGTCAATCAATTGCTGGGATTTGGCCAGCTTATGGAAGGTCGATTTCGACATGACCAGGAAAATCTTATCCTTCTCTGCGAGCAATTCTTCCAGGTCCGGGTCCTTGACGGGGTCCCATTCCGTTCCGTACATGCCGCTGTAATAGGCGATGCCCGGGCGCAGGAATTTTTCGATATAGAGTGGGGAATGGCCGTCATAGACATCCGACAGGATCTGGGCTGTCTCGTAAGATGTGACGTGGCCTTTGAACTGGGGGATGATGAAGCCGAAAGCCGCCCAGGAGAAACAGACCATCATCACGATGCCTGCCACGAAAGCCGACCAGTAGCGGCGGCGCCACAGACACCAGGCCGGGAGGAATAATGCCGCTGCCAGCAGACCCGAACCCCAGGCGATGGCCGGTCGGAAAAAGGCGGCGTTTTCGTGGAGCGGGATGGCATTGCTGGCGAGCAGCAGCAGGCCCAGGATATAGAAGGATACCAGCAAGGGCCGCGAAAATTTCCGCTCGATATAGCAGCGGTACCAGTACCAGCCCAACAGATATGCCGTCGGCGGGAACATCGGGGCGATATATGTGACCAGCTGGGTCTTGGAGAGGGAGAAGAAGACGAAGATAAAGGCCGCCCAGACGAAGCAGAACCGGAGTATGTCGCGGAAGGGGTCCCGCTTGTGGAACAGCCGCCGGATTGTCGGGAACAGGGCCGCCGTCCAGGGCATCATGGCGGCGAAGAGGATGGGGATGAAGAAGAAGAGGCTGTTCTGTCCCGGATGTTCCGGCGCCGCGAAGCGGGTGATGTTGTGATAGCCGATGAAGGTGTCCAGGAAGACTTCGCCGTGGACCCGGTACATGAGGATATACCAGGGGAGGCCGACCAGGAAGGCCAGCAGGATGCCCTGGGGAATCTTCATATGCTTCAAGAGCGGCCACTGCCGCGTCCAGGCCAGATAAATGAGCATAATGAGCGCCGGGAACGCGTAGCCGACAGGGCCTTTGGCCAGGAGCGACAGGCCGCAGAAGATATAGGCTATATAATAGTTTTTACGGTAAAAGGAAACCATGGTCACGGTCAGGGTGAACATGAGGGTCATGTCCGTGACGGCAGCCTTGCCGATATACATGAAGCCGGCACTGGTCACCAGGAACAGGGCCGACAGGAAGGCGATGGGTTTATTGAATAATTCCTTCCCCTGGACGTAGACGTACATCGTCGTCGCCATGGCCATGATGACGCTGGGCAGGCGGGATGCGATGTCAGAGACGCCGAAAAAGCTGTACGACAGCATTTCCAGCCAGTAGAAGAGCGGTGGTTTATCGTACCAGTACTGGCCGAAGATGCGCGGTGACAGCCAATCCCCGGCCAGGAGCATTTCCCGCGCCGTTTCGCCGTAGACCGGTTCGTCCGGGTCCATGAGCGGGGCAGCACCTAAAAATGGCAGCAAGATCATTGCTGCCACTAAGGCGACGGTCAGGCCGTAACGATGTGTTAAGAACCATTGTTTCATGCTGCATTTCTCCGGCGGCGTCTATGCCATACGAATACGACGGCGGAGACGACACAGACGGCGATGACGGCCATAAGGAAGATGTGGTTGTACTGTATGAGGTCCCGCCAGTGACTGCCCAGGAGGGAGCCGGCCCATACGAGGAGCAGCGTCCAGGGGATGGTGCCGATGACGGTGAAGATGGCGAATTTCCAGAAAGGATAGCGGGCGACGCCGGCCGGGAAGGAAATGAACGTGCGGACGCCGGGCAGGCAGCGGCAGATGATGACGGCAATGCCGCCGTACTTGTTGAACAAGTCTTCGGCCATGCGGAATTTACGTTCGTTGAAGAAGATGTATTTGCCATACTTTAACAAAAGCGGCCGGCCGCCATAAGAGCCGAGCCAGTAACTGATGACCGAGCCGACGAGGCCGGCGACGCAGGCTACGGCAAAGGTCGTCCAGAATGAAAAGATTTGCTGGGAAATGAGGAAGCCTGCAAATCCGAGTACGACTTCACTGGGGATGGGGATATTGGCGTTTTCCAATGCCATTGCCACGAACATCGCGATGTAGCCGTACGATTCCATGAGTTGTAATAATGTATCCAAGTAGGCACACTCCTTATCGATAATGTAAAGAAACAAACTTGCTATCTATCATAGCACAGATGGCCTGCCGGGGCTAGTGTCTGCCAGCCATTATCCCTTGCTTTTAAAGCATGGGATGTGGAGCAGGGCGTAACGGCAGAGCAGATAGCCGTAGATGGCCAGGATGAGGACCGTGATGACGACCTTGAGCCATACGGCGACGGCCAGGGGCTGTAAGAACCACATCGAATGGATGATGATCGGTTCGCTGACGAAGAACAGGCCGTAGGAAATGCGGTGCAGCGTGTGGGACCAGGCCGAGTGCTTATCGAACTGCTGATGGAACCAGGCCGTCAGGCCCAGGACGGCGGCGACGAGCAGCAAGGCCGGCGTCAGCGCTGTCAGGATAGAGGCTCCCTTGCCGGGCATCCAGGCGGCATAGACGCCGACCATGATGGCGAAGCCGAAGAGGCTGCGGCTTTTAGGCTGATAGCCAGACGGTATGAACCAGCGATGGCGGAAGGCGTAGACCCCCAGGGCAAAGGCAAAGAGGGACAGGACCAGCCAGTCCGGGCGGATCCGGGCGATGTAAGGGATGGCCAGGGACTGAGGCAGGAAGGCCTGACAGAGGAAGAGGGCGGCTGCCAGCAAGACGAGGAAGCCCAGCAGGAAAGGAACTGATGGCTTCGAGGCGATGCGGTGCTGCAAGACCTTATGGTTGACATGCTTGATCAGGGACAAGCCGGCAAAGAGCAGGAAGAGCCAGAGCGGGACCCACGACGTGACCGGCAGGGCTGATGTGACCAGCTGTTCTTCGATGCCGAAGAGGGCTAAGACGATGCCCGGCCAGCCCAGGCGTTTCCATTTATCTTTCAAGAAGAACGATATCGTGCGGATGCGCAGGGCCGAAGCCCCGAAGTAGGCACTGATGAAGAAGACGATGGAAATGGCGACGACGGCACTCTCTTCGTAAAAGGCTGTCCAGGACTGTAGCAATAAAGCGGCCAGCGTCAAAACGACGGCGGCACTGCGCAGATTATCAAAGCAAATGAAGCGGTTCATGATCATGACCTTCTTTCTCCGATGCGGGGAGAACATTTTGCTTGTTCTCTACTGCATCTATATACTATAATACCATTATAACGTTTTCTTAACGGATGTAAAAATTATTTTGAAAGAAGTTGAGCCTCTATGATTTCTACGGAAGACAGCATCATCCGCCTGATTATGGCCCTCATCCTGGGCGGACTCATCGGCTATGAACGACAGGCCCAGAGCAAGTCGGCAGGCCTTCGGACGCACACCCTGGTCTGTGTCGGCTCCTGTCTGTGCATGATCATATCTATCAATATTGCCATGGATTATTACTTCACCTTTGGCTATAATAACTCCGACCCGGAACGGATTGCGGCTCAGGTCGTATCCGGCGTCGGCTTCATCGGGGCCGGCACGATCCTGGCCAACCAGAAAGACCGCAGCGTCCGCGGCCTGACGACGGCTGCCGGCTTATGGGCCGTATCGGCCATCGGCCTCGTCGTCGGTGCCGGCTATCTCGTCATAGCCTGTGTGGCGACGGCGCTGATTTTCCTGGTCCTGACCGTCTTCGTCCGCCTCGATGCCCGCCTGGAAGGGCGCTTCCGCAAGCGCTATGCCATGCACCTGGTCATGAAGAATAACATCGGCCAGGCCCGGAAACTTTCGACTTTCATCCATGACCATCACATGCATATCAAGACCTTCCATTCCCATAATGATGACGATGCACCCTTGGCCGACATCGACCTGGAACTGACGGCGGCTCATTACATGGATGAAACGGAAATCGTCAGCCAGCTCCTGGCCATGAAGGGCATCAAACAGGCGACGTTCCACGTCGATGCCGGTGCCAGACATGACAGCGAAGACCACAAATGAATATTGTATACAATATTCTTGCTGTGTATACAGTATTTTAGGTTTTTCGCTATATAAAAACTCTTTTCGCAGTGCTATAATGTAGGACGTCAGGACATTTGGAGAGAACAAGTGTCCACGAAACGCGAACTATTATGCAGAGAGGGGTTTTTTACGATGACGATTATGGCAGCAGCAAGCAGAGAAGGTAAGACATTACGTGACGTGGTATTCGCCGCTGGAGCGGCAGCCCGGGAAGCGGCAGCGCAGTACGGGGCGGATAAGGTCGTCAATGCGACCGTCGGCTGTTATGCCGGCGACGATGAAAAACTGGCTTGCCTGCCTGTGGTAGAACAATTATACCGCTCTCTGCCTATGAGCGATTTCATTACCTATGCACCGCCGCTGGGCCTGGAAGACTATCGCCAGGCCGTCATCGACGAAACTTTTGAAGGCTGTCGTCCCGATGGCTATGTCGATGCTGTGGCTACGTCCGGTGGTACCGGTGCCATCCATATCGCCATTGCCAACTATTCAGAAGTCGGCGATGCCGTACTGACGACGGACTGGCGCTGGAACATTTATGACTGCCTGTGCCAGGAAATCGGCCGCGACCTGCACACCTTCTCGATGATGGACGACCAGGGCCATTTCAATACGGCGGCGTTCTCGGCTGCCGTTTCCAACATCCTGCGCCGTCAGAATTCGCTGCTCCTCATCCTCAACACGCCGGCCAACAACCCGACGGGCTTTGCCCTGTCCGATACCGAATGGGCCGATGTCCTCGAAGTCTGCCGCCTCCATGAAAAGAATGGCAAGCGCATCAGTATCCTCGTCGATATCGCCTATATTGCCTATGCTGGGGAAAAGGACCGCGTCCGCTCGTTCATGAGACAATTCGCCGGCCTTCCGGAACACATCTTTACCATGTTCGCCTTCAGCATGTCCAAAGGCTATACCATGTATGGCCAGCGCGCCGGCGCTCTCGTCGGCTTGTCGTCGAGCAAAGCCGTTATCGAAGAGTTCGCCAATCTGGGCAAATATTCGGCCCGCACGGCCTGGTCGAACATCAACCGCGCGGCCATGACGCTCCTGACCAAGATCCGCAGCGACCGCGACCTCATGGCCCAGCTCGAATTGGAACGCATGAGTTTTGCCAAGAGCCTGCGCCGCCGTGCCGACATCTTCACCTATGAAGCCGACCGCTGCGGCCTGCCGTATGTGCCCTATAAAGGCGGCTTCTTCATCTCCATTCCGACGCAGCAATCGGCTGCCGTCTGTCAGGCCTTGGAAGCCGACCTGGTCTTTGCCGGTCCCCTGGCCCAGGGCGTCCGCCTCGGCGTCTGCTCCATCCCGGAAATCAAGATGCAGGGCCTGGCCGCCATCGTAAAGAAAGCCCTCGACCGCGTAGAAGGCAGAACCGACCTCCTCGCAGCGGGGAAATGAGTCAAAATGTTGGTGGCTCGTGGCTCGCCCTTATAGGGGAGCTGTCAGCGAAGCTGACTGAGAGGTTCACCACTTAATTTAAAACCATTCACTAAAAACTACAAACTGCAAACTTAATGCTCAAAACGGGCTTGTCGCATGTGCGACAAGCCCGTTTTTTTATTTGCAAATTCCTATCACAACCTGTATAATGAATGTATAAGCTTTTTATTATATACTACTTTAACGAAATTGTAAAGTTTTTTGAGAAAAAAGACTCGGACAACAGACGAGGATAGGAGGATGCTACATGGATGGACTAGATCGGTTTATGGGTTGCATGTTTGGCGGCGCCGTAGGCGACGCTTTGGGGTTTGTCATTGAATTCGACGATTTGAAGACGATTCATAAGAAATACGGCCCTTATGGATTGCGCACTGTTTTAAAATCGGCTAAAAATGGCAATAAGAGCCTTATCTCAGACGATACGCAGCTGGCGTTGTTCACGGCTGACGGCATGCTCTGGGCCGACCACGACGGATTGGAACCTTCAGATGGCCTGTACCGGGCGTATATGCGCTGGTATTATACGCAGACTGAACGAATCATCCATCCGGAACAGGAAAAATGGATGAAGCGCCAGCCTCATGAAGTCGATTTCGACTACGACATCATGGGGGAAGAGGCCCTCTTTGCCCGCCGCTCTCCGGGCAAGACCTGCCTGACGTCGCTGGCGTCGGGGAAAAAATTGACCCGTCAGGAACCGCTGAACCACAGTTGTGGCAGCAGTACGGTCATGCGGGCTGCGCCTATCGGCCTGTTTTATGCCGGCGACCCGGAAAAAGCCTTTGCCGTCGGCTGCCAGGCTGCCAGCCTGACCCACGGTAGTCCGGAAGCCTATTTATCGACGGCCACGCTGAGTGCCATGATTGCCTCCCTGGCAGCTGGTAAGGATATCAGCGCTGCCCTGGGAGGGGCCCTGCGCATCCTCCAGGCTGATCCGGAAGGGACGCCGCTCATGAAGACTATCCTGCGGGCTGTCGACGAAGCCGTCACCGACCGCAATCCAGTGCGCTCCATGAAGAAGCTGGGCCTGGGCAAGAAAGCCGATGAAGCCCTGGCCCTGGCCGTATACTGCGTCCTCAAGACGGGCCATCTGAAAGACGCCGTTCTCATGGCCTGCAACCAGGATGGTGATAGCGATACGTGCGGCGCCATCTGCGGCAATATCATGGGTACCCAGGATGGGGTCCAGGCTATCCCCAAGAGCTGGCGCGGCAATTTGGAATGTGACGATTTGATCCGCAAGCTGTCGCAATGCCTGTACGACCATCATCAGACGTCCCAGGAAGAAAGCGAAGCGGTCAGCCACTAGCACTCTCCGGCTGGGGCCTGGCGTTTCCCTCTTGACATTGCGTCTGTATTCCATATAATGAAATATATTAATTTCTTGGCGTCGTGACGATGCCGGATTGGGGGAACGAGGATGATTGAATCGATTGACCGGGCCCTGGCCGTTTTACAGCTTTTTTTAAAGGAAGAAAGGCCCCTCAGTGTGACCCGTATCAGCAAGCTGATGGACCTTCATAAGAGTACTGTCAGCCGCACTATGGATACGCTGGAGCGCCGCGGCTTTGTCCAGAAAGACAGTGAAACAGGGAAATACTGGCTGGGGCTCCAGGTCTATGCCCTGGGGATGCTCTTCCGGGAAAAGGATGCCTTCCCTAAAGTCGCCTATCCGTATGCCAAGGCCCTGTCCCTGCAGTGCAATGAAGGGGTCCATATTACGACCTTTGCCCATAATGGGGCTTCCTATCCGCAGCACATCATTTTAGAGAAGATCAAGTCGCCCAGGACGATTGATACGGCACCGCCTATCGGTGCCGTCCGTCCGGCGTATTGCTCGGCCTCGGGCAAGTGCCTCTTGGCTTTTTCACCGGAATACCTGCACACTTATACGGGCTGCACGCTGCAGAAGTTTACGGAATATACCGTGACCGACTGGAGCGACCTGCTCCAGGAACTGGAGAAGATCCGCTGCCGGGGTTACGCCGTGGAACGGGAAGAAGTCGAACTCGGCATGGCCTGCATTGCCGCGCCGATTTTCCATCATGGAATCATTACGGCGGCTATCAGCGTATCCGGACCGGCAGACCGGCTAACGGCGGAAGAACGGGACCTGGCCATCGAAGCTGTCAAAAAGACGGCGGCCGACATTAGCCGGGCTTTAAATTCAAAGGAAATGTAAGGATTTCTTTAGAAAAATAAAATAATGTTTATGGTGAATTGTTTGGTATAAAAATTATGCAAAATGGGAATACGCAACATGCATTTGCAGAAATGGACTTTTATGGTACAATAAGCGTGGATACTACATTCGGGTCACAAGATTGTCTGCTGTGAGGTGAAAAAATACTTTCCTTTCCATCTTACTGCAGTGTGGGAACAGCTTGGGATCTTATCCACGATTCGAGGCGAAAAAAGAATGAAAACAACAATCAGCATGGCCGCAACGACTGTACCGCGTGTGGTCCACCCGTATAAGACACGGAACGGCGGCGCTACCGTCACAGTTTTCGTGCCCTATAATTGTCACAACCATTGCCCGTTCTGCATCAACAAGGCGGAATATGAAGATATGACGGGTTTTTCTGAAGAAGCCATCTGCCAGAGCATCCGCCTGATGGACAGCTTGACGCCGTTCTGTGATTTCGTATTCACTGGCGGTGAACCTTTTGCCAATATGGAATCGCTGCAGCGCATGCTGGACTGTATTCCTGTGACACATAAGGTATATATCAATACGACGCTGCCCGTCTTTGAGAATCAGTCAGAAGACGACATCGTCGCTTTTACGGAACGCAACCGTCATAAGATCACCTGCATCAACGTATCGCGCCATATGCAGCATTATGTACAGGAATCGAATGATGGCCTCCTGAGCCGCCTGGCTGTTCCGTTCCGCATCAACTGCGTATTGTACAAGAAATATCCGGCAGACCAGCTCAAACCGTATCTGGAACGGTTCCGCAAGATCGATGGGGCATCGATCCAGTTCCGTTTCGACTATACGGAAACGACGCCGGATAATTTATATGAAGAAGGCCATGACCATATCCTTCATGACCTGAAGAAAATCGCCGATTATACAGGCCTCGATGGCTGCCGTATGCGCTGCGGTTTCCATTTCGATTACAAAGGCATGGAACTGACCTATCATAAGACCCTGCCGTACAGTACGGTCATCGAACGGGATGAACGGGACGATAAGGAATACGATATACTCTATGATATTCTCATCAAGCAGACCGGGGCCATCCATTCTGATTGGGACGGGACGCCCTTGGACATCGAAGCCTACCGCAATGTCGTCTTTGAACCGTATGACCTCAAATGGATCCAGCGGTCGCGGACGGGCCTGAGCAAACGCCTGCCCTTCCTCAAGACGGCCTGCGCCATCTTCCATTGAGCTGGATTGACAGGAAGCCTGAGCATGATCTAATAAATGTAGAAATGGAAAAATTTCTGTGGCATGATGACACAGAGCAACACGAAAGCCCCCGGAACGGCATTTCCGGGGGCTTTCTTTATGGGGCACGTCTTTGTCATAGACTTTATGGGTTGCCGTTTGGAGAACTCTCCGAGGTGTCTCACGTCTGTAGAGGCTTGCACGTGGCAATCCCTACGGTGTCAAAAAGGGACTGGCGCACGATGGTCTTTAAATTTAAAACCATCTGCTAACCACTAACTGCTAGCCACTAACAACTAAAAATGAGCTGTCGCGATGTGACAGCTCATTTTTTTACTGTTCTTTTCCAGTGGAAATCGGGTATAATAGAGATAATCGATTTTTTATGTAAGGAGGTACGTTCATGGCCGTTACAGTATTATTGGGCAAGGCGGGAAGCGGCAAATCGACGCAGTGTTATCGGGAGATACAGGCCTGCGCGGCTGCCGGCGGCAAGGCCCTGCTCCTTGTCCCGGACCAGGCGACATATGGTGCCGAACGGCATCTCGCCGAAAGTTCCGATGGACAGGGCTTTTTAGGGACGCAGGTCGTCGGCTTTTCCCGGCTGGCTTATAAAGTCTTCCAGGAACGGGGCCTGGAACACGCGTCGCTGTCGGAGTTAGCCCGCAAAATCATTTTGCAGCGCCTGCTGCACAAAGGGGAGAAAGAATTTTCCGTCTTGCAGACGGCGGCCAGGCAGCCGAACTTTGCCGATACGGCAGGCCGCTTCTTATGGGAATGCCGGTCTTTCTGCGTTACGCCGGAAGCCCTGCGCCAGGCGGCTGAAGCCGTCCCCAGCCCGACCCTGTCGCACAAGCTGGAAGATATTTCCCGGCTCTATGAAGCGTATCAGGCCTTTCTGGCAGACCACTTCGGCTCGGCAGATGATACGATGACTCTGTTGGCCCGGGAAATCGGGCATTATTCCTTCCTCCAGGGCGCCCATGTCTGGGTCGATGGCTTCCAGTGGTTCACACCGCAGCAGATGGAAATCCTGCGGCAGATAGAGCGCGCAGCCTCGAAGGTGACGATTACCCTAACCATCGATGAAGCGCATCTGGCACAGCAGAGGCGGGAAACGGCCTTGTTCCACCGGGCTTACGAAGTCTATCGCGATATAAAGACACTCTTTCCCCATATGGAAACGGCTGTCGTCGAAAAGCGGCCGGCTGGCCCGCTGACGGCCTTTCGCGATGCTTTTTTCCAGACCGTCCCGGCCAGCATGGACCGGCCCGTATCGGCCCTGGAAATCTGGGAATGTCCCGACAGGGATGGAGAAATCGACAGCGTTGCCAGGAAAATCGCAGCGCTCTGCCGTCAGGGCTATCGCTATCGCGACTTCCTGGTCCTGGCCCGGACGAGTGACTTGTACCACGACCGGGTCGAACGCATTTTCCGGCGCTATGGGATTCCCTGCTTCAGCGACTATCGCCGGCCTATGACCAGCCATCCCGCCGCCGAGGCCATTTCCGCCCTGTTCGGCGTCTTCCGCAGCCGCTGGTCTCATGAGTCGCTCTTCCGCCTGCTCAAGACGGACCTCTTTCCCGTCAGCCGCCATGACGTCGACGATTTGGAAAACTACTGCCTCGCTTACGGCATCCAGGGGCGTCACTGGCTGAGGGATGCTGAGTGGACTTACGGCCGCCGGCAGGAACAGCCCCAGGTCATCGACGAACGGGAAGAAGCGCACCTCCAGCGCATGAATGCCATACGCCAGCGCGTGCGGGACATTTTGTTCCCCTGCTGGGAAGAAGCCCAGGAAGAACATAGCCTGCGCGACTGGTGTACCTTGTTGTATCACTGGCTGTGCCGGCTGGACATCCCGTCAGTACTGCGCCAGTGGCAGGAAGAAGATGAGCAGTCGGGCCTTGCCGAAGAAGGCAAGGAGCACGAGCAGGTCTGGAAGCGTATCGGGACGTTCCTCAATGAAATCGTCAGTCTTTGCGGTGACGATGAAACGGACCTCGATGAATTTTCCCAGATTGTCGAAGATGGCCTGGCCAATTTGAAGTTCAGCCTTATCCCGCCGACGCTGGATCACGTTACTTTGACGGCTGTCGAACGAGGCTATACGATGCAGGCCAAGGTCGTCTTTCTCTGCGGTGTCAATGACGGCGTCTTCCCTCAGCATAGCCAGGAAGAAGGGCTGTTCAGCGATAAAGAACGGCACCGCCTGGCTGATCTGGGCATCGTCCTCGGACCGGGGAGCCGCTTCCGCTCTTTCCAGGAACGCTTCTTGTTCTATTTAGGGGCGACCCGGGCTGCGGAACGGTTCATCATATCCTACGTCGTCGCTGACGATGACGGCAGTGCCATGGAAAAAGCGTCGTGGATCCATCAGCTCCGGGATAAAGGCTATGTAGCCGACATCATCCGCCAAGAGGCCCAGGTACAGCCCGGCCGGGAAGGGGAGTACCTGCTGGCCCTGCCGGCGGCTCTCGATTACCTTCCCGGTCACTTGCGGCCGGCTGCCAATGGCGAAGCTGTCGGGGATATATGGTGGGCCCTCTATGACTGGGCCTGGCAGCATGGCTGGCGCCATCAGGCCGTGCGTGCCGTCCAGGGCCTGTTCCATACGAACCTGCCTGTCACCCTGCCGGAATCGTTGGTGCGCCGCCTCTTTGCGCCGGACGGGACGCTGCGCGGGTCGGTCACTAAGTTCGAGCAGTACCGCAGCTGTCCCTTTGCTTATTTTTCCCGCTATGGCCTTGGCCTGGAAGAACGGCCGCGCTATCAGTTCGCCGCACCGGATTTGGGCATGCTGGTCCACGGCGCCCTGCGCATCATCGGGGAACGGCTGCTGCGGGAACAGAAACAGTGGCATGACATTCCCGACGCAGACGTCCCGGCCATCTGCCGCCAGGCGACGGATGAACTGGCGCCGCAGGTCCAGCACGATATCCTCATGTCCAACGCCTATTTCGCCCAGATAAAGGAACGGCTCATCCAGGCCCTGACCCGGACGGTACGACGCCTCAGCGCTTTCAGTGCCGTTTCCGATTTCCATATGGAAGGGCTGGAAAAATCCTTCGGCCGTCCGGGCAGTCCCTGGGAAGCCCTGCGCTTTACCTTGAAGAATGGCCTGCAGGTCGTCGTCACCGGCCAGATCGACCGCATCGATACTTTGCGCCAGGGGGACCATAAATACGTCGTCATCATCGACTATAAGTCCGGCCGGAAACAGCTCGACATCAGCCAGATTTTCACGGGCCTGGAACTGCAGCTTTTGACGTATATGTTCGTGGCTTTGCTGAATATTGGCGGCGATGCCATTCCGGCTGCCGTCCTATACTGTTACGTCCGCAATGATAAGGTATCCCTGGAGTACCGCGTCAGTGAGGAAGACAAGAAGAAACTCTACGATGCCAAAGGGAAGCTGACCGGTTTCTACCTCGACGACGGCCAGGTCATGCAACAGCTGGATACGTCGATGCAGGGCTTTTCCGATTTCCTCAACTTGCGGCTGAAAAAAGACGGGACCCTGAGCGATTCGTCCCACACGCTCTATAATGAAGCGGGCTGGAGCCACCTGCTCGACTGGGCGGCCCGGCAGATACGCGATATTGCCGGCCATATCGGCGACGGCGATATTTCCATCCATCCCATCCTCATGGGCCAGCAGGCGCCGTGCAGCTATTGCCCTTACCGGCCGGTCTGCCGGTTCGATGTCGCCGTTGCCGGCAATACGTATGACGCGGCGGGACGGGAAGATACAGACGAGATGATTCAAAAGATGTTTGATGAAGGAGATGACGAACATGGCCTGGACGAATGAGCAGCAGGCAGCCATCGACAGCCGGGGGCAGACGCTGCTCCTGTCGGCGGCGGCCGGTTCCGGGAAGACGGCTGTCCTGGTGGAACGCATCATCCGCCGCCTCCTGGACAAGGAATATCCCATTGATATTACGGAATTACTGGTCGTCACCTTTACCAAGGCCGCCGCGGCCGAAATGCGCGACCGCATCGGGACGGCCCTGATGAAGGCCTTGTCGGAAACGAAGGATCCCCGCGTCGAACGCCAGCTGGCCTTATTGCCATCGGCCCAGATTTCGACGCTCCATGCTTTTTGTCAGCATGTCATCCGTAAGTATTTCTATACCATCGACCTGGATCCGGCTTTTTCCATTGCCGGTGAAGAAGAATTGAACCTCTTGCGCCGCCAGGTCCTGGAAGACGTTTTCTTGTCTTACTATGAAGACGATGAGAAAGCGTCCATCCTCTATCCGCTGGCCGATATGTTTGGCAGCGACCGCGGCGATGACATCCTCATGGATACAGTGAGCCGCATGTATACCTATGCCCGCAGCCTGGCCTGGCCGGAACATTGGCTGAAAGAGGCGGCCCGGGCTTATGACGTGGCGCCGGACGCCGTCATCGACGATATGGTCTGGGCCGGCCCCATCAAGGATGCCGTCCGCCGTATCCTTGAAGAAGATGCCCGCCTCTATGACGGCGTGCTCTATCACCTGCGCCAGCGCGAAGCCTTTGCGCCGGCCTGCGATACCTTCGTGGCCGAACAGGCAGCTCTCCGGCAGGCCGCCCAGGCCCGGTCCTGGAATGATTTGAGCCGCTTTGTCCGGGCCATCGACTTCCCACGCCTGAAGTCACTGCGGAAATTATCGGATGACGATAAAGCCGTCTGGGAACGGTGCAAGAAAGTGCGCGACGATGTCAAGAAAGACGTGATCAAGACCTTGCAGTCCGTCTATTTCTCGGCGACGCCGGAAGAATGGCTCGACGGCATGCGGGCCATGAAACCCATCATGGATGGCCTGGTGACGCTGACCCTGGATTTTGCCAAAGCCTATGGGGCGGCGAAGAAGGAAAAGGGCTGGATCGATTTCAGCGACTTGGAACATTTCTGCCTGCAGATCCTCCTCGCCCCCGATGCTTCGCCGGAACATCCTGTGCCGTCGGCGGCAGCCGAAGAGCTGCGCAGCCAGTATGAAGAGGTCTTCATCGACGAATACCAGGATACGAATGGCGTCCAGGAACTCATTACCCGCCTCGTTTCCGGTGAGGACAACCGCTTCATGGTCGGCGATATCAAGCAGAGCATCTATCGCTTCCGCCTGGCCGACCCGACGCTGTTCCTGGAGAAATACCAGTCTTTCAGCCGCGATGAAAAAGCCGTGCAGCGCTGCATCGACCTGGGGCGGAATTTCCGCAGCGTTCCGGTCGTCCTCGACGCCGTGAACGCTGTCTTCTCGCAGGCCATGACGGCAGAAGCGGCCGGCATGGATTATGGTGAACGGGAAAAACTCTACGCCGGCCGTCAGGCTCCGGACGATGAACGCTGGATCGGCGGGCCTGTCGAAGTCGACATCGTGCCGACGCCGAGTGACGAGGAAGACGACGGCAGCACGGCCTTTGAAAAGGAATGCCGCTTCATTGCCGGCCGCATCGGCGAGCTCCTGGCCAGCGGCCGCATGGCAGCCCGCAAAGACGGCACGCTGGAGCCCTTGTCTTATCGCCATATCGTCGTCCTCCTGCGCTCCATGGCCGGCAAGGCCGACGTCCTCATCCAGGCCCTGCAGGAAGGAGGCATCCCGTCATATGCCGAACAGAGTGGCGGTTATTTTGCCGCCGTCGAAGTCCAGGTCATACTGGCCCTCCTGCGCTGTATCGATAATCCCGAACAGGACCTGGCCATGGCGGCTGTCCTGCGGTCGCCTTTGGTCGGCCTGGATGAGACGGCCCTGGCCGGTGTCCGCCTGGCCGGTGACGGGACGCTGTGGCAGAACCTGCCGGCCTTTGTTGCTTCGCTGCCCGACGGCGTAGATGAAAAAGAGGACCTGCAGCAGTTCATGGCCGCCTTTGATTCGTGGCGCACGTACAGCCGCCGCCACGGCGTGGCAGAACTCTTGCAGCGCCTGTATGATGATACGGCTTATGTCGACTTCGTCGGGGCCATGCCTGGCGGCGACGTGCGCCAGGCCAATCTGAAAGCCCTGTACGACCGGGCCCGGCAGTACGAAGAAGCCGGCTTCCGCGGCCTCTTCCGCTACCTGCAGCTCATGGATAAGATGAAAGAAGACGGCCTGGACCTGGCGCCGGCTAAAGTCGTCAGTGAAAAGGAAGACGTCGTGCGCATCATGAGTATCCATAAGAGCAAAGGACTGGAATTCCCCGTCGTCTTCGTCGCCGATATGGGCAAGGCCTTCAACCGCCGCGACACGCAGGACCAGATACTCTTTCACAATCGCCTGGGCATCGGTCTCAAGCAGTACGACCCGGAATGGTGCATGTCCTATCCGACGCTCATCTGGAGTGGTATCGCCGCCCAGCTGCGCTGGGAAGGGACGGCCGAAGAAGAGCGCATCCTCTATGTCGCCATGACCCGCGCCAGGGACCAGCTCATCCTGACGGGCCACAGCAGCCACATCGACCGTGACTGGCAGCGCTGGACGAGCCGCCTCAATCCGGCTCAGGCCAAATCGTATTTCGACTGGGTCATGCCGGCCGCCCTGGCCCCCTTCGGGGCCAAGGCCGATGCTGATTATGCCCGTCCCGGTGCGGCCTGGCAGGATGCGGTCTGGCAGGTGCGCATCGCCAAGGCCGTCCCGGCAGGGACTGTTGAAGAAGGCGCCTATGATGGGGAACCGCGGCTGGAAGCCCTGCGGCGCGGCGACTTGACCGGCACGCCTGTCTGGACGAACAGTTATCCTGGCAGTATGCCTATCCCCAGGCTGTCCGGACAGCGGCCAAGTTTTCCGTATCCGAAGTCAAGCGGCGATATCAGGAACTGCACAGCGATGAACTGCAAGACGAAGCCGCCCTGTCTGTCCCGGCTGCGGCCGTCATCCCGACGGCGCCCGGTGAGGACGATGCCTTTGCCGCCCTGCCGCCCTGGCTGGCCGGAGAAGAAGCGGCTGTCAGCGGAGCTCAGCGCGGGACGGCCCTGCACAAGGCCTTGCAGTATATCACGCCGGCTGCCGATCAGACGACGGCGACTTTGCGTCGTGAAATCGACGCCTTTGTCCGCCAGGGCCTGTTGAGCCGGGAAGAGGCCAAGCTGGTCTATGTGCCGGTCCTGGCAGCTTTCTGTCAGTCCGATATAGGCCGGCGCATGGCCGAATCGCCGGAGCTGCATCGCGAATATCCCTTCACTGTCCTGTTAGCTGGCGGCGATCCTCTGCCTGAGACAGAAACGGGCGAACAGATTTTGATCCAAGGGGTCATCGACTGCCTTTTCCGTGAAGATGATGCCTGGATCCTCGTCGATTATAAGTCGGACCGGCTGGAGACGGCAGACGCCTTCCGCAGCCGCTATGCCGTCCAGCTGGCGTTATATAAGCGGGCTGTCGAACAGATTACGCACCGGCCCGTCGAAGAAACGTACATTTATAGCTTACATCTACAACAAGAAATCAGACTATAAAAACTGTAAGGAGGTTTTCTCATGGGAGTTTTTGATGTGGTCGGCCCTGTCATGATCGGGCCGTCCAGTTCCCACACGGCAGGTGCCGCCCGGATTGGCCTCATGGCCCGGGAAATCCTGAAAGATGAACCGAAAAAGGCGGTCATCACTGTCTATGGTTCTTTTGCCAAGACCTATAAGGGTCACGGTACGGACCGGGCCCTCGTCGCCGGCCTGCTCGGCTTTTCTGCCGACGATGTCCGCCTGCGCACGTCCTTTGCCATTGCCGCAGACCAGGGCCTGGCTATTGAATTCCACCGGTCCGATGAAGAAGTGGACCATCCCAATACGGTACGCATCGCCATGACCGGCGCGTCTGGCCGGAAGATGGAAGTCCTCGGCGTCTCCCTGGGTGGCGGTAAAATCGAAATCCGCGAAATCAACGGAGCAGAAGTGGCCCTGAATGGGGAAGAACATACACTGATTACGGTCCACAGGGACCAGCCGGGCATCATCGCCCAGGCGACGACGGTCCTGGCCATCGGTCATATCAATGTATCGAATATGCGCGTCTTCCGCAGTGCCAAGAACGAAACAGCCGTCATGATCGTCTGCACGGACAGCCCTGTTCCCAATGAAATCGTCCACATGATACAGAATATTACAGCCATTGAAAGCGTCGTCACGCTGCTGCCGCTCTAGGAGGAATAAGATGTATAAATATGAATATAAGACCCTTCATGACTTATTGGCCCTGGCAGAAAAAGAAAAGACGACTCTGTCAGACATCGTCGTGCGTCATGAAGTAGAGTCGTCAGAAGAACTGGAAGAAAAAGTACGGGCCATCATGGCCAGCCGTCTCGATGTGTTCCAGGAATCCATCGATGCCGGCATGAAGGACCCGGGGAAATCGGTCAGCGGCCTCGTCGGCGGCGATGCCCATAAACTAGCTGAAAAGGCGCCGAATTTACTGGGCCCCTTGGCGCATAAGGCGGCTGTCTATGCCCTGGCCGTCAGTGAAGCCAATGCCAAGATGTTCAAAATCGTCGCCTGCCCGACAGCCGGTTCCTGCGGCATCGTGCCGGCCGTCATGATGGCTGCTGCCGAAGAAATGCAGACGCCCCGTCCCGTACTGGTCGATGCTTTGTTCACGGCAGCGGGTATCGGCGCCGTCGTTTCCCGCAATGCCTCTGTCGCCGGTGCCGTCGGCGGCTGCCAGGCCGAATGTGGGACGGCTGCGGCTATGGCGGCAGCGGCCGTGGCCGAAATGGCCGGCGGCGATAACGATACGATCCTCCAGGCCTTTGCCCTGTGCATGAAAAACACGCTGGGCCTGGCCTGCGATCCCGTAGCGGGGCTGGTCGAAGTGCCCTGTGTCAAGCGCAATGCCGTCTTTGCCGTTGAAGCCCTGGCGGCTGCTGAAATGGCCCTGGCCGGCATCAAGAGCGTCATCCCGCCAGATGAAGTCATTGCGGCCATGGCGGAAATCGGCCGCCTCATGCCAGTCGCCCTGAAAGAAACCTCCGATGGCGGCCTGGCTCGGACCGAAACGGGAAAGGCCATCGCTGCTCGATTAGAAAAAGCGATGGAAGAGTGAGGCTGCCTTTTACGCCTCCCCGTTCTGGAGTCCCGGCTGGTTCTGTGCCAGTGCCGGCTGGCCTTCGAGACGGCGGTATATCATACGGCACAGGCTGGCAGAAACGGGAGCATCCTTGGGCTGGCAGGCGAATTCGAGGATCAGTTCAGCTTCAAAACGGTTTAATTCTACCCAGCGTACCTTCAATGTAGTCATCCCTTTGCGGTTAATATAGTGCGTTCCATTCTCTTTTATTCTACTATACCGTCCTGCCTTTTACAAGGCGCGCCGAAGGCGCTGTGATTTGACAATTTCCCTATTTATTGATATGATATATCCCGTCAATTGAACAGGCGATGAGATTCAGTGAATCCCTCCGGCACGAACCCTGAGGGCTAAAAAGTCTATCGTCATGATAGTGGAGAGGGGCTTCGCGTTCGCGGCGCCCCTTTTTGGTTGCCCAGAGCTGGCTCATTTATGTTATAATGAAGCTGAATATAACGAAAAGGGGGGATTCGATGAGTACCTTACCGATTACGTCCTATCGATGGCCTCGCTTTTTTTCCTTGATGGACACCTTGAAGATACAGCGGCCTCACGAGGAATATGGCCGCGCCGTCCAGGCTTATTTCCACAGCCTCTTTCCTCATCGGCAGTGGAGTGTCTTCCAGGACCCGGACGGGACGCCGCTGGCAGTGGACGTAGAGCTCTTATATCCTACGGTAGAAGAACCCTTCTATCTCCTTCATACCATCGGCATGAGTGCCGCTCCCATGCATTACCCGGCTGGCGAATTTGTGACCGGGAAAGAAGGCTACGGCGAACTCTGCCTCATCCTGCCGGCTGATTGGCCCTTCCGCAAGGACCGGGATATTTCCCTAAACGATGAAGAAGCCTGGCCCATCTGGCTGCTCATGGAGCTGGGGCGGTTCCCGCACGTCCATGATGTGTGGATGTCCTACGGCTTTCTCCTGCCCAACTCGGAAAGCCATGAGCCTTTTGCCAGGGATACGGCCCTGTCCGGCCTGGTCATCGTCCAGTTTGAAGGTCAGCTGGGCGGCGTTTCCATGGCCGATGGTACGACGGTGGAACTTCTCATGCCCATCCTTTTATATAAAGAAGAAATGGATTTGTGCAGCGACATCGGCGTCGACGCCCTTGTCGATGCTGTCGTCGATGAATGTGGCGGGTCTTTCCTGCTCAACAAGGACCGGCCGAACGTGGCCCTGGAAGACTGGTTCTTCGACGACATCCCTTAACTAGGCAGAAAGGAGATTTTCAGTATCGTGATTACCAGTACGACGACCCTGGTCCCGGATAATCCGGCCGCAGCCTACGCTGCTTATCGGCAGGCTGCGTCGGCTGTTTTCCTGGCGGGAACGCAGGGCTTGAAATATAAAAAAGACCATTATGACCTGGCTGTCGATTTGTCGAAAGCCGGGATGCAGTATATCGAAGAACGGGAAGACGACATCGTCATCGGCGCCATGACACCGCTTTGGCAGATCAAGATTTCCCCGGTCATCCAGGAGTTTGCCGGCGGAGCCATCAGCAAGGCCATCAGTGACGTAGCCGATAAAAACGTCCAGCGCTACGGCACGCTGGGCGGCGTCATTTCGGGGAAAGCGCCTTTTTCCGTCCTCCTGCCGATCCTCCTGTCCCTCCACGTCGATGTACAGTTGCAGGATAAAGGCTGCATGAGCTTGGATGACTATTTGCATTGCCCGCCCATGGGCGAACTGGTAACGGGCATTTCCATTGCCAAAGAAGCCGTCTATACGGCCTATAAAGCCTATCGCAAGCTGCCGGCAGATGAACCGTATCTGGTCGGTGCCGTCGCCATGCGGGAAGATTCGTGGTGCATCGTCGTCGGCGGCCGTCCCGGCCTGGCTGCCATTGCCCGCTCGGCCAGTGAAGAACTGACGGAAAAAGGCATGTCCGTCAAAGAAAATGTGGCCCATCTGGCCAGTGAAGAACTCGATTTCGGTAATTTCGGCACCTGCTCCGAAGAAGAACGGCGGGCCCTGACCATCGATATGGTCCGCGGCCTCATCAAATCGGCCTGGAAAGGCTATAATCGTTATGTTGTGAAGAAGTGAATTCCAGAAGGGGGTACTTTCATGTTTGAAGATAATCGTTGGCGACGTATGTTGAAACCCGGCATTACGGCTATTGTCGGTGCCGGTGGCAAGACGACCGTATTGGAACGGCTGGGGACTTACGGCCACGGCGGTCATCTGCCGATTATGGTCAGCAGCATCGTTCCCATGGACAGCACGCGTGTCGATAATGTCGAACCCTTTGACGTCATCTGCACGGAAGATATGGAAAAGGGCGAAGCCTTCTGCGCTGAACGCATTGCCGCTGGCCACGTCCCGGCGTGGTTCGCCGGCCTCGACGACCAGGACCGCTATATCGGCCTCGACCCCAAGGTCATCGATGACATCAAGATGCGCCACCCGGCCTGGTACATCCTCATCGAAGGCGATGCAGCCGGCAATAAGTGGCTCAAGGCCCCGCTGGCAGACGATGTACCCTTGCCGGCTTCCTGCGATACCGTCATCGGTGTCCTCAATTTACAGATGCTGGGCAACGTCATCAGCGCCGAAAAAATCGAAGGCGTCGAAACGGCAGCGGCCATCATGGGCCGTCCTTGCGGCGCTGTCATTACGCCGGCCATGCTGGCCAAGCTCATCAAGCATCCGCGGGGACTGTTCCGCGGCGTGCGCTGCCCGCGGATCCTCTTCTGCACGGGCTATAATGCCGTCCAGCACCGCATGACCGAAGCCCTCCTCGACGATTTGGAAGACTTCGACCTGACGGCCAGCGTCCTGGCCGATGGCTATCGGGAAACGTGTACGATACGCCAGTATATTCACTATGGTAATGTCAAAAAGAAACGGATGTAAGCAAAAATGAAACAAAAAGGCAGACTGTTTTTGGGATGTATCTTACTTTTCTTCCTGGCTTCGCTGGGGCTTTTCCTGAATTTCGACCGCGACCGCGTCATGGCAGCGGCCGAAGCCCGGCATATCCCGGTGCCGCAGGTTCTGTCCAGCAAGCCTGACGTAGCTCTGATTGGCGATGATTTCTCCCTGCCTCCTGTCGATAATGATAAACCGGTGTACGATAAATATACGACCCGGCAGCGTCAGGAAAAGGGCCTGCCCACGACATACGGCAAGACGCGGGATTATTATTATGGTGACAACGTCGTCTATCTGACCTTTGACGACGGCCCGAACGATAAGAATACGTCGCGCATCCTGGATATCCTGAAAAAGGAAAACATCCATGCTACCTTTTTCCTGACCGGCCAGAATGTCGTCCGCTACCCTGATGTGGTCAAGAAAATCTACCAGTCTGGCAATGCCATCGGCGTCCATTCGTATACGCATGATTATAAGAAAATATACGTTTCGCCCAAGGCCTACACGGACGAGCTCTTGCAGACAGAAGAAGAAATTTATAAGATTCTCGGCGTCCGGCCCATCATTTCCCGTGCCCCTGGCGGTACGGAAGGGCACTTCACCAAGGACTTCTGGACGGCTATCAACAACATCGGCTATATCGAAGTCGGCTGGAATGCCTTGACCGGCGATGCCGACGGGACGGGCAAGACAGCCGATAAAGAAGTGGAAAATATTAAGCAGCAGCTGCAATTGCGGCCCTATCTCCATCGCCATCTGGTCATCCTCATGCACGATGCCTATGGCCACGGTGCGACCGTCGACGCCCTGCCGGACATCATCCATCTCCTGAAAGGGCAGGGCTATACGTTCCGCGTCGTCACGACAGCCATTCCGCCTTCTTGGTAAAAGGCATAGATGATATGCGAAAATAGTATACAATATATCCGCCAGTAAAACGATTGTCCACGGGGATTCTCATATCTATACAGAGAATCCCCGTTTTTTTACCTTGACAATTATTTCCCCGGGGTATACAATGACGACAACGAATTTTTAAATGTTGCACAAGGAGATTCCTATGAACACGTCATTCTTACATCAGGTAATTGAATACGTCTTTACTTATTTTAGCTGGGGCTACCTGTATTTTAGCGCTGGTTATTTTTGCTACGACGAATTCAATAAAACCGATGTAAGCATGAGAAGACTTCCACCTTTTCCGTGCCAGCCGGCTATGGCTGCCTAAGCAAGACGCGAGGAAAAGGCGATAAACGAGAATCTTAGAAGCAGGCTCATGTGAGCCTGCTTTTTTTGTTGCTGGAATGGAGGAAAAAGTTATGATCATTGTATTGAAAGCAAACACACCGAAAGAAGAAGCGAAAAAATTAGTCGATGCCATCAAGGCCAAGGGCCTGCAGGTCGATATCAGTAAAGGCGCCCGCCAGACTGTTATGGGCCTCGTCGGCAATACGGAAGTCGTCGATGTCGAACAGATACAGAGCTATGAATGTGTCGACAAGGTCATGCGCGTCGAAGTCCCGTACAAACGGGCCAGCCGGGCGTTCCATCCCCAGGATTCGGTCATTCCCGTCGGCAACAGCGGCGTGACCATTGGCGGCAAGAAACTGGCCGTCATCGCCGGTCCCTGCTCCATTGAAACGCCGGACCAGATCGAAGGCGTCGCCTGCGACGTCGCCAAGGCCGGTGCCAACATCCTTCGCGGCGGTGCTTTCAAGCCGCGTACTTCGCCGTACTCCTTCCAGGGTTTAGGCAACAAGGGCCTCGACATGCTCCGCGACGCCGGCCGCAAGGCGAAACTGCCGGTCATTACGGAAATCATGTCGGCCGACAAACTGCCGGTCTTCCTCGAAGATGGCGTCGACATCATCCAGATCGGGGCCCGGAACATGCAGAACTTCGACCTCCTCAAAGCCGTCGGTAAGACGCGCAAGCCGGTCCTGCTCAAGCGGGGCCTGAGCGCGACCATCGAAGAATGGCTCATGTCGGCTGAATACATCATGGCCGAAGGCAACCACAACGTCATCCTCTGCGAACGGGGAATCCGGACGTTTGAAACGTATACCCGCAACACCCTCGACTTGAGTGCCGTCCTGGCCGTCAAACGCCAGAGCCACCTACCCATCGTCGTCGACCCGAGCCATGCGACGGGCAAGCGCTGGATGGTAGCTGACCTGGCCAAAGCCGCTGTAGCAGCCGGGGCTGATGGCTTGATGATCGAAGTCCACAACAACCCGGACAAGGCTTGGTGCGATGGCGCTCAGTCGATTACGCCGGCCATGTTCGCCGACCTCATGGATTCGCTCCGCAAACTGGCACCCGTCGTCGGCCGGGAAATATAAGGGATACAGGGGGAGACAATCATGGATAAGGAAGCTAGTGGTTTTAATACGAAACAGACTGTGGCCATCGTCGGCCTGGGCCTCATCGGCGGTTCCTATGCCCGCGGCCTGCGGCGCATCGGCGTCGGACATATCATCGCCATCGATCCCGATGAAAAAGCCCTCCAGCAGGCTAAGCAGGAAGGCATGGTCGATGAAATCTATACGGCTGGCAGTAAGGCATTGAAGCAGGCGAATCTGGTCATCTTTTGTACGGCCGCCGATGTGATGATACGGTTCCTGGCAGAGAATAAAGCCTTCTTTGCACCGGGGGCGGTCTTGACGGACGTAGCCGGTATCAAAGGAGATACGGCGATGGCCATTGCCGCTCTTCTCCCGGAAGGCGTCGATTTCGTGCCCGGTCACCCCATGGCAGGCCGTGAAGGCCGGGGGTATACCATGGCCAGTGCCGATATCTTCAACGGTGCCAATTATATACTCGTCCCCATGGCGGGCAACGACGAAGACCATATCCGGGCTGTGAAGGATATGGCCATGGCCCTGGGCTGTTCCCACGTCGTCCGCGTGACGCCGGAAGACCACGACCGCTTCATCGCTTATACCAGCAGCCTGCCCCATGTCCTGGCGACGGCCCTGGTCAACAGCGAATCCATGAATACGCTGACCAAGTATTTTGTAGCCGGCAGTTTCCGCGATGGGACGCGGGTTGCCGACATCAATGCGCCGCTGTGGACCAAGCTGTTCTTATCCAATAAAGACAACCTCTTGTATGAAATCAACCGCTTCAGCGCAGCCCTGCAATCTTTCTCGACCATGCTGGCCGAAGAAGATGCCCAAGGGATGACCCGTTTTTTACAGCAAGCCGCTATGCGGAGAAGGGAATTAGTTCATGAAACACATTCACGTTGATTTAGGAAAAGACTCTTATGATATCCATATTGAAAATGGCCTTCTCGACCGGGCTGGCGATTATATCCGCAACCTGACGAAATCGCAGAACCTGGCTGTCATTAGTGATTCGAACGTCGATGCCCTCTACGGTCAGCGATTGGAAACAGTTCTAACAAAGGCTGGCTTCCGCGTTCACCGCCTGGTCTTTCCGGCCGGGGAAGAACACAAATGCGCAGCGACCCTCCTAGACCTCTATCAGCAGCTCTCTGATGCTGGCATTACCCGCAGCGATTGTATCCTGACTTTTGGTGGCGGCGTCACCGGCGACCTCGGCGGCTTCGCGGCAGCGACCTTCCTGCGCGGCGTTCCCTTTATCCAGATTCCGACGACGATTATTTCCCAAGTCGACAGCAGCGTTGGAGGAAAAGTTGCCATTGACCTGCCCAGCGGCAAGAATCAGGCCGGCAATTTTTACCAGCCCAAAGGCGTCCTCATCGATCCGGCACTGCTATCGACGCTGCCCAAGCGCTTCATCCACGACGGTATGGGGGAAGTCATCAAATACGGCGGCATCCGCGACCTGGCCCTCTTTGAACTCCTGGAAAAGCTCGATGACCAGTCTGTTTTCGAGCATTGGGAAGAAATCATCGAACGCTGTTGCCAGAGCAAGGCCGATATCGTTGAACACGATGTCTTTGATATGGGCGAACGTATGATGTTGAACTTTGGTCATACTATCGGCCATGCTATCGAAGGCTGTTATGGTTTTGGCCACTACACCCACGGTGAAGGCGTCGCTGCCGGCATGTCCATGCTGACCGGCGTCACCGAAGCCATGGGGCTGACGAAAGCCGGGACGACGGCGCGGCTGCGCAAGGTCCTCGAACAGTATGGCCTGCCGATTGATGTCGATGCATCGGCTGAAGAACTCATCCCTTACATCAGCAATGATAAGAAGATGCGCGGCAACCATATTACCCTGGTCATTATCGAAGAAATCGGCAAGGCCCGCCTGCTGCCGCTGGCTGCGGAAGACCTGCCGAAATACATCCGAAAGAAGGACGCCCAATGAATGTCATCATTACACCACATACCTTACAAGGGACGGTAGAAGCGCCTTCTTCTAAAAGTATCGGCCACCGCGACCTCATCTGCGCGGCCCTGGCCGAAGGGGAAAGCCTGGTCGACAACATCTCCCTATCCCAGGATATTGAAGCGACGTGTGATATCCTGAAGGCTTTAGGGGCCGACATCACACCTGCCGTTTCAGCTCATTCCGGCCGGGCTGCCTATCGCGTCCAAGGCGGCTTGAAGCCTCAGGGCCAGCCGCTGGCCGTCGATGCCAATGAATCGGGATCGACCTTGCGCTTCCTCATTCCCGTCGCCATTCTCAGCGGCAATGAAGTCACCTTTTCCGGCAAAGGCCGCCTGGCCAAACGGCCGTTGACGCCATATTATGAACTCTTTGATGAAAAGGGCATCACTTATGAAACGACGGAAGGCGCCCTGCCCCTGACCGTATCGGGGACCTTGCAGCCCGGGACGTATTCCCTGGCCGGCGACGTCAGCTCTCAATTCTTCACGGGCCTGCTCATGACCTTGCCCCTTCTCGACGGCGACTCGGTCCTGCGCAGTACGACGCCGCTGGAATCGGCCAGCTACGTCGACATGACCCTCGACTGCCTGCGCCAGCACGGCATCGTCATCGATAAAGAATGGGACGGCTCCTATCGGATTCCCGGCAACCAGCACTATCGGCCAGGGACCTACGTCGTCGAAGGCGATTATTCCCAGGCCGCTTTCTGGCTCTCGGCTGGCAGCCTGGGCCGGGCTATCTGCTGCACGGGTCTGCGGTCGAAATCGTCTCAGGGCGACGAAGTCATCGTCTCTCTCATCCGCGACATGGGCGGCCAGGTCGAAGGCAAGACGGAATTGACGGCTTGCCCGTCAGAACTGACTGGACGGGTCATCGACGTCGAAGACTGCCCGGACCTGGTCCCGGTCCTGACTGTCCTGGCGTCCTGTGCCAAGGGCATTACCCGCATCATTCATGCCGGTCGGGTCCGCTTGAAAGAATGTGACCGTCTGCACGCCATGGCCACAGAGCTCAACAAAATCGGCGGCGATATCGAAGAAGAAGACGAAGGCCTCATCATCCACGGTGTCGGCGGCTTTACCGGTGGTACGGTCAACGGCTGGAACGACCATCGCATCGCCATGGCCCTGGCCGTCGCATCCCAGCGCTGCAGCCAGCCGCTGCGCATCGAAGGCGCTGAGTGTGTCCGCAAATCGTATCCGGAATTCTGGCAGGATTTCCAGGCCTTAGGCGGCATCATCCAAAAGGAGGGGGAGTAAAATGAATACCTTTGGAAAAACGATCGGCCTTACGATTTTCGGTGAATCTCACGGCCTTTCTATCGGCGCCGTCCTCGACGGCCTGCCGTCGGGCGAGGCCATCGACTGGGACGCCGTCCGGGCTGAAATGGCCCGCCGCGCGCCGGGGAAGAATAAAATGTCTACGGCCCGCTCGGAAAAAGATGCCTTTGAAGTGCAAAGCGGCTTTTTCAACGGCCATACGACGGGGACGCCGCTGTGCGCCATCATCCGCAACAGTGACCAGCACTCGCGGGATTACGACCAGCTGCGCCACATCATGCGGCCTGGCCATGCCGATTACTCCGGCAAGATACGCTATGGCGGCTTCAACGATTACCGCGGCGGCGGCCACTTCTCAGGCCGTCTGACGGCGCCCCTGGTCTTTGCCGGTGCCGTCGCTTCGCAGATACTGGCCCGCCACGGCATTACCATCGGCTCCCATATCCTGCGCCTGGCCGGCATCGCCGACAAGCCCTTTGATGCTGCCGGGGAAACAGCAGAAACCCTGCAGGCGCTGAAAAAAGAAACACTGCCCGTCCTCGATAAGGCCCAGGCCGGTCCGATGGAAGAAAAAATCCTGGAGGCCAAGAACGACCTCGATTCGGTCGGCGGCGTCATCGAATGTATGGTGACAGGTCTTCCTGCCGGAATCGGTGACCCGTTCTTCGACTCTGTCGAAAGCCAACTCAGTCACATGATGTTCTCCGTACCGGCCGTCAAGGGCATCGAATTCGGCGACGGCTTCGCCCTGGCAGACCTCCGCGGCTCCCAGGCCAACGACGCCTTTTATTACGATGGCGATACCGTCAAGACCCGGACCAACCACAACGGCGGCATCAACGGCGGCATCACCAACGGCATGCCCGTCGTCTTCCGCCTGGCCGTCAAGCCGACGGCGTCGATCAGCCAGAAACAGGAAACCATCGACACGGACACGCAGGAAAACTGCGACCTCGTCATTAAGGGCCGCCACGATCCCTGCATCGTCCAGAGGGCCATCCCTGTCGTCGAAGCGGCCGCTGCCTGGGCCATCCTCGACGTCTGCCTGTCGGAGAAAGGGCGGTGCTGGTAATGGATGCGTCTGAAGATATGCCATTGAACATCGCCTGTTTCGGCCAGCCCGGTTCGTATACGTATGAAGCCATGAAGTCCTATTTTGCCGGCAAGAATATTTCGCCTGCTTATGGCTCTCACTTTGAAGACGTCGTTCAGGCCGTCGCTACCCGTCAGGCCCGTTACGGCGTCCTGCCCATCGAGAATTCGTCGACTGGCGGCATCACCGACGTATACGACCTCATCCACCGTTACGACTGCTGCGTCGTCGGCGAAAAATACGTCAAAGTAGAGCATTGCCTCTTGACCCTGCCAGGGACGAAACTCGAAGACATCCGCGAAGTCTATTCTCATCCGCAGGGACTCAACCAGTGCCGGAGTTACCTCAAACACCACGGCGAATGGCAGCTCCACCCCTATTTCAGTACCTCTCAGAGTGCCGAACAGGTTCAAAAAATGGGGGACCCCCATATCGCTGCCATTGCCAACAAGACGGCAGCTGATATGTACGGCCTTGATGTCCTGGTGGAACATATTAACGATAATACCATGAATTATACGCGGTTCTTCATCATCGCCGCCGATATGGAACAGTCCCCAGAGGCCGACAAGATCACCCTGGTCCTGACGACACAGCACCGGCCAGGCGCCTTGTATCACGTCCTGGGCTACTTCTTCTATAACGGCATGAACATGACTCATCTGGAATCGCGGCCCCTCAAGGGCCGGCCCTTTGAATACTTTTTCCACATCGACGTCATGGGCAACCTGCGCAATCCGGCGACATCCCGGGTTCTGCGCAATTTGGCAGAACACTGCAATTATTTTAAAATCTTAGGGAATTACGTATCCGACCAAGGAGGAAATGTAGATGAAATTAGGCGTCATCGGGGCTAAGTTAGGTCATACGGCTTCCCCGGCTATCCACGAAAAATTATTCAGGATTTTACAGGTCGAAGGGCAGCATCAGTACGGCGTCCTGGAAATGGACCGCAGCGATATCCCAAATGAACTTCAGCGCCTGCGCGACGAAGGGTATACGGGAGCCAATGTCACCATTCCCTACAAACTCGACGTCATGCCGTACTTGACGGATATTTCCCGCGAAGCCCGCATCATCGGAGCTGTCAACACGCTCCATTTTACAGATAACGGGATTTTTGGCTATAATACAGACTACAGCGGCTTCGGTCGCTCCCTGGAACATGCCGGTATCGGCATCCAAAAGAAGGACTGCGTCGTCCTCGGTTCTGGTGGCGCTGCCCGGGCCATCATCCAGTATTTGTCCGACAGCGGAGCCAAGTCGATTACCGTCGTATCCCGCCATCCTCATTCCAAGACGGAATTCGATGCGTTCACCAAAAAAATCGGTGCCGATACCATCGATTATGAGGACTTTGAATATTCTCAGGGCGGCGACGTCCTGGTCAACTGCACGCCAGTCGGCATGTTCCCTGACGTCAACGGCTGCCCTGCATCGGAACGTATCATCGCCGCCTTTCCGGCTGTCGTCGACATCGTCTATAATCCGAAAGACACGCAGATTTTGCAGGCCGCCCGTCGCCATGGCGCCAAGACCCTGAACGGCATGTACATGCTCGTCGCTCAGGCCATCGGTTCGGAAGAAATCTGGATGGGCCGGACTATCGATTCGTCTGTGATTGAACAAATTGCCAAGGAGATGGAATCTTATTATGAATGATAAGGTCAATATTGTCCTCATCGGCATGCCTGGATGCGGTAAGAGTACTTTAGGGAAAGCTTTGGCGAAATGCTTAGGACGTGATTTCTACGACGCCGACGACGTCATCGTAGAACAGGAAGGTAAAACCATCCCGGAACTCTTTGCCGTCAGTGAAGACTGCTTCCGCGATGCCGAAGTCCGAGCCAGTCGTACGCTGGCTGCCAAGCAGGGCGTTATCATTGCCTGTGGCGGCGGCGTCATCAAACGTCCGGAAAATATGGCTATTTTAAAAAAGACGGGCAAAGTATTTTTCATCGACCGTTCACCAGATGATATCGTCTCCGATGTAGATGTAACTGTCCGCCCCTTATTAAAAGAGGGCCGGCAGAAAGTCTACCGGCTCTACGAAGAACGCATCACACTTTACCGTGAAGCGGCTGATTATTGCATTGTCAATGATAAAAGCATGGAAGAAGTACTCTATGCCCTTGAAGCACTTATCAGAAATATATGAAGGCCTCAGTGAAGGGCCCGCAGGATTTGTTGCAATGTCGTGACTTCCAGCTGGCCCGGTGCAGAGGCTTTTTTAGCCGAACCGAAGGTCAGGGCAGAGCCGAAGATTTCCCCGCTGATGCGGCTGATGGCGCCGAGTTTGCCCATGGACATGGTGATGATCGGTTCATCGGGGTACTGGGATTTGACGGCTTCTGTTGCCGACAAGAGGGTCAGGACGTCTTTAGCCGAGTTCGGCATGCAGGCCAGTTTGGCCACATCGGCGCCGAGTTTCTTCATGCCCATGAGGCGGCCGGTGATTTCATCGAAAGACGGTGTCTTGTCGAAGTCATGGTTGCTCATGATGATCGTTACGTCGTGTTCTTTCGCAACGGCCAGGATTTTTTCGATGCTGGCGCGGTCGCGGAAGTATTCGACGTCGACGGCATCGACTTTACCGCTTTTAATAGCGTAGCCGATGAGGTCGAAATAGTAGCTTTCAGGAACTTCCGTTTCGCCACCTTCTTCTTTAGTACGGAACGTGAACAGGATAGCGCCGTTTGGCAATTCCTGGCGGACAGCGGCCAAAGCTTCGCCGACAGCGTCGAGGGACGTGACGTCTTTCAAGAAGTCGATGCGCAGTTCGACGACGTCGTAGATTTTATCCTGGAGATAGCGGCATTCCTGGACGAGTTCGTTCGTAGAATGACCGACAAGGGGGACACAGATTTTAGGCATGCCATTGTCGAGGGCAACATTGCCGATTTTGACCATACGTTGAATTCCTCCTCTTGTGAGTAGTTGCAGTGGATTTTTCTTTCATGACGCTATTATAGCGCAAAAATGATAAGTTGTTAGCCCCTAATAACAAAAAGCGGGGCCGTCATACGAAGATTTATATCATCATGCGAAACACCTTGTGCTTTATAGTTTGTAGAAAAGACCTTTAAATTTAAACCCATCCGCTAACAACTAACAACTTGAAAGGGGCTGTCGCCTATGCGACAGCCCCTTTTGTACACTCACTTTTCGTCCATGATGGCGATAGGTCCTCGTTCGCCTGTCCGGATGCGGACGGCATCGTTCAGGCGGTAGATGAAGATCTTGCCGTCGCCCGGTTTGCCTGTCTTGCAGACTTTCTGGGCGACTTCGACGACTTTGTCGACCGGCACTTCACAGACGACCGTTTCGACTTTAATGCCTGGCAGGAGGTTGATGTTGTACCGCTGGCCGCGGTAGACTTCGACGTAGCCTTTCTGGAGGCCGCAGCCGAAGACCTGGCTGACAGTCATGCCCATGACACCGATGTTGTTCAGGGCTTCTTTGAGCTCTTCCAATTTACTCGGACGAGTGATGATTTCTACTTTTGTAATCGGATGTTCTTCCATTCGTATCACCTCTATAAGTTACGACCGTTAATGCCTGCGGTGTTGACGGCGGCATTGTCCAAGGATGCATTGCCGAGCGGCGTCGCCGGCGTTTCGCCGAAGGGGCTGCCGGACATGATAGCATAATTATAACCCCGTTCGCCGTGTTCGCCAATGTCCAGGCCTGTGATTTCTTCATTCTTATCGGTGCGGACCGTCATGAAGAGGCTGATGATCTTGAAGATGATGAACGTGCCGACAATGGCCAGGGCGTAAGCGACGACAGTGGAAATAATCTGAGCGACGAGCAGATCCGAGCTGCCGTAGAACAAGCCGTCAGCCCCAGCCGGGTTGACTTCTGTCGTAGCCCAGAGGCCGGTGGCGATGGAACCCCATGTACCGCCGATACCGTGGATACCGAAGGCGTCGAGGGAATCGTCGTAACCGAGTTTGGCTTTGACGACGGCGACGGCGAAGTAGCAGATGACACCGCCGACAGCGCCGATAATCAAGGCCGGCAGGGGAGCGACGAAGCCAGCTGCCGGTGTGATGGCAACCAGGCCGGCGATGCAGCCCGAAGCGGCACCGAGGATGGTCGGTTTACCCTGGACAATCCATTCGACAGCGACCCAGGTGACCGTAGCTGCAGCGGCAGCGGCCTGAGAAGCGATGAACGCGCTGGCAGCCAGTGCGTTGGCGCCGAGAGCACTGCCGGCGTTGAAACCGAACCAGCCGAACCAGAGGAGGGCTGCGCCGAGGACGGTCATAGGCAGGTTATGCGGAACCATGGGGATTTTCCCATAGCCATAGCGTTTGCCCAGGAGGACGCAGAGGGTCAGGCCCGAAACACCGGAGAGGATGTGGATGACCAGGCCGCCGGCGAAGTCGAGGGCACCGAGTTTAGCCAGGAAGCCGCCGCCCCAGACCCAGTGTGCCATGGGGTTGTAGATGAAGATAGCCCAGAGCAGGATGAAGACGACGAAAGCGTGGAACTTCATGCGTTCGGCGAAAGCGCCGGTGATCAGGGCCGGTGTGATGACGGCGAACATGCACTGGAAGGCGACGAAAGCCATTTCCGGAATCGTCCCGTTTTCCAGGACAGCCATGCCGACGCCGGTAAGACCGACTTTATCAAGAGAACCGATGAAACCATTAATATCCGTACCGAAGGTCATGGCATAGCCGATGAGGATCCATTCTACGGAAATCATGGCGACGATGAAGAAGCTCTGCATAATCGTCGTCAAGACGTTCTTGTTGCGGACCATGCCGCCGTAGAAGAAGCCAAGGCCCGGTGTCATGATGAATACCAGGGCTGCGCTGATGAGGACCCAGGCCGTATCGCCTGTATCGATCGTCCCCGGATCGGAAGCGAAGGCTGCCGGCGCTGCCATGAGCAGACACGGGAGCAGCACTCCTAAACGTGACCATAATTTTTTCATAATTCCCAACCTCCTGACAAATAAAAAAGATGCCTTTCCTGATGGAACCATCAGGGGAAAGACATCATTGTCTACTGTCATATTTTATTATCGCCAGAATATACGAAAAGCCTGGAAAGATAGTTTTCACTCTCTCTTTCCAGGCTCCTTTGCCGCTTCTATTCTGTTGATGAAATTATTATATAAGTAAAAACGCATCATGTCAATAACTTTTTTTGAAATTCTCTAAATAAAAGTTAGGATATATTGATTTTAATAACGAACAGATAAAAAGCGTATCATTCAGACGAAAAGAATGTGCCCCAGGAAAATATAGAAAGTCAGGGATACGGCGCTCAGGGCCGTCGTGTTCATGACGACCTGCGTAGCATAATCGGGGTTGTTGTCGAACTCGATGGCAAACAAGGCCGTATTGACGGCCGTCGGGATGGCACAGTAGATGAGGAAGACCGTGGCACTGACGGCTGTGAACGTGCCGGGCCGGAAGGCATTGGCCAGGTAGATCATGGCCAGGCCGATGAGGGGCAGGGCCGTCATCTTGAGGATGCTGACAATCCAGACGTCCTTGTCGAGCCATTGGATCTTCGTCTGCGACAACTGGGCACCGATGCTGACCATGGCCAGGGGCAGGAGGGCCTTGCTGGCCATATCCATGATAGGCCACAGGAAGAAGTCCTTGGCGTCCCAGCCGACGTAGCGGGTGATGAGGGCCGCAGCCAGGACATAGAGCAGGGGCATGTGGAACATAACAGATAGCGTATCCCTGGCCGTCAGGCGGCCCCGGCCGGCCTGATAGAGGCCGAGCGTGTTGAGGGAGATACTCTGGATCATGAAGATGATGATCTGTACGACCATGGCTTCGGCCAGATACGGCGTCTGGCCGTTGACGACGAAGGGGTCGTGGGAAAAGACGAGGATAATCAGGGCGACGCCGAGATTTCCCGTGTTGTTGAACATGAAGGCATTGCGGCACGATTCCAGCATGGCTGCATCGTAGTGGCGGATACGGCCGACGATGTTGGCGATGACGAAGCAGATGACCATGAAGATGGCGATGGCCGCGATGATGTTGATGCTCGTCGCCGGGAATTGCGTCGTATAGATATTGGTAAAGATGAAACTGGGGATGACCAGGAAAAACATGAGCTTCGATAAGGTCTTTACGTCGAGGTGGAATTTCTTATCGAGGAAATAACCGAGGACGACGAGAAAGAAAATGGGAAGCATCGTGTGTTCGATGATGAACCAGAATACCATGAGGGGTATCACTCCTTTTTCAAGATGGATACCCCTCATTATACGCTCAATATGGAATTAGACAACTGGGAAGCTCAGGCATAACTTTCAAAGTAATAGACGATGGTGAGCATCGTTTCGCACATGTACTTCAAGGCGTTGCTGTCCCAATGGAATTCTGGCGAATGGCCGATGACCGGTGCGTCGCTGTAGACGCCGACGTAGTAGAACGAGCTGGGTACGGCGGCGCTGAAATAAGCGAAGTCTTCCGAGCCGGAGCCGCGCTTCAAGGGGACCAGGTCGACGCGGTGGGAACAGTGGTCCTGGAGGATGTGGACGACCCGGTCGGTGACGCCGTCGTCATTGACGCAGACTGGCGAGAAGGGGACGACGTCCAGGTCGAAGGTGCCGCCGTAAGTGGTAGTGACATTTTTCAGGATGGCCTGAATGGCGTCGAGGATGCGTTTCCGCTTTTCTTCGTTATATGTCCGCAGGGTCCCTTTCAGTTCGGCCGTTTCCGGGATGACGTTCGGGTTGTGGCCGGCCTGGAACTGGCCGAAGGTGAGGACGACGCCGTCGTCGTCGGCATGGCAGTTGTAGACGAAGTTCTGGATGGACTGGATGATGTCGATGCCCATCTGGATGGGGCTGATGCACAGGGACGGCTGGGAGCCGTGGCCGCCGCGGCCGTGGAGGGTGATGGTGAAGTCGTCACAGGACGCCGAAATCTCACCGCGGCCGATGCCGACGTACCCCTTGGGCAGACTGCCGGCGACGTGCAGGCCCAGGGCATAGTCGACGCGGGGGTTGTTGAGGATGCCGGCGTCGATCATGCGGGCGGCGCCGCCGTTGCCTTCTTCTGCTGGCTGGAAGGCCAGGCGGATCGTGCCGCGCAGGCAGTCTTTGTGCTTGTTGAGGATTTTGGCGACGCCCAGGAGATTGGCTGCATGGCCGTCATGGCCGCAGGCGTGCATGACGCCGTCGACGAGGGACGAATAAGGGCAGTCGAATTTTTCCGTCAGCGGCAGGGCGTCGATATCGGCCCGCAAGAGGATGACCGGACCGGGCAGGGCGCCGTGGATCAGGCCGGTGACGCCTGTGCCGGCGATGATTTTAACGTCTTCGATGCCCATGAGGGACAGTTCCTGGAAAATCGTCTTGCACGTATCGAATTCTTTTTCACTCAATTCCGGATGGGCATGGAAATATTCGCGCATTTCCATCATATAAGGTAAAGTCTTGCGCACGGCTTCGTGAATATTAAATGTCGGTGTGTATCTATCGTTCATAGGTCAGTCCTCCTTCATTGAGCCCGATGCATTTTCTATATATGTATATATTATTCTATAATAAAACAAAAAATCCTGCCACCAGGGCAGGACTTTTTTTTAGGCACTCTTTCGTCGGAACAGGCTGTGCTTTTCCATGAAGACGAAAAGAATCGGGATAATGACCAGTGTGAAGACTGTCGATGTCAGCAGGCCGCCGATGACGACGACGGCCATACTGGCCCGCGTTTCCGCCCCGGCCGTCATGGACAGGGCCGTAGGCAGCATGCCGACGACCATGGTCAGGGTGGTCATGAAGATAGGACGCAGCCGGACGCGGCCGGCCTGGATGACGGCGCTGCGCGGGTCCAGGCCTTGTTCGTGCATGAGGGTCAGCGTATAGTCCAGGAGGAGCGTCCCATTCTTGGCGACCAGGCCATCCATGACCAGGATGCCGATGAGGGAATAGAGGTTCAGCGTATTATTGGTCAAGAAGAGCAGGAACAGGGAGCCGATGAGGCCCAGGGGCAGCGAGAACATGCGGATGAATGGCGTCTTGACCGATTCATAGAGGATGGCCAGGATCATGAATATCAGGATGAGCGACAGGAGCAGGGCTTCGCCCAAATCCGTGAAGGTCGTCGTCATCTGGTCGGCCTGGCCGGTGAAGCGGAAAGTCACGCCGTGCAGGTCCATGGCGTTCAGGTGATTCGTCACGTCCTGGATGACCTCGTTCAGCGGCCGTCCCTGAGGCGAGCCGCCGAGGGTGATGCTCCGTTCCTTGTCGGTCCGGCGGATCGTCACCGGTCCTGTCCCGGCCTGGACCTTGGCTACGTCGGCGATGTAAATGATGTGGCCGTTGGCGTTGAGGGGAATCGTTTCCAAGTCGGACAGGCGGAAGGCGTCGGCCCCTTTGAGGCGGACGTAGATATCCGTGTCGTTGTTGTCGTTTTTGGCGTCATTGGCCAGGACGCCGGCTTTCTGGCCGCTGATGGCATTGGAAAAGGTGTCGTTCAGATCGCTCAGGGACGTGCCGTATTGTTTCAGCTTATTGCGGTCGACGACGAGCTGGTATTCGGGCATGCCGTCCTGGTAGGAGCTGCTGATGTCGCGCAGGCCGGCGATGTCGGTCTTCATCATCTGTTCGATAGCCCGTGACTGGGCCAGCAGGGCCTCGCTGTCCTTGCCGCGCAGTTCCAGGCGAAGGTTGCCTGAACCGCCGCCGAAGCCGCCTGTCGTCCCGGATACGGAAGCCTGGGCTTCTTTGACCCGGACGTCGCCGTCATAGATGTGGTCCGCAGCAAAGCGGCGCACGTCGTTGGTGACTTGCCATATCGTCCGCGACCGGTCGCGCCGGTCTTTCAGCGTTACCTGGATATTGGCCTGGTTCAGGCTCTTGCCGCCGATCATCGACGTATAGTACGTGACTTCCGGGACCGTCTTCAAGTAATCTTCGAGCTGGCGCGCTACTTTATCCGTCCGCGTCAGATTGGCATTGGTCGGCAGTTCGACGGTGATGCGGAAACTGCTTTCGTCAGTCTGGGGCATGAATTCCGAACCGACCAGGCCCGTCGGGATCAGGGCCGCTGCGGCGATGAACAGGACCAGGACGGGGATGACCAGCTTTTTGGCGTGATCCAGGCTCCAGGTCAGGATAGACGTATAGTGGTTGCGGGCGCTTTCTTCGATGGCGTCCATTTTATGCCAAATCGGTTTGTCCGGGATTTTCAGGCCCAGGCGGAACAGGCGCGATGCCAGCATCGGCGTCAGCGTAAAGGAAACGAAGAGGGAAAAGAGTGTGGCAAAGACGATGGTCAGGCCGAACTGTTTGAAATACTGGCCGACCATGCCCGTCATGAAGGCAATAGGCAGGAAAACGACGACATCGCAGAGGGTGATGGCGACAGCAGCCATGCCAATTTCCGACCGGCCGTGAAGGGCTGCTGATTTTGGTGCTTCGCCCTGCATGAGGTGGCGGTGGATGTTTTCCAATACGACAATCGAGTCGTCGACGAGGATGCCGATGCACAGGGCCATGCCCATGAGGGACATCATGTTAAAGGTGAAGCCGGCCAGGTACATGGCAAAAAAAGTAGAAATCAGGGATGTCGGAATGGCAATCATGACGGCCAGCGTCGACCGCCAGCCCCGGAGGAAGAAGAACAGGACCAGCCCTGTCGTGCACAGGCCTTCAATGAGGGTCTGCAGGGTATTGTGCAGGGAGTTGCGGATATACGAAGCCGATTCATTGGTAATGGTAAAGGTATAGTCCGGATTGTCCTGGCGCAGTTCGTCCAGCTTTTTGGTCACATTGTCGACCGTGTTGACGACGTTGGCGTCGCTGTTCTTGTAAATGGCCATGACGACAGCATCATCGCCGTTGACGCGGGCATAACGCGTGACCCGCTGGTCCTGGCGCTTGATGGAGGCGACCGCCGTAATGGGAATCTTGGCACCCTTGGCATTGGTGACCTGAATCTGGGACAGTTCGCTTTCATCGGCGTACTGGGCTTTGACGCGGACGTCCGTCGTCGTGCCTGACGAATAAATCGTCCCCGACGGTATGAGGACGTTTTCCGCTTTCAAGGCTTTGACGACTTCTGCCAGGGTCATATCGTAGTGGATGAGCTTGTCCTTGTCGATTTCGACGGCGATTTCCTTATCACGGCCGCCGTTGAGCTCGATTTCCGAGACGCCATCGGCCTGCTGGAGGACATCTTGGAAATCATTTTCTGTCTTGCTGTAGATATCGTCCAGGGAGTGGGAAGATTGGACGGCGACGTACATGATCGGCGTCGCGTTGACGTCGCGCTTGATGACGACTGGCTCGTCGATACCGTCAGGCAGGCTGCCGCGGATGGCATTGATTTTTTTCGTCGCGTCGATGGCTGCCGCGTCGGCATTGGCCGAAAAATCAAGCTCCAGCGTAATCCGGGCCTGGCCGTACGATGCCGTCGACGTCATATGTTTTAAATTAGACACAGAAGACAGAGCGTCTTCGGCAGGCTTGACGACCTGCTGTTCTACGGAATCGGCATTGGCACCGGGGTAGGAAATGGACACGGTGACGTACGGTGTGTTCAAGGCCGGCAGCAGTTCAACGCCGATGCGGTAGAAACTGAACAGGCCGAGGACGACGAAGAAGGCGATGACCATAGTGATGCCGATAGGGCGGTCGATAGAAAACTTAGTCAAATTCATGACGGTCACTGCCTTTCTTCGATGGATACGGTTGTACCGTCTTTGAGGCGGGCCAAATTGGTCGTGGCGATGACGTCACCGTCATCGAGGCCGTCCGTGATTTCGATATAATCGTCGTTGCGCAGGCCCGTCGTGACCGTGCGGAGTTCGATCGTATCGTCAGGCCTGATGACGCAGACCTGAGCCTTCCCATCCTGTTCCGTCAAGGCGTCTTTGGGGATGAACAGGGTATCCGGTTTCTGCAGGACGTCGATGGACGACTGGGCGAACATGCCGCCGCGCAGCTTCGCGTCCGGCTGGGCCAGGGTGATGCGGACGACGTAGGTCTTGGTCGTATCGTCCATGGCCGGGCTGACGTAGGTAATATAGCCGTCGTAGTCCTGGGCCAGGGACTCGATGGACACGCTGACGGGCATCCCCGGCTGGATGGCGGCGACGTCGGCTTCGGACAGGGAACAGTCGATGTACATGCCGCTCGTATCGGTAATGGTCAGGACTTTCGTGTTGGCCGCGGCCATGGCGCCGACTTCGGCGTTGCGGTAGGTGACGACGCCGGCCCGCGGGGCCCGCAGAGTCATGTCGTCGAGCTGTTGGGTCAGGCTGTCGACGGTATAGCCGGCTTTGGCCTGGGCGGCATATTTACTGGCCACGCTGGCCGGCACGTCGCCGACATTCTGCGACTCTAGGTTGTCCAGGGCCGATTTGGCGACGATCAGGGCCTGATAGGCTGTATCCAGTTCCTGCTGGGAAATGGCGCCTTCGTTTTTCAGGACGGCATAGCGGTTGTAATTCATCTTGGCCGTGTCGTATTCGACTTCTGCTTTTTGCAGGTCTGAGCCAAATTGCGATTCCGCAGCCTTGGAATCGGCGACGGCCTGTTCCAGGGCGGCTTTATCCTGATTGAGGGTCAGGTTCGTGTCGGCCGTATCCTGGATGAGCAGGACCTGGCCCGGCGCGACGACATCGCCGAGATTGACGGCGACATCGGCGATTTTACCGGCGTATTTCGTGGAAATGTCGACCTGGGCGACGGGAACGGTCTGGCCGGATAGGGGAATCTTGCGCTTCATATCCTGGCGGGTCACGGTATACGCCGTGACCGACACGTTCTGGGCCGTGCCTTTTACTTTTGGGACGGCACTGGAATGGCTATAGAAATAAATGGCTATACAAGTCAGGAGAAAGATGAGGCCAAAGGCGATGGCCTTGGCCCGCGGGCTTTTTGGGAAATGGAAAGATGGCTGATTCATGGACAGGACTCCTATCGATGTGTTGTTTCTATCATAATGAGTCATTCTTTAAATAGCAACGATTTTTAGGAAATGCTTGCGAAAAATTTACGAAAACTTATATTTCGCCTTCTCTATAATACTATAATAGGGGATACCATCAGGAACCTGCGAAAGTTACGAGACTATGATATAATTTGGACATATGAATAGAAAGGATTGTGAAAGATATGCATGTCGATACACAGTTAGAAGCGGCTCTGCGGGCCCTCGACCATTGGCCTCGGTTCCGCCTGCGCCTTTTTTTTGAAGGCATCGTTGTCGGGATATTATCAGGAACGGTTATCAGCTTTTTTCGCTGGGGCCTGGAAATGGGGACGGTCTGGCGCCAATGGATCTATGCCAACGTCCTGGCCAGCGGCGGCGTACTCCTGAACCTGTCCTGGTTCGGCGTCTTATTGGCAGCGGCCCTGCTCTTATGGCGCTTGGGGATTTATGAACCCAATGCCGGCGGCAGCGGCATCCCCCAGGTAAAAGGCGTCATCTTGGGGGCCATCCGCATGCGCTGGCTGCGCATCCTCTGGGTCAAGCTCGTCGGTGGCATCGTCGGCATCGGCCTGGGCCTGTCCCTGGGCCGCGAAGGGCCGTCCATCCAGATTGGCGCCGTGACGGCCCAGGGCCTGAGCCGGGCCTTGGGGCGGACGCGCA
>ERZ791858.32-NODE-32-length-170356-cov-8.487126_pt1 | contig 170356 bp, 131 predicted proteins | sample MGYA00510284_ERZ791858 | MGnify/ENA primary metagenome ERZ791858 (study PRJEB30046, sample SAMN00792077) | human gut metagenome | study: EMG produced TPA metagenomics assembly of the A metagenome-wide association study of gut microbiota in type 2... | reverse complement strand
CATTAATATAAACTAATTTAAATCATGTCTGAGAAAATTTCTTTGGACAGTAGTGTATCAATACAATAAAATTATTGTTCAACTGCGACTTATATTCATTAAATAAACAGGACGTAATATCTTTATTTATAGTATTATACATTTTTTTTAAGCCCATTTTTTTAGCTTTGTCCTCCTGAGTTATATCTACAAGAATCCCTTTTAATAAACCAGCCTGTACCGTCGCTAAATTGATAGAATTATCTTTTTTATCATAATCATATAAAATATATCCTTTTACATAACCTTGTTTTTTATAACGTTCTACAATCTCCCAAACAGGCATAGCCCCTAATTCCTTTACTTCAAGACGTTTTACCCATTTCTTATAATACAATTGATAATCAGCTGAATGAGTTTCAATCCAAAGCCCCTCATTGCCAGATCCATCATTCACTCCTTGAGCCGCAAGCCCAGCTAAAGATTGAGCTAAATTCATCTCTCTAGTATCATTACTATTAGATAATACACATCGCAATATGTAATCTGGTTTTTTTTGAGTAGGCCACCAACTTGTAACTGTTGCTTGAGCTACATTTACAAACAACAGACCAATCAAAAATAGTTTTATAAATATATTTTTCATTTATCAATCAAAAGTCTATTTAATCAATATGATATTTCTTAAACATAAAAAGCCATTGTAAAAACTCAGGTTCTGCAAAGACTTTTCCCCAAATTCCATGTCCCATATTCTCATATTCAGTATATTTATAATTTTCAACTCCCATCTTTTCTAATTTGTCATATACACCACGAGCAGCATCTACTGGAACAACCTTGTCTTTTTCACCATGAAAAATCCAAATGGGTACTTTGTTTCCCCACTCTTCCACACAATTCAAAGGAGTAGCACCACAAATAGTAATTGCCGCCGCAAATACATCTGGATGTTTAGCAATCAACTGATAAGTAGTAAATGCTCCCATTGATACACCAGCAATATAAATTCGTTGATTATCTACATTTTTCGACTTACGTAACTGTTCCACCAGTTCAAAAGCCATTTCTCCATATTCAGAAAGTTCTACTGATAAACCTTTCGATTTGATTCCCTCTTTATCAAACTTTTGCCATCCTCCAGGTAAATCCCCCCCCTCTTCATTTACTCTAACAAACGGAGTCGTTTTGGGAGCTTGTGGATAGATTACAATACAAGGAAAATTATTCCGATTATCTTTATTCATAAACATGGTACCACCAAGATTAAGCTGCCCTTCGTTATCATTACCACAGCGTCCCATACCATGTAACATAAGTACAAGAGGATATTTTTCCCCCTTTTTCATCTGTTCGGGATACATAATACGATATGGAAGAACTACTCCGTTTTTTTCATACTGTCTTTTCTCAAAAATTGAGAAATCAATGCTCTTCTGCGCAAACAATCCAATGGTAAATAATAATAAAACTGTCATTAATAAATTCTTCTTCAACATACTTTTTTATTTTTTTGTTTTCAATACTTGTATAATACTTTCGGCAACTTGATAGCCAAGTAGCTTCGAACCATTAGGTTTGAAATGTACATTTAGCGGACGTTGTAATTCTTTAAGTCGATGTTCTACTAACGAATACAGGTCATCCACTTTAATATCATATTTTTCACATAATTCTAATGCAGCTTTGTTATATGCAACTGCCATATCAGGATCACGATAAGGAGTAGTACCTTTGGGATATGGAGTGGTAGTAGCAAATATCAACTGTGCTCCAGTAGCTTTCATTTTTATAATCATAGCTTCAAGATTTTGTATATAAGTTTTCACATCGGCTTGTTGAGGATCATTAGGATTTATGCTATTCAAACCAGTCTTCGGATCCACATGTTTCAAATCATGCAAACCAAAATTAAAATGTATAACATCCCAATTTCCACCATTAATTTTCAGCCATTGATCTATAAATTGTACCCCTTTAGTAGTACCACCACAGTTATCATCAGGACGATAAACATCAGCAATACTTTCTAATTTTTCTTTTGCAAAACGTGTATATCCCATACTGATTGAATCACCCAGAATCAACACTTTCGGTTTTTTATCAATCATAGCTGACAAGGTACAGAATACCACCAATAATACTAAAACTTTTTTCATCTTATTTTTTTATTAGAATATGATTGTTCAGTAACACAGATTTTAGTTTCTTTTTTTACATCTAAAGTAGATATTTTTTCTAAGGATTAATATCCTCTCCACTAATTTCCCTATTTTCATTTAAAACTTCTTTCCACCAGTTATTAAAACATTCCAACATTTTAGTAGTCCGTTCCGGCTCAGATGAAATTACATTCACTTTCTCTCCAGGATCTGATGACAAATTAAACAGTTGCCATTCAGTTGGAGTTACCACTTGTGGAATACGCCCTTTGTTATCCCAGCGATTAAGTACTTCTATTTGTGGACGATAAAGTTTCCACTCTCCATCAATTACTGCAACATTAGAAATATCCGTCATATATGCTTTATTATAAGACCACATACGTATTGGAACAGAAGTCTTACAATCTTTATTCATAAGAGAAGCTAAAAAACTCACACCATCAAAGGGTTTACCTGAAGGGGTAATTCCTGCAGCATCAAGCAAGGTTGGAGCCCAATCCAACCCTGTCATAGAAGTATTACATACAGAATTAGAAGCAGCAATACGTTTAGGCCATTGCACTACACACGGCACATTAATTCCTCCCTCTAACGTAAATTCTTTAGCACCTGCCAAACCACAATTCCAGCGTTTTTGTGACAGTTTTTGATAAGTTCCAAAAGTTGGTCCATTATCAGAAACAAAAACTATTATTGTATTTTCATACTCTTCCAAATCCTTTAACTTTTCAATAATTCGTCCGATATTTTTATCCATACGGGTTATCATTCCGTAAATAACTTCAGTACCATCAGCTAAGTTTTTACCTTTGTAAGGGGTTATTTCTTCTTCAGGTACCTGTAAAGGAAAGTGAGGAGCTGTATATCCAATATAAGCATAAAATGGACGACGTGTTTTTTCCTTATGATTGGCATCAATAAAAGAAATAACTTCATTCGTTATAAAATCTGTGGCATAAACACTCCCATCTGACACACGACGTTTTTCACCAGTTTTTAATATTGGGTAATCATAATAATCCGCCCATCCTCCTGGTGAAGTTACTACCCAATATTCATATCCACGCCCCTTAAAATTGTTATCTCCTATATGAGCTTTACCAAACAATGCCGTAGCGTATCCACCATCATGAAATTGACGGGCTATCCACGGTTCTTCCAACGAAGAAGTCTTTTCTATATGTGCCATCCGAAAGCCCGATCTTTCATAATAACGCCCAGTCATCATTGCAACTCGACTAGGACCGGAAATAGGAGCGGCAGATCTATATTTATCCAAACATAATCCATTTGCAGCAATACCATCAATAACTGGTGTATGAACTATTGAATTACCATAGCATGCAATATCCCCCTTGCCAAGATCATCCGCTACAATGAAAAGAATATTGGGACGGAGATCCTTTGCATCCACAGTAACAACCGATAAAATAACCAACGACAACGAAGCATAAATTCTCTGATATATTAATACCCACTTAATTGTTTGCATAACTATAAATAACTAGTTATAAATATTCGATAGAATTTCACTTTAATACATTTTCTACAAAAATCATCCGTATAAAACATTATCTTTTACTTCCTAACCGTTTTTGCTTCTTTATTATTGCCTCACTAACCTGTCTTCCAAAATCTGTTTGAAATGCATGTTCATAATTCACAGGCATACCGTCAATGGTCATAGGCGAATTTTTACTATCTCGAAGTGATACGTTAGAGTAGTTCACAAAACTTTCAGAACCAGCTTCCTTATTAGCCCAAGCTGCCAACCCAAGATATACTCTATCTATATTCATCTTAGCAAAAGCACCTTTCTTCCCTACAGCGATGTCATATATCTCTGCCAAATTAATATCAATAGGCATCCATTTACCCGCTTTCTCAGGTATATCCATAAAGACTATTTTCCTGTCTTTTGCTAAATCGATCAGATAAGACCATTTAGCAGGTGTACCATGCATTTCATAATCCATTGCTCTTGGGATAAAAGTAGCATTATATTCATACTGGCGTCCCCAGCGAAAGAAAAAAGTACAACAATGACCATTCTTATTCATACCTACAATTCTTATAAAGCCACCACCATTTTGAGGCAACTTCTCAAAATAAAGTTCCGTTTTAAATCGCGGGGTACTCATGCCTTTTACATCTACAATCTGGTAAATTTCATTAAATTCATCATTCCCCCATAAATCCGGTTGTGGTGCGCGCACTCCAATAGTAGCACAATTATGTCCTGCAACTTTACTAGATTCTACAACAAAAGCTTTAAAATAATCTCCTTGATAACGATACACTTTATTCCATCCCTCCAATCCATCTTTAAAGTTGCCATTTACCAAAAAAGGTATAGATTCCCGTTCCGGCATATTATAAAACCAGCGTGGTTCTGTTGATTCATCAATCACCTCAAATGTATCAGGAAACTTATAAGGTTTAGGATTGCCTGCTAAATGTCCATAAAGAGTAAACTTGTCACCTTTCACATCAACTGTCATATAATAACCTCCTGTCTTATCACCCAAACGATATTCTGGAAATTCATCCTGAAAAGGACGAGTAAGAATACCGGAAGGAACCGTTACAAAGGTAATACCTCGATAAATTTTAGTCAGTTTTACAGCAGGATGAATGCCATTATGAATATGTCCATTAAAAAAATACTTCACATTACCATGTTCTGACAAAATATTCATCAACTCTTGCCTACGGTTACGTGAAGGCGTATACCATTCCAATTGAGTCAAACCTAACGGAATAGCATGAAAATGCTGAAACACAGCTGTAGGTTTATCCTTGTTTGCAACAAGATCGGCTTTCAACCACTGAGTGAATCCATCAACATATTCCTTAAATCCAGGTTGTTGCATTAAAGAATGATTAGTATCTATTTGACTAGGAGTTATAATAAAATGCCAATTACCGGCATCAAACGAATAATACATATCACTGATACCTGTCATTTTTTCACTATACTCTCTATATTCCGTATAAGGAAATTTACTGTCGTGATTACCATGAACCAAAAACAAAGGAGTGTTCAAGTTTTTAACACATTCCGTAAAATTAGCTAATGAACGAGGCTCAAAACTATTTACAATATCTCCCATGGAAATAGTAAATGCCACCTTTTTCTCACTTTCACTAATTTCTTTTGAAATCAACTCCAATTGTTGCCACGCATTTACAAAAGCCTGCTTCTTATAAGCGCGTGATGCTACTTGCGGATCACCAATTATTGCAAACGTGAATTTTTTTTCTTTCACCAAATGTTTACTATCTATAGCCTTTATGGCCTCTACACGAGCAACTAATCCCCAAATTAGCAAAAAGAAAAACAACCAATTCTGTTTCATATGTTCCATATAAATCAATATATTTTTAGATACTTAATAAAAAATTCAGGAACAATCATAGGATCATTCAATCCATATTCTGGAGCATTCGGAGTACATGCACGGCAATCGACCCGACATTCTTTTCCTTTTTCATAAAGCATCTTCGCAAACAATGGATGATGGACCATTTGCCCGAACTCTGTAGGAGGTATAGTTCCTTTGGCATTATTAAATACAAGGAAAGGAGGATCATCAGGAGTTATCATTGAAATTATATCCAAATCTTTACGCATCTGAAATCCACGCGGCGTATCTTTGTCATTGATAGATTTCAATCCAAGCCATTTTGGAGTCCAATTATCATGAAGCTGTTTCATTAATGGAGAATCTTCAGAAATATTCAAAAGTGCCGGCCATGTAAAAGTATCATAAGTACTTTGTACAGCCACTCCGCATGCTGCCTGTAACCGGGAAGATTCTCGTAATACTGGATCGTCTGATTCCGCGTCTGCTAATTCATCATGAAAAGCAATCCACAAAGTAGCGCCAGCACCGGCAGAACCTCCCCACATACCTATATGCTGCTTATCGATATTCCACTCCTTAGAACGACTTCTCAAATATTGTACCGCACGCCTAACATCACCAATGCTAGCCAAAGCTCCATCTTTTTCTCCTTTACAATAACGATAGTTGACAGAAACAACCGATATACCATTAGCCAACATTTTTTTAAGGTAAGTCATGTTCAACTTCTCTTTGGAGCCACCAGAGAAACCACCACCATGCACATAAATTACAAGTGGAGTCGGTACGTCTGACTTTGCAATCCATAAATCCAGAACATTACGTTCATGCAGACCATATTTAATATCGGCATAGGTGGGATGAACAGTGTAAGTTTTAGGAGGTTTTGCCCAAGTAATACATACCATTCCTAAAAAAACAAGTAATAAAAAATACTTCTTCACAATAATTTCAATTTTATTTATTCCATTATTTTTGTGCTTCTCTGTATAACTTATCAAAATGATTTAAAGTTACAAACACGTATCCTTCTTTCTCTAAAATTTCTTGCACCTTCGCTAAACGTCTCGGGCCATAAAACCATGAATAGAACATAGCTTGAATAAAATTACCACCTGCACTATTACGACGTATTTCATTCACCATATATTCTACCGCAAAATCATCCTTTTTCTCATCCAAAGGTTCATAAGCTTTATTGAAACCATGCACATTTCCACTCGGCCACCTAGTTATCGTATGGTGATAAGACACATTCCCCTCCAATATACCATGACTATTCCCTGCATCATATCCATTTACTTTATGCATACCCAACACGAATGACTTCATTACCGGTACATACTTCACAATTGTATCCAACAATTGTAAATCGGTCCCCGAAAGCATTTTTTTAGGATGTGTATAAAGAGCCAACACATCCAGGTCCATTTTTTTCATATTGTCCGATGTGAGTTTGAAATACTCTCGTACTGTCTTTTCCGGATCGCTAGTTTTCGAACCATATCCTTCAAATGGATAGCAATACCCCGCTCCAGAAATAGAATTGAAAAAGAAATTGTTTTCCGAAGCTGAATCATAGTAATATTTAGTCAAAGCTGGATACAAATATTGCATCAGCGGATTGATACCATAGCTCACAGGTACCTTCTCCCGATTTGGCTGCTCCCACTGATAAGATCTAAACTTGGTGAGCATATATCCCGGAGCATCTCCACTTTCAGTCATAACCAATGCTACATATTTCTTACTTTTGTCATACTTGGGGCAAGGCTTATTACGCACCTTTGTCTGTTTATATTGATATCCGGCAACTTTTACTCCGGAATGAAAAGAATAATTGCCTACATGCGTACTCACTGTTGTGAATTTGGCATACTCACCAGCTAGTTTTACTCCAGGAAATTCTTGATATCCTACCTTGTTACCATCTATATCCCTAGCAGGCCAAAAGCCAAGAACCGGAATATTATCCGGCATTATTTGATATAGTTTCAATACCCTCTCTTCATATTCTTTAGAATAATCAATATCTTTTTTCCCTGGCAACCAAAAGGTAGGAATTTTAAAAGCAATCAGATAATCCCGAAAGATATTATTCATAGAATGATTGTTAGCAACAGACATTGCTTGATGATTTTGTTTAGGGAATACATTCGCCATATACCAATCAATAGCCTCTACATCATCCTTAAGATTCAACTGCCGAAGGTCAAACACATTAGTTTTCTTTCCCATAATTTCCAATACACTATCCAGCAAATTTTCGGCAACCATTATACGATCCTCTACAGACGCTAAGTTGGAAGCTAAATTTACCATATACGTCTTTTCTGGATCAAATACGACCAATCCTCTGGGAACTTTCTTATATAAAGAGACTAATTCACCAAGTTTTGTAATCTCCCGCACACGCTTCACATATTTATGCTCTCGATAAAAATCCAAAATACCCGTTTGGCTTCTATGGAGCAAATATATTTGAGGACATTGTCGATTTACTAATCCCTGTAAAGAATAAGCAACTAACCTCTCTGCCTCTGTCAATTTATCCATTCTTAACACATCAATTTTTGGGGAGCTTTGTGGAGACATTGGAAACAGGTCACTATTCGGTAAACGTCCGTTCTGAGCATAGTTTTTGTGTGGGAATATTATTCCCACACAAAGTAAAATCAATATTACAAATTTAACTCTCATTATTTCTAATACTTAGACTCATTGAACACCCCATTTTTTATTAGGCTTGTTACCCATTTTTAGAATGAGTTCTCCGCCTTTCAACAATTCAGAGGCCGGAAAACTGAAAGATTTCAAAGTCTTTCCATTCAACATAGCACTCTGTACATACTTATTCTCACGAGAAGCTCCATCAGCACGAATTACAAACTTATCACCACGTCCATATCGCTTGCCTAAATCAATTTCTATCTTTTCATAAAGCGGACTTGCGATTTCATATGTAGGATTAACAGCACAACCACCGTCCATCTGGAACAATCCCATAGCTGCCATCAACAACCAAGCACTCATCTGCCCCTGATCTTCATCACCCAAATAAGCATTAGCCTTTCCCCAGCCATAATATCTGTCGATAATAGCCCTACTCCATTTCTGGGTCAACCAAGGTTTCCCCACATGATTAAATATAAATGCCATATGCATAGTCTGCTGATTACCTTGAATCACAGGAAAATCCCAATATTGGTCATTAGGAGCATTATAACGGACACTATAACTTTTCTCAAATCCTTCATCTAAACGATCGGTAAAACGCTTTTTACCTACCCATTTTGCCAATGCAGGTATATCCTGCGGGACGAAATAAGACATCTGCCATGCATTTGCTTCCACATATTGCCTATCCACATTACTACCTATTGGATCAAAAGGTTCCAACCACTCTCCATTGCTCTTCCGCACATGGCAATAACCGTTCTTAGGATTCACCGCATTCCTCCACCAATATCCACGCTCATTAAACAGCTCATAATCTTGCTGTTTACCCAACGATTTTGCCAATTGTCCTACTGTCCAGTTATCGTACGAATACTCCATTGAATTAGAAAAACGCCCCTTGTCCATCGGAACAAATCCATGTTCCAAATACGCTTCCAAATCACGGTTACCAGCTACTCCCCCTGCCACTTTTTGTGAAGGAGTTGTCTGCATCTTCTTGCATGCTTCAAATGCTTTTTCTACATCAAAGTCTCGTATTCCCATCTGATAAGCACCCACAATCAAAGGTATCTCATGTTCAGCTACCATAACAGGAATATATTCCATTCCGGCAGGACCTTTAGCCAGCCAACCATTGGCATCATACATAGCCAATTGTGAACGTACCCACCTTCCACTCCATTCCGGTGTAACCAAATTCCAAAATTGGTTCAAATTCCAAAATGTATTCCAAAAAGCATCACACCCTAATGCCACATCCTCCTTGGGATTCGGTAGTTTACGTTTTTTCTCATCTGCAGAAATCCATTCACCATTAACATCACTCCAAGTATTGCGGCTACAAATTGCCCTATACATATTACTATAAAAACGAATTTTCTCTGAACGATCATTGGTTGTAATTTTCACCCGATTAAAAATATCATTCCAAACATCTATCTGATTCTGGCATACCGCATCATAGTTCCAACCAAAAGGTGTAGAAATTTCTGTCTGCAAATTTTCAGCTGCATTTGTTATACTAACTAATGAAATACCAGTACGTACCTGGACAACTTGGTCGGATGAAGTATCAAATTCGGCAAACGCTCCTGCATCTTTCAAATTCTTAGCTTGCAACAAATCGTTTTTAGGTGAAATATTCAACTCATTATCCAGCCATCCTCCAAAACGTTTAATAGGCTTATCAAACTCTATGACAAAATGTACTGTATATTCTTGGTCACCATCCTTATACCATACACTTTTCGACAATTGATGTGCGAAACCCTCAATACGATAATCACTCACTTTTTTCAATTGTACTTCGGGGAGGATATATTTATATTCAGCCGGAATATGTAAATCTATCAAAACTCTTGAATTCTCTCTATCTTTCGGGAAAGTATAACGTTGAAAACTACAACGTGTAGTAGCCGTTACTTCCGCATTAATTCCGTAATCTTCCAAAAATATTTTATAATGTCCTATTGGAGCCTCTTCCGTATCACGGTTTACTCGTGAACGATAACCGGAGTTTGGATCGGTTTGATCTCCTACATGGTAAATTAGCTTTCCATTGGTAGCCAGCATACCGAGCCCTGCCATTGTCCATTCGTGAATATGACTGAAACAGCCTATGCTCTCAAAACTATATTGATATCCGGCCTGCCATCCTTTATTTTGATTATCGGGACTCATTTTCACCATACTAAAAGGCATCCATGGTCCCGGAGCGATCATCCAACGTGAATGAGCCGTACCAATACGCGTATCTACATAATCAGCCAGAGTTTGTTCTTTTTGAGGAGTACGTTCTATTTTACCCTCTCTAACAACCTTACCATCAATAGCTACCGAATAATTACTTTGAATAAGATGAGTCACAGCAGGCATAGGAGCTTCTAAAATATATCTTCCAGCCTCAATCTTTTGCGAAAGGATTTCCTCACCATCCAACATTACAGATAATCGGGGCATACCTTCTAAATGTTCTACATCCACTAATAGAGGTTGAATTCTCTTATTATTCTCGGCTCTCAAAGTATAATTTCCAGCCTCAATACCTCTAACAAAACCCTTGTCCGGTATTTCCAATACCACATTATCCGGCCCTTCCAAGCGCACTTGATCAAAGATAAGCCACGAACCTTCTATCGAATTAAAATTAATACAGTTTCCACCTTCTTTAATCACACCTTCAGGAATTTCATACCGCAATATCTGTTCTTTCAATCTATTGACCTCCCCATCAATGCTATTATCACTGCCACCGGCCTCTAAACGGAAATTTTGCCACTTTCCATTCACTTTCATTTTCAGCAGAGGAGGATTAGAGTGCGAACAATCCAGCAAGTCAACCACCAATGTCCATTTACCCGGTTCCATTTTTTTTACGCCAAACAGTATATTGATATCATGTGTACGCCATCCTGAGGTTCCCCAAGTCCCTCCCCATGTATCTGCCGGTCCGGGCAATGTTGCTGGGAACTTTGCCTTCAAATTGGAGTGATTCACTAAATAATAGGTATCTTCATAACCGAAATCCTCATACACAAAACGTTTGTAGTTATCTGGGCCTAATGCAAATTCTTTTGAAGAATTGTCCGCCGTTCCTATCTGGAAGACGTCTTTCGCCTCTGCTGTATATCCTCCTGCAAGGCAAACAGCAAGCAGATAATAATTCAACTTATTCATAAATGTTAGTTATTAGTTAGTTATCAGTTTTCCACAATCTATATAAATAATCAAATTCATTCAAAGTAACGAATACATACCCCTCTTTTTCTAATTGTTCCTTTACCGCATACAATCTTCTTGGTCCATAAGTCCAGGAATAGAACATCGCTTGAATAAACTGACCATTTGTTGAAGCTTTTTTTATCTCACCAATCAAATAATCAACAGCTTTCTTATCATAGTTTCTATTATCCCATTCCGTAACAGGTAGTTCTTCCTCTAAATGCAATAAATTCGTAATCGTATAATGCCAACTTGCATTCTGGTTAATCATGGCATGGCTATTATTAGCATCAAATCCTTTTACATGATGCATTCCCAAAATAAAGGACTTGATCGATGGAGCCACTTTAGCAATATGATTCAATAGATTTCGATCTTTATTATCCAAAAATTTAGCAGGATGTGTATATAATCCCAACATATCCAAATCCATTTGCTTCATATTATTCTCAGTTTGCTTGAAATATGAATCTATCGTTTTTTGAGGGTTACATGTACGAGAACCATAGCCTTCAAACGGATAACAATATCCTGCACCCGAAATAGAGCAAAAGAAAAAATTATTTTCAGTAGCTGTATCATATAAATATCTTAATTGCGCCGGTAACAAATACTGCATAGAAGGATTTATTCCATAGCTAACCGGTACATCACCCCTATGTTCCTGATCCCATTGTCTTTCCCAAAACAAGCCCTGCATATACCCTATAGCATCTCCACTTTCAATCATAATCAAGGCTACATACTTCTTTTGAGGATCATAAGTATGCATTTTTTTCTTCCTGACTTTAGTCTGTTCATACTTATCACTCCAGGGTTTCAGCCCCGAATGAAACGAATAATTACCAAAGAAATCGTTCACCACAGTAAACTTTCCATACTGTCCAGCCATACCTACACCCTGGTATTCAGAATATCCATATGTTTTTCCATTATAGGTAGACGGCCAAAATCCTAAAACAGGGATATTAGTTGGTGTATTTTCAAGCATCTTAAAGAGCTTCTTCTCGTAATTGGCATCATAATCGGCATCCGCTTTGCCCGGCAACCAAAATACAGGTATCTTAAAAGCTATAGCATAATCTCTGTACACATTGTGATGAGGTACATTAGAGCCAAGAGCCAGCACTTCTTTATTTTGCTTAGGAAATATATTCTTAATATACCAATCGTGCATTTCGACTAACGAATTCAAACCCAGTGTGCGTAAGTCTAAGATATCAACATTCGTCCCAAACGAATTTTTCACATAGTCAATCTTGTCTATAGGGATCATTAATCTGTTTTCGACACCCGAAATATTCGTAGCCAAATCTATTTGATGGAAATCATCGGGATCGTATGCTACAAATCCATCAAAATATTGTATAAACTGCTTAGCCACTTTCCAGATATTAGTCTCGATCGTTTCGTTAGGCATATACCCATTACTCTTATAAAAGTTATATGCAGTTCTATCTCCCGGTTGAAGTATATAAATACAAACCTTTTCTCTGTTGACCAATCCTTGCAAAGAATAAGCAGTTACTTTCTCCGCTTCAGACCATCTGATTGTGTTAATTACAGCCACATTACTCGCGACATTTTTTGACATCGGAAAGAATTTGACTTTTCCCAATGGAACAGAATCATCTGTATCTGGAGTTTCCACGCTATCTTCTTCTTTACAGCCTTTTTCTTCAGAGTTAGCACATGCTAACGGTAATGATATCAATAATAGAAGTATGATAACAATATTTGTATTCCAGTTTTTCATTCAATTACTTTTTATTTAGTTTTCCATTCCTTGCCACATACATAGTATAGCCAGAATAGCAATAATCATTCATCTCTTCCATCCATTTTAACATTTTCGCACGCATATCAACCAATACGTTTCTATATTGAGGATCATCTGCCAAATTATGCAAAGCATATGGATCGTGTTCATAATCATAAAGTTCTTCCGGGACACGTTTCAAGAAAAACTCTTTCCTTAAACGAACACTATCTGTTTCTGCCTTACCAAACATTTTGTGAGCATTATTGTCTGCCACAAAATTAATTTCACGCTGGTTTTCCCATGCTCTCCATTCATTATAAATATACCCCCACTTCTGGTCATGATAAGCACGCTGCTCAGTAGGCATAAAATGATCACGATGATAAACCACATTCACATGAGTACGCTCCGGCTGTTTTCTGCCTTCTAATAAAGGGTAGAAAGAAAAGCCATCCATACCTTCCACTTTTCCGACATGAGCCATATCTAAAATAGTAGGCATCATATCAATGCCACAAATAAAATGAGTAGAATCGACCGATGAAGACTTACCTGGAATTCTTATTAATAATGGAGTCTTGTGAGACTGCAGATAGCAGCTTCCCTTCGCAAAAGGAAGAGCAGCCCCATTATCGGACGCAAAAATAACAATCGTATTTTCACGCTTACCTAACGAGTCGACCATATAAAGCATACGCCCCACAATATCGTCCAAACGTTTTACCGAACTATAATAATGTGCTAATTCATCGCGTGTTTCGGGTAAATCCATCAAATAACCGGGAACATTCACCTCATCAGGAGAATAAATACGAGAAGGTTTAGGAGCATTCTTAAAATCTTTCGAAGTGCCATAGAACGGACGATGAGGATCGGCACAATTAGCTATGATAAAAAATGGCTGATGTCTTTTTTCCGATTCATTCATGCTTCTAACTAACAGTTTCTCAAATTCCGTTGCATTTCTACCCGAACCAGTAACGTGAGGTACGCAATCATCCCAATGCTCCTCTGTAATAGGAGCAAAATGAGTTCCTTTACCATACAAAGCTGTATAATATCCACCTCGTCTCATCTCCTTACCTAACATCGGATTTTCATTAGATATAGGATTAAAACCCACTGTGCCATTATGGTGAGGATACCGACCTGTTATCCAAGAAGAACGTGACGGCTGGCTGATAGATGCAGTCACAAATGCACAATGAAATTGCATTGATTCAGAAGCCAAACGATCTATATTGGGAGAGATGTTTGGTGTAGAATTACCATTATACCCTAAAGATTCATACCCCAAATCATCGGCAGTAATAAATAAGATATTCGGTTGTGACTGTTGTGCATTGACGCTAGCTGCAGCAAGTGTCAGAAAAGGGATTAATTGTATGTTTTTATTCATCGTAATCTTATTTTTTGATTCTATTTTGTCTTTCTTCTCTCTTTTTTTGAGCAACATACATATTATAGCCGGAACCACAATAGTCATTAGTTGCCTCCATCCAATTATGCATTTTATCACGCATATTCCAAAGGATTTTCCGATATTTAGGATCTTCAGCCAAATTATGCAAAGCAAATGGATCGTTTTCGTAATCGTACAATTCTTCCGGAGCACGCTTCAAATAAAACTCTTTTCTAGCACGAACACTATCAGCTTCTGCCCGACCAAACATACCCACATTATTATCAGCTACAAAATTAATATCACGATGATTTTCCCAAGCTCTCCATTCGTTATAAATATACCCCCATTTCTTGTCATGATAAGCACGTTGTTCAGTAGGTACAAAATGGTCACGATGGTAAACCACATTCACATGAGTACGTTCCGGTTGTTTTTTTCCTTCCAACAATGGATAAAAAGAAAAACCATCCATACCTTCCACTTTTCCAACATGAGCCATATCCAAAATAGTAGGCATCATGTCAATGCCACAAATAAAATGAGTAGTATCAACAGACGAAGATTTATTTGGTATTCTTATCAATAAAGGGGTTTTGTGAGACTGTAAATAACAACTTCCTTTTGCAAAAGGAATAGCAGCCCCATTATCAGATGCAAAAATAATGATCGTATTTTCACGTTTACCTAATGAGTCCACCACATGAAGCATACGTCCCACAATATCATCCAAACGTTTTACTGAGCTGTAATAATGTGCCAATTCATTCCGAGTTTCAGGTATATCCATCAAATAGCCAGGAACATCCACCTCATTGGGAGTATAGACACGTGAAGGTTTAGGTACATTTTTAATATCTTTCGGAGTACCATAGAACGGACGATGAGGATCGGCACAATTAGCTATGATAAAAAATGGCTGATGTCTTTTTTCCGATTCATTCATGCTTCTAACTAACAGTTTCTCAAATTCCGTTGCATTTCTACCCGAACCAGTAACGTGAGGTACGCAATCATCCCAATGCTCCTCTGTAATAGGAGCAAAATGAGTTCCTTTACCATACAAAGCTGTATAATATCCACCTCGTCTCATCTCCTTACCTAACATCGGATTTTCATTAGATATAGGATTAAAACCCACTGTGCCATTATGGTGAGGATACCGACCTGTTATCCAAGAAGAACGTGACGGCTGGCTGATAGATGCAGTCACAAATGCACAATGAAATTGCATTGATTCAGAAGCCAAACGATCTATATTGGGAGAGATGTTTGGTGTAGAATTACCATTATACCCTAAAGATTCATACCCCAAATCATCGGCAGTAATAAATAAGATATTCGGTTGTGACTGTTGTGCATTGACGCTAGCTGCAGCAAGTGTCAGAAAAGGGATTAATTGTATGTTTTTATTCATCGTAATCTTATTTTTTGATTCTATTTTGTCTTTCTTCTCTCTTTTTTTGAGCAACATACATATTATAGCCGGAACCACAATAGTCATTAGTTGCCTCCATCCAATTATGCATTTTATCACGCATATTCCAAAGGATTTTCCGATATTTAGGATCTTCAGCCAAATTATGCAAAGCAAATGGATCGTTTTCGTAATCGTACAATTCTTCCGGAGCACGCTTCAAATAAAACTCTTTTCTAGCACGAACACTATCAGCTTCTGCCCGACCAAACATACCCACATTGTTGTCTGCAACAAATTCAATGTTTCGTTGATGCTCCCATGCTCTCCATTCATTATAAATATAACCCCATTTCTGGCTATGATAAGCACGTTGTTCTGTGGGAACAAAATGTCCGCGATGGAACACTACATTGACATGATCCCGTTCCGGCTGTTTTTCACCGTTGAGTAATGGCAAGAATGAATATCCATCCATACCTTCCAGTTTTTTAGCATGCACCATATCCAAAATTGTAGGCATCATATCAATACCACTTAAAAAATGAGTTCTGTCCACAAACTTTTTTTTCCCCGGATACTTTATTAACAAAGGCGTCTTATGAGATTGCAGATAGCAACTTGCTTTTGCAAAAGGCAAAGCAGCACCATTATCTGAAGCAAATATGATAATTGTATTTTTATCTTTACCCAAAGAATCAACCACATAAAGCATTCTCCCTACAATATCATCCAATCGTTTTACTGAACTATAATAATGGGCTAATTCTCTTCGAGTCTCGGGTATATCCATCAAATAACCAGGGACATCCACTTCTTTTGGAGTGTAAATTCGTGACGGTTTGGGTACATTCTTATAATCCTTTGGTGTTCCATAAAAAGGTCGATGAGGATCAGCACAATTCGCCATTATAAAGAAAGGTTGATGTTGTTTTTCAGCGGCCTTTATACCTCTTACAATTAATTGTTCAAAAGCGGAAGCATCCCGTCCCATACCATCTACATGAGGCACACAGTCATCCCAATGCTCAGGAGATATAGGAGCATAATGATTTGCCTTCTCATATATAGCTGTATAATACCCGGCCTTTCTCATTTCACGCCCCAACATCAATTCATCATTAGATATAGGATTAAAACCTACGGCACCATTGCGATGAGGATAGCGCCCTGTCACCCAGCAAGAACGTGAAGGCTGACTTACCGAAGCCGTCACAAAAGCATTGTGAAACTGCACGGATTCCGAAGCAAGACGATCTATATTAGGAGATATGTCAGGTGTTGAATTACCCGTATATCCCAAAGATTCATAACCTAAATCATCAGCTGAAATAAAGATAATATTCAAACCTTTAGCTTTCTGTGCAGTTACAGTAGCTGAGATTGTCAGAAGTGTAAAAAAAGGTATATATTTATTCATGACAATTCTTATATTTTAAATTCGACTTCTTATTTTGTTCTTTTAGAGTGCTCAAATAAATATTATATCCTGAACAACAATAATCACAAGTAAACTCCATCCAGTCTTTCATTTTCGTACGCATATCAGATAATATCTCTTGACAACGAGGGTCATCCACCAAATTATGTAAGGCAAAAGGATCCTGTTCATAGTCGTATAGTTCTTCCGGCGCACGCCGCAAATAGAATTCTTTACGCTGACGTACGCTATCCGCTTGAGCACAACCAAAGATGCCAACATTGTTATCTGCTACAAAATTAATCTTTCGTTCATACTCCCATGCACGCCACTCATTATAAATATATCCCCACTTTTTATCATGATAAGCACGCTGTTCAGTAGGCATAAAATGTTCACGATGATATACCACATTCACATGGTCACGTTCCGGTTGAGATTTACCCTGCAATAAAGGATAGAATGAATATCCATCCATTCCTTGCACACTATCTGCATGAGCCATGTCAAGGATAGTAGGCATTATGTCAATTCCGCAAATAAAATGAGTAGTATCAACTAAAGCCGGTTTACCCGGATAACGAATCAGCAGCGGGGTCTTATGAGACTGTAAATAACAACTTCCTTTTGCAAAAGGAAGAGCGGCTCCGTTATCTGAGGCATAAATAATGATCGTATTTTCACGTTTTCCTAAAGAGTCTACAACATGAAGCATTCTTCCAACAATATCATCCATACGCTTAACAGAACTATAATAATGCGATAGTTCCTCACGTGTTTCAGGAATATCCATCAAATATCCAGGTACATCTACCTCCTTAGGCGTATAAACACGTGAAGGCTTAGGAGTATCTTTATAATCATTGGGAGTACCATAGAAAGGACGATGTGGGTCAGCACAATTAGCAATAATAAAAAAAGGACGATTCCTTTTAGTCGATTCTTTTATACTCTTTACAATAACTTTTTCAAATTCAGAAGCATCTCTACCATAATTAGGCAATTCGGCAACACAGTCATCCCATTGCTCTTCTGTTATCGGCGCAAAATGAGTACCCTTACCATACAAAGCCGTGAAATAACCTGCTTTTCGCATTTGTTTTCCCAACATAGGGTTTTCGTTACAGATTGGGTTAAACCCCACAGCTCCATTACGATGGGGATAGCGACCTGTAATCCAAGAAGAGCGAGATGGTTGACTTACAGATACAGTCACAAAGGCATTACGGAATTGCATTGACTCTGTAGCCAAACTGTCAATATTAGGAGAAATATCAGGAGTAGTATTACCTGTGAACCCCAATGACTCATAACCCAAATCATCAGCCGTAATAAACAAAATATTTAATTGTTCATTCTGTTTTGTGACGCAAGCACCACAAAACAGTAAAGAAGTAATCCCCAAAAATCCATATTTAAATTGATTATTCATTCTGTTCCTCCTTATTATTCTATTGCATGAATCTCCTCTCTCTTTTTCTGCAATTCATAAAACAAACGTTCTTGTACTTTTTTGTATTTAGGATTATCATATACATTATTTACTTCAGTAGGATCCTTTTTCAAATCATACAATTCCCAATAATCAATATCTTTATCTTTTTGCTTACCTTCACCATACCAATGAATCAATTTATAACGGTTATCACGAATACCATAGTGTTTACGAGTTCTACCTACCGAAGGATAATCATAAAATTGATAATAGACGGATTTCCTCCAATCCACTTTCTCACCTTTAAGCAATGGAAGTAAAGAGGCACCTACCATTTCTTTGGGAACTTCCACACCAGCTATATTGAGAAGTGTGGGTGCATAGTCTATATTCTGAACCAACTCGTTACACTTCCCCCCCTTCTTTTTAACACTAGGATAAGCAATCAACAATGGGGTGCGGAATGCTTCTTCGTACATAAAGCGCTTGTCGTATAATCCGTGTTCACCATTGTAAAAGCCCTGATCAGAAGTATATACGATAATTGTATTGTTCATCAAATTATTGTTTTCCAGATAATCCAAGATACGACCTACCTGCACATCCACACTATGAATAGTACGAAGGTAATCTTTTATGTAACGCTGATACTTCCAACTTACAAGTTCCTTGCCCGTGGGACGACTAGCCAAAAATGCCTTATTTTTGCGGTCATATACTTCGTTCCATACCTTCAGTTGCTTTTCATTCATTGAATTCATAGCAATATAGAAACTGTTATGGATATATTTTAATGTAGGTTCATTCTGCAATTGGCGTACCTTCAAATCAAAAGCATAACCCAAATGATTAGCCACAGAAAGCTCATGTGTACGCATTTGATCACCACGTGTGTTATAATCATCAAAGAGGGTTGCTGGCTCAGGGAAAGTAATATCCTCGTAAAGATCAAGATATTGCAAATCGGGCATCCAATTGCGATGGGGTGCTTTGTGATGTACCATGATACAGAAAGGCTTATCTCTATCTCTTTGCACTAGCCACTCTATGGCATCATCAGTTATAAGATTGGTAGCATATCCCTCTTCACGTATAAACTCCCCATTACTTTCAGGAGTACGGAATACCGGATTGTAATATTCACCTTGGTCATTAAGAATTTTGTAAGTATCAAAACCCTTGGGTTCTACTTTCAGATGCCATTTTCCGAAGAGTGCGGTCTGGTAACCGGCTTGTTGTAGATATTCAGTAAAGAAATGCTTATCAGACTGCAAACCTCCATCCAAACGCGTCTGCCCGTGTTGGTGGCTGTAAAGTCCGGTCAACAGTGTGGCACGGCTTGGTGCAGAAATAGAGTTTTCTACAAAAGCACAGTTGAACAACAGACCGTTTTCAGCTATTCTGTCAAGATTAGGCGTAGGAGCTAATTTGGAAAGCGGATGCCCATATGCACTGATAGATTGAAAGGATTGGTCATCCACCATTATATACACAATATTCATACGGCCATCAGCCAGTTGAGCATTGGCAGCAGTAACTGACAAAGCCAAAAAAGAAGCCAATTTTACTTTATTTTTCATGATATATTTGTTTAAACCATCCTCAATCATATTCATGAATCAAAATACAGGAAATTCAGCCATATGATTGAGGATAACTACACTGTTTAATATTGTTTAACACAACGAACTTGCAATCTTGCTTGATTGGATTTTCCACTCCACCTCATCGCTTTATATGCACCATTTTGTTGCAATTGGAAAGCTATTACATCATTATCTCCAAAACGGTCTGAAGTCCAATAACATCCCATCTTTCCTTGTGGCCAAGTTCCTTTCGCAAAGCTATTATTCATCCATCCTCCCAAAGGCAATTTCAGAGCAGAATCCATCATATGCTGTTGTGTATTACTTATGCCTAAGAATGTGTTAATCTCAGCAATTCGGGTACAAATAGCCTCCCACTCCTTGACAGTAGGCAAACGATACCCCTCAGGACAAATGTTCCAATCACCTATCGGATTTATCCACTCAGCATCATAATCGCACCATCCGGTTGTCTCATCAAGCACATTTGCATTTTCACCATAAGACTTTCCGTATTGATAGTAATGTCCTACACAATCCATATTAGCCCCATTTGGTTCAAATATTCCCGGTTCATTGGAAGTTGCTCCGATATTTCTATCCAGCCAAATTTCCCCAGCTCCTATTTTACCATTCTTATCCACATCTACAAAAACAGAATAATAATCTATCCCATTATAATGAATTCGAGTACCAGCATAAAACGGAACCTCTTGAGTATACACCGTTTTCTTTTCAACATTGGTTATCTTTATACTCATACTGCCTAACTCTCTATTAGGAGTTCCAGACACAGGTATTTCCAAATATCCTGTTGTACTTGACAATGTTACATCACTAACACTTCCTGTAAGCGCACCTGAAACTTCAGCATCAAATGTTCCTGATCCATTTGCAAAAGGTATCCTTAATGTTATACTTACAAATTCATTCAACACGACCGGATTTCCATCAAATAAAATATCGTCAAAATCAAACTCAATAGGTTTTTCACCTGAAACCATTATAATACCTGAAACCGTTTTCATACTTTCATTTTCAGGCTCAAAAATCAGCATAAATGGAAAAGTTCCAGCAACAGGTTTTGTTCCGATTAACGGAATAGTAAATGTACCAGTATTATCTGCTAAAACAATAGGGTTAACTGGTATATTACACGTTATACCACTTGCCGTTCCATCAAGAACAGCCGTACATTTCACATTTCTTTGATATCCGTTTTCATATGAAACTTCTATACAAGCATCTGTGCCAAGAACAATATTTGCATAATACTCTCCTTGTACAGTACATCCATTTATAATAAGTTCAGCAGGGTAATCCACCACAACAATTACCTTCTGACTTAGCTCCAGTCCTTCTTCTGTAATAACGGAGATAGTAAGTTCATTCTCACCGGCAAGGAGTGGAGTTCCCTGCAGCAGCATCTCAAAAGTTCCCTCAACAGCACCTCCCTGAAGTTTGTAACTCTTTTCTTCGGCTGATATACCGTTAACTTCATTCACTCTCACTGTTATATTCCTTCCATATCCATTCTTATAAGGAACTATAAGTTTGGCATTAGACAACTCGCCTATCAAAGCATTCCGATATAATGCACCGGAAAGTTGCACTTCTGGAAGCAACTGCAATTCGGGAAATACATCTGTATTCTCCAATATCGTAATTCGAGCTTTGCCCACAACTGACATACCACCTGCAGAAGAAACTGTAATAGTCAAATCCACTTCACCATTTTCATTAGGAATACCAAATATAGGGATCTCCATAACACCTGCTTCTCCTTCGCTCAAACTAGCATAATCACCGTTCAATTTACGTACCTCTTTACCCGAAAGACCTACTTCTGACTCCACCTTCACCGTAGCACTTCGACCATAACCTTTCGTATATGGTATTTTCAACAACGTACTACCTTCTATATTGTCATAAATTTCTCCTTCACAAACAATATTATCAAAATCCACCCGATATAATTCAACCGGATCTGCTACCACCAAATTAGCACGTAAATTTACAGGAGCAGTACCTTCAGCTAAGATAGACACACATACTTCAATATTTCCCATATCTTTCGGAGCACCATATAAAGGAACCGCCACCGAAGCAGTATCACTACCCCCATGCAAATCCACAGTGGCACTACCTTTTATAATGTTAGCTGCACTGGTTACAGCAATTCTTGCCTTTCTACCATATCCATTACAATATTCAAATTTCAAAGATGCATTTCCACCAATTTCTTCATTGGCTTTCACTTCCCCCACAAGTGTAAACCTCATATTTTCAGTATCTATTGTACCATCTTCCAACAAGCGTTGCACAAAACTTACAGGAGGCAGAATATTTTTACGTTCTTCATTCTCACATGCCATAAACAAGCACGGGAGCAATAAAATACAAATAATTAATGATATATATTTTTTCATATTTATTTTTTTACAATTTTAATATCCAGGATTCTGAAAAAATCCTTCTTTATTTGTAGACAAATCCACTTGAGTAAGCGGTAATGGTAACAACACATTATAATCACTTATACGCCCCATACCGTTTATCTGTTCTTTAATAGTACGCACGCCATCATATTTCTCCACCAATTCACCCCAACGAAGCAAATCATAACGACGATGCCCTTCAAAAGCCAATTCCAATAGTCTTTCCCTTTTCAACTCTTCCAAGTTAAATGCCTCACGAGTATATTCCAAGAACGGTTGTGGCTCCAATCCTTGCTGATATCCCGGTATACTGGCTGCCGGTGCTATTCCGGTTTCCCACAATTTAAGTTCATTTGCAGCATGATCTGATTCACCTTTTGCATTACCACGTTCCGCGCTCAATCTATCATTCTCTGCCAAAGCCAAGTCTTTTATACTTTGAGGAATGTTCGGATTATCCTTTACTGACAAATAATATTCATTAGCCTTTACAAATTCCGCATTCTTTTTTACATATTCCTCATACAACTCGTTCTTTCTAACTTTCAAATAAGCCAACCTTTCCGAAGAACTCATACCACCGCGAGCTCTACTTTCAATCTTTCGGATTTCCGCAAAAGTAGTTTCGCTTATTATGCCATCCTGCATCAATTCCGCTTCTGCACACATCAATACTACATCCGAATAGCGAAGAAACGGATAATTGGTAGGACGTTGATTAGGGTCAGCAAATTCAGACTGTTCAAATACAGTCTCTTTTTCCCTAAATTTCTGAATATTACACCAAGATGTATATCCTTGTTGTTCATATCCCAAACGGGGATCAAAGAATGTCCATTTATTCGTTGTCCCATTATACCAACTATAATTACAACTCCAATCACGGCGCACATCACCAGCACTATATGAATAATACATATCAGGCACATACAAAACATTATAACGTCCAGAGCCAGATAATTTATCATAATTGGCAGAGGGCCTGCATATTACTCCCGCATGTTTTGCCCAAGCACTTCCCGCTTTATCTGAATTAAATTGAATTTGCCAAATAAGTTCAGAATTCGTATTTTTATTGAATGTCAACGACAGGAATATATCTTCATAACTACCACTGCTTATATCTACAGAGCCAATCAAAGGAAATAATGCCTCCTCTGTCAACTGATAGAGTTGTTCAGATGTATATTCTGTATAACTCTGATACCCCAATGTTTCTCTGCCAATAGTAGCTAGCACAGCATCCACTTTACCATTCTCCATATGTCCTGCCAAAGTGAGATATACTTTTCCCAATAATGCACGAGCAGCTGTACGATTAGTACGAGTAAAGTCAGCAACTCTCATATCCGGTAAGCGTCCTTCTTCAGAAGCGATCTTTAAATCATTAATAATGGCAGTATATACCTCACCTACCGAAGCACGTGGAAGGCTGTTGTCCATCTCATTAAATTCATCCAATATTAAAGGTACAGGTCCCAAAGTCTGAACCAATCTGAAATAACATAGTGCACGCATAAACAAACATTCTCCCTTCACTTCCTCTTTTTCAGCTGTAGTCATATCTGGAATTTCATCCACTCGTTTCAACACAGTATTAAAACGACTAATAACTTCATAATGTACATTGTACCATGTATTAATTATAGGAGCTGTAGAAGCAAACAAATAACGATGATAACCATAACTATCAGCAACATTCTGCGTACATACAGCATCTGTTCCCCATTCACCAAGCCATGCTGCCCATTTATCGACATATAAATCGGCAAAACGCCCATATCCACCCAATAAAGCAGTCCGCAAGGATTTCTTGTTCACAAAGAAATTATCCTCCACAAATCTATCCACTGGCTCTTCTTTAAGCCAATCAGTACAACCTACTAGGATAGAAGATACTAATATAAAAAATAAATATTTTTTCATCAGAATTCTTTTAGTCAGTTACTTAAAATGATAGTTTAATCCCACCTGAGATGATTCGAGATTTAGGATAAGCCCAGTTATCCAATCCGGGACAAAGATATTTAGCAGCGCCCGTAGACATATTTACTTCAGGATCATACCCTTTGTAGTCAGACCATACAAATAGATTCTTACCAGTTACAAAAACTGTTGCCGATTTCATCATCGCTTTCTTAAGCCATTTTTTAGGCAAATTGAAAGAGAGAGTAATGTCACTTAATCTCAAGAAAGAGCCATCTTCCAAATAAATATCATATATCGTATCATCATTGCCCTGTCCATGCATACATGATAATATATCATTTGTAGGATTTCCTTCCCACAACAATTCACCTCTATGGTCAGGTGAATTAGGGTCATAATGATACAACGTGGGGAACCACCTGTTTGCAGTTGCCGCAAACTGATTTCGCTGGCTTATATCCGTTTCCAAAATACGCCCTGCCTTATTATAAATTTTATTGCCTACATTATAAGTAAAAGCCACATCCAAAGTCAGCCATTTATAACGGAAGGAAGTTGAAAAACCACCTACGAAATTTGGTTCACCTTGTCCCAAAATAACTCTATCATCTGCATTAATAATTCCGTCATACTTTCCTTCCGCATTCGGTTGATCTTTTATTTTACGATATCCCGGTTTTAAACGGTCATATTGTGCCTTCGACAAGTCCCCAGCTTGCGGTCCTATTCCGGATGCCACATGTTCATTAAAACTTGCCAACGCTGCATCCAATTCTGCTTGTGTCTGCCAAATACCTTGTGTCTGATAACCATACCAATTGGCAAGAGGCAATCCTTCTTTTAAATAGTAATTTCCAGCACCAACAGTATTGATTTCCCATCCTCTTTCTCCAATTTCTATCAATTTAGACTTATTCTTGGAAATGTTGAAATCAAATGTCCAGTTTACATTTCTTTTCTTTATGATATTAGCAGAGAAAGCCAACTCCATACCTTGATTTTGTATCTCTCCTAGATTTTGTATCTGAGAACCAAAGCCTGAATAAGTAGCCACCGGGACACTATATAATAAGTCTCTTGTTTTTCTGCGATAGAAATCAAAAGTTACCATAACACGATTGTTTAACACGCCCATGTCGTAACCTATATTCACTTCAGAGGTAGTCTCCCATTTCAAATTATCATTTGGCAAGTTCTGACGATAAGAAATCATTTCCAAATTTTCACCATTACCTGTATAAAAGCCAGTGCCGATATTAGCCAATGTAGTATAATTACCAATGGCTCTCTTTCCTGATTCTCCCCAACTTAATCGTAATTTCATGTTCGAAATGACTTTCACATGCTTTAACCACTCTTCTTGATTGATTCTCCATGCAAAAGCTGCTGACGGGAAATAACCCCACTTATTATTTTTAGAGAAATTAGATGCACCATCTGCTCTCATAGTTGCTTTGAACAAATATTTATCAGCCCAATCATAAGTAATACGTCCATAAAAAGAAGCCAACGAACTTTGTACATAAGTCGAAGTTGGAATTTGCGGTTCAGTCCCTTTACCAAGACCTTCCTCTTTCAAATTTTCCAAGCCAAAATTCCGATTTTCAATTTTTACCATTTTGCTCCAAGATCTGTCCAATGTATTACCTATCACAGCTCCCAATTTATGTTTGCCCCACTTATTATCATAACGCACTACATTCTCATTAAAAATCTTTTCACTCTCATTTATCGTCTTAATGGCACGCCCATTATAATCCCACCCTTGTTGTACGTTAGATGGATAATATTCATCTCGCAAAGAACCTGACTTAGTATATCCCAAAGTAATTGTCCCAGACAAATGTTTATTAATCTTAATGTCAATATTATTATTAGTCATAAAATTGTAGGTAGATGTCTTATCTACAATTAAATCAGCCTGCTGTATAGGATTGACAACACGACCGGGAACTTCATTTGGCAATAAGAATTGATCATCGCTTGGATCATAGTCCGCAGGCTTTGTAGGAGCTAACGTAAGCATCTGCTGAATGTTACCGCTAATACCATTATTAAATTTTCTTACAAAAGAAGTATTCGTTTTAAAACGAACATACTTACCTATTTCTTGATTAAAATTTAGACGTCCAGAATATGTTTCAGAATTAGTATTCCTCAAAATACCTTCATTATTCAAATAGTATAACATAACAGAATAAGTATTTCTGGCGCCACCACCTCGAACTGTTAATCTATAATCTTGTAATAAAGCGGAAGAAAGCATTTCATCCTGCCAATCAGTATTTACAGCATCATTTGCCGCATAGCGTTCAAAATTGTCAAATGCATAATATGTACCATTACCTTTTTGATAAATATTACCTTCCGGATCAATAAATAAATCAAGACCTGTATATCCTAAAGATTCATACAACCCCGGAGTATATTTTTGATAAGTGAATTGTTGGAAATATTTCTGCTTCGCAAAATTATAAGAATCCAATAAATCCAATTTCTTAGAACTCGATTGCACTCCTACTGTAGCACTAAAATCCACACTTGTAGAGTTTTTCTTTCCTTGCTTGGTAGTCACAATAATCACACCATTAGCCCCACGTGCTCCATATATTGCCGTAGAAGAAGCATCTTTTAGAATATCAATAGATTCCACATCGTTCGGATTCACACTTTCGCTACTTCCGGGAAGACCGTCAATAATCCAAAGAGGTTCACTGTTACCCGAAAGTGAAGTATTACCGCGGATATTAATATCAAATCCACCCATCGGACCACCTTCTGATGATGAAATTCTCACTCCACCTATTTTCCCTTGCAAAGCATCCATCATATTCGTCACGACCCGTTTTTCTGTAACATCGGAAGAGACAGAAGCAACTGCTCCCGTAATATCAGCCTTACGCTGTGTTCCATACCCAATAGCCACCACTTCATCAAGTTGAGTCGCGTCTTCCTGCATCACCACTTTTAATGTAGAAGGTAGTTCGCGATTCAAAGATATTCTTTTCCGCTTATATCCTATGAATGTAAAATCTAATACTTTAGCGCCAGCTGGCACCTTTATAGTAAATGTTCCATTTACCGCTGTAGATGTTCCAACAGAAGTTCCAGGTACTACCACTGTAACTCCTGCCATAGGCTCTTGATTATCATCGCACACAACCCCCTTTACGGTCCGGGTTTGTGCTACCACATTCTGTGCAAAAATCATGGACATAAAAAGCCAGACAACATGCAACCATTTCACTTTCTCAATCATACTTGTCTTCATTATTTAATATTAGAAATAAAATTAATTCTCCACGCACAAAAAACCAGATAAGAGACACTCGCACCTATTACTAATAAAGAGCCTTTCTGACTACCCAGTATATCGGTCATCAATCCCATGAGGGGAGGAATAACTGCTCCACCGAACACCCCTGTAATCATAAGACCTGAAACCTCGTCCACCTTAGCAGGAACTTTCTGCATCGCAACAGAGTAAATAATGGGGAAAATACTAGAGCAAGTAAATCCAATAACTCCAACCAAAGTCAAAATCAGATATTCATCACCAACAAAAAATAAGGTTAACAAGCCCATAGCAGCTATAACTACATTGATTAAATAAAATTTCCCTTCTGAAATTTTAGCTAATAACATGGCTCCAATAAATGCACCGATTGTTCTACAAAAGAAATAAACACTCGCCCCCAGCCCCGCAGTATCCACGGATAGAGAGCAACGCTCTATCAATAATTTAGGGGTTACAGTATTTATGCCGACATCCACGCCTACAACAAAAACAATGCCTAAAAAAAGCAACAATATATCTTTGTCTTTCAGCAATACAAACGTACTTTTTATGGTAGCATCTGTTTCCTTTTGTTTCTCTTCAGTTATTTGAGTCTTCCAAAGCCACAAAGAAGAAACTAATGTGATACATGCAAAAATAGGAAATAGATATTTCCAATTACCAAAATAATGAACGGCAAACATTGCTATGAAAGGACCGCTAAAAGAGGATACAGCTTTGACAACCTGCCCAGCCGTTAATGAACTAGTAAGCGCCTGACCTTTTACAACATTCGTGAGAAGAGGATTTAAACTTACTTGCAAAATTGTATTACCAAATCCCAAAAATAAGAAAGCAATCATGCAAGTAATAAAATTATAGGACACAAAGGGAATTATCATTCCTATAAAAGTAACAATATTTCCGACCTGTACAACTCTTTTTCTTCCCCATTTTGACATCAATGTCGCTATTGGAATGGAGAATAACAAGAACCAAATGAAAACCATTGAAGGAATAAAGCCCGCCAATGTCTCACTCAGTCCAAAATCCTCTTTTACATAGCTAGTTGAAATTCCTACTACATCACAGAATCCCATTATAAAAAATCCAAAAAGTACAGGTAAAATCTTTAAAATGTGTTTTTCTTTCATAATTCAACATATTTCATTAAAGTTTCACTCCACATTATCCAATTGCGACAAAGCAAAAGTATAGGCTCCTAGTGCCACTGACTTACTTGTTCCCAAAGAAGAAACAGTAATACCTATTTTTTTATGACAACTATATGATACTAATTTTTCCGAAAATGGGATCTTCACCATTTTATCTTTTTCTACTAAAAAACCATCCATACCTTCTTTTTCCGTCAGGTCAATGACCTCCATCTGTAAACAAGAAAATGATGTTCCGGAAAATGTTCCAATCCGATGGTTCATTTCATTCATGATTCCCGGAAGTATGTATTTAGCCGCTCCGGCCACTCCTCCGCCAATCACCACCAGACCGTCTACAATATTCAATGCACGGATAATGGCATCACCCGCCATTTCTCCCAATTCATTGAAACTCCGGACAGCAGCCTGGCGGTCTCCCTCTGCCGTTCCTTCGGCAATATCAAAAATATCTTTGGGAGTCAAAGAAGAAGCATCCTTTCCGGTCAGTTCCTGATATACTCGTCTGACGGCCCTGATACTGACACTTTCTTCCGCAATCATTTCGGGATATTTCTTGTTCCGCATAATCCAGACGTCGCCACCGCAACCGTTATCTCCGGTCAGTAACCGGTTGTCAATCACCACTCCGGCACCAAATCCCGTACCCAGTGTTATTCCGAGCAGATTTTTATATACCTTACTGCTGCCTGCTTCTTTCAGACGCTTATTCACTTCGGGTAAAGTGCCCGCCAAAGCTTCACCATAGGCGAACAAATTACCGTCATTATTAATAAAAACCGGAATACCAAATTGCTCTTTCAAATAAGGTCCGAGTGCCACTCCTCCCCTGAAAGCCGGGAAGTTAGGCAAATCACCAATAATTCCATGCTCATAGTCAGCAGGCCCGGGGAAAGCAAAACTGATAGCTACCGGAAGTTTCGGCAATCGTTTCTCAACTTCCAGGAAACCTTCTACAAGAACAGACAAGCAACGCTCCAAGTCGTCGGACGCTGCCGGAAGGCAAATAGGTTCCACTATTTCGCGACAGCCTTGTATGGCTGAAAACACGAAATTAGTGCCTCCCGCATCGAGCGTCATTACGATTCGTTCATCATGTTCATACATAGTTCTCAAGATATTAGATGATTTATTTCATTATTAAAAGCGTACGTAAGCTTTGATCGTTACACATTCTTTTCCTGCAGATTTACCATACGGGGCAATGGTATATTCTTTCACCCCGGCGGGAATGATAAATGTTTCGGCATAATGCACCACGAAAGGTTCAAAGGCATGAGTAGGACTCTCAACAACGGCCTCTTCTCCCTCCAGCAGATTCAGTACATTTACACTATCGTTTGTATGATGCAATACCGGTGATGAGAAACGGTGACGGCGGGTTTCGATAAATTCGTTCGGATGCAATCCAGTACGTTCTTCTACCCAGCCTTCTCCGGAAGCGACTTCCTTAAACTGATTGCGAAGGTGTTCATTTACATATTCCGTATCGCGATTCCAGTTGATAACGCATTTACCACGTTCCACATTGATCGGACGCGGTTTTCCATCCAGTCCCAAGCGTTGCCAGTCCCATAGTTTGAAAGTGAAGAGGTTCGGAGTCGAGCTGATTTCAAGCACCATACTGTTGGCACCGGAACAATGAACAGTTCCTCCCGGAATCAGGAAGTGATCGTGTTTCTTTGTCGGAATCTTATTTACGTACTTTTCTGCGTCGAACACCAATTCACCTTTTTGTGCTTTACGCAAATCGCCGATCATCGCTTCTTTGTCCACTCGTGTCTTCACTCCCAGATAAACTACGGCATCTTCTCCCGCATCTACCATGTAGTAACTTTCATCCTGTGTGTAGTACATACCGAAGCTGTCGCGGATAAATTGAGTAGTAGGATGCACCTGCAAACTCAAATTACCTCCGCCCATCGTATCCAAAAAGTCGAAACGAATAGGGAAGTCTTTTCCAAAGCGTGCCTCCACCGGTTCACCAAGCAACTCTTTACTTTTCAGTAAAACCAAATCAACCGAAGGCAGCTCAAAGCGTACTCCGTTCACTTCAAAATAAAGGCTGTTCTCTTCAGGTACACAGTCAAAGCACCAGCCGAAATTTTCGCGTTCACGATCCAGGTCGCAAACCTCTTTCATCCATTGACCACCCCAGGGAGCCGGATCGAAGAAAGGAACTACCCGGAACGGTGTGTTCACCGTTGCCTCTACCCCTTTAAAGAAAGTATCCTTATCAATCATCTTCGGTGTCCCGGCCACATGGGTGTCAATCCAGAATTCTACCCTGTCAAACAATCTTTCCTTATACCTATCACATACTCTCCAATCATTGAAATAGCCTCTCTTGTATTGCAAAGAAACGGCATCTTTCCGATTGTCTATCCCTAAAGCTTTTACCTCATGCCGACGGAAACGTTGTTGAATTTCCCAACGTGCCATATCCGCATATACAATCATCGCATCCTGCGGAGCCACCATGGCAGCTCCCGTACCTATTATTACAATAGTATCCTCCGCTTCACTAATTTGCTTTTGCGCAGCAGCTAATTTATCCGCATCAAAATAATCTTCCAGCTTCAAATTGGTCACATAGCCAAACAACACATCTTCCGTCATGAAGCGTTCCGTCAAAGTTTGGATCTCTTGTTCCGGTTTCATCAAATCACGTACATTCATCGCCTTTCTGGAGAATTCTTTTGAAAAAGCATCCAGCACTTCTTCTTCATATACTCCGGTATATAAATCCACTGCCAGCACTTTTCTTGCATCCATTTGCTTTTTTAACACAGAAATGATAGCATCCCAACCTTGAACAAGCATCCCCGACATTTTTGTTGAAGGATATTTATCATAATTAGCCTTCCTTATATTCATCTTCATTTTTAAGAATTTATATGTTCATACATAGTTTATTTTGTGCAAATATAAAGATTTTATTTTTATTCCAAACAAAACTTGGATTATTTTTTGATAAATCTTATATTTGCCAAAAATTAAACCAATTCAAAAGATATGGAAATAGATCATAGCAGTAATAAACCACTTCATATTCAAGCAGAAGCAATTCTTAGAAGGCTTATTGAATCCGAAGAATACAAAAACGGGAAACTACTTCCGAACGAAGTAGATTTGTCTGCACAATTAAACATTTCTAGAAACACATTAAGACAAGCTATTAATAAGTTAGTCTTCGAAGGCCTTTTATTACGAAAAAAAGGATTCGGAACAAAAGTCGTAAAGAAAGGAATTGTAGGCGGAGTAAAGAATTGGCTTAGTTTCTCACAAGAAATGAAGATGTTAGGTATTGAAATACGTAACTTTGAATTACATATCAGTCTAAAACGTCCAACAGAAGAAATTGGAACTTTCTTTGATTTAGGTCCCAATTCCGATAGCCGCTGTGTAGTTATGGAGCGTGTAAGAGGGAAAAAAGAATATCCGTTTGTGTACTTTATCTCATATTTCAACCCTCATATTCCATTAACAGGCGAAGAAGATTTTACCCGCCCATTATATGAAATGCTAGAAACACAATATAATATAGTGGTAAAAACCAGTAAAGAAGAAATTACAGCACGTTTAGCCGGAGAATTTATAGCAGAAAAGTTAGATATTAAATCAAGTGATCCTATATTAATAAGGAAGCGATTCGTTTATGATGTGAACGAAATCCCAATCGAATACAACATTGGATACTACCGGGCAGACAGTTTCACTTATACCATAGAAGCAAGCAGATAAATCAGTTTTTTCATGCGGCAGTTCTGACCGTCCGCAAATAAGTATTATATGTTATCTACAAAAAATACTCGTATCATACTTTTTATAACAATTTCCTTTTGCTTTTCCGTTATCGGCCATGCACAACAGCTATATGGCAACATAGAGTTCTACCTACGAGACTCAATCACTAACGAAACAATTGAAGGAGCTGTATTTGAATTAGTATGCCTGAACAATCAAAAAAGATTCCATGCCATTTCCTACACCGAAGGTCGTGCTGAGTTTCAAGACCTTCCTTATGGGAACTACCAAATTAAGGTTACCTTTTTAGGATATAACCCCGCATTCCGACAAATATGTCTCAACAAACCATCCTTTCAACTAAATCCACTATTACTTCAACCCTCATCTGTACAACTTAATGAAGTCCTTGTCAGTGTTCCCGCTATTAGATCTACGCAAAGCGGGGACACATTAAGTTACAGTGCCAATGCTTACAAAGTGGCTTTAGGAGCCAATTCCGAATCACTGATAACCAAAATGCCCGGCGTTTCAGTCTCATCGGAAGGAATAGAAGCACATGGCAGAAAAGTGAACAAAGTAATGATAGACGGGCAAGAGTTCTTTGGTAGTGATGTACTATCAGCACTAAAGAACATTCCGGCAGATATGGTAGAAGACATTGAAATATTCAATAAACTAAGCGATGAGGCAGAACTGACAGGAGTAGATGATGGACGTGGATACACAGCTATCAATATCGTAACTAAACCAGAACGCCGTCAAGGTATTTTCGGTCGTATATATGGTGGTTACGGTATTCCAGACAAATATATAATGGGAGGTAATCTAAATAATTTTACTCCCAAACATAAACTTTCTGTAGTTGGAATGGCAAACAACCTCAGTCTACACAATTTCGTTACCGAAGACATAGTGGGGGCTACTGAAGAGAGCGGCAAGAACGGGAACTCCGATTTTATAGTAAAACCGCTTCCGGGCATTTCGTCAGTACAATCTATCGGTGCCAACCTCAACACCCAATGTTTTTCCGGTAGTTACTTCTTTAACCGAACGAATAACAACAATCAGCAAAGCAGTCAACAGGAAAATTTAGGAGACGGAACAAAAACACAACTTACCGATGCAGAAAATGACTACGAAGCTTCAAGTTATAATCACCGCTTCTCCGCCAAAATAAACTTAAGCGCCGGTACCCGACACAGCTTTGTCGTCCGCCCGTCAGTGAAAATACAAAATCTATCAGACCTTAGGCAACAGACAATACACGTACAAAACCGTTTTTCTGAAGAAGACATCCGCTTTCTGCACAATCGACTAGGCAATAATCAAAATGACAGATTAGGTATCAATCTCGCCAATTCACTCACCTATCGTTACCGATTTAATAAAAGAGGACGGTTTTTGTCATTCTCATTATTCGGCAGTTACTATGACAATAAAACTGATGCGGAAAATGAACAATACACTTTCCGTAAACCGAATATTCCATTGATGCCGGAAAATGCGACTGCCTACTCCGCCCAACAAAGCACTAACACAACCGAACGAATAACAACACGTACTGGAATCACTTATACAGAACCATTAAGCAGATTTCTGCGTATGAGCTGGGAATACTCTTTTCTGTATAGCCACGACAAAGCAAATAAACAGGTATTTTTATTAGATAAGAAAACGGGGGAACTGAATAGGGAAGCAGACACAAGACAGTCAAGCAACAACAGTGGAACATACTTGACACATAAGATAGGACCGCGTTTTCAATACGCATTCCATAAAACGTCTGTTATGGTAAGCGCAGCATTTCAACATATTGATTTCAAAGGAATCAGCATCCTTCCATCTACCGACAAAAATAGAAAATCATTCGACAATCCAACATACGAAGTTGTAGCCAATATTACCGCCAATCGCTCAAATACAATTCGGATTGACGCCAGAGGACGCACTATCAATCCAGCAGCATCCTCACTTCAGAATGTTGTAAGTCTAGCCAACTTGAGCTTCATCAGAGCAGGAAATCCCAACTTAAACCCATCATATCTGCACGATTGGGGAGTACGATACATACATACCAATCCTTCCCGCGGCAGTACCTTTGCCATCTCTCTGAACTATAGTGGCAGCCACAACTATATCGGAGACTCTTTAGTAATAGACAACCCTGATTTCACTGTAACAGAAGGAGTTACACTAGGAGAAGGCAATCAATTCGTCCGTTCCGCCAATATCGGTGGATACCATCGACTACAAGGCAAAGTTACCTACGGGTTTCCCGTAAATGCCCTACGCAGCAATCTAAACATAACAGTAAGCTCTACCATGAATATTTTACCAGGTGTCATCAATGGTGAAAAAGCGCCCATTCATCGCAACAACCACCTTGCAGCCATTTCACTATCAAGCAACATTAGTGAAGATTTAGACTTTCGCATTAATTATTCCGGACAATATTCACAAGGTGAATTCACTGCAAAAGGGATAAAGAATAGCAACGACTACTTCTCACAAATATTTTCAGGAGATATCAAATGGGCCTTCTGGCGCAGATTTACTTTCACTGGTTCCCTCACCTTCCAGCAACTAAAAGGTATCTCAGACTCTTACAATGATCGAATCTTATTATGTAATCTCTACCTAGGCCATCGGTTGTTCCGTAACCATCTCGGCGAGATTAGTATCGGCATAAACGATCTTTTCAATAACAACAACTACCGTTATGTACATACTATCAATGCCTCCGGTACCAACAATATTACCAACCAAGGTATAGGCCGATATGCAGGAATACAATTCGTCTATCATTTAAGGGCATACCACAAAAAGAAAGGCAGACAGTGAAACAATCTCAATCTGATACACCAATAAAGTCACATACCATAGCAATTACCATACGCCAAAATTTATATTCTTTAATATGTATTATCGCATCCGCAATAAGGAACGGTTATTACATCCAGTCGAGCAAGAACAGATTGCGGACATTTTCTTAAAGTATAAATTAACACTCCTGCTATCTAAAGCACCTCTACGCTACATAAACTACCTACTTTTGTAGTAGATACCGATTCGTTCCACAGATATGGAACAAAACGATAATAGATATAGAACTAAAGGGAAACAACTGTGGAACTAAAAGTCAACAGTTGTAAAACGAATTAATACTAACTAATAAAGCAACAGACATCAGTATATGAGTGCAATATATGATTTATTTGAAACTCCCAGTCCTAACAAACAGGAGAAACAACCGTTACATGCCCGCATTGTATCCAAAGGAACAATAAGTAAAGACGAATTTCTGGACCGTGTGCATAAATTCACAGGAATCAGCCGCAGCCTGCTGACAGGTGCAATGGAATCTTTTTCCAATGAAGCCAGAGATTTACTGGCGGAGGGCTGGAATGTAGAAATAGGAAATTTCGGTTTCCTATCCACATCGCTGGAATGCCCACCGGTAATAGATAAAAAAGAAATCCGCTCCACCTCTATTAAAATGAAAAACATCCATCTTCGCGCAAGCCGTTCATTCAAAAAGGAGGTCAGTGACAAAATGAGATTACAGCGTGGCGAATCACCGATCCGTCCCAAAAGGAACAGCATTAGCCGGGAAACCTGCCTTGCACGTCTCAACAAATATTTGGAGAATCATTTATTTATCAGCCGGACAGACTATTCCCTCTTAACCGGACGGAATAAGAAGATTGCTATCCAAGAATTAAATTCATTCATCAGCGATGGAGTTATCCGTAAAGAAGGAGTCGGAAAATTAAGCGTATACACAAGTCTAAACCAATCTGCATTCATTGAGCACCATTAAAGCACCTCACCGGTAAGTGACTGTTATATCTTTGCATCGTGATCACAAAGAAAGAGAAACGATAACCAAAAGTATTAATTAAAAAAACAAAATTATGTCACTGAAATATGTTATTAAAAAAAGAACATTCGGTTTTGACAAGACTAAAACCGAAAAGTATGTAGCGCAGAATGTAATCACCAATACGTTGGATTTCAGAAATCTGTGTGATGAAATTACCAAAGTCGGATTAGTACCCAGTGGAGCTGTCAAATTTGTGCTCGACGCACTCATTGATACGCTGAATATGAACCTGAATAAAGGTATATCAGTCCAATTAGGTGATTTTGGCTGCTTTCGTCCCAGTCTGAATTGTGATAGTCAGGATACCGCCAAAGATGTGGATAGCGATACTATCCGAAGAGTGAAAATCATCTTTACCCCAGGATATAAATTCAAAGAGATGTTGAACAAAGTCAGTGTCCAAAAGATGATTGTCGCTGCTGATGGTTCTATGGAACCGGATGAACCGGTAAATCCGGACAAAGGGGATGGAGAAGCTCCCGATCCGGGAGAATAACTCCTGCCCTCTTTGAGGCAGGAAGAGAGTGTCACAATGAATAGTAATATGACACTCTCTTCCACATTATTCTATTAATCCCTTGACAAACGCCCTATAATTTTGTATATTTACAACTTCTAACAATAAAAACTATAAAAATGGAATTATCAATCGAAGAAGAAGAAAAACCGTTCATTTTCAAATCCTATACAAAAAAGGAATTAGCCTGTATGTACAGCCCAAGCATCACCCCACGTTGTGCCATACGTATATTCACCAAATGGATTAAAATGAACAAAGAGTTATTCCGTTTATTGACAGAAACCGGCTACCATCCGCGAACACGCACGTTCACTCCCCGACAAGTCAGAATTATCACCAATATTCTGGACATTCCTTAGGAATGACCGGAATATTTTATATGAAAGAACAGAGCATATAAAATAGGTATAAACAACAACGTTATCAATGTACCGAACAACAATCCTCCCATAATGGAAGCCGCCAGAGAACCGAACATTGCATCTGGCAACAACGGAATCATACCCAGAATCGTAGTCAGCGAAGCCATCATCACCGGACGCAGACGGCTTTGCGCACTATCAATCAAAGCCGTAACCGGTTCTATCCCCTGACTGATCTGCAGTGTGATTTCATCCATCAGCACAATACCATTCTTAATAATCATTCCAATCAGCCCCAAAGTTCCGACAATCGCTACAAAATTGAATGTTTTCCCGGTAAGCAGCATTACAGCCACTACACCGACAAAAACCAAAGGAATACAACAAAATATAATGGTCGGCTTGCGATAATCCTTGAACAGCATAATCAATATGGCAATCATCAGAATGATGGCAAACGGAAAATTCTTGAACAAATATTGCATGGATTTCGTGCTGGCATTCCTTTCTCCCTGCCATTGCAGCTTATATCCATCCGGCAACGGGATTTGCTCTATTTGTTCCGCCACAGACTGGCGGGCTTTCTCCGTTTCTATTCCCGGAACGGGAGAACATTGCACCCGTTGGCTGCGCTGTCCGTTGAAACGGGGAACCACCGGGTCTTCCCATCTCACATCAATCTTCTTACTTATCTGTTTCAACGGAGTAGTCCCCATCAGCGTTTCCACCAACTCTTCCTTTGACAGCGTACCCGTTTTCAACTTCATCATCATCTCCTGCGTCAACAGGCCGTTCAGTGAGGGAAGAGACGAAAAGATTTGGGTATTATCAAGATTCTCAATCGGTCTGCCTTGTTCGTCCAGGCAACGAAGGTAAATATTATCCCGATGGATTCCTTCGTAGAATGAACCTATCGGAATCCCACTCGTAGCCGAAAGCAGGGAAAGACTCACATCATTGCGACTCAGCCCGATAGCACGGGCGGTGGGCTGGTCGTACTCGATGGTCAGCACCGGTATCTGCGGTTCCCAGTCAGTGGTTATAAGATACACATCGGGACTTTGTTCCATAATACACCGGGCACTGTCCGCCAATTGATGCAGCACAGCAGGATCCGGGCCTGTAAACTGCGCCTCAATGGGATACTTTTTAAACATCAGGTTATAACGGTTCAACTTCACATAAGCGTCCGGATAATGCGCCGAGAGATATTGTTGAATTTCGGGCATATTATCCACCAGGTCTTCGGGAGAAGTGAAGTCGATAATCAGTTCACCATAGGACAAAGAGGGATTGGCTATATTACGTACCAGATTATAACGTCCGGGCGTTCCTCCTACGGAAGCCGTGATATGCGTAATCTCCGGACGGGTTTTCAAGTAAGCTTCAATCTCTTCCAGGTCGCTCGTGACACGCGTGAAATTAGTTCCTTCCGGCAATTTATACTCCATATAAAGTTGGTCGTACACCATATCCGGAAAAAATCCTTGCCGCATAAAACGGTAGCTGAAAGCGGAAAGTACTACCAATGCCAACATGGCAAAAACGAAACTCCAGCGATGTGACAGGCTGAATCTTAATAAGGAACGCAATACTGCATATATCTTCCCTTCGTAAACACGTTTTCCGGCATCCGTCTCTTTATCCGCAATTTCCGGATGCAGAATGCGGTCCGCCATCAAAGGCACATGCACCAAAGCAAGCACCCAACTCAGCAATAATGAAACAGCCAGCACTATAAACAGATCTCTTGTATAGACTCCGGCAGTATCGGGCGACATAAAGATAGGGAGAAAAGCAATAATCGCAATCAGAGTAGCTCCGAGTAAGGGCATTGCGGTCTGTCGCCCGATAGCTGTCATTGCTTCCATCCGGCTTTTACCCGCTTTCAAATCCACCAAAATGCCGTCAATAATGACTATCGCGTTATCTACCAGCATCCCCATAGCGAGGATAAACGAAGCCAAAGAAACACGTTGCATCGTACCATCCATAAAATACAGAAACAGGAAAGAGCCGAACACCGTCACTACCAGACTGATACCGATAATCATCCCGCTCTTAAATCCCATTGCTATCATCAGGATGACAACCACAATGATGACGGATTCTATCAGATTGATAATAAATGTCCCTAATGAACCGGAAACACGTTCCGGTTGGTAGAATACCTTGTGACAATCGACTCCTGTCGGAAGCCGTTCCGCCTTCAACTGCTCCAATTTACGCTCTACTCCTTTACCTACCTTGATAATATCCGCCCCCGAAGAAGCGGCGACCAGAATTCCCATAGCTCGTTGCCGGTCGTAAAACAATTCATTGCGAGTGGGATTTTCATAATCTTTTTCGATGCGGGCTATATCACTCAGACGCAACTGGTCGTCATCATGTCCCTGAATCAGCATACGTCCGATATCCTCCACCGTCTTAAACTTGTCACTGACCGTCACACGGATACGGTTATCGCCATTATCATAATATCCGGTATAAGTAGTTTTATTCTGCCCGTTCAGCGTAGCAAGCACCTCCGCAGGTTTCACACCCAGATTCGCCATGCGGTCTTGCAGCAAAGAGATATTGATACACTCCGAACGCTCTCCATACAAATCCACCCGCTCCACTCCGTCGAGTTCGCTGACCTCCCGTTTGATAAGTTCCGCATAATCGGATAGTTCCCTATCCGAAAGGCCGTCACCCGTCAAAGCATAAAACATTCCGTAAACATTTCCAAAATCATCCTTCACCAAAGGAGGATCGGCACCCGCGGGCAGCTCCGCCTGCGCGTTCGCTACTTTTCGGCGCAACAAATCCCAACATTGTTCCACGTCGTCTTCACCGACCGTAGTTTTCAGTTCCACTTGAATCAGGGAGAGGTCATTGTAAGAGTAACTTTCCACATTATCTATGTTTCCCATCGTGCGGATATTCTTCTCAAGCACATCAGTCACCTCCAACTCTACCTGATGCGCAGAAGCTCCGGGATAGACAGTTACTACCATAGCGATTTTCACCGTCACCTCAGGATCTTCAAGTTTACTCATTTCATAGCTCGAATAAGCTCCGCCAAGCACTAGCACGGCAATCAAGAAGTAAATAAGCTTCTTGTTTTCAAATGCCCACTTACTTATATCTATCATAATAATCCTCCTACATTGGTTTCAGAAGCGGGTAAAAGAGGTTCCACCTTTTCGCCATCTTTCACATGATGCACACCCGACGCCACAACCAGTGCTCCGGGCTTTATTTCATCCGAAGTGACCAGGCAACGTCCGTCGCTGAGCAAACGGGTCATCGTCACACTGCAACGGTGAATAGTCTGCGTAGAAGAATTATACAGGAAAACACTCGTATTTCCCTTTTCATGCAAAACCGCACCTGTAGGTACAGATAAATTTCGTTGCCCGTTTTCAGTACGTTCAATGGTGACCATCGTATTCATGCCGGGAGAAGGAAGAGGTTGTCCGCCCGTTCTTTCCAGTTGCAGGCGCATGGTATACAATTGATTGGCATTTGCTTTGGGAGTGACGCTTATCAGATTCAATGAATATTGCTGTCCGGAGTAAATATCAAACGTACAATGGTAGCTTGTAAACTGTTCCCGGCGTATATACTCCGCAGCCGGAAGATTAATTTCCACTTCCGGCTTGCCTTCGCTAATCATTGACACCACCGGCATACCGGCAGCAAGCGTCTCATGTGAATCGAAAAGGCGTTTTTGCACATAACCGTTGAAAGGAGCATACAGACGGGTATACTCCAATTGGTCTTTGGCATGATTATATTTGGCGGTAATCTGTTTCAATCCATACACAGCCTTGTCATTGGCATCGGGTGTCGTCACATTTTCTTTATAAAGTGCCATCACACGTCCGGCCTCCGCTTTCACACGTTGATATTCGGCTTCCGCCGCATCCAGTTGAATCTGGTAATCGGTAGGGTCTAACTCGGCAAGCAGCTGTCCTTTACGTACATAAGAACCGTCATTGACATGCATACGTAAAATAGTCCCGCTCACCCGGAAAGCCAGACTTATATCCTGCGCAGCCTTCACCCTACCCGGAAATTGCAATGATGTCTGCTCATCGGCAGAAAGTACTGTATCGATTTTTACTGTCGGCCTGTCCTCCGTACCCTGCGTACGATGACCACAGGAAGCCGATAGAACGGCTAAAATTCCTGCTAATAATAAGTTGAATCGTCTCATATTTTAGATTGCAATTTGTTTTCCACAAATGTATCTCAAACGAGCAAGACGACAAAGGGGCATCGGGACAATTTTTGTCCGATTTGGCGTATTTTCTAGTCCATTATGATTTTTCCCGGATTTTAAACTGCCGGAACTGCCACCACAGCATTGTTCCTGCTATCAGACTGGCTGTGATATCGGAAACCGGCATACTGATCCAGACACCCAATTGTCCGTAAAACTGTGGAAGAATCAACAGGCAGGGGATCAGAATGAGCACTTGACGGGATATTGACAAAAAGATTGCCTTGCCTGCCATTCCGATACTCTGGAAGAAATTGGAGGTCACCATCTGAAAACCGACAATCGGGAAGAACATCACGACGATTCGCAAGCCTTTGGCAGAAATATCCACCAGTTCTTCATGCGTTGTAAAGATGGAAACGGCGAGTTTGGGAATCAACATTCCCATCAGAAATCCGGCAGTTGTCACTATGGTAGCGGCATAAATCGTTATTTTCAGCACTTTCGTCACACGAAGATATTGCTTGGCTCCATAATTATAACCTGCAATCGGTTGCATTCCCTGATTCAAGCCCATCACAATCATTACGAAAAGGAACACCAGCCGGTTCACAATTCCGAACGCCCCGATGGCAAGGTCGCCTCCGTGACGCTGCAATCCTTGATTTATCAGGATGACAATAAAGCAAGCCGCCAGGTTCATCAAGAACGGTGCCATACCGATGGCAAGCGAATCTACAACAATCTTCTTTCGTAACCGGAAAATCCCTTTGTGAAAATGCAGCAATTCTTCTTTGTTGGAGAATAATTTAAATTGCCATGCCAACGCGATAACCTGCGCGGTAATGGTAGCCACAGCCGCTCCCTGAATCCCCCAGCCAAAACCATAGATAAAGACCGGATCGAGTATCGTATTGATGATTACCGTAGCAATCGTGGCATACATCGCTTTTTGAGGATGGCCTGCTGAACGGAGCACAGCATTCAAACCCAGATAAAGATGGGTAATGACATTACCTAACAAGATAACGACCATATAATCGCGGGCGTAACCTACCGTCGCATCACTGCCGCCGAAGAAATAGAGAATCGGGTCAAGAAATATCAAAGTAACCACCGTAAAGGCAAGCCCGATAATAATATTTAAAACCAGTACGTTGCCGAGCACCCGTTGGGCCGTATCGTAATCTTTCTGTCCCAGTTTCACCGAAACAAGTGTCGCCGCTCCCACACCGACCAACGAACCGAAAGCTGCGGCAAGATTCATCAGTGGAAAGGTCAGCGCCAACCCGGAGATCGCCATTGCCCCCACACCGTGACCGATGAAAATACTGTCTACCATATTATAAAGAGAAGATGCCGTCATGGCTATAATTGCCGGAATGGCATACTGCATTAAAAGCTTCCCAATCTTTTCCGTACCCAGCGCAGTGGGTGTCTTTTGTCCTGTCATACCTATTAGTTTGAGGCGGCAAAGATACAAAAAAGAGACGGATTACAGGATATATGAGAAAAGTTTCGTATTTTTGCCTCCAAAATTGAGTTAATACGTAACGAAATGAATATATTAGAACTAAGTGAACAGGAAATCATTCGCCGTAACAGCCTGAATGAGCTTCGTGCAATGGGTATCGATCCGTACCCCGCAGCAGAGTATGTAACCAATGCTTTCTCTACAGATATCAAAGCTGAATTCAAAGACGACGAGGAGCCGCGCCAGGTTTCCGTAGCCGGCCGTATCATGAGCCGCCGCGTAATGGGTAAAGCTTCTTTCATCGAATTACAGGACTCGAAGGGCCGCATCCAGGTGTATATCACCCGTGATGATATCTGTCCGGGAGAAGATAAGGAACTTTACAACGCTGTGTTCAAACGCCTGCTCGACTTAGGTGACTTTATCGGTATCGAGGGCTTCGTATTCCGTACACAAATGGGTGAAATCAGTATCCATGCAAAGAAGTTGACCGTACTCGCCAAGTCTATTAAACCGCTACCTATCGTAAAATACAAAGACGGAGTAGCATACGACTCTTTCGAAGACCCCGAACTCCGTTATCGCCAACGTTATGTGGATCTGGTGGTAAACGACGGTATCAAAGAAACATTCCTGAAGCGCGCAACCGTAGTGAAAACGCTGCGTAACGCTTTGGACGAAGCCGGATATACAGAGGTGGAAACTCCGATCCTGCAATCTATTGCCGGTGGAGCAAGCGCACGTCCGTTCATCACACATCACAACTCATTGGATATAGACTTATATCTCCGCATCGCTACGGAACTTTATCTGAAACGACTGATCGTAGGTGGTTTTGAAGGTGTATATGAGATAGGTAAGAACTTCCGTAACGAAGGTATGGACAAAACTCATAATCCGGAATTTACTTGTATGGAACTTTACGTGCAATACAAGGATTACAACTGGATGATGAATTTTACCGAGAAGTTGCTGGAACGTATCTGTATCGCTGTAAACGGTTGTACGGAAAGTGTTGTTGACGGAAAAACGATCAGCTTCAAAGCTCCTTATCGCCGTCTGCCTATCCTCGACGCTATCAAAGAAAAAACAGGATACGACCTGAACGGTAAGAATGAAGAGGAAATCCGCCAGGTTTGCAAGGAACTGAAAATGGAGGAAATCGACGAGACAATGGGAAAAGGCAAACTGATTGATGAAATCTTCGGAGAGTTCTGTGAAGGTACATATATCCAGCCTACTTTCATCACTGATTATCCGGTTGAGATGTCTCCGTTGACTAAGATGCACCGTTCTAAACCAGGATTGACCGAACGTTTCGAATTGATGGTCAACGGCAAGGAGTTGGCAAACGCTTATTCCGAATTGAACGACCCGCTGGATCAGGAAGAACGCTTCAAAGAGCAGATGCGTCTTGCCGATAAGGGTGATGACGAAGCGATGATCATCGACCAGGATTTCCTGCGTGCTTTGCAGTACGGTATGCCTCCTACATCGGGTATCGGTATCGGTATAGACCGTCTGGTGATGCTGATGACCGGACAGACTACTATTCAGGAAGTATTGTTCTTCCCGCAAATGCGTCCGGAAAAGGTTGTGAAGAAGGATGCGGCCGCTAAATATATGGAACTGGGAATCACAGAAGACTGGGTGCCGGTTATCCAGAAAGCCGGTTACAACACAGTAGACGACATGAAAGATGTGAATCCGCAGAAACTGCACCAAGACATCTGCGGTATCAACAAAAAATATAAATTAGAGCTTACCAATCCGTCGGTAAACGACGTAACTGAGTGGATTAACAAACTTAAATAAGTTGAGAGTTGAGAGTTGAGAGTTGAAAGTTGTTATATGAATAACATTTTCAAGTCTTAACTTTCAACTTTCCACTTTCAACTTTCAATTAGAAATGAAATTACCCGGCAAGATAGCGATAATGGGCGGAGGAAGTTGGGCTACAGCCATCGCAAAGATGTGTCTGGCTCAAGAAGACTCTATCAATTGGTATATGCGACGCGACGACCGCATCGCAGATTTCAAGAGATTAGGGCATAATCCGGCCTATCTAACAGGAGTGAAATTCGATACCAAACGTATCTCTTTCAGTTCCAATATCAACGATATTGTGAAAGAATCGGATACACTAATCTTCGTCACTCCTTCCCCTTATCTGAAGGCACACTTGAAAAAGCTGAAAACCAAGATTAAAGATAAATTTATCATTACCGCTATCAAAGGAATCGTACCCGACGACAATGTTATCGTGTCCGAATACTTCACTAAGGAATATGGCGTACCATCTGAAAACATCGCTGTGCTGGCAGGTCCCTGCCACGCGGAAGAAGTGGCTTTGGAACGTCTTTCTTATCTAACCATCGCTTGTCCCGACAAGGATAAGGCACGTATCTTCGCGCGCAGATTGGGAAGTAGTTTTATCAAAACTTCGGTCAGCGACGACGTTTCGGGTATCGAATACAGTTCGGTGCTGAAAAATGTATATGCCATTGCTGCCGGTATTTGTAGCGGGTTGAAATATGGTGACAACTTTCAAGCTGTGTTGATTTCCAACGCCATACAGGAAATGAACCGTTTTCTAAACACGGTACACCCGTTGAACAGAAACGTAGATGAATCTGTTTATCTGGGGGACTTGCTGGTGACCGGTTATTCCAATTTCAGCCGTAACCGTACATTCGGCACGATGATAGGCAAAGGATATTCCGTGAAGAGTGCACAGATTGAAATGGAAATGATTGCGGAAGGTTACTATGGTACGAAGTGTATCAAGGAAATCAACAAACATCATCATGTCAATATGCCGATATTGGACGCTGTTTACAACATCCTGTACGAGCGTATCTCGCCCATGATCGAGATTAAATTATTAACTGATTCTTTTAGATAACCTTATAAACAAAAACGATATGATAAACTTGAACATTGAAAAGACATTTGGATTTATCTCCAAAGAAAAAGTTTCTGCTTACGAAGCTGAGGTTAAAGCCGCACAGGAAATGCTTGAAAAAGGAACAGGCAAAGGTAATGACTTTTTAGGATGGTTGCACTTGCCTTCTTCTATCACTAAAGAACACCTGGCTGACTTAAATGCTACTGCAAAGGTTTTGAGAGATAACTGCGAGGTAGTAATCGTTGCCGGTATCGGTGGTAGCTACTTGGGAGCACGTGCCGTCATCGAGGCTCTGTCCAACAGCTTTACCTGGTTGCAGAATAAGAAGACTGATCCGATCATGATTTATGCCGGACATAATATCAGCGAAGATTATTTGTATGAACTCACTGAATATCTGAAAGACAAGAAGTTCGGTGTCATTAATATCTCCAAATCAGGAACTACAACTGAAACAGCACTCGCTTTCCGTTTGCTGAAAAAACAATGTGAAGACCAACGCGGTAAAGAAACAGCCAAGAAAGTAATCGTTGCCGTTACGGACGCAAAAAAGGGCGCTGCCCGTGTCACAGCCGACAAGGAAGGATATAAAACGTTCATCATCCCCGATAACGTGGGCGGACGTTTTTCTGTACTGACTCCGGTAGGTTTACTGCCGATTGCTGTTGCCGGATTCGACATTGAGAAACTGGTTGCCGGTGCTGCCGATATGGAAAAGGCATGTGGTTCTGACGTTGCTTTTGCTAAAAATCCTGCCGCTATCTATGCCGCAACCCGTAACGAGTTATACAGAAATGGCAAGAAGATTGAAATTCTCGTTAACTTCTGCCCGAAACTGCACTATGTGAGCGAATGGTGGAAACAACTTTACGGGGAATCTGAAGGAAAAGATAATAAAGGTATTTTCCCTGCATCGGTGGATTTTTCAACTGACCTTCACTCTATGGGCCAATGGATTCAGGAAGGTGAACGTTCTATCTTCGAAACTGTAATCTCAGTAGAGAAGGTAAATCATAAACTGGAAGTTCCTTCTGACGAAGCAAATCTGGATGGCTTGAACTTCTTAGCCGGCAAGCGCGTGGATGAAGTAAACAAAATGGCGGAATTGGGTACTCAATTGGCTCATGTTGACGGCGGTGTACCTAATATGCGTATCGTTCTTCCGGAACTGACCGAGTACAATATCGGCGGTCTGCTTTATTTCTTTGAAAAGGCTTGTGGTATCAGTGGCTATCTGCTAGGCGTCAATCCTTTCAACCAACCGGGTGTGGAAGCATACAAAAAGAATATGTTTGCTTTGCTGAACAAGCCGGGTTATGAAGAAGAATCTAAAGCGATTCAGGCAAGACTGTAAGTAATATTAAAATGCGAATTAACGCAGATTTTCGCAGATCAGACTTCTTTATAAGAAGGTTCCTCTGCGAGAATCTGCGTTAATTCTGCGTTTAAACCAATAAACTGCAATCAGCTATCAATTTTCTTTTTCATTCGTTGTTTTCAGTCCGATGACTTCTTCAGCTCCTTCACACTCAGCTTTGGAGGAAAGATAAAATTCCAATTTCACGTCACCGTTCTCATCAACGTGTTCGATGGTAGCTCGAACTATAACCTGACTTTGTGTCACGCCGTCTTTGAAACGCAGTTGCCCTTTATCTTCATCCGTCAGATTTCCCTCAGTCGAAACTTCCTCCTCTTTATAAATAAGCTTAGTAGCCAATTCTTCATCATTCTGAAGTTTGAATGTTTTTAATTCAGCTCCGTTACCGTCCAAAAGTAAAAGAGCTTCCACCTCATCCCCCACTTTCAGAGTCGGCAAATTATCCATCTTATTGGCATAGTCTTCTCCTTCAACGCTATTATTGTCAGAATCAACCTTAACAGATAGCTTCTCTATTTTAATGATAGGACTCTCCCCGCCATCGGAGCAGGCGCCTAGAAACAATGGTAGCAGTAATAATACTCTCTTTTTCATGCTATCGTCTAATTTTATAATGCTACAAAAATACATATTATCTTCTAAATAGCAAAAAATGTGTAACTTTGTGCTTCAAAACTAATTAATAGATATTTAGATATGTCTCAAAAAAAGATAAAAGCTGTCCTATTCGATATGGACGGTGTGCTCTTTAACTCTATGCCTTACCACTCTGAAGCTTGGCATAATGTAATGAAATCGCATGGACTTACTCTTAGTCGCGAAGAAGCTTATATGCACGAAGGACGAACGGGAGCCGCTACTATCAATATTGTATTCCAACGCGAATTGGGTAGGGAGGCGACACAGGAAGAAATAGAAAGTATCTATCAAGAGAAGAGTGTCTTATTCAATTCTTACACAGAAGCCGAGCGGATGCCCGGCGCATGGGAGTTGCTGCAAAAAATAAAAAATGAAGGACTGGTTCCTATGGTAGTGACAGGCTCCGGACAGTTATCTCTGCTCGAACGGCTGGAACACAACTTTCCCGGAATGTTTCATAAAGAACTGATGGTAACAGCTTTTGATGTGAAATATGGGAAACCAAATCCGGAACCTTATTTGATGGCTCTTAAAAAAGGCGGACTGAAAGCCGACGAAGCCGTAGTTATAGAAAACGCTCCTTTAGGAGTGGAAGCCGGACATAAAGCTGGCATATTCACTATCGCCGTTAATACAGGTCCGCTAGATGGTCAGGTTTTGCTGGATTCCGGAGCTGATTTATTGTTTCCTTCCATGCAAGCCTTATGCGATGAATGGGACAACTGCTTAATTCACCTAGATTCGATCTAAGTTAACACCAATTCCACTATGCAAAAGTTATTGTCTTTACCCCCAAATTTAATTCATTGCTTTCATGAACTGGAAGGAGTGAATCGTACCGATTGGTTTTGCACGTCTGATCCTGTCGGAAGCAAACTAGGCTCCGGTGGTGGAACCACATGGCTACTGCAAGCCTGTCATCAGGAATTTGCTCCACAAGTTCCTTTCAGTGATTGGATAGGACGAGAGAAAAGAATATTACTCCATGCGGGCGGACAAAGCCGCCGTCTGCCAAGCTACGGTCCTTCCGGCAAGATACTGACTCCGATCCCAATCTTCAGTTGGGAACGGGGACAAAAGCTAGGACAGAACCTGCTGTCGCTGCAACTGCCGCTATATGAAAGAATCATGAAACAAGCTCCCGAGGGACTGAATACTTTGATAGCGAGTGGCGACGTATATATCCGTTCGGAAAAGCCACTACAAGACATTCCGAATGCAGACGTGGTATGTTACGGTTTATGGGTAAATCCTTCATTAGCAACACATCACGGTGTGTTTGTTTCTAATCGGGAAAGTCCGGAGATTCTCGATTTCATGTTACAGAAGCCTTCTCTCGAAGACTTGGAAAAGTTGTCGAAGACACATCTCTTCTTGATGGATATCGGTATCTGGATTTTAAGTGACCGTGCCATTGAAGTATTAATAAAACGGTCATTAAAAAGTGGAACGAGCGATATCAACTATTATGACTTATATTCGGACTACGGCATGGCTTTGGGAAAACACCCTAAAACGAAAGATGAAGAAATCAACCGCTTATCGGTAGCAATCCTGCCACTGCCCGGTGGAGAATTTTATCATTACGGCACAAGCCACGAATTGATATCTTCCACTTTGACCATCCAGGATAAGGTACGCGACCAACGGAAAATCATGCACCGTAAAGTAAAACCGAATCCGGCTATTTTCATTCAAAATTCCATCACACAGGTATCTCTTTCCGCCAACAATGCTAATTTGTGGATCGAAAACAGCTATGTGGGAAAAGAATGGAAACTGGGGGCTCGTCAAATCATAACGGGAGTTCCGGAAAACCATTGGAATATAACTATTCCTGACAATGTCTGCATCGATATCATCCCTATCGGTGAACATGATTTTATAGCACGCCCGTACGGGTTGGATGACATATTCAAGGGGGCCCTGAACAATGAAACGACTATGTATCTCAATATCCCTTTTTCACAATGGATGCAAGAAAGAGGACTTGACTGGGAAACAATCGAAGGCCGGACGGACGACTTACAATCGGCTGCTATCTTCCCAAGAACCAATTCCATTGAGGAATTAGGAATAGTACTCCGGTGGATGACATCGGAACCACAATTGGAAAAAGGGAAAGAACTTTGGAAGAAATCCGTGAAAGTTTCTGCTGATGAAATCTCGGCAAATGCCAATCTCAAACGTCTTTACACCCAACGTCGCAATTATCGGTGTGAGAATTGGAAAGGCTTGGCAGCTAATTATGAGAAAAGTGTTTTCTATCAGCTCGATTTACAGGATGCTGCCAACGAGTTTGTACATTTAGACTTGGAAACTCCCGACATTTTGAAAGAAGATGCGGCTCCAATGGTACGGATACATAACCGAATGCTCCGCGCACGGATTATGAAATTACGTGGAAACGGCGAATGGCAGAAAGAAGAACAAGCAGCTTTCCAACTTCTCCGCGATGGTTTACTAGGAGCAATGTCCGCACGAAAAAATCATCCGACACTCAGCGTTTATTCCGATCAAATCGTATGGGGACGCAGTCCTGTACGAATTGACATAGCAGGAGGATGGACGGATACACCTCCTTATTCTCTTTATTCGGGAGGAAGTGTTGTCAATCTCGCCATTGAATTAAACGGCCAGCCACCCTTACAGGTATATGTAAAACCGTGCAAGGAGTTCCATATTGTTCTTCGTTCTATAGATATGGGAGCTATGGAGGTCATAAGTAATTATGATGAACTGCAAGACTACAAGAAAGTAGGTTCTCCGTTTTCTATCCCCAAAGCCGCTCTTACTTTGGCTGGTTTCGCTCCCGCATTCTCTGCCGAACGTTACACCTCACTGGAAGAGCAATTGAAAGCTTTTGGTTCGGGCCTTGAAATAACGTTATTAGCAGCTATTCCTGCCGGTTCAGGTTTGGGAACAAGTTCTATTTTGGCTTCTACCGTACTCGGAGCAATCAATGACTTCTGCGGACTGGCTTGGGATAAAAACGAGATTTGCAGTTACACACTTGTATTGGAACAGTTATTGACCACAGGAGGCGGATGGCAGGATCAATACGGCGGTGTCTTCTCTGGCGTCAAGCTGCTTCAATCCGAAGCGGGTTTCGAACAGAATCCATTGGTACGATGGCTGCCCGACCAGCTATTTGTTCATCCCGACTATCGTGACTGCCACTTATTATATTACACGGGAATCACCCGCACAGCCAAAGGTATTCTGGCAGAAATAGTCAGTTCCATGTTCCTTAATTCAGGCACACATCTGAGTCTATTGGCGGAAATGAAAGCACACGCTATGGATATGAGCGAAGCTATCCTCCGTAGTAATTTCACTAATTTCGGCAATCTGGTGGGCAAAACTTGGATACAGAACCAAGCATTGGATTGTGGAACGAATCCACCGGCAGTAGCTGCCATTATCGAAAAGATCAAAGATTATACGCTAGGATATAAACTGCCGGGTGCAGGTGGTGGTGGCTATCTGTATATGGTAGCCAAAGATCCACAAGCCGCAGGACTGATTCGTCGGATTCTGACTGAAGAGGCTCCAAATCCACGTGCCCGCTTTGTAGAAATGTCTCTTTCCGATAAAGGACTTCAGATTTCAAGAAGCTAAAATCTCAAATTAAAGCCTGGACATAGGAATTATCCGTCATGTCCAGGCTCTAAATTTCAATTCTCATAATTGGCTTGTTTACAGATTAATACTTGAGATTACTGTAAAATAAATTAAAAGAACGATAAAGATGATAGCTCCAACAATCAACACAATACTAGACCATTTCTTTTTTCCAGCTTCTTCCATAATAAGCAAAATCTAGGGTTAATACAAATTATCATCATTGCAAAAATAATATTTTCTACGGAAACACCGATTGCATTAAACAACTTATTTATATAATTTGAACTAAATTATACAAGTATAAAGTAAAAGATGGTACTGATTCATGAAAGAAGAGGTATGAAATCAATATGGAAGAGAAGTAAATTCAGTCTTCGGAGTTTGCGATTAAATATGAATTTAAGGTCAACAATAGATCAACAATAAGACATATTAGACAAGATTTAGTCCAATTTTGACTTTAAAATAATAGTCACCTAAAAAAGAAACCCCTCAACAATCAGCTGATTATCAAGGGATTTCTTCGTGACCCCGGTGCGATTCAAACGCACGACCTTCAGAACCGGAATCTGACGCTCTATTCACTAAGCTACGGGGCCATTTTTTTAAATGCGAAGCAAAAGTATAAAAAATCTTCTCATCTTCCTAATGTTTCTCCTTTTTTTATAGTTCTTAAGGCAATCCATCTCATTAAAAGTTTGTTATTTTGAAATGATTTAGAGCATATACTTTATCAATTTGACAATCTTTTAGAGATTTACCATTACATATATCAATTTTATTCCTATCTTTGCCGACAATTAACATTCAACAAACCTATGAGTTACTTGATAAAGCCTAAGAACTATAAACCACTACTCGACCTCAAACAGACCGAGCTGGGAATTAAACAAATAAAAGAGTTCTTCCAATTAAATCTATCATCTGAATTACGTCTCAGACGTGTTACAGCCCCCTTGTTTGTATTAAAAGGAATGGGTATCAATGATGACTTAAATGGAATTGAACGTCCTGTCTCTTTCCCCATCAAAGACTTGGGAGACGCACAGGCAGAAGTAGTTCATTCATTGGCCAAATGGAAAAGACTAACTTTAGCTGATTACCACATTGAACCGGGATATGGCATTTATACGGATATGAATGCAATTCGCTCAGATGAAGAATTGGGTAATCTACATTCTCTATATGTGGATCAATGGGACTGGGAACGCGTTATCACTGATGAAGACAGAAACATACACTTCCTAAAAGAAATCGTAAACCGTATTTATGCAGCCATGATTCGCACCGAATATATGGTATACGAAATGTATCCCCAAATTAAACCTTGTTTACCACAAAAGCTGCATTTTATTCATTCAGAGGAGTTACGCCAACTCTATCCTAACTTGGAACCTAAATGCCGTGAGCATGCCATCTGCCAAAAATACGGTGCTGTATTCATCATTGGTATAGGATGCAAATTGAGTGATGGTAAAAAACATGACGGACGCGCACCGGATTACGATGATTATACAACAATCGGACTGAATAATTTACCCGGATTAAACGGTGACCTTCTTCTGTGGGACGACGTACTGCAACGTTCCATCGAATTATCATCAATGGGTATACGTGTAGACAAGGAGGCTCTACAACGACAATTAAAAGAAGAAAAAGAAGAGAAAAGACTGGAACTTTATTTCCATAAACGTTTGATGAACGACACACTTCCATTATCCATCGGTGGAGGTATCGGTCAATCTCGCTTGTGTATGTTTTACCTTCGTAAAGCCCATATCGGAGAGATACAAGCCAGTATTTGGCCTGAAGATATGCGCAAGGAATGCGAAGAACTAGAAATTCACCTTATATAATTATCATGAACGTACAAATTGAAGAAAGCTGGAAAGCACATTTAGCACCTGAATTCGACAAAGACTACTTTCGGACATTAACAGATTTCGTCAGAAGCGAATATTGTCAATATCAGATATTTCCTCCGGGAAGACTGATTTTCAATGCTTTCAACCTTTGTCCTTTCGACAAAGTGAAAGTTGTAATTATAGGGCAAGATCCTTATCATGGTCCCGGTCAAGCACATGGTCTCTGTTTTTCCGTAAATGACGGAGTTCCTTTCCCTCCTTCATTGGTAAATATCTTCAAAGAGATTAAAGCGGATCTTGGTACCGATGCACCTGCTACGGGTAACTTAACACGTTGGGCCGAGCAAGGAGTTCTGCTCCTCAATGCTACCCTAACTGTGCGAGCTCATCAAGCCGGTTCACACCAAAATCGGGGATGGGAAGTCTTTACTGACGCAGCCATCCGCACGTTAGCAGAAAATAGAGAAAATATCGTATTTATCTTGTGGGGATCATACGCACAAAAGAAAGGGGCTTTTATCGACCGCAACAAACATTTAGTACTCACATCAGCACACCCTTCTCCCCTTTCTGCTTACAATGGTTTTTTCGGCAACAAACATTTCAGCCGGGCAAACGATTATTTGAAGGCACACGGAAAAACAGAAATTATCTGGTAGAAAGTTTGCAATAATATATAAAAAGTGGCGGCATTTATTACGAAAGAAAAATGCCGCCACTTTTTATATATTCATCTATTTTAGTACCATTGAATATTACTTTGAGTCTGGCTTCTCTGCTCATACTTCAAGTCTTGCAAGATACTTGCGTTCGCACGGATTGTCACATTGTAGTATTTCCAACGTCCGAAAGGCGAAAGACTGGCAGACAAGTTGAAACAGTGCAAATCACGTGTGATAGTACAAGAGGTCTGCGTAATTTCTTTTGCCTGAAAATCATAACCGGAATTGAATGAGAGCGACCAATTATTGGAGATCTTCACATTTCCATTCGCATTGATATTATGTGTGTAGGTATAAGGATATCTCATTGAATGACGATTAATCGGCTTCGATCTATCCTCACGAATATTAAATGAGTAACTAAGACTTAATGACCACGGCATTTTAAACACTTGATAACCATCCGCATCAGCCGCGGCTTTCTCTACTTTCTTAGTTGTAGCCTCTTCTTCATCGCTCCCGTCTGAATCTTCATCCTCCTCGTCTCCTTTTTTCTTATCCTTCCCCTGTTCCTCTTTCGGTCCGAACCATTTCTTCCAGGTATCGTTGTTGAAAGTATAATTAAAAGAAGATCCATAGCCTTGAAAACGTCCGAAACGACCATAAGACCATTCTGTACGATTGCCGGTAACCACATTACCATTTTTATCGAACGTGTAGGCATAAGTAGCGAATGACGCATTCATATTGAACGTATAATTCTTGGTCAGTTTCAAACGGAGATTCATACTCAAATCACTCCATGGCCGTTCTTTGGCTGCCATATTATAAGACATACTCGCTCCAAATTCATCAATTAAGCTCACCTTTTTCAGTGTATCTTTCTTTGCATCATAATACTTCATTTCCAAATTATTGGAAATAGAGAAACTAACCGTACCCGAACCTTCACGCGAAGGCACACCGTAAGGCTGTCCGGTGAAAGGTGAATAATATTGCGTGTTACCATTATAGTCTGTGTATTCTTCCCAATATTTACTGAATCCCGGAGCACCGCTCAAACTCACTTGCGGAGTAAATACGTGACGGATTTGTATTTCTTTCTTCTTTGCGAAAAGAGGTTTATACATACCGTAAAGCTTCGTGCTCAGGCTCAAACTTGCCGAATAGTTAGACACTCGGTAGAAACCGTTCAACGTATCACCCGGCAACGACTCCAATCTGTGGTCCACTTCATTATACTGCTGATTAATTTTACGGGTATACCAACGTTCCGTATAATTGACCGAAGGAGAAACCTGCAAATACTTGAACAATGTAAAAGTAGCACTGATAGGAATATTATGATTCATTGCATTTTCCCATTCGCTCAGACCTGCTTTGAACAAACGGTCATCCTTTGTACGAATACTGTTTGTCAGACGTCCGGTATAACTAATGGATATCTTTTCATACCAACGTTCGGCTCCCGCAGCCTTCTTACGTTTGAATGGAAACAGACGGCTCAATGTTATATTAAGGTCGGGCAAGGTTACCGCAATAGAAGAATCACGCATTGTCTGAGCGATATTGGTCGTCCCGGAAAGCGTCAGGCCGATATCGGGAAAACTACGTGAATAACTGATACTTGATGTTTTCGTATTCTGAGTCAGCAACTGAGAGTTGTAGAGGTTGTTGATATTAGAACGTTCGTAACTACTGGTCGAGAAATTTACACTGGCCGAGAAAGTACTGTTCGGACTGGCTTTAGCGTCTTGACGATGATTCCAGACAATTTTAAAGTCTTTAGATACCGCATAGTCCGGCATCCCCTTGTCACCCGTTTTGGTGACCTGATAATCTGCCTGCAACGTTCCGGAATATTTATAGCGTTTATTATAGTTTGTCAACCCGGAAAGCCTCCATGAACCTTTTGTAAAGATATCTCCCGTCATCTTCAAATCCATAATATCACTGATAGCAAAATAATATCCTCCGTTAGCCAAACCGAAACCACGACTGGAGTCGTCCATGTAAGTCGGCATTATAAAACCGGATGAATAACTACTAGAGAACGGAAAGAAGAAAAACGGTACAGCCAATGGCAAAGGAACATCTTCCACTACCAGATAAGCAGGTCCTGTCACCACATTCTTTTTAGGACGCACTTTTGCACGAGTCAGCTGCATATAGAAGTGAGGATGATCATGATGATCGCAAGTAGTATAGCGACCGTGTTCCATAAAGATTTCATCATTGGCCCCTTTCTTAGCTTTGCTTCCGGTCACATAACCTTCACCTTGCTGAGTGACAATATCGGTAATCCCGGCTTTTTTAGTTTTGAAATTATAGCGGATAGTCTCCGTATCATAAGAAGTATCCCCTTCCTTGAAGACCGGTTTACCTTTCTCTACTCCGGTAGAATCTTTAATACCGTATGCATGAACCGTACTGCTGTCAAGATTCATCGAGATAACCTCCGCAGCTAACTCTATATTCTGGTAGTTCACTTTTCCACTACCATAAAGTGTGGCCGATCCTCCCAATGTAAAAACAGTGGAGTCGTTGGATTCATAAACAACCGGTGCATCGAGCGGTTGCTTCTTCTTAACAGGTGCTATAGAATCAATGCGTACCGTAACCGTATCTGCCTTCAACGAATCGCTTCCTTGCAGTGAATCTTTTTGTGCAGTATTGGAGGTAATCATTCCTCTCCTTCGACGTTGAGACGTAGCCTCATCGGGAAGCATCAGTAAGACAATCAGCAGTATAAATGATATAAGTATTCTTGCTTTCAATGGCGCCATTAACTAATAGTTTACGCTTGAAGTGGCAAAAGTACACAAACTTCACCAATTATGAGTTAGATTCTCCGTTATTTAATTATTTTTTAGTGCTATAAAAAAAGAGAGCACCATCTGTCAAAACGGTTTAGCCCTTCTTCACCATATTTTGCAATGCTATTCCGTGCTTTCTCCACCGTCTTTTCCTCATCCAAATGAGTCTTAGAAAAGAACTTATCCGCAAAACAAATCAATTGCTCTTCCAATGTGACAGGAAGCATCTCACGGTGAGGAATCGGAAGTTGCTGATCAATAATATCCTGCAAGGAAAGACCGGCCCCTGTATGGCGTTCGCAAACTAACGCATGTTGAGGAAAACCTTCAGCACGCAAAATTTCAGCTCCTAAATATCCATGAGCGATATAAAGATGAGTACCGAAACATCGAATGGACGGAGCATCTGTCTGAAAGATACCGATATCATGCAAAAGAGCGGCCTCTTTCACAAAACTCCGGTTCAAATGCAATTCCGGATGTGCATCTAGCATCTTCATAGCCTTTCCTGACACTGAAAGGCTGTGTATTACTAAGATTTGTCGCTGTTCCGTATTCTCCGGATAATACTTATCAATGATTTCGTATGGATTCATGTGTCGTTTTTTTGTTCTCTTGATGAGAAATTAATATTTTTGTGCAATATTACAAAAAAATGCCGACATGCAAGCTAGAACTCTGCTCATTCTTTTTTTTCTACTCGCTATATCCCCTTCAGGATATACCCACAGTAAGATAACAACCGGTGCAGAACGTATCGCACAATACTTATCACTTATTCAAGGCAAACGTGTCGGAATGGTAGTCAATCACACTTCTATTGTAGGAATAGAACAGACTCATTTGCTCGACACCTTATTAAAGTTGGATATAAAAATAGTGAAAGTATTTGCCCCCGAACACGGTTTTCGTGGCAATACGGATGCGGGCGAAACAGTAAAGGATGGAAAGGACCTACGCACCGGTATCCCTATTATTTCACTTTATGGCAATAATAAGAAGCCTACCGCTGGTCAATTAAAAGACATTGATGTCATCTTGTTTGATATCCAAGATGTAGGAGCGCGCTTTTATACCTATATCAGTACAATGTATTATGTCATGGAGGCTTGTGCAGAAAACAGAAAAGAAATGCTCGTACTAGATCGGCCTAACCCCTGCGACTATGTAGACGGTCCGGTACTCAAATCCCCCTATCGGAGTTTTGTTGGTATGCTTCCCATTCCTATACTTCATGGATGTACCATAGGCGAGCTGGCACAAATGATAAACGGAGAAGGATGGATTGCCAACAAAAAAAACGCCTGCTTATTAAAAGTAATTCCAATGACAGGCTGGAAACATGGAGAGCCCTATTCGCTTCCGATTAAACCTTCTCCTAATCTGCCCAATGACCAGTCTATTCGTTTGTATGCATCACTTTGTCCTTTTGAGGCAACCCGCATCAGCGTAGGACGGGGAACAACCTTTCCTTTTCAGGTATTAGGTGCACCCAATAAAAAATATGGCAGTTTCGTTTTCACTCCTCGTTCCCTGCCCAGATTCGACAAGAATCCATTACACAAAGGAATAGCCTGCTACGGAGAAGACCTACGGAACAACACGGATACTAATGGTTTTACCCTTTACTACTTCCTACGTTTTTATCAAATATCAGGTGAAGGAGCCGGATTCTTTTCCCGCCCCCGATGGTTTGATTTACTTATGGGAACCGACACGGTGCGCAAAGCTATTCTCAGAGGAGAATCTGAAGAAACTATTCGAAATAGTTGGAAAAAAGAATTACAGGCTTATCGGGAGATGAGAAAGAAGTATCTGCTTTATTGATTCTCTTCTCGCTTTCTTTTCTTCCACAATTGCCAACTATTAATGATATTTTGCCACAAAACATACGATCCAGGTGCAACAGCAGACAATGGATTCAGATAAGTATGGGCCATCCAGATAGCTAGAATCGTATTTTTCTGTCCTAATGCCTGTCCGCCACTGATGCGGTCGTTATAAATAGAGCCGATAGTCTTTCCCAAAAAGAACTGTAAACAACAAGCTGCCAATGCTCCAACAGCAATCATAATTTCAGTAAATCCATCCGCAGGGTCATTCAATAACGAATACAGCGTCTGTGCCGTCACGATAGCTAGCGAAACTGCCCACAAGTAGAAAGCAAGTTCATGATAACTCAATAATTTCCGATGTATTTTCGGCAAACATTTGCTCAATAACCATGCAGCCAGAAACGGACAAATCAGCAGAGGAAACACTTTGCTTAAAATAACGAAGAACGCTTCCAAAAAACTAACATCAGGATGAACCTCCACTAATGGAAAAAGAATAGGCACCGCAATGGCAGCTCCAATATTAGCAAGTAGCGTATAAGTAGTCAGACTTGCCGCACTCCCACCCAGTTTCGAAGTTATCACGGCAGCAGCAGTGGCTGTCGGACAAATAATGCAAACCATCACCCCTTCCGCCACAATCTTATCAAACCGAAACAACAGCAAATAAGCAGCCAACGCCCCGATAATCTGAATCAGTAATAACCATACATGAAGCGGTCTAAGCTTTAAATCGCGCGGAGATACCTTACAGAATGTCAACAGCAACATCGTAAAGATAAGATACGGAGTCAGAAAAGAGAGGCAGATAAATAACGGATAACCCACAGCACCCACCAACATGGCAATAGGCAATGTCCAATTCTTCAAAAACTTAAGCATCGTCGTACATTTTAACTTCGGAGCGCAAAGTAACGGAGATTTCAGGAAAAAAGCTATCATTAAACCGAAAAAAACACAAAACTTAATGGCAAATAATAAGTTTTCTATAAATTTCTACTACATTTGCACCGTATTATAAATATGAAACTGAATAGATCCTACATATTACATATATGCATTTGCCTCTGGCTTCTTTTCTTACCCTCATGCACCAGCCATTTATGGGGGAAAGATTTTGTCGTGGTCATTGATGCCGGACATGGCGGACACGACCCCGGCGCTATCGGAAAAATCTCAAAAGAAAAGAATATCAATCTGAACGTTGCCTTAAAAGTAGGAAATCTGATAAAAAACAATTGTGATGACGTTAAAGTGATCTATACCCGTAGCAAAGATGTTTTTATTCCTCTAGGTCGAAGGGCGGAAATAGCAAACAATGCGAAAGCAGATCTTTTTATTTCTATTCATACTAATGCATTGGCAAACAACCGTACTGCAAAAGGAGCATCTACCTGGACGCTCGGTTTGGCTAAATCGGACGCCAATCTAGAAGTAGCTAAACGGGAAAATTCAGTAATTCTCTACGAAAGCGACTATCAGACTCGGTATGCAGGATTCAATCCTAATTCAGCTGAGTCTTATATCATATTTGAATTCATGCAGGATAAATACATGGAACAAAGTGTGCACCTGGCGTCTTTGATGCAAAAACAATTTCGTCATACTTGCAAACGTTTAGACCGTGGAGTACATCAAGCCGGCTTCCTCGTCTTAAAAGCAAGTGCCATGCCAAGTATTCTGATAGAATTAGGATTCATCTCCACCCCTGAGGAGGAACGTTATCTGAACTCCGAAGCGGGAGCTACAACCATGGCTAAAGGTATTTATCATGCTTTTCTCAATTATAAAAGAGAGCACGAAATACGGCTAACCGGAGTCAGCAAGACTGTAATACCGACCGAACAAAAAGAACAAGAGATAGAGAAAGAAAACGATAGACCCGTAACCGTTCAAAAAGTTGCGGAAAGTGCAACTAATGACAATGAAATTACGTTTAAGATACAAATACTTACCTCTTCCAAACCTCTTGCTAAAAATGACAAGAGACTGAAAGGATTGAAAGGTGTAGATTATTATAAAGAAAAAGGTATATATAAATACACATATGGTGCCTCCGGTGATTATAATAGGGTACTACGTACCAAACGTACTATTACAGCCCAGTTCAAAGATGCTTTTATCATCGCTTTCCGAAACGGTGAAAAAATGAATGTCAATGAAGCAATTGCCGAGTTTAAGAAAAGAAGAAATAAATAAAAGATAAAATGAAGTATATTACAAAAGAAGTCAGAATAGGTATCGCAGGTATCATTGCACTGTGTGTACTTGTTTATGGGATTAACTGGCTGAAAGGAATACATATGTTTCAACCTTCCAGCTATTTCTATGCTAAATTTCAGAATGTTAACGGACTGACTAAGTCGAGTCCGGTATTCGCAGACGGTGTTCGTGTAGGTATTGTACGCGATATATTTTATGATTATACCAATCCCGGAAATGTGGTTGTAGAAGTAGAACTGGACACCGAACTACGAATTCCTAAAGGAAGTAGTGCCGAACTGGTATCCGAACTGATGGGAGGAGTACGCATGAATATTCTTTTGGCAAACAATCCCCGCGAAAAATATGCCGTAGGAGATACTATTCCCGGTACACTGAATAATGGAATGATGGAAAGTGTGGCAAAGTTAATGCCACAAGTACAGGAAATGTTACCTAAACTGGATTCTATCCTTATTTCTCTGAATACAATCTTAGGTGACAAGAGTATTCCTGCCACCCTACATTCAATAGAAAAGACCACTGCCAACTTGGCCGTAGTCAGTTCTCAGGTTAAAGGTCTCATGAGCAATGATATACCACAGCTTACCAGCAAACTGAATACAATTGGAGACAACTTCGTAACCATCAGCGGTAATCTTAAAGAAGTTGACTATGCAGCTACTTTCAAGAAAATAGACGAAACATTATCCAATGTAAAGATGCTTACAGAAAAATTGAATAGCAAAGATAACACACTCGGATTACTCTTCAACGACCCGACTTTATACAATAATCTAAATGCTACTACTGAAAATGCAGCAGGCTTATTGAAAGACTTGAAAGAGCACCCGAAGCGCTACGTTCACTTCTCTTTATTCGGTAAGAAAGACAAGTAATAAAATTCCGTTATATAGATTTTATCTAAATAACGAATTGCTATAAAAAGCAAGTTTATTGCATCTCAAATGTCTATCTATAAACCGAAATAAGATTCCTATACAAACATGAGAATGAGAGAAGAAAAACAGAGTTTTTATATATAATATTCTATATAACAGATACTTATAAAATAGCAAAAGCGGGATTAGTGATAGTACAAAGACATAAACACATAAGTCATTGAAAGTAAACATGTTATTATTCACTTGAAAAAAACAAGAAAAAATAGATTTGTTTTTTCCGAATAAGATTCCCAATTTTGCAAACGTAGAAGTTTTGCTTAATTAATAAATGTATTAAAAGTTACTATGATAGAATCAAATCATGTCGTACTTTGGAACCGCTGTCTTGATATCATAAAAGACAATGTTCCCGATACGACATATAACACTTGGTTTGCCCCTATTGTTCCATTAAAATATGAGGACAAGACTTTGTATTTACAGATTCCCAGCCAGTTTTTCTATGAGATTCTGGAGGAAAGATTTGTAGATTTAATACGCAAGACTTTGTATAAGGTCATTGGCGAAGGAACCAAGTTGATGTACAACGTCATGGTAGACAAAACTTCGATTCCGAACCAAACCGTGAATCTCGAAGCAAGCAATCGTTCTACGGCTGTAACTCCTAAAAGCACATCGACAGATGGTCGGAAAATACCCACTTTCTTAGAGAACCATGTCATTCAAGATATAGATTCGCATTTAAATCCCAATTATAATTTTGAAAACTTCATTGAAGGTTACAGTAATAAACTTTCAAGAAGTGTAGCTGAAGCCGTCGCCGAGAAACCGGGAGGAACGGCTTTCAACCCGTTATTCCTCTATGGAGCTTCCGGAGTAGGGAAAACACACTTAGCCAATGCTATCGGTACCAAAATTAAAGAATTATACCCTCAAAAAAGTGTATTGTACGTATCGGCACATTTATTCCAAGTACAATATACGGAGTCAGTACGTACCAATACAACTAATGATTTTATCAGATATTATCAAAATATCGATGTATTAATCATTGATGATATCCAGGAATTTGCCGGTGTTACCAAAACACAAAACAATTTCTTCCACATCTTCAATCATCTACATCAGAACGGCAAACAGCTTATACTGACTTCCGACCGTGCTCCTGTATTGTTGCAAGGTATTGAAGAACGTCTGCTTACCCGTTTCAAATGGGGTATGGTAGCTGAATTGGAAAAACCGACCGTAGAACTTCGCAAAAATATTCTGCGCAATAAAATACATCGCGATGGACTCCAATTTCCAGAGGAGGTAATCGATTATATTGCCGAAAATGTGAATGAAAGCGTACGTGATTTGGAAGGTATCGTTATTGCTATCATGGCACGTTCTACTATTTTCAATAAGGAAATAGACATGGATCTGGCTCAACATATCGTGCACGGTGTTGTTCACAACGAAACGAAAGCCGTCACCATAGATGATATCCTTAAGGTAGTATGTAAACATTTCGACTTGGAACCTGCAGCTATACACACTAAATCCAGAAAGAGAGAAGTGGTGCAAGCACGTCAGATTGCCATGTATCTAGCTAAAAATCACACAGACTTTTCAACTTCTAAGATCGGCAAATTCATTGGCAACAAAGACCACGCAACCGTACTTCACGCTTGCAAAACCGTGAAAGGGCAACTGGAAGTAGATAAGAGTTTTAATGCAGAAGTGCAGGAAATTGAAGCGTTACTAAAAAGAAAAGGAATTAATGATTAGTGATTAGCAGGCTCATGATTCATGTTTCACAAGCCATATTCACTAATCACTACTCCACTAACCATTATTTCAGTTCACTATTATTTCAAGAATCCCTGCCGACGAAGCACCTTTAATAGATTTTCAGACATAAACTCATTATCTTTCTTTGTATAACGAACATCTGTAAAGACCTGGGCTAGAGTTTCTTTCTTATTCTCCTCTATAAATTGTTTGCTTTCAGGCAATGATTCTTTATAAGCATAGAGTTTATCTATTTTTTCTGGTGTATAATCATGATACATTTCCTCGTGTACAGCAGCTTCCAAAGGCAAGCGATCAACCTGTGCAGGAATTCCATCCGGGTAACCGACTGTAATTGTCGTCAAAGGAAACACCAATTCGGGCAATCGGAGTATATCGATAATCATTTGAGGATTATAAGTAGTGGTCCCCAAATAGCAAATTCCGAGTCCTACCTCCTCTGCCAACGTACAAAAAGTCTGTGCGACAAGCAGAGTATCCATAGACGCATTCATAAAAGACATTAAATTGTCATAGCCAGGTACAGCTTTTCTTTGCTCACACCATTTTGAAAAGCGACGAAAATCAGCACAAAAAGTAAGTACAACAGGGGCACTCTTCACCATAGGCTGATTAAAATGAGCCGGCGAAAGCTTCTCTTTCATTTCAGCGTCACGAGTCACAACCACACTATAAAGCTGCATACCTCCCATCGTAGAAGCTCGGAATGAAGCTTCAAGCAAATCATTTAACAAATTAGGAGTAATATCCTTCGATAGATATTTCCTGATAGTCCTTCTGTTCTTTACGGTTTCAAACATTTCTTTTTTATTGCAAAGATATAAAAAGAAAAATCTATTTTGCTATATCTACAGAACAGAATAGTTTTCTTTTTGGAAAACTTTAACCTTTAAGCAAAAAGCAAATTCCCCTGTTTATCAAACACTTATCATTAGCAAATAGAAAACTTACAGCCTGTTAATAAATTATTTCATTTTTATTTTGATAGATGAAAAAACATTCTTAGATTTGCATCCACATTTGTTAACGATAAGTAAACTTCTACACATTACTTATTTAAAAATCAGATTTAACGCATATTGCATCGTGGAAAAACAAATTTATTCTTATGACGAAGCCTACGAAGAATCTTTACGATATTTTCAAGGTGACGAACTTGCTGCAAGAGTTTGGGTAAACAAATATGCAGTAAAAGATTCTTTCGGAAACATTTATGAGAAGTCTCCGGAAGATATGCATTGGAGAATTGCTAATGAAGTGGCACGCATCGAATCGAAGTATCCGAATGCTCTAACAGCAAAAGAACTGTACGATCTATTGGATCACTTCAAATACATTGTTCCGCAAGGTAGCCCGATGACAGGAATCGGTAACGACTATCAAGTTGCTTCCCTATCCAATTGTTTTGTTATCGGTGTAGATGGTGCTGCCGACTCTTATGGTGCTATCATTAAAATTGACGAAGAACAAGTACAACTGATGAAAAGACGTGGAGGAGTAGGCCATGACCTATCCCATATCCGTCCGAAAGGTTCTCCCGTTAAAAATTCGGCATTAACTTCAACAGGTCTTGTGCCATTCATGGAACGTTATTCCAATTCGACCCGTGAAGTAGCTCAAGACGGACGTCGCGGAGCACTCATGCTAAGTGTATCTATCAAACATCCGGACTCAGAAGCTTTCATCGATGCAAAAATGACAGAAGGAAAAGTGACCGGAGCAAATGTTTCCGTGAAATTAGACGATGCTTTCATGCAGGCTGCTGTTGACGGAAAACCATACTTACAACAATATCCTATTGATTCTTCCGACCCTACATTTACAAAAGAAATAGATGCTTCTACTTTATGGAAGAAGATCGTTCACAATGCATGGAAATCAGCAGAACCGGGTGTTCTGTTCTGGGATACAATAATTCGCGAATCCGTACCGGATTGTTACGCAGATTTAGGTTACCGGACCGTTTCCACGAATCCATGTGGCGAGATACCTCTATGTCCTTACGACTCATGCCGTCTCTTGGCAATCAATTTATATTCATATGTAGTGAATCCGTTTAAACCGAATGCTTATTTCGATTTTGATCTGTTTAAGAAACATGTGGCATTAGCTCAACGTATCATGGATGACATCATCGACCTCGAACTGGAGAAAATCGAACGCATCATGCACAAGATTGATGAGGATCCGGAAAACGACGAAGTGAAGCGGGCAGAACGTGTACTTTGGGAAAAGATATATAAGAAAAGCGGACAAGGACGACGTACAGGTGTAGGTATCACTGCAGAAGGTGATATGCTCGCAGCGCTGGGATTACGCTACGGAACAGAAGAGGCTACCGAGTTTTCAGAAAAAGTACATAAGACAGTAGCTCTTGGCGCTTATCGTTCTTCTGTAGAAATGGCGAAAGAGCGCGGTGCTTTCGAAATATACGACAACAAACGCGAGCAGAACAATCCGTTCATCCAACGTTTGGCAGAAGCCGATCCTGAGCTGTATGAAGAAATGAAGAAATACGGACGACGCAACATTGCCTGCCTGACTATCGCTCCCACCGGAACAACCAGCCTGATGACTCAGACAACTTCTGGTATTGAACCGGTATTCTTGCCTGTTTACAAGCGTAGAAGAAAAGTGAATCCGAATGACACAAATGTTCATGTCGACTTTGTTGATGAAACAGGGGATGCATTCGAAGAGTATATTGTATTCCATCACAAGTTTGTCACATGGATGGAAGCCAATGGATACGATCCGTCCAAACGCTATTCTCAGGAAGAGATTGACGAATTAGTAGCCAAGTCTCCTTATTATAAAGCTACCTCCAACGATGTCGACTGGTTGATGAAAGTAAAGATGCAGGGAAGAATCCAAAAATGGGTAGACCATTCCATCAGCGTAACCATTAATCTGCCGAATGACGTAGACGAGGATCTGGTAAACCGTTTATATGTGGAAGCATGGAAATCCGGTTGTAAAGGTTGTACCGTATACCGTGACGGCTCCCGTTCCGGTGTACTTATCTCAGCCAAATCCGACAAAAACAAGAAAGAGGAACTTCCCCCCTGCAAACCGCCTACGGTCGTAGAAGTGCGTCCACGAATATTAGAAGCAGATGTTGTACGTTTCCAGAATAACAAAGAAAAATGGGTGGCTTTCGTTGGCCTGCTAGATGGACATCCTTATGAAATCTTCACCGGTCTGCAAGATGATGATGAAGGTATTTTATTACCTAAGAGCGTGACTAGCGGACGTATCATCAAAAATATAGATGAAGACGGAACGAAGCGTTACGACTTCCAATTTGAAAACAAACGCGGATATAAGACGACTATTGAAGGATTGTCTGAGAAGTTCAATAAAGAATATTGGAACTACGCCAAATTGATTTCCGGAGTACTCCGTTACCGAATGCCAATAGAACAAGTTATTAAACTGGTAGGTTCTTTGCAACTGAACAGTGAAAATATCAATACTTGGAAAAACGGTGTAGAACGCGCTCTGAAGAAGTACATCCAGGATGGAACCGAAGCAAAAGGCAAGAAATGTCCGAACTGTGGCAATGAAACTCTCGTTTATCAGGAAGGATGTCTGATTTGTACCACTTGCGGGGCTTCCAGATGTGGATAAACATTCTATAATATATGATCTTATCATTTAATATCGAATACCGTACCAATTGGGGGGAGGAAGTCAAGCTTGCAGGCTTATCGACGGAATCCACCCCAATGTACACTACAGACGGTATATATTGGACGGCAGAAGTGGAACTGGAAGTTCCTCAAGAAGGATTGACCATCCATTATAGCTACCAGATAGAACAAAACGGAATTGTCATCCGCAAAGAATGGAACAATTTTCCACGATGCCTTTTCCTATCCGGTACTCCTAGAAAAAAGTATAGAATCAATGATTGCTGGAAAAATATCCCGGAGCAACTATACCTTTACAGTTCTGCCTTTACAGAAGCATTATTATCACATCCCGAAAGAGAAGACATTCCGCAAGGGTACAAGAAAGGGCTAATAATAAAAGCTTATGCCCCGCGCATCAACAAAGATTATTGTCTGGCCATTTGCGGCAATCAGAAAGCATTAGGTAACTGGAATCCGGAAAAAGCCGTTTTAATGAGTGACTCCAATTTCCCCGAATGGCAGGTGGAACTAGATGCAAGCAAGCTCAAATATCCTTTGGAATACAAATTTATCCTTTGCCATAAACAGGAAAGAAAAATTGATTGCTGGGAGAGAAACCCTAATCGCTATCTGGCAGACCCAGAAATAAAGACGAACGAGACACTCGTGATTTCCGACCGATATGCCTATTTTGATATTCCAATGTGGAAAGGTGCAGGAATTGCCATCCCCGTATTTTCTCTGAAATCAGAAAAAAGTTTTGGAGTAGGTGATTTCGGTGATCTGAAACTCATGATCGATTGGGCGGTAAACACCCATCAGAAGGTCATCCAAATTCTACCGATTAATGACACGACCATGACCCATACATGGACGGACTCTTATCCCTACAACAGTATTTCCATCTATGCTTTTCATCCGATGTATGCGGATATAAAGCAAATGGGAACACTGAAAGACAAAGAAGCAGCCTCTAGGTTCAATCAGAAACAGCAAGAACTGAATAATCTTACAACTATTGATTATGAGGCTGTTAACCGGACTAAATGGGAATTCTTCCATCTGATATTCCAGCAAGAAGGGAAAAAAGTATTGGCTTCCGAGAAATTCAATGAATTCTTCGAAGCTAACAAAGAATGGTTGCGACCTTACGCTGTCTTCAGCTATCTGCGTGATGCTTACCGAACCCCTGACTTCCGTGAATGGCCGAGACATTCTGTATACGATGCACAGGAGATAGAAAAGATGTGTCAACCGGAAACGGTAGATTATCCCCACATCGCATTATACTACTATATCCAATATCATTTGCATCTGCAATTATTGGCTGCGACAAAATATGCTCGTGAAAATGGGGTTGTACTAAAGGGAGACATACCAATTGGCATTAGCCGCAACAGTGTGGAAGCTTGGACAGAACCTCACTACTTCAATCTCAACGGACAAGCAGGCGCTCCTCCCGATGACTTCTCGGTCAACGGACAAAATTGGGGATTCCCTACCTACAATTGGGACGTAATGGAAAAGGACGGATATCGCTGGTGGATGAAAAGATTCCAGAAAATGGCCGAATATTTCGATGCTTACCGAATTGACCATATTCTCGGTTTCTTCCGTATTTGGGAAATACCGATGAATGCCGTACATGGATTGTTAGGACAATTCGTTCCCTCCCTACCGATGAGTAGAGAAGAGATAGAAAATTATGGTTTCACATTCCGAGAAGAATACCTGTCTCCATTCATTCATGAATCATTTCTCGGACAGGTGTTTGGACCTTATGTCAATCTCGTAAAACAAGACTTTCTCCAGTTAGTGGACGAATCCGGTATTTACCGTATGAGACCTGGCTTTGAGACACAGCAAGAAGTCAAACAATTCTTTGCCGGTAAAAATGACGAAAACAGTATCTGGGTCCGTGATGGATTATATTCTTTAATCAGTAATGTACTGTTTATTCCGGACAAGAAGGAACAAGGAAAGTACCATCCTCGTATCGGAGTGCAACGTGATTTCATTTTCCGTTCGTTGAGCGAAAAAGACAAGAATGCTTTCAACAAATTATACAACCAGTATTATTATCATCGCCACAACGACTTTTGGTACCAACAGGCTATGAAAAAGTTACCTCAATTGACACAATCTACCCGTATGTTGGTATGTGGCGAAGATTTAGGAATGATTCCTGCTTGTGTATCCTCCGTAATGAACGAGTTACGTATTCTTAGTTTGGAAATTCAACGAATGCCAAAGGATCCATCGTATGAGTTCGGACATTTAAATGAATATCCATACCGATCTGTGTGCACCATTTCCACTCATGATATGTCTACTCTACGTGGCTGGTGGGAAGAGGATTATCAACAGACCCAACGTTATTACAATACAATGTTGGGACATTATGGTACAGCTCCCGCCGTTGCAACTCCGGAACTTTGTGAAGAGATTGTACGCAATCACCTCAACAGTAATTCTATTCTCTGCATACTGTCTTTTCAAGATTGGTTGTCAATTGATGGAAAATGGAGAAATCCTAATGTGGAAGAAGAACGAATCAACGTTCCATCCAATCCACGAAATTATTGGCGATATCGGATGCATATCACATTAGAGCAACTGATGAAAGCCAAAGAACTGAATAGCAAGATAAGTGAATTAATACAATACACAGAAAGAAACCCGGAAAAATAATTTGACTTCTATCTATATTAAACACGGATTATACAAATCCCTTTTTAAATCTGTATAATCCGTGTAAACAGCTTATTAAAAGAATGAAAGAGACCCCGAGTAAACGTATTGATTTTGTAGACTTAACTAAAGGAGTCTGCATCATTCTCGTAGTCATGACACATATTGGTGGAGCTTTTGAGCTACTCGACAGGGGTTCTATGTTATCCTGTTTCCGTATGCCACTGTATTTTTTTATATCAGGAGTTTTCTTTAAACCATACGAAGCTTTATCAGGATTCATTCTTCGGAAAATAAACAAGTTGATTATCCCTTTTCTTTTCTTCTATCTAAGTGCATTCCTCCTCAAATACATCATTTGGAAAATAGCACCGGGAGTATTCCATTTACCTGTATCATGGAAAGAACTTTTGACAGTATTTCATGGACATGACCTCATCAAATTCAATCCGCCGATCTGGTTTCTAGTAGCCTTATTCAACTGTAATATCCTGTTTTATCTAGTCCATTTCCTAAGAAATAAATATCTGCCTGCCATGTTTGCTCTTACCTTATTGATCGGGTGCACAGGATTTTATCTAGGTAAAGCACAAATAACACTCCCCCTCTATCTCGATGTTGCCATGACGGCTCTCCCTTTCTATGTAGCAGGATTCTGGATTCGCAGATATAACTTCTTCTTATTTCCACATCACCGTTTTGATAAGTTAATTCCGCTTTTCGTTTTGTCGGCATTGTTAGTCATGCATTTTACTGCTACTACATTGGGGATGAGAACAAACAACTACTCCGGGAATATCTTTCAAGTATACATCGCTGCATTCGCCGGAATATTTATGATTATGCTACTTTGCAAAAAAGTGAAAAGAGTAAAGATTATTTCTTATCTAGGAAGGTACTCTATCATCACCCTAAGCATACACGGTCCCATACTCCATTTTCTAGAGCCATTGGTAGCACGCTACATTCATAATAGTTGGGCACAAGCAACAATGCTTTTGTTCATAACATTAAGTATATGTATTCTACTCACCCCCCTCTTTCTGAAAGTAATCCCGCAAATGGTTGCACAGAAGGACTTGTTAAAAATCAAACAGATTCATACTAAAAAATAAATAGTATATGAAAATAAATAAAAGCTATATCCTTTTGAAAGGGATTCGATTTTACGCCTACCATGGAGTAGCGCCACAAGAAAATTTGATTGGCAATGAGTATATTATCGACCTAAAACTAGGTGTTGACATCAGCAAGGCAATGCAGACAGACGAAGTGACAGATACTGTAAACTATGCTGAAGTATATAACGTTATAAAAACAGAAATGGATATTTCATCCAAATTACTGGAACATGTAGGAAAACGAATTGTGAAGAAACTATTCGAACAATTCGCTACTATTGAAGACATCGATCTGCTTCTATCCAAACGAAACCCACCGATGGGAGCAGACATAGAATCGACAGGAATAGAACTTCATTGTAGCAGAAAATAAAACGGGCACGTCTGCCATTCCGAACCAATCAAGAATAGCAGACGTGACAATAAATTATGGTAAAAGTTCTATTGGTAGCTTATAATCTTTTCTTTTTCCTTCTATTCACAGATTCCACAGCTTCCGTTACCACAGGCTTATTCTGGAAACGTTTTGTATAACTGGAATAGTCAGGATGGATACGTTCGTAGTCAGGATCCATAAACAACGGGCTGGAAATAATATGATCCGCTGTTGAACGGTTACAGCAAAATACGATATTTTCCACACCGGCCAAACGAGTCAAAGCTTTTACATCTGTATCATGAGGTTGCAAAGTCATAGGATCAGTAAAAAAGAAAAGATAATCAATCTGCCCATCGACAATACGTGATCCCATCTGCTGATCACCGCCTAATGGACCGGATTTCAGTATTGTAAAATCCCATTCTACATCAGGATGTTTTTCTTTCAATGCTTCCAGTATTAGTGTCCCGGTAGTACCTGTACAATAGAATTTATTTCCCATCAACAGTTCTGAATTCCACAACACCCACTCGATAAGATCTTTCTTCATCGCATCATGTGCCACCAGCCCGATGCCCCTTCTAACCTTTGATTCCATTTCGTTATCCTTTTAAGTCCGACAATTGAGAGAATCGTTTGCATCCTCTCGCATAAAACTGCCACAAGATACTACTTTTTATCTGTTCAGGTATTAAATTCAAAGTTTTTTTTCTTAGGTTCTCTTCTCTTAATGAAGAAAATGACGGACAAATCCGTTTATATTCGTCCCGTGCACGAATCACTGCGCGAGCATTGTCCCAATCCCCTTTCAGAAAGAAAGTAAGTGCCGCCACATAATCCAAACAAGTCCGAATACGCATCACTTTATTTAACTCCTCCTGAGGAAGATTCTTATAAAGCATGACAAGATTATTACGGAAATTAAGAAAAGTCTTACGAGGATTCTCTTTTTTAAGCGTGGCTCCTCCAACATGATAGACTACACTTTGCGGAATGCAGACAATCCCACGTCCTCGAGAACGGAGTCGCCAACACAGATCTATTTCTTCCATGTGTGCAAAAAAGCGTCCATCCAGCCCTCCGACATCCAGATAATCCATACGACGAATAAACAAAGCAGCTCCTGTTGCCCAAAAAACTGGAATCACCGTATCGTATTGTCCTTCATCTTTTTCGACCGCTCCCATGATACGTCCCCGACAAAAAGGATAACCGTACTTATCTATGAATCCGCCTGCCGCTCCGGCATATTCAAAAAAATCCTTTTGGCGCTGACTTCGTATCTTCGGTTGGCAAGCAGCCACTTCGGGATGCTTATCAAGATAAGCAATCATCGGCTCCAACCAATGTTCCGTCACTTCAACATCCGAATTTAGAAGAACGACATACTCTGCATCTACTTGTCGCAAAGCCAAATTATATCCATCCGCAAAGCCATGATTCTGTTCGAGTAAAATCATCCGGACGGATGGAAACTCCCGCTGAATCATAGTTACCGAATCGTCCGTAGAACCATTATCAGCCACACAGATTTCTATTTCTTTCCCCTCCGAATACTGAATAACAGATGGAAGAAAAGTACGAAGCATATCACATCCGTTCCAATTCAGAATGACGACTGATACTTTCATCTCTTATCTTTTCTCTTAATAAGTTCTTCCTGTTCTTTTTGCTCGCATTCCTTCTTCGTAAATTTCCAGCGCTTATGCGACCACAACCAATAAGCAGGTTCTCTACGAATGGTCTGTTCCAGTTCATGGGCAAACATATCCGTAATTTCTCCTTCGACTGTCTCTTTGGGAGCTTCAGTCATCAATTTAAACTCAGCCTCACAATATCCCCTACGTGTCTTCGTCAGTTCACAATAAAAGACAGGGAAGTTCATCATTTTTGCAATACGTTCAGCTCCATTCAAGAAAGCAGTCTCCTGCCCCATAAAAGTAGTCCAATACCGATCACCACTAGGCCATTGGTCTGTAATCAGACCTACTACCATATTTTTTCCTTCACGCTTCAATTTGATAATTTCACGTGCAGTAGAATGTTTAGGAATATTATATCCGCCGAAACGGGAACGAATCTGTTTAAACAGTTCATTCAGATATTTATCCTTCAATGGTTTGTAAACTTGTACAGGTACATCGCCGGGCTTCATAACCGATCCCATTCCAATCAGCCATTCATAGTTGGCATAATGGGGAATCATCACAATAATACCTCCATACTTTTCCGTCAATTCCAAATATTGTTCTGTATTCTTATAAATCATCCTTTGGCAAAGATCTTCAGCGGACATATGCAACAGTTTCAAGTCCTCCAGCATATAATCCGAAAGATAGCGATAAAATTTACGTTCTATCTGTAATCTTTCCGCCTCAGTCTTCTCGGGAAACGACTTTTCCAGATTTTCCCGAACTACCTTCCGGCGATACCTCCCCACATGATACATCAACAGATAATTGAAATCCGAAAGCACATACAATACCCGGAACGGAAGAGCTGAAAACAGCCACATTCCACCATATACCAGCCAATAGATAAGTTTAGATTTCATACTTATATCAGAATTGTGCCTTTAAGCGCTGTCTTGTCCTCATTAAAATCTCCCAAACGCACGTTGACCACTTGATTATCCAATGAGTTATCACTTTCCACTTCTACACGAATATAATTCTTCGTAAATCCGTGCATCGGAGTACTCCCCTTCGACTTTTCCAGCAACACCGACATCGTCTGTCCGATATGGCGCGCATAAAAAGCCTGTGTTTTTTCATCCGAAAGTGCCAACAGCCGTTGACTGCGTTGATGCTTTTCTTCCGGAGACACCACATAATCTATTTTCAAGGCTTGCGTTCCGGGACGCTCGGAATAACTGAACACGTGCAATTGGGTCACGTCCAATCCGGAAATAAACCGATAAGCTTGCTCAAAAAACTCCGCAGTCTCGCCACGAGTACCCACAATCACATCCACACCAATGAAAGCATCCGGCATAACCTCTTTGATTTTCTTCACCTTCGATGCAAAAAGAGCCGCATCATAACGACGACGCATCAATTTTAAAACTTCATCACATCCAGACTGCAAAGGAATATGGAAATGTGGCATAAAACTACGGGAATGGGATACAAACTCAATAATTTCATCCGTCAGCAGATTCGGTTCAATAGAAGATATACGATAACGCTCGATTCCTTCTATCTGATCCAACGCTTGCACCAAATCAAAGAAAGTCTCTCCCGTCGTCTTGCCAAAATCACCGATATTCACCCCAGTCAAGACTATCTCTTTACCACCTTCCGCTGCAGCTTGCCGAGCCTGTTCGACCATAGAAGCAATAGTTCCGTTACGACTCCTCCCCCTTGCAAACGGAATGGTACAATATGAACAAAAGTAATCGCAGCCATCCTGTACTTTCAGAAAAAAACGAGTACGGTCTCCCCGTGAACACGAAGGAGAAAACGAACGAATATCTTTCGTTGCAGTAGTTATAGCCTCTCCTTTTTCATGTTTCTGCAAATTTCCCAGATACTGCAGCAGTTCACCTTTCTGCTCCGCCCCCAATACAACATCTACTCCATCAATTTTTGCCACATCACCAGGCTTCAATTGGGCATAGCACCCAGTCACTACCACAAAAGCACCGGGATGTTGTTTCACCAATCGATGAATAGCCTGCCGACATTTTTTGTCCGCCATTTCCGTCACCGAACAAGTATTTACCACACAGATATCCGCTTTCTCTCCCTTGCGTGCAGTACGAACTCCCGCCTCACGCAGAATTTTACCGATAGTTGAAGTCTCTGAAAAATTTAATTTGCAGCCCAATGTATAATAAACGGCTGTCTTATCTTGAAACACAGTGGTATCTATCATAAGCTGTTATAAACACATTAACTTTGCAAAGTTACACATTATTATTAGTAAAACGCTTTTGGATACGAAAGTTTATTCCTATTTTTGCACAATTCACTAAAAAACGTGCAATGATTAAAGAGAATTTCATTAAACTGTACGAAAATAGTTTTCGTGAGAATTGGGATCTGCCTTGCTATACAGATTATGGAGAAAATACCCAATATACTTATGGCCAAGTAGCCGAAGAAATCGCCCGTTTACATCTGTTATTCAAGCATTGTAGTCTTCGCAGAGGAGATAAAATATCGGTTATCGGCAAAAATAATGCTCATTGGTGCATTGCTTATATGGCTACAATCACTTATGGAGCAATTATTGTCCCTATCCTGCAAGACTTTACCCCCAATGATGTCCATCATATCGTCAATCACTCCGAATCTGTCTTTCTGTTTACCAGTGACAATATCTGGGAAAATCTGGAAGAGGAAAAACTTATGGGGCTGCGGGGAGTGTTCTCATTGACTGATTTTCGTTGTCTGTATCAGCGCGACGGAGAAACCATACAAAAGTTCCTAAAGAACCTCGACAAAGAAATGCATTCTGCTTATCCTAAGGGATTCACCCGCGAGGATATTCAGTACACTACCCTCTCTAATGACAAGATTATGTTGCTGAATTACACCTCAGGTACTACCGGCTTCAGCAAAGGCGTAATGCTGACAGGCAATAACCTTGCCGGAAATGTCACTTTCGGTATTCGGACTGAGTTACTTAAAAAAGGAGACAAAGTGCTCTCATTTCTTCCGCTTGCTCATGCGTATGGTTGCGCATTCGACTTTTTGACAGCAACAGCAGTCGGTACTCATGTCACCTTACTCGGAAAAACTCCTTCTCCCAAAATTATCATGAAGGCTTTTGAGGAAGTGAAACCTAATCTGATTATCACTGTTCCCCTAGTCATCGAAAAGATATATAAAAATATTATTCAGCCTCTTATCAATAAAAAAGGAATGAAGTGGGCACTGAACATTCCTCTGCTCGATAATCAGATTTACAATCAAATCCGCAAAAGACTGATTGACGCATTGGGTGGACGGTTCAAGGAAATCATTATAGGTGGAGCAGCTATGGATAAAGAGGTGGAAGAGTTCTTCTACAAGATTAAGTTTCCCTTTACCATTGGTTATGGAATGACCGAGTGTGGACCTCTTATCAGCTATGCACCTTGGAATGAATTTGTACTAGGTTCCTCCGGAAAGATTCTGGACATTATGGAAGCTCGTATCTACAAAGAAAACCCGGAAGCCGAAATAGGGGAAATACAGGTACGCGGAGAAAATACAATGACAGGATACTACAAGAATCCGGAAGCGACACGGGAAGTATTCACTGAAGACGGCTGGTTACGTACCGGTGACCTCGGAACAATGGATGCCAACGGTAACATTTTCATTCGCGGACGACTTAAAACAATGATTTTAAGTTCAAGTGGGCAGAACATTTTCCCGGAAGAGCTGGAAACGAAACTAAATAACCTTCCTTTTATTTTGGAAAGTATCGTTATCGAACGTAACAAGAAATTGGTAGCACTCGTCTATGCTGACTATGAAGCATTGGATTCTCTCGGACTGAACAATCCGGATAATCTGAAAACCATCATGGATGAGAACCTTAAGAACTTGAATAACAATGTAGCCGCTTACGAAAAGATAAGCAAGATACAACTCTATCCTACTGAATTTGAAAAAACACCGAAAAGGAGCATTAAAAGATACCTATATAACAGTATAGCTGTCGATTAATATGTTCTAAAACATAGGGAAAGAAAGGGAAAGCGGGCAGTTACAAAAAAATATATAAAAAAAGTTGGCTTTTCGAGAACAACATATCGAAAAAGTACATACCTTTGCAGCGTTTTAATAAAGCAATTGATTGTATTACGTTTTTAAAAAGCAAAGAAAATGAAAAAATTAGTTTTGATGGCAGTAGCTATCGTAGCAGTATCATTCGCATCTTGTGGTAACAAAGCAGCTGACGCAGCAAAAGCAACTCAAGATTCTATCCGTATCGCTGATTCAATCGCAGCAGTAGAAGCAGCAGCAGCTGAAGAAGCAGCAGCAGCTGACACAACAACTGTTGATAGCGTAGCAGTAGAAGCAACTGAAACTGTAGTAGCTGAATAATTCAGTTACGCTAGAGAGAATTGAAAGTCTGACATGCGAAAGCATGCACAGACTTTTTTTATGTTCTTATATTACAAATGATTTCAGATTACAACAAAGAATAAAGGCGGTTTATCCATGCAAGATAAACCGCCTTCACTATAATGTAATAGCTATTATTTATTCAGCAACTACTTCGAAAGGAATTTCTACAGAAACTTCCTTGTGAAGCTTAACAATAGCTTTATAGTTACCAACTTCTTTCACAGCGTCTTTCACAACGATGATCTTTCTGTCGATTTCGTGACCCAATTTAGCCAATGCTTCAGCAATCTGAATGTTGCCAACAGAACCAAAGATAGTACCTGTTGAGCTAACTTTAGTTGCAATAGTCAAAGTAACGCCTTCCAACTTAGCAGCAACAGCTTCAGCATCTTTTCTGATTTTCTCAAGCTTGTGAGCACGTTGTTTCAGTTCTTCAGCCAACATTTTTTTTGCAGAAGGAGAAGCGATGACAGCTTTTCCAGTCGGGATCAGATAATTACGACCGTATCCGGATTTCACGTTTACGATATCGTTCTTATAACCCAAGTTTACTACGTCTTCTTTCAATATAATTTCCATACTTTTCCTCCTTCTTATTTCATCATGTCAGTTACATAAGGCAGCAATGCCAAGTGACGAGCTCTCTTCACAGCCTGCGCGATACGACGTTGGAACTTCAAAGAAGTACCTGTGATACGACGCGGAAGGATTTTACCTTGTTCATTCAAGAATTTCTTCAAGAATTCAGGATCTTTGTAGTCGATGTACTTAATACCGCTCTTTTTGAAACGGCAGTATTTTTTCTTCTTAACGTCTACTGAGGGCGGAGTTAAATATCTGATTTCTGATTGAACTTGTTGTGCCATGATTAATCCTCCTTTTTGTTTGATTTAACACTTCTTCTTTTTGCAGCGTATTCAGCAGCATACTTATCCATCTTGAAAGTCAAGAAACGGATTACGCGTTCATCACGACGGAAATTAAGTTCCAGCTTGTCAATTACAGTAGGATCTGCATTGAACTCAATCAGTTGGTAAAAACCTGTAGACTTCTTCTGAATTGGGTAAGCCAATTTCTTCAGTCCCCAGTTTTCTTCATTGATAATCTCAGCACCTTCAGCTTGAAGAATACCTTTGAATTTCTCTACCGCTTCCTTCATCTGAACATCAGATAAAACGGGAGTTAAAATGAAAACGGTTTCGTATTGATTCATACTTCGTTTAATTAAATAAATAAATTATTTGATTTTAAATGCGGGTGCAAAGTTAGACATTTTATTTTGAACTACAAATATTTAATCTTTTTTTGTATCCGAAGATAGGATTTATCCGGGAAGTGACTTACCTTTGCAAAGTTGTTTAAACAATAATTTCATGATAGAGCAATTTAATTTCGATATCCGGCTTATATTCGCCATATTAAATGGCAAAGTTTCCGCGGCAATCAACCGTAAGCTGTACCGTAACTTCCGTCAGAACGGGCTGGAAATCAGTCCGGAACAATGGACGGTACTCATTTTTTTGTGGGAAAAAGACGGTGTTACACAACAAGAGTTGTGTAATGCAACTTTTAAAGACAAACCCAGCATGACCCGCTTGATAGACAATATGGAACGGCAGCATCTCGTTGTGCGCATTTCCGATAAAAAAGACCGCCGTACCAATTTGATCCACCTGACTAAAGACGGAAAAGAACTGGAAGAAAAAGCGCGCGTCATTGCCGGCCAGACTCTGAAAGAGGCTCTTCATGGCATCACCCTCGACGAATTGAGCATTGGGCAGGAGGTACTGAAAAAGGTATTCTATAATACGAAAGATTAAGCAGAAGAACAGATCTTAAAATCATAAAATCCACTAAATCGTGCATTTATAATGGAATTTTTATCCAAATAATTTCGCCCGTTAAAGAATTATGCTTTAATTTGTGACTGGAATATTATAATCTATTAAAATACACACGCATGAAAGGCTTATTAAAGAACTTAGGATTGATATTAATCTTGGCCGGAGTAGTCATCCTGTTGGGTTGTTCATTTACAGGTAATGTAAATAACAACGCCATTCTGGGTACTTCTGTAGTACTTGTAGTACTGGGACTCATTTCTTATATTGTTATTAATAAGAAGATCGCTGATTAATTTCGCAAAAATCAATAAAAAATCCCGGAAACGAATGTTTCCGGGATTTTTTATTTGTAGTCATCTCAAATGCGATTATTAAGATTCAACTTCCGGGGTAATCAGCTTATAGCCTTTTCCGTGGATATTGATAATCTCGATAGAATCATCTTCTTTCAGATGCTTACGTAGTTTCGTGATATACACGTCCATACTACGGGCATTGAAATAGTTATCGTCGATCCAGATCGTTTTCAAAGCAAAGTCACGTTGCAAAATCTCATTTGCATGCGCACAAAGCAATCCGAGCAGTTCAGATTCTTTGGTAGTCAGTTTAGTCTGTTTGCCTTCTGACGACAGAATTTGTTTCTGTGTATCGAAAGTAAACTTACCAATCTTATAGATATTGCTTTCTTTGTTCTTCTTTCCACGAACACGTCTCAAGATTGCTTCAATTCTGAACGTCAATTCTTCCATACTAAACGGTTTGGTGATATAATCATCCGCACCGATTTTAAATCCTTCCAGGATATCTTCTTTCAGCGTTTTAGCAGTCAGGAAGATAATAGGAATTTCAGCATTTGCTGCACGGACATCCTGTGCCAGTGTGAAGCCGTCTTTTTTAGGCATCATTACGTCAAACACGCACAAGTCATATTTATTCTTCAAGAAAGCCTTATAACCGGCTTCTCCATCAGGATATAACTCAGCAGAATAACCTTTTGCCTGTAGATATTCTCTTAAAAGCATGCCAAGATTTTCGTCATCCTCGCATAATAAAATACGCAGTTTCTCGTCCATATCAATTATTTTTTAATAAAGGTAATGCAATAATAAATTTAGTTCCCACGTTCAGGTCGCTTTCCGCCCGGATGGTTCCCTTATGATCCAATATAATTTTTCTCACATAAGCCAATCCCAGTCCAAAGCCCTTCACATCGTGCAGATTACCCGTATGTACACGATAGAACTTTTCAAATATCTTTTTCAGGTTCTCCTTTTTAATACCGATACCGTTATCCTGTATCGAAATCATCAGTTTACCCGACTCATTCCACGTTCTCACTTTCAGTTCCAGATCCTCTTCCGGTTTCTTATATTTCACCGCGTTATCCATCAGATTAAAGATTACATTCGTGATATGCATCTCATCTGCAAATATAACAGGATCGGTGGCCTCAAGGTTCGATGTTATCTTACCATTATACCGTTCCACTTTCAGCGCAAAGGTATTGACAACTCCTGAAATTAATTCATTCGCATCAATCTCCTTCATCTTCAAAGTTGCCTTCTGACGTTCGAACATCGACATCTGGAGCACCTTTTCCACCTGGAAGCGCAAGCGCTTGGTTTCATCATTTATCACTCCCGATATATGCTGGAACATCTGCGGTGATTTTCCTACCGCGGGATCTTTCAACATCTGCGCTGCCAATGAAATGGTAGATATTGGTGTTTTAAATTCGTGCGTCATATTATTGATAAAGTCATTCTTCATTTCCGTCAGTTTCTTTTGCCGGAATACGATATAAATCGTAAAGATGAATGTCACTAACAATACCAGCGTAAATATCAACGACGGAATCATGAAACTAATTGAGTCAAAGATATAATCTTTCTTACCAGGAAAGTGCACTTTCAATATGCTCATTTTTGCAGGCGGATCATTCTTGAACAATGCCTGCTGATAAGCGTCCTCACTTCCCTTTGCCTCATAATCCGCACAACGATAGACTTCCCTACCGTCTTTGTCAATCACCGTAAAGTGATAAGGCAAGTCTATACTATTATTATATAAGCTCGATTTCAGATAGTCATCCAGTTCTTTGAACCGTACTCTGTCTCCAATCGATTTGTCACTTCCCCGATAAATCATCTGCCAAGCCACTTCATCGAGTAACGCCCGTTGATACATATACCGATTCTTGATGGCTTCCACTAATGAACGCGAAGTTTCCGGAATAGTCTTTGTTCCCCTGTAAGGAGAAATCATAGCCTTTGGAAGCTCGGAGGGCTTGGTGGTCATCACTTTCAGCTCAAAATCCGAATATACCTTTCCATCCTTAGACTTCACCGTGAACCGTTGCGTTTGCTGAATCAAGTTGTCTTGTTGTATGGAAGCGTTATTCGCAATCAGTGCTTTTCTTTCCGCTTCTGAAATATCTTCGATCAACCAACGTCTGGTCTCTGCATATTCCACATCCTTGGAAACCTGATCCAGGCTATTGCGTACAGCCGAATCAAACTGCTCCTTACGGGTTTTCATCATTTCCTCAATATAACTAACCTGCAAATACAGCAGGCTAAGGAAGGAAAGCCCCATTACAATACCTAATATCCAAATTGTTGACTTCTTCATAGCAACAAAATTAACACTCCCTAATTAACACTCCTAATGCATTAACTTGATTTAACCGGAACTTCCCGGAAATTAACCGTAAGGAGCTATTTAGGTTGTATTCTGATTACTACAACAACAAAACCCCTCCTTTGGTTTGCAAATTTAATAAAAAATTAAATCTTTTCCTTGCGTTTTTCTATCTTTATTAATCATAGTTAAACAAAAACTGTCCCCTTTTACTTAAAAAAGGGAACAGTTTTAACGTTTAAGTTGATAGCTTATAACCAACAGATAGTAAATAGCGAATTTTCAATCAACTATCACATATCATTTATCAACTATCATTTATCTTTATTCTTCTACTTGCTTAGCCTCAAAGTCTTTCATCAACTTATCCTGAACATCTGCCGGAACAAGCTCATAACTAGAGAACTTCATAATAAACGAAGCACGTCCGCCGGTGAGTGAGCTAAGAGCTGTAGAGTAGGACGACATTTCTTTCAAAGGAACTTTAGCAACCAGTTTCTCAAAACCTTTTTCGCTACTCATACCCATAATCATGGCACGACGTCCCTGAAGATCTCCCATCACATCTCCCATCCTATCAGACGGAACAAACACTTCCACATCATAAATCGGTTCCAGAATTTTCGGACCGGCGTTCTTGAAGGCTTCACTAAAGGCGTTACGTCCGGCAAGCATAAAGGAGATTTCATTAGAATCTACCGGGTGCATCTTACCATCGTAAACAATGACACGCACGTCACGAGCATACGAACCCGTCAACGGACCTTGCTCCATACGAGACATAATACCTTTCATAATAGCAGGCAGGAAGCGCGCATCGATAGAACCACCGACGATACTGTTGATAAACACCAGTTTACCACCCCATTCCAATGGTATTTCTTCCGTACCTCTCACGGTAATCTTAAATTCCTGTCCATTGAACTTATACGTATCGGGCACAGGCATACCTTCTTTATAAGGTTCTACAATCAGGTGAACTTCACCAAACTGACCGGCACCACCGGATTGTTTCTTATGACGATAGTCGGCGCGAGCGGCTTTTGTAATCGTTTCACGATACGGAATCTTCGGTTCTTCGTACTTCACCGGCAGTTTTTCGTTATTTTCCAAACGCCATTTCAATGTACGAAGATGGAATTCTCCCTGTCCGTGTACCAAAGTCTGTTTCAACTCCTTTGACTGTTCGATCACCCAGGTAGGATCTTCCTCACGCATACGGTTCAGAATACTCATCATCTTTTCCACATCCGCTTCATTCACTGGCTTGATAGCACGGGTATATTTAGAATTCGGATATTTGATAAAGTTGAATTTATAGTCGCAATCCTTACCGTTCAGCGTATTACCGGTTTTCACATCTTTCAGTTTCACAGCAGCACCGATATCACCGGCTTGCAGTTCTTCCACCTTGACGCGGTTACCACCGGCTACCACATAAATCTGCGCAATACGCTCTTTCGAACCACGGTCGGCATTCAGCAAATCGTCTCCTTCATGAACCTTACCGCTCATCACTTTGAAATAGGAAACTTCACCGATATGCGGCTCCACGCTGGTCTTGAAGAAATAAAGGGATTCCGGTCCGTTAGTATCCGGAGCCACTTCTTTACCTTCGGTATTCTGTACCTTCGGCATTTCAGAAACAAAAGGAACAACGTTACCCAAGAATTCCATCAAGCGGCGAACGCCCATATCCTTACCTCCACAGACACAAAATACAGGAAACATACCTCTGGCTATCAATCCTTTACGGATACCTTCGCGCATTTCATCTTCCGAAAGAGATTCTTGTTCAAAGAATTTTTCCATCAGTCCTTCATCATTTTCAGCAGCAGCCTCGACCAATGCTTTGTGCATTTCCATAGCCTTATCCATTTCTTCTGCCGGAATATCTTCAATCGTCGGAGCGCCTCCTTCGGGCTTCCACGAATATTTCTTCATCAACAGCACATCAATCAAAGCATTAAAACCCGGTCCTGTGCTGATAGGGTATTGGATGGGAACAACCTTAGAGCCATAAGCCTCTTTCAATTGTTCGAGGATATTATCATAGTCGCATTTTTCATTATCAAGCTGGTTGACTAGAAAAATAACAGGTTTATTCAGCTTTTCTGTATAACGGAAGTGATTTTGTGTACCGACTTCGACGCCGTATTGGCCATTGAGAAGAATGATTGCTGTGTCGGTCACATTTAGTGCAGTCACTGTGCTGCCTACGAAGTCGTCCGATCCCGGACAGTCAATAATATTAAGTTTTTTGTTATTCCATTCTACATGGAGAACGGTGGAGAAAACGGAGTAACCATACTCTTGTTCAACAGGGAAATAGTCGCTAACAGTATTTTTTGCGGCAACAGATCCGCGACGTTTTATAACACCACTCTCGAAAAGCATCGCTTCCACGAGAGTGGTTTTCCCAGAGCCAGAACTTCCCAACAAGGCAATGTTCTTGATTTCATTAGTCTGATATACTTTCATAATATATAAGATTTTAGTAATTACTCAGTATGTTTCTCACATACCATTAATTTGTGATGCGCAAATTAGGGATTAATTGGGGGAAAAGCAACACTTACGGTGGTGTTACTAAACAATGTTATGTAACACATCTTTATCGTGAACCTTTTTACTTGAATATAAATGGAATTCTAACGCTATTCAGTTATTTGGCAAACAGTCTTTTGATATATCAGATAATAATCTTACTTTTACAGCCACAAAATCCAAACGGCATAGCTATGGCAGGTATTTATCTCCACATCCCTTTCTGCAAGACTCGTTGCATCTATTGCGATTTTTACTCAACTACACGCAATGAACTGAAATCACGCTACGTACAAGCACTCTGCCGGGAGTTGGAAATGCGGAAAGAATATCTGAAAAGAGAAGATATAGAAACCGTTTATTTCGGCGGTGGAACTCCGTCGCAACTGGGAAAGGAAGATTTTGAACTGATATTTGAAACCATCCGGACACATTATGGACTGAACCATTGCCAGGAAATCACTTTGGAAGCCAATCCCGACGACCTGACATCCGAATATCTAGGGATGCTTTCTTCTCTCCCGTTCAACCGTCTAAGCATGGGGATACAGACTTTCGATGACAATACGCTCAAATTACTAAAACGACGCCACAATGCCCGTGCTGCCATTGAAGCCGTCAGCAGATGCCGGGAGGCAGGATTCCGTAATATCAGCATTGACCTTATATACGGACTGCCGGGCGAAACAAAAGAACGTTGGGAAAATGATCTCCGACAGGCTATCGCCCTAGATGTGGAACACATCTCTGCCTACCACTTGATTTACGAAGAAGACACACCTATATATAATATGTTAAAACAACATCAGATATCGGAGGTGGACGAAGATTCCAGTTTAGATTTTTTCACGTTACTGATAGAGCATCTGCAGAAAGCGGGATTTGAACATTATGAAATTTCGAATTTCTGCCGTCCGGGCAAGTACTCCCGCCACAACAGTTCTTACTGGAAAGGAATACCTTATCTAGGGTGCGGACCGTCGGCGCATTCTTTTGACGGGATGACACGGGAATGGAATGTTTCTTCTATTGATGCATATATAAAAGGTATAGAGGAAAACAACCGTGCCTTTGAAATCGAATATCTGGACCAAACAACCCGCTACAATGAATTTATCATCACTACAATACGTACCACATGGGGAGCTCCGATAGAAAAGCTGAAACAGATGTTCGGTAACGAGATGTGGGAATATTGCCGAAAAATGGCTGCACCTTATTTGGATAATGGGAAATTGGAAGAACATAATGGAGCACTGCGACTGACCCGTAAAGGGATATTCATTTCCGACAGCATCATGAGCGATTTGCTTTGGGTAGATAATTAAAAGATTTATCTTTGCAACCAAAAATACGTACGAACTATGTTTATTATCATCGGAATCATGCTGACAGGAATGCTTATCGGCTACCTTCTACGCAGCAAACGGTTGACATGGATACACAAAATTATTACGCTCCTTATATGGGTACTGCTATTCCTGCTAGGAATAGATGTCGGCGGAAATGAAGCCATTGTTAAAGGATTACACACACTTGGAATTGAAGCTGCAATCATTACTCTTGCAGCCGTCATAGGAAGCATTTTATGCGCATGGGGGCTATGGAACCTATTATATATAAGGAATAAAAGAAAGGAGACAGAAGCATGAAAGGCAGTCTGATTATCATCTCTTTCTTCATTATCGGTACCCTCTGCGGAGTTTATCATCTCATTCCGTATGACTTCACCGACAGCAAACTCAGTTTCTACGCCCTCTGCGGATTAATGTTCTGCGTAGGTATCAGTATCGGCAACGACCCGAACACACTGAAAAGCTTCCGTTCACTGAATCCCCGTCTCCTCTTTCTACCCCTTATGACAATAGCGGGAACATTGGCCGGTTGTGCCGTAGCAGGCGCTTTCATGAGTCAAAGAACGCCTCTTGATTGCATGGCTGTGGGAGCCGGTTTCGGCTACTATTCACTTTCCAGCATATTTATCACCGAATACAAAGGGCCGGAATTAGGAACAATTGCGTTACTATCTAACATTATGCGAGAAATCATCGCATTACTCGGAGCACCTTTACTGGTAAAATACTTCGGCAAACTAGCCCCTATTTCCGTAGGTGGGGCTACCACAATGGACACCACCCTTCCTATCATAACACGATGTTCCGGAAAAGAATTCGTCATCATCTCCATCTTTCATGGTTTTGTGGTAGATTTCAGTGTTCCTTTTCTAGTCACCTTCCTTTGTTCAATATCATTTTAACAGCAATATCATCTAAAATACAGAAATATTTCATCTCCGTTTTCGCACACGCACAGCAATTACATAGTATAAATAGTATTTTCGTATCAAAAAAGCAGTTGATTTCTTGATTTACATCAAGAAATCAACCTAAAAAGTATCTTTTCCCCTCCTTTATTTTTGTGTTATAAAACATATCCCTACATTTGCATAGGTAAAAAGAAAAACTAAGCGCTTAGACAATATTTTCAATAGGTATTAGATTTATTTTAAGAATAGTTTTTAGGTATAACAATTAAAAAAGTAGGTATTATGAAACGTATAGGATTAACATTAGTGGCAGTATTCTGCCTTGCTGTTACAACATTTGCAGCAGAAAATCAACCTACAACAACAAGATGGGAAGGTAACATCAATGTAAATAAACTAGGTAAATATTTAAATTTGAACTCTGCGCAAAGTGAAGAAGTAGGATACATCTGCGATTATTTCTCTACACAGATGTCAAAAGCCACAACAGCAAAGAAAGATAAAGAAGCAAAATTGCGCAATGCTGTTTACGGCAATTTGAAACTGATGAAGCAAACACTTAGTGCCGAGCAATATGCAAAATATGCTGCACTGATGAACATCACCTTGATGAACAAAGGTATTGAACTGAATAAGTAAATATTGATTAGTACGCATAAGAGAGAGAGTGTAGGTTCTTTATTGAACCGCACTCTCTTCTTTTTTATATCATTTGATGGTTACCATTGTTGCCCCAAATCCATATTCCTGAAAAGAGGCATCCTGATAGCGGCAAGTGTTATATTTCCGTTTTAATTCATCAAGAACAGCTTTCCGGAGTACACCATCGCCCTTGCCATGAATAAAGACAATTTTCTGTTCGCGTTTATTCTTATAGTTTTCCATTACTTCGCGAAACTTATCCAATTGATAATTCAGAATTTCGCTATTACTCATTCCCCGAGTATCATCCAATAGAGAATCGATATGAAGGTCTATTTCAACAATATCATTCTTACTGCCATGATTAGGCTTCACAATGGGTTGCGACTTGGGTTTATCTACAGATTTTTTCTGCAATAAAGCTACCTGAAGTTCCTCCGCTGAAACATAAACCTGCTTGGCAGGTATATCATCTTTCACAATATTATAAATCAGAGCCGGTTCTTCGAAGAAATCAGAATCGCTAAAGGTATGAAGTTTATAGAACTTCACGGTATCAATCCGCAATTCCACGCTAACAGCTGGTTTGATAGCCGCAGGCTTACCATCCTTGAAAGCAATCAACTGAACGGCCACCCGCTCCATATCATTCAGTACATCTTTTGTGAATTCCTCCAACAACAATTTCGTATTAGGTTCCACCAGCCCGTGCGAACGGTTCTTCCAGGCTTTTCCTTCTGCACTCAAATAAGTGTAATACAAATAATAATTGCTATCATTTACCAGATAAGTTTCAAAAGGAGTAGTCATCATCGCTTTTGCGTCTTCGGGCACATAAGCCAGAAATACATTCAAAGTATCTCCTCCACGCACCTCCGGCTGACGTTGAATAACAGGCATCTCCGGTTTTACCGGTTTAACAGGTTCTTCCGGTTTCGACGCAGACGAACCGGGTTTACGCCTCATATTATAGTCATCTGTTTCAATCACGACACACTCGCGTATCGGCATTGGAATATCAAACCCATCTGCATCTTCCACCAACACAAAATCCTTTCCCTGGAATCCAGTTACGATTCCACCGCCTACCTCACTAAGAAAGCGTACTTTATCTCCTATTTTCATTATTTCAATTCAATTTAAGTTCAAACTAAAAACAAGTAACAAAGATAGATATTTCTATGAGATTACAGGAGAATTCACTTTTAAAAACAAAAGATATCTCCTTATTTATATTTTTGTTCTAACTTTGCCTCATAAATCAAATAACTCTCTTTTACAATCATTATTTACAATCACAGAAGATGAATCAGTCTATTAAAGTCATAGCTTTCGACGCAGATGATACACTTTGGAGCAACGAACCTTTTTTTCAGGAAGTTGAAAAGCAATATACAGACCTACTAAAGTCTTATGGGACTCCGAAAGAAATTTCGACCGTACTTTTTCAAACAGAAATGGGAAATCTGAAATTACTCGGTTATGGAGCTAAAGCCTTTACCATCTCTATGGTTGAAACCGCATTACGTATAAGCGAACAAAAAATCACCGCCAATGACATTCAGAAGATTGTTCATCTGGGCAAATCATTGCTCCAACTGCCAATCGTTCTTTTGCCCGGAGTAAAAGATACGCTTAAAACGCTGAAGGAGAATGGGAAATATAAGCTTGTAGTTGCCACTAAAGGAGACTTACTGGATCAAGAAAACAAATTGGAACGTTCCGGATTATCACCTTACTTTGATCACATCGAAGTGATGTCCGACAAAACAGAAAAAGAGTATATCCGCATGTTGAACATTCTACAAATTACCCCTTCCGAACTTTTAATGGTGGGAAATTCGTTAAAATCGGATATTCAACCTGTGCTTACACTCGGCGGATACGGAATACATATTCCTTTTGAAGTAATGTGGAAACATGAGGTAGTAGACACATTTACACACGAACGTATGAAACAAATTAAAAGATTCGACGATTTATTGCCTTTGCTTACGGATACAGCAACAGTTCATTTTTAACCCATAATGAACTGTTTATACCTTTCCTTTGCCCAACTTAATAGAGCCTCATCTACAAAAGTTTCCGGCTGAAACCATGTATGTTCGATAGATATACTTTTCTTCTGAGGGCCCTTATCCCAGTTTCCTATCACCCGCCCCTCATGAAGAACAACCGGATAAAACAGACCATTATTCGTAAATGCTTTTGCATAATGCTCTTTAGGCAAAACGTCTGTCCGGTCTTTATACCCAAGCAAATACTCATCATAAGAAGGAAGAAGATGTAAACTTCCGGAGACTTTTCCGCGAGTCCGACAATCTTCATGAATATACCATGTCTGTCCATTCCATTCTTCCGCAGTCAATTCTGAATCAATCAGATAGATAGCTTGCCTTGCTTCAGTAACAGGCAGTCCCGACCACCAGACAAAATCTTGCAAAACAGCGGGAGCATGACTCCGAAAATAGCTTCTGGCCAAACGAGCTAAAGATTCATCTTTTGTCAATTCAGGCATTGGCGGGACACGTTCTTCCAAAAGCGCATACGTGCATTTACTTCCTTTATCTTCTCCACTACAGACAATACCTACCTGTTCTGCTCGTGCCATAAAACGAGTCATACGATGATTATCCGCCACAATTCCCGAACGACTAAAATGTTCAGCAATCTCCTGCCTTGTCAGACTTTTGTTTCCACTAAGAATCTTTTCCAGTAACCGATAGCTTTTCGCATAAAGTTCTTCTGAAATATCCAGATCATGTCCTTTCGCATAAGATTCATTGGCAGCTATCACACGCTCGGCAGAAAGTTTCAACATCCATCGGATATCCTCTGCCGCTACCAGATGCCATGTCGGACGCATTACATGGGTCCGCAAAATCTCACCCTCGCGTAGCGCTTTCTCCACAGTCTGAATCGTTGCCGACTTCAAACGCATTCCTACCGCCCATTTCACCATAGAATAATTCTGCGCCTGCATAGCACCCATCCAAGAAACCAATTCTTTTGGATTACGAAAAAGCGGGTTCAATAGCTGCTGGTTCAGTAGACGAATACGAGGTATATTCATATTATTAATAATTCTATATTACAGGACAAATATAGAGTTTATTCATTAAAAACAGCCGTAAAAGTTAACAAATGTGTTACTCCAATAAAAAGTTTTCCTGTAAATCAGCATCACTACTTCCCCCTACCCAAACTGTATATTGCCCGGGTTCAGGTTTACAAAGCATATTTATACCATAAAAAGCTAAATTATCAGGACATAAAGTAAACCGTACAACCCTACTCTCACCTGCTTTTATACTAACACGTTGAAATCCTTTTAACTCCTTTATCGGACGAATTATAGAACCAACAAGATCCCTTACATATAGCTGAACAACTTCTACTCCATCAATATTACTATTATTTTTTAATGTAACACTCACCGTAAGAGAATCCTGCATTCCAATCTTATTCTTGGAAAGGGTCAAATCGGAGTAATCAAATTTACTATATGATAGTCCATAACCAAATGGAAATAAGGGAGCTCTCCCCGAATCCAAATAACAAGAGACATCTCCTACAGAACTTTGCTTCTCATCCGACTTGTCATAAAGCGTTCTCACATAGTTAGGAGCAGGACGCCCTGTATTATTATGATTATAATATAAAGGAATTTGCCCTACCTCTCTGACAAATGTAACCGGCAACTTTCCACTAGGATTAACCCATCCAAATAACAAATCCCAAATAGCAGGGCCTCCCATTGTTCCCGGATGGAAACAATATAACAATGCATCCACATAAGGTAAATCACGTTCAATAGTCAAAGGTCGTCCTGCCATAACAATAGCCACTACCGGTTTCCCAATATTCTTTACTTTCTTCAGTAGCTCAGACTGTCGACCTATTAAATTTATATCAGACAAAGAATGGGCCTCTCCGGAAAGCCTTGATTCTTCTCCTACAAATACAACTACAACATCAGCATTCTCAACCGTTTGCTTAATCTTTTTAAAATCAACCGTATCATTATCTGTTGTTTTTTGTAAAATAGGCTCATAAATATATTGAATATCTTGATACTCCATAATATTTTTTAAAGCTCTAACCGGAGTTATCGTATGATCAGCCTCTCCATCAAAAACCCATGTTCCTAACTGATCATAAGGTGCATCGGCCATAGGCCCTATAATAGCAATCCTTTGTGTTTCTTTAAGTGGTAAAGTAGAATTACTATTCTTCAAAAGCACAGCAGATTTCAATGCTGCTTCTTTAGCTGCCCTCAAATGTTCCTCCGAGTAAATCGTACTTTTGTCGGATACAGTCAAATAGCGATTATCAAATAGTCCCAGACGAAATTTTATATTCAGAATATAACGTACAGAAGTATCAATATCAGCAATGCTTACTTTGCCTTCTTCAACCAACTGCTTCAAATATTTGACATATAGTTCAGTATTCATCTCCATATCCAATCCGGCATTAGCAGCAAGCCTAGCTGCATCTTTTCCGTCAACAGCAAATCCATGTGTTATCATTTCTCCCACAGAATTCCAGTCTGAAACAATCAGTCCGTTGAAGCCCAACTCTTTCCGTAAAACTTGCTTTAAAAGATATTCATTACCAGATGAAGGTATTCCATCATTATCATTGAAAGAAGTCATTACAGTAAGTACTCCTGCGTCTATCGCTTTTTGGAAGGGTACCAAATAGGTATTTCTCAAAGCATATGGAGTAACACTTGTGCTGTTATAATCTCTTCCCCCTTCTACAGCTCCATATCCGACAAAATGTTTTGCACAAGCTGCGATAGAATTCGATTCTATCAAATCATTTCCTTGAAATCCTTTCACCATGGCTTCTCCCATCAGAGAAGATAAATAAGGATCTTCTCCCAAACTCTCGGCAATCCTTCCCCAACGAGCATCACGGGCAATATCTATCATCGGTGCAAAAGTCCATTTTATACCATGTTCCGAAGCTTCTATTGCAGCTATACGAGCACCAATCTCTGCCACTACCGGATCGAAAGAAGCTGCTTGCCCTAAAGGAATAGGGAAAATTGTCTTATAACCATGAATAACATCACGTGCAATAATTAATGGAATCTTATGTTTACTTTTTTCCGCAGCCTTTTGCAGAACATTAATCGCTTTAGGATCAGTAACGTTCAGCAAAGAACCGATCTCTCCTCTTTCAACTCTTTGGAGTAGTTCATCACTCAAACCATCAAAGCTCACTTGATTCATTTGACCGATTTTTTCTTCCAATGTCATTTGTTCTAATAATTTTTCAACTACTTTCTTATAATCATGTTGTCGGGCATATATATCATGACATAGTACCATACATAATGACAAACAAACTAAACCAAAACATCTGAATTTCATTTTTTTATTTTTCTCTTTCATATACACCTCATTAAAAATTTAATTATTTTTCCTCTGATTGACTATGTATTCTAAAACTCTTTGGAGTATCCTGATACAATTCCTTAAAACATTTTATAAAATAATGGGCTTGACTAAATCCCGTCATATAAGCAATTTCTGAAATAGAAAGATTGGTCGTTTTAAGCATATTGGCAGCTTTCCTTAAACGGATGTTCCTAATGAACACATTAGGAGTTTCTCCAATCATTAATTTAAACTTACGATGCAAAATAGTTTTACTAAGGTTCATTTCCGCAGCAAACTCATCAATTTTGAAATCCTCATCCATAATATGCTCCTCTATAATTTTAATAGCCTTATTCAAAAAATCATTCTTTGGATGAAACCCTGTATTTTCTTCCTGTGGTAATAACAAGTCTGAAATAATTTGTTTTCTACGTTGTTGACGAGTTGCATACACATTCTTCATTTGATTGATTAGTATATCTGGGTCAAATGGCTTTTTCAAATAAAAATCCGCTCCAGCCTTATACCCTAGAATCTCATCCTCTAACGAAGATTTTGCAGACAATAAAATCACAAATATATCAGAATACATAGAAGAGTTTTTTATAGTCGAACAAAGAGCCAATCCATCCATTTCAGGCATCATCACATCCGAAATAACAAGTTCTGGCAAATTATTTTTTATATATTCTAACGCCTCTATTCCATTAGCAGCTACGGCAACATCAAAATGGGCAGACAACTTTTTTCTCAAATATTCCTGCATCTGCATATTATCTTCCACAAGTAATACAGTAAAAACATTATTATCCGCTCCCAATTCTTCTCTATCAGGTGCTATTTCTATGCGATTAGCTAGAAAAGTCACTGTAATTGTAGTCCCTTTTTGAGGTACAGATTGAATCGCAACATCGCCACCCATCACTTGTAAGAACTTACGTGTAGTGTACAATCCGAGTCCTAGTCCCCGCGAATTATTTCCTTCATTTTCCCGATAAAACTTTTCAAAAATTTTACTCTGATTTTCATATCCAATTCCAATGCCAGTATCTTTTATCTGTATCGAAAAATATTGTGACGATTCCGCATAAGATAAAATAATATCTACCATTCCCCCTTCCTTAGTAAATTTAAGCGCATTGCTAATCAAATTATAGAGAATCCGTTCTAGCTTGATTGTATCAATAACTACAACCAAATTAGGAACATCCGAACGATATGATAAACCTATACCACTAGACTTGGCTAAATAGTCAAAAGCATTTACAATAATCCGAACAAAAGCTACTAATTCAACAGGTTTCTCTTTCACCTCTTTATCTATTAATTCAGCACGCTTAAAATCAAGAATTGTACTAAATATATCCGAAAGAAAATCAGCATTTTTCGATATAATATTCAATTTCTCTTTTTGTTCTTCATTCATACCTCTATCTCTCAATAAGTCACTAACAGGAGCTAATATTAAAGAAAAAGAAGTCAACAAATCATGTGATAATCCAGTAAAAAAGCTCTCCTTTTCTTGCAATACCTCTTCCTTCTTTCTTTTTTCCATCTCACGAAACCGATGCAATTGGCGTTTCTTATAATGATTTCTAATAATAAAGAACAAGCCTGTCAATAACAACAAGATAGTTATAACTAAAACAAAATAAAAGATATTCGTTTTCCACCACGGAGGAGTAATAATAATATCCAAATTCCAAAACGTTTCATCTTGGGTATCAAAAGGCGTCGTAGTAGGACGGATTAACAAGGTATAATTTCCCGGAGGCAACTGAGAAAATGTTATAGGTTTTGCCAAATCCAAATATTGCCAATCTTCAGTAAACCCCTTTATCCGATATTGATAACTATTATGATAATTATCCCAACCTATTTCCGTAAATGACAGACTTATCCATTTACAAAGATGAGATAGAGTAATGGAATGTGTATACTCGGTAGCCTCGTCCAACACTACCTTACCATAAATCTTCTGCCCAACTGTTACCACCTGATGATCTATTTCCAGTTCTGTTAATAGTATCTTTGTATGATTAGGCTGATTTAAAACCTTTTGTGAATCGATAAACAATAAATTATCAGTTCCTCCAAATACAATAAACTGTTTATTTCCTATCTGACAACGAGCTGAAGAATATAAAATCTGTGTATTTATAGCTCCAAGATTTATCTCTTTCAATTCCTCAGTATTGTTTGTATAACAAAAGATACGGTTAGAAACTGAAAACCAAAGATTATTTTCTGTATCCATTATCACATCACGAATAGCTCCCTCTGGTAACATTTCCGTAAAAAAAGGATTCTCCACCCGAGCTTCCCCTGAATAATCCAACTTTCTCAAACCTCCAGAAGTTCCTAACCACAAACATTTATTTTTATAATCATCTGCCAGACTATACACCATCTCTGATAGATTCTTCTCTATTTTCTGTGCCTTTTTAGTTATCGGATTGAACAGATAAATTCCACGATGTGATGAAACCCATATCTGGTTATCAGCTGTTTCTGCAAACCCTGTTATTTCATCCATTCCAAACGAATCATAATGAATACGTTCTGTAAAAGTTTTATTTACAGAATCATACTTCATCGAATATAATCCAAATTGTTTAGTTCCAATCCAAAAAATAGAATCACTACTCCTAAATATAGAGGTTACTTTTCCAAAATTTTTATCTATATAATATGTTCGTAAATGAAATTTATCAAAATTTCCTTTATTCAACGGAACATATTGAATTCCAGTATCATCATTACCTATAATCAAGACTTCATCATCCTTGTATAAGGACAATATATATTGATGAAAAAAACTACTTGTATTTTTCATCGATTGAGAATAAAATCTACGACTTTTAAGATCATACAAATAGAGCCCATCTCCTTGAGTTCCTAAAAGCAGATGATGATTATCAAATCCTCGTAGAACATAAGCAGCGGCTTTTTTATTATTTATAGGTGACAAATTATCTATCCCTCGATGTCTGTCATCTAAGCAATACAGACCGGTACCGTAAGTTCCAATCCAAAGTTTATTATATTTATCTCGAAAAAATGATAATATAACAGGGGCATTTATCGGCAACGACTGAGATAAAATACGAGATTGCATGTCAGCAAGTTTAACCCCATTTCCCCATGTTCCTAAATAAAGTCTATTATCCGTTGATGGAAAAATCCGGTAAATATCACCCGGTTCTTTAGTCAATTCCTTCCTAGTTGTTACAGAAAATATTTCATTCCATTCGACCTTACATAATCCATCTTCCCAAGTAGAAAACCATAGAGCATTTTTTTCACCAGTATCCAAAAATTGAGTAACAGCATAATGATTTTCATCAAGTTTTATATCTTTCTTACGCTCTATATCATACAAAAAATAGCCATAATAAGTTCCTATCCACAATTTACCAGTCGGCTTTTCTAAAATGCTCGAAACGATGTTACGCGGATAATGCTTGGCAACATGATATGATAATTCTCCTGACTCAGTCGGAGTCAACTGATATAATCCTTCTTCCCAACTTCCTAGCCAGATATTTCTCCGTGAATCTTCGTAAATAGAAATTACACGTTGAGGATACTCTTTCACAATTTCACTGATATGAGTAAATTTGTTTTTTCGAGGATTAAAAATATCCACTCCTCCTGTCTTTAACCCGATCCATAAAAGTCCGTTTGAATCAAACATCAAAGTTTCTATATTATTTTCTGTCAGACTATTCTTAGTTGTGTTATCACTCCTATACACTTTGAACGATTTTCCATCAAAACGATTCAAACCATCATTAGTTGCTATCCATAAAAAATTTTCATTTTCGCAAATAGCAGTTACATCAATGCCAGATAATCCATTCATTGTAGTATAATGAATAGATTCCTGTGCAAAAGACAAAAGTGACATTACAATGACAAATAGTATAAAAACACAACGCTTCATATAGTCTGAATAAGAATAAAAGAGAATATTAATCAATCCAGTGCAATATAATTATCTTTTTTAAACTACTATATAATGATAAAGTTAATTATAATCAAGTTTGTATTCTAAAACCGTTATTGAATATCCTTTCAATCCAATGTATTTTTCATTAATACCCGTAACTTTTTGCCAAACCGGTGAACAATCATTCGAAGAAGTTCCGAAATACTCCCACATTTGTACTAATGTTCCCAACTTACATGAAGCCGTCTTAAATTTTACCTTAGATACATTTCCCCGCTTATTGATAGCATACACAAATAATTTATTTTGTTTCCGATCTATACTTGAATAAGTAATAACAGAATCACACGACTCACTTTGTATCATTTGGGTACCGAGAAAAGTATTCCAGATTTTCAAAGCGACCCCTGTCGGATTCAAATTTCCATCCTTATCCAAAGCATCATAATCGGTATTTGAATTTTCATTTTCTATCCAACGTGTATTCCAGAAACAAGAAAATTCTATTTGAGGTTCCATCAACAATTGTCCTGTCATATCAAATGTCACAATAGCATGCCCCATATCATTAACTCCTTTCCATAAACCGGCCCAGTCAATCGTTCCATATTCTGCAACAATCATTTTCCAACGTTTCAATTGTTCTTCCGTTCCGTATTTATTCATTGCATTCAATGCTGTTTGCACTGGCCATATCAAACATTTTGTCGAGTCACTATATGTTTGATAGCCTTTGTCAAAATCGAAAACACCATAATTACTTACACATAACCGATCTATATAATCACCAGCCTTAGTTATTACTGTTCTGAAAAACGCCTCATTATTTCCGTTAGGTATAATCAAAATAGAAGGATCTACAGCCTTCATTGCCTTAGAAAAATCTATCACATCCTGTGCGTAAATATCTGCAGTAGAATTAAGATTGTTATTATTCCAGCTTTCATTACCGATCATCCAATAACGAATACCATATTTCTTTTTTATATTAGCATAGCGCACCCACTCTGCCGCATGATTGATAAGTTCACTACGTTGAGCTGGTCGCTTCCCTTTTTCTATAGGAAGCAGATAGCGATCAGCAGCAACTACAATTACCGGCTCAGCCCCCAATGTATCACATATCTGCATAAATTCATCAAAATCTAATGGATCAAATATATAAGACCCATCTGACATAAACATTCCCGGATAATCGTCTAGGCCTATCGTACGACTGACTGTCGGGTACGATTGTTCATAAGGAGGAATACTAAACATATACAAATCGGATTTTTCACCCCCCGGATAGCGTAAATATCTCACTTTCATATCCGATAAGGCCTCTATAACAGTATGTTCCGGATTCGTGAAACGTCCACCATCCATAAAGAAATTCAAATTTATCCCTAAAGGATGATCAGCTATATCATTAATGACACTATCCGGATAGACAGCCAAAGTAACAATATCCGTTGGTTCATAATCACAAGAATAGCTTCCTGTTATAAAAATTAAGATTAAAAACAAATTACCTACTACTCTCATTATACTCTTTAATTATAGCCGATTATTTCTAATACAGAAATTTCTTTCCCTCTGATCATAACCTTCTTATCTTTCACAAACTCAATCAACTTATTCCAATTCTCATCTTCTGCATCATACCACATCTTTTTATCGAACTTACCATCATATTTTCTAAACCCCCTACCAGTATATTGTAATGGGCCTACATATAAATTATCTTTTATAAAATTATTAGTTGAGTGAGTAGCATCAAAAGCTATATTCGGCTCTTCCACCCAAATATAGTTATTCTGAAAATAAGTGCTGTCTGCATATCCCCGCCAGTCATCCGAATGTACAATACGTTTGTCCATCTGCTGAGATTCCTTTTCACATATATAGAATAGATTCTTCTCAATAATACTATTTCGAGTAGGACCTGTAATATGAATCACTGGAGAATAATGTTCTGTCTTTTTCTCACGCACAATGTGTTTTCTGATGCCATCATTTATACTAACATTATATTTTACTACTGTACCTGTATTTCCTGCACTCCAATCTTCTGGCCATCCCCCTGAATTACAGAGTAACAAAAAGCCTCCTTCATTATTGTCACTCAAATTGAATTGAAACAATGAATTTCTACAATTATAGTCTGAATCGAAACCATAACCATCTGTTTGTGACTTATGCCCACTTACTATATTATACTGTACCACCGTATTATCACTAGAAAAGGGCCATATCCCGTCACATGCTTCTGTAGCTGGTAAAGTCGAAGGACAATTCTTCATTATATTATATTCTACAATCGCTCCATCACATGCCGTAGGAACAATCCCATCACCGGGTATACCATCCAGTACATTATTACGAATAATTACATTCAAATTCGGTAACCATTGTTTTCTAATCCAATTACCCCACATTATGATACCATTGCGTTGCGAATCTTTCAATAAACAGTTTTGTATGAGTAATCCATCAAAATATGAAGGAATAGAATCAGTTCCGTCATCCCTGAAGTTTCTTAACATCATAGCTTGTCCACCTCCTGCATCTTCATGTTCATGTCCTTCACCTTTTATAAGAGAGCCGTAAACATCATGAATAAAAAGATTATCAATAGTTATGTCCTCCGCTTTCCCATAATTATAAACTTCCACAAACAATCCGCTTAAACGAGGACGTATTTTTTCCCCTTTATTAGAAATCTCCAAGTCCCGGATAACAAGATGTTCTGAGTTATAAATATGAACCATCGCCAGTTCTGTTGCATCTCCCTTGATATGGGGCATTGCCTCACCTCCATATTTGCCTATGACAATAGGTTTATTCATCTCCCCTTTACCCGAGAAATACAATTTTTCAGTAAATACACTTCCAGACTTCAACAAAATACTATCTCCCGCATTAATGGAGAGATCATCTAACTTACTCAGACTTTTAAATGCTTGTTCGCAAGTTGTCCCTTTATTAGCATCATTGCCATTTTCTGAGTCAAAATAATAATTCGTAGTAGTAGTCTGTTGGGTACATGCTAGCAGACTAATTATTACCGATAATAGCAAAGTTTTTAAAATAAGTTTCATAATTATCCAAATTTGTCGTTCAATTAATTATTTATTCCCAGTCATCTGTTCTAAACGAAGAAACAGGTAATCCTCCTGTACCAAAAAGTTCGGCAGATACATAATTTTTGAATGCATAACGTACCGCTCTCGGTTCTTTTACCAATCTGCTAGATACTACTACCGTTCCTTTTCCTTCATCAATATAAGCATCAGCTTTCACAAATACTTTATTCTCCCCTGCAATTTCGAAAAGAGTTAATTCTCTCCCATAGCTAGTTAATCCCATAAACTGCTTAGAGAAATAAAGAATTACCTTATCCCCTTTTATTTCCATTCGTTCATATTCAGGACTTTCGCACTCAAAGCCATTCATCCCATAAGTTTTAGTTAAAGCCAATAGTGCCAAACGTTCTCCCACTTCTTTCTTATGAGGAGAGTGAATCTGGAATTCTGTTCCAATATCCAAAGTCACCGCCATTGCACAATTAGAAATAAGAGTCTGTATCTTCATTTGCGCCTCCCGCTGATAGGCAGAAATCTCCGGCCATTGAGGAGTAAAGAAGTTCCACTCTTTATAATCATAGGGAGCAATTTGAACAAAATAAAAAGGTAAATCTCCCCGATTCCATTTTGTTCTCCAATCTTTCACCATTGCAGCTACTGAAGGAGCATATCTAGGTACATTAAAAATATTGGATTCTCCTTGATACCATAACAATCCCTTTATTCCATATCCTTCTACCGGATGTATCATACCATTATACAATAAAGTCGCCACATTTCCTATCCAAGGAGAAGTTTCATCACTCTTCGGAGGCACCACAATATCCGCAAATTCGTTACATGCAACTTCTGACATCCAAGCTTCAACATTAGAACCTCCATAACTAGCATTAATAATACCGATTGGTACATCTAGTTGCCGATTCAGCAAATCTGCAAAGAACCAACAAACAGCACTACATTCACCTGTAGTAGCCAATGAAGCCACTTCCCATTTAGTGTTCTTCACATCCTCCAAAGGCTTATAAGCAGCTAGTTCAGGAATATTTATAAAATGAATTTTCTTTCCCTTTGATTGAAGAATTGCATCTGTCGAGCCAATCACTGGTTGATGTTTATACCCTTTCAATTTCATACTCATATTAGACTGTCCGCTAGCAAACCAAACTTCACCAATATATACATTTTGCAAATTTATTGTTTCGGAAGCACTGACATTAATTGAGTAAGGACCACCTGCAGCTGGAGTTTCAACGCTCAGCCTCCATTTCCCTACTTTATCAGCTACCGTTTCATAAGTTTTATCATCCCATGAAGTCGTTATGCTAACCTTACTACCTTTCCTAGCCCACCCCCATAGCGGTACATAAGTTTGTTGCTGTAATACCATATTATCAGAGAAAATAGCAGCAATTCTCAAATCTTGCGCGACAGCTGAAATATGTGTAAACGCAAGTAATACAATTAGTAAATTTAGTATTCTCATATCTTATTTTTTAATAGACTACATTATAAATATCAATCTTAAAATTTTTACTTTCTCCCTCTTTCGACCAACAAATTATTTTCAAAGGACAGTCTAATTTTAAATCTTTTTTATCAATTTCTCCAACAGCCCATGACAAACCACTCCAAATCACCTTATCATAAATGATCTTCACTGGGATATTTAGTTCACCTTGCTTTGCATTTATCTTAAAATACTCACCCATTGTTACTCCGTCAGGTAATCCTCCCCCCCACGAACGAAACGGATTTCCAGTTCCGTCAAGTTGACTAAAGACGATACGTATATTATCCGAAACATCTGCTACTTGTCCTTCAACAGTATGTTTGTCTTTAATTCGAGAAGTCATGACCAACTGTTTTATCCGGCGAGGTATCAATACACCTTCTTCAATACCTAAATCATATTGTTTGGCCGCATACCGCCCTAATCCAACAACTACCATCTGTTCCGCCCCTAATGTTAGTTTTCTACCTTTTAGTTTGGGAGTAAATCCCTTATCCGTAAAAAGTATTCGTCCTTCCCCATCAACATCAGACAACAACTCAATTTCACACTCGGATTGCGCTGGATTAACAATAGTAAATAAACAACCATCAACAGAAGTAGCTTTATATCCATAGACTTGTGCTTTACCGGGAATTCCTCCCATAAGTGAGATTCGTCCAAACTGTTGTAATTCCAAATATATCTTTTGTACCTTGGCAAACCATCGAGCATCCGTGTCATTCAGCAAATTAATATTTCCATGATACACATTCAGCCAACCTCCACGAGCTAGATTCAGAATTAACGAACTCTTCCAGGCTGCAATACCTCTTTTGTAACAAGTTCCTGTCTCTCCTATCATAAAAGAACAATTATCAATACGAGATAAAGGCAATCCATTAAAAGCAAACTGCCAAACCATGTGATCACTATATAAATCTTGTGAACGCCAAATATTCATCATAGGTACATCCGAAAATCTCGGATCTCCTGAATATAACGTATCAAATATTTCTAACCAACGGGAATCAACCGTCTTGCGAAAGGGAGCAACCGTATTTTCCATATCACCACCAAATCCATTATAAGCAATAAAAATCACCTCAGGATTTTTAATTCTGAATTTCTTTATAGCTTTAATAAAAGCTTGCTTATTAGCCTCTATGATTTTTGTCGGAAGCATTGTTGCTTTTGCACAATCGGAGGCAGCATCAAAATACGCAAAATCGAATTTGAATACTCTAAATCCCATATCCGTATATATCCGCAATGTTTCCATCAGATGTTCAAGATAACCTCCCTCGAAAAGGCTTAATACTGCCTTATCCGAAGTTTGAGAACCCGCCCACTCCGATATTAAATTCAACATGGGCTTACCGCCACTTTGAATCAGATTAGTAGAAAACCATAGTCCGGGGATTATCCCATTTTCCTTACACTTCTTCAACCAATTACCCGGTCCCTCAGGCCAATTTTTTTTATGCCAACTCCGATATCCTCCATCTACATCAAACCAGAAAGCATCCATTAAATAACAATCTAATTGTACTCCCTGTTTTTTCAAACGAATCATCTCATCCAGCATCCTCATACACAGTTCTTCCGTTTGTGGAATGTTATCAGATAACTCATCGTAGGCCGACCAATTATTATAAACAGTCAATGGTCGTTTGAGCCCCGTTGCTAAAGGGCATCTAAACTCAGGTAATTCTATTGCCATCAAATTTGTATAGAAACTTCCAAACAGAAACAATATACATACCCAATTTCTTATTCTCTTCATCGTTAATACCCTTCTAATTTAAAGTCCACTCCTTGTTCCATTCTATTACAGGCTTATCCTTCTCGAATATGAGAGGCAACCAAACATAACGCGAATCAATCAGATTCGTTTTATTCCAACGATCAAACATTGCTACAAATTGTCCGTCACGTCCAGCTATTGGAAACACAAAGGTACTTTGTGCATTATAAGTACTATCAGCTCCTTCTCCTATACAGGGATTCCCTATAACTCGCCACTCACCCAACATAGAATCAGCTACAGCACATTCAGCAATATTCGGGTCCCAACCTGTACAACCGGAGCTAATCAAATAATATCTTCCTCGATGTTTGAATACTGCCGGAGCTTCACGAGATTGATTGATGAAATTACGGGTATACACACCTGTATGTTGTGTATACTCATCATTCAACAAACCAATATATAATGTGTTATTCCATTCTGATGCATAAATCTGATAAGCTCGTCCGTCGTCATCTTTGAAAATAGTCTGATCACGACTATCTCCCCCATTCGGTTTAAAAGAGCCAAGATATGTAAACAAACCAGTTGGAGAATCGCTAATAGCCACACCAGCATGTGCTTTTTCATAATCCGGACTTTCAATATGCATCCACATCACAAATTTTTTCGTTTTATCATTAAAAATAACTTTAGGACGTTCGATCACTTGTGAAGGATGCAGATCAGACTGGGTATCCTGTGGTACAGTTGGCAAAACAATCCCTTCAAAACTCCAATTCACAAGATCTTTAGAAGAATAACAGGATATTCCTCCAGCATCAGCACGCCAACACTCCCAAGTTTTCACCCAATCAAGAAGATAGGTAGAATCTCCTTTATATTCGCCATACCAATAATATACTCCGTCATGATACATGATTCCTCCACCATGGGCATTGATAGGATTGCCTTCCGTATCATACCAAACAGCACCCGGAACAATTCCAGAATGGTGTGTTCGCGTACATGCACTAATATAGAAAACAAACAAACAAGCAAATAAACTGTAAAACAATAAATTCTTTTTATGCATACTCATTCTTTTTTAATATTATCAATCTCATGGCTTTATCTCGCAATCAAAAACATATTCATTTATCTTTAGATTCATATCTTCCAGACGATGAACTAAATGCCTTCCAATTCGTAAATTCTCTATAGAAACGCCTCTTATTGAATACGGTTTCGATTTTCCAAGAAGTTGTGAACACACTTTCTGAACATCAGGATAAATATGAATATCCCTGATTTTCACCCCATCAATCCTGCAATTTCCGAGACATGGGCGCCATGAAGTATCTGTTATCTCAAAGTCGATAATCCGTGGTACTTCCACACCTTTATAATCAAAAGCCTCCACATTTATATTTTCAAAAACGATATTTTTTACATACGCCGAATCATAGGCATTAATCACCATAGCACGTTTACACTTTACTATATCAATATTTTTAAATACTATGTTCTTAAAATACTCTACACAAGTTTCCGTTCCAATCTTTGTTGCAGCAGAATTACTTAAAGTAACCACTTTCTCAAACAATATATTTTCCGTATTAAACACCCGCTCACTATCTAATCCTTTCACAACCAAATTATCATCTCCACAATGAAGAATAGCATTATTAACAGAACAATCAATAGAAGAGTCGAAATCAATACCATCTGTATTATTCCAATTTTCATAAGGTCTATTATTCAATATTTTTATATTTCTCAAATGTACTTCCTTTGATTTAAATGCCCTTACATTCCAAAAACAGGGATCAAGCAATAAAGGACCATCAATTTCAACATTTTGACATTCATACATATATATCAGATGGCACCCTTGTCCGCCATTCTTACGCAATCCGGTATATCCGGATCCGTCAATTGTTCCATATCCTATTATTTTTATATTTCTGGCATGATTTATATACAGTAATGCCTTATCAGGAAAATCATCCGCATTAATACTAGCCTTAATACACGCTCCGTCAGCCAAATATATGACAGCATCCCTTACCAGATTCAATTGTCCTGTCACATATACCCCCTCCGGAATATAAAGTACCTCACCTTTTTGTGCAGTCTCATTAATGGCTTTCTGAAGTAAAAAAGTAGATAAATTCTTACCAGTCCCATCGACACCATAGTCCAATACGTTCCGAATGTGCATTTCCTTATTTTGTCGTATATCCTCCAACGGATTATCTATCATCAAGAATAAATATGCTAATTCATTAATCTTTATAATTAGATACTCCGGTTTATCTACGCAGAAAACAAGTTCTTTTCCTGTGACTTCTCCTTTCAGTCCACGACTTAACGGACTTATCTGATAACTACGGATTTCTTCCTTGATTTTTATTTTTATACAGGCTGACCGTACATCTAAAACAGCATGAACAGCATGTAGCGGAATATCAAATTGCCAATAAGTCTTAACAGGTTTATTTACTCCGTTAATACTCACCTCATAGGAAGAAGTCTCCGTTACGTTTATTCCGTAAGTCTCTGTGTTAAGAGCACTATACAGAAGAAAAAGCAAGCTTACTCTCAAAAATATATCACTCATTCTACATTTATGGTAATGGTCTTTTTGCCGTATTTCTCTGTCTTGACAGTCAGCCTTATGCATCCTTTCCCTCCTTTCGGTTGAAGAATCGCCAAAGCCCTTCCTTTGTAAGTCATAGGACTTAATGAACGAAAACTTTCCATATCCGTAGGACAAGCATTGCCGGCAGACAAGATTCGTCCTTTTCCACTTATACTCAATTCAACTTTACAATCCTGATCGGAAACAATATTTCCTTCTTTATCAACCAATTCAATCCGGACATAAGAAAGATCATTCTTCGTATCCTGTAAAATAGGCCGATCCGCTTTTACATCTATTTCTACCGGAATTCCAGATGTTGTCAAAGTACACTCTTCTCTTTCAATACCGGCATCTACCCCAACAGCATTTAAGGTTCCCGGAATATATTTCACTTTGAATTGTGCTGAATATTTATCAAGTCCTTCATCAACGATACTCTTTTCCCCTAATAACATATCATTTAAATATAATCGCACCGAGGAATATCGGGAATATACTTTCACATTCATTTCCTTTCCTTCATTTCCTTTCCAGTTCCAACTAGATTCTTCATCCGGCCATCCCCAATAGCTAACTCTTTCCTCTTGTCCTTTCGGAACAGGAAGATGTACAAGCATGGCTATTTTTTTATTTCCCCACAAAACATCGCGTAAAGCCGTCTGTGGTTTCCGATAACCACAAATATCAATATCACCACACCATGCATTAAACCATGGCCAGTCCAAGAATTGTGGTGGATTCTTACTTCCCTTATTCACATTTATAGCATGTCCGATACCGGATTCACCCAAATAATCAATAGCAGTCCATATAAAATCACCAATGATATTAGGATATTTCTCCACCAAATCCCAATTCACCGCCCGCTCCATTGCAGTGGTTTCACTCCCGTATATTATTCGTTCAGGATAACTTTTGGAATCATTTTCATATTCCCACCACATGTAGTTGTAGCCACAGACGTCAAGAGGAGCAAAAGCGTTGAAAGAAGCCTCCCATTTTAAAGTCGGGTTATCCCAATAATCATTTATTGCTGCTGTAACAGGACGTGTAGCATCATATTTCTTCACTATACTTTTCAGTTTCTGAGCAATTTCCACTCCGACTGAATCCGATCGTTCCTGTATTTCATTACCAATACTCCACATAATAACAGACGGATGATTACGGTCACGAAGTATCATAGACGCTAAATCTATTTCACTCCATTCATTGAAAAAACGATGATAATCATTCTTGTTTTTAGGTTTCTGCCATTGGTCAAAAGCCTCATCGATTACTAAAAGTCCCAAACGGTCACAAGCCTCCAAAAACTTTTCTGAAGGCGGATTATGAGCACACCGCACAGCGTTAAATCCATTTGCTTTCAACAATTCTACTTTTCTTTCTTCCGCCCGATCAATAGCTACCGCCCCTAATAATCCATTATCGTGGTGTACACATCCTCCTTTCAATTTAACCGGAACACCATTCAACAGCAAACCTTCTTTTGCAGAAAAAGAAATACTGCGAATTCCGAAAGGGATAGATAATATATCTTTATATATTCCATCTGAAAGCAATTTTATATCAGCAGTGTAAAGAACAGGAGTATCCACTGACCATAATTGTGGTTTATCCACTAAAATTGAATGATATACCGTTGCTGTTCTATTTTCTTTCAATGTACATATTGAGGTGTCTTCACCAACAACTTCCCCTTTATCATTTCTAACAATCACATGAAGAACTGCATCTGTATTTTTATCAGACTGATTAGAAACGTCAACGGCAACATTCACTTTCGCCCTGTTTCCCGAAAGGATTTCAGTCGTAACAAATATTCCCCACTCATGCAAATGTAACCGCCCGGTAGTCACCAACCATACATGGCGATATATGCCGCTCCCCGAATACCAACGGCTATTCTCACCTTCATTCTTAACCTTCACTGCCAGAACATTTTCCTGTCCGGAAGGATTGCAAAATTCTGTAATATCACAATAGAATGAAGTATACCCGTACGGGTGATAAAAGACCTTTTTCCCATTTAACCAGATCTCCGACTCCATGTACACCCCCTCAAAATAGAGCAATTTACGCTCGGATGGCTCTGTTTCGGATATTTTAAATATTTTGCGATACCAGCCAGTTCCACCTTGTGTTTGCCCAACCGCTATCCCTCCTTCACTTTTTACAAAAGGCATTTCTATACTCCAGTCATGCGGTATATCAACAGCTCTCCATTGCACCGTATCTGAATGGAACACGACAGAAACCGGTATATCTCCATAATGAAAACACCAATCATCATCAAACCTCAACTTACGTATCTCATCATCCCGTTGTGCTGAACACGCAACAAGAAAAATCCCACATATCATAGATGTTATAAAATACCTTCCTAATTTCATCGTTCCTCTATTTGACTTTGATAATTATCTCTTTTTGAGGCAAGCCATCCACCCGCACTTTCAAATGAATGTTACCAGCCTTTTTCCCTGATTTTAATATAGCGAGACAATTCCCTCTCCATGCCTTACGGTATGTTGTACGAAAACTTTCCGTACTCATCGGATTTGAGTTGGCAACAGCTATCAATGTACCTTCACCCGAAACATCAAAGTGCACAAGATCATCTGCAACAGGACTGATAGAACCTTCAGCATCAACCAATGCCACAGATATATAACTCAAGTCTTGACCATTAGGCGATAGTACTGATTTATCAGCAGTCAATTGTATATCTACAGGAGAACCTGCTGTTTTTAATATAGAAGTAGTCACTTCTTTACCATCGACATACCCTTTAGCTTCTAATACTCCCTTCTGATAAGGAACTTTCCAGCCTAACTTATTTTTTGTTATGGCAGTATTGTTTTTACATCCGAGTGATTCGCCATTAAAAAAAAGTTCCACTTCTTCACATTGGGTATATACCCACACTGATAGCACTTTACCTTCATATCCCTCAAAATTCCAGGAATCAATTTCATCCGGCCAATCCCATACACTCCAAAGTTCTTTTCTCGGATTCAATGGAAATGAAGGAACAGGCGGAGTTACACTAATATAAGTAATAGGTTTACCGCTCCACAAAGTCTCTCTATAGTATGATTGCGGACGTCTTATACCACACATATCAATATCCCCGCAATAAGCCATATACCATGGATAAAAACTTTGTTTCAGATAATATCCATTCCAGCCAATGCTTGCTTCCCCGATATAATCAAATGAAGTCCATACGAAATCACCGATCATCCAATTATATTTTTCTACAGCTTTCCAATAATCATACGCTTCACTTGAGTATGATTCTGATGCATAGATCAATTGTTCAGGATGGCGTTGATGTCCTGACACATATTCATTCGGAGAATAGTTATAACCCGCAACATCCAAAGTGTTCAGATACGCATCTTTCTTTTCTGATACAGCGTTTACCCCTGCAGTTACAGGGCGTGTATTATCTATAGAGCGCACATAGTCCGCCAACTTTCCGGATAGTAATGCCATTTCTTCTGTCTCATTATGCTTAATTTCATTACCGATACTCCACATGATAACAGAAGGATGATTGCGGTCCCGTAAAATCATTTTCTTTAAGTCTTCCCTCCATAAAGTATCAAAATGTTTTGAATAATCTTCTTTAAAATGTCCATATCTCCAAACATCAAAAGCTTCGTCAATAACCAATATTCCCAAGCGATCACATGCATCCAGTAATGCCGGTGATGGAGGATTATGTGCCATACGGAGAGCATTGAATCCTGCAGCTTTATGCAGTTCCACTTTTCGTTCCTCTGCCCGATCAAACGCCATTGCTCCTAAAGGTCCATTATCGTGATGAATACAACCTCCCTTTAATTTCAATACCTTCCCATTTAGTAGAAACCCTCTTTGCGCATCAAACTGTATGGAGCGTATTCCAAAAGTTTCCTCCGTACAATCCATCCTATCACCGTCTTGTATCACTTCCGTAACAAGAGAATACAAGTTCGGAGAATCTACTGACCACGATAACGGATGCACAACCGTTAAATTCTGTGTTACAGCAACTTTCTCTCTTTTTCTTATTTTACACTCTTTTTCTCCTTGGGCAACAATCTTTTTATCCTTATCTACTATTTTTTGCCTGACAACTGCTTTAGTATCTTTACCTGTATAATTCACCAAAGTTGAAGTTATAACCACATCAGCTTTTTGATCCGAAACAAGCGGAGTCGTAATAACCGTACCATAATTATCAATACACAAAGGAGAAGTGGCAACCAACCATACATGGCGATAAATACCAGATCCTGAATACCAACGAGAAGTCACAGCCTCTGTCTTTACCTGCACCGCCACCAAATTGGTTTCACCCGGCTTTATAAAATCTGTAATATCATATCCAAATGTAGAATATCCATAGTACTGATTACCAACATACTGTTCGTTGACCCAAACATCAACATTCATATAAACACCATCAAAACGGATATAAAATCTTTTTCCGAGTTGGGATTCATCTACAACAAAATGTTTTCTATACCATCCTATTCCTCCTCGTGTAAAGCCGGAAGATACGCCATTGACTACTGTAGAATCAAAAGGAGAAGTAGTACCTGGAATATCCTCAATAGTCCAATCATGAGGTATATCCAATTTTCTCCATTGAGAGTCATCCAACATCTTCTTTTCTCCATCTTCCACATCACCATAATGAAACAACCATTGTTCATCAAATGATACCATACGAGAGATTTCAATTTTCTTATTACACCCTGCCAGTCCTACAGTCAGTAAAAGGAATAATATGACATATTTATATTTCATCTTTGTCGCTTTTAAAGAAGAGTTTATTTAAATCTATTCAATGTAAATTGGAGGATGCATTATTAGCAAAAATGGAAGATGACAAGCTTTTAACACATCCTCTTTTCATTTATCATTTACCACCCCATTCGGCGGCTTGAACCAAAGATTTATTATTATCCAGCTCCCCTTGAGGAATAGGCCATACATGAGATTTTGTCTCACCTATATAGTTGTATTCGGTAAGTTTGTTATACTCTCCCCAACGTCTCAAATCAAAATAACGATGTCCTTCAAATGCCAATTCCACTCTACGTTCGTGCTTAATAACATTAAGAAGTCCTCCTGCATTCGTTATTTCCGCATCCGTTACATGGGGCATTCCAACACTTACACGATCACGAATCTGATTAATTAATCCTTCTATTTCAGTCTTATTTCCACTACTATTTACCATTGCCAATGCTTCAGCACGCATTAAAAGTACATCCGCATAACGTATCACATAATAATCTTGATTATCGGCATTCTTCTCTGTCACTGTATAATCCTGATATTTATTAATATATCCTGTTATTCCGCCATCATCAGCTTTCTTAAAAACAAAATTATATCTCCATCTTGGATCTCTGTTTTCCGCTTCCTTCAATTCATCCGTTGAATATGACGATTCTGCTATCGAGTTTCCATTTATATCATAATATTCATCCATCAAATTTTGGTTAACAACAATAGGAGTAAAGAAATCCTCATTATTACGAGTAGAAAGAAAACCTCTCATTTGATTATCTGTTCCATCTGCAGTTGCACTAAATCTCACCGAAAAAATCACTTCTTTACTTGTGTTACCTGCCTCACTGAATAAAGTTAGGTAATCATTTTCTAACTCATACCCTAAAGTCATTACCTCTTTTGCAGCTTCTGCCGCTTCTGTCCATTTTTCATTATATAAATAAATGCGGCATAACAAAGCCCACGCAGCTCCTTTGGTTGCCCTTCCACGCTCCTCTGCTGCCACTGTGACCGGAAGAACATCCGACTCTGCAACCCTTTTCAGCTCTTGCGTTATAAAATCTACAATATCGGCTTTTGAACTTATAGGTATATATCCTGTTAAAGTAGGTTCTTTAGAAAGAGGCACATCCCGGAATAATGAAGTCAGATAGTTATAATAAAATGCACGCAAAAACTTTGCTTCTCCTAAAATTCGATCCGCATCTGCTTGTGCAATCTTTTCTTCTCCCATCTGGGGGACATAGTAAATTACCTCATTACATCTGGCTATACCCTTATAACATGCTTTCCAAACTACATCTACCAACTCATGAGAAGGTGATTGATTTCCCCAACTTAATGCCATTTCTGCCGGTGACCAAAACCACCATCCACTATTTCCGTCTGTAGTTCCAAACCCGTCCAAAGCTCGCGGATCACAACTATTATAATAATTATAATACAATCCTTGTTGCTGAAGCACATTATAACAGCCTGCCAACATTGCTTCCGCTTCTTCCTTGTTATTCCAATATGTATCTACAGAAACAACGGATGGATTCTCCTGATCTAAAAAGTCTGAGCAAGAAAGCAAAAAAGCACTCAAGCCCAACATGAGTATTGCTAACTGTGTTTTTATCCTTTTCATAATGAAATGCTGTATTAAGATTTATAAATTGATATTTAATCCCACAGAGAATGTTTTTGCATTCGGATACGTGGAGTTACGGCTGTCTGTCGCATATTTTTCCGGATCATAATTATCAACACCAGTAATAGTAAACAGATTTTGAGCAGAAATATAGATTCTCAATCCTTGTACCCTTGCCTTACTTAACCAATTTTTCGGGAAAGAATACCCTAACTCAATATTCTTCATTCTAAGATAAGAAGCATCCTCAATCCAAAAAGAAGAAGGCAAAGAATTATATGCCACATTACCCAGTTTAGGATAAGTACCGGACGGATTTTCCGTTTCATGGAATCTATTCCACATAGCTTCCGTAGCTCCACCGCCCACTGTCGGATAATCCATCATAATACGATCTACTTTACCTACTCCTTGCAAAAATACAGAAAAATCAAAGTTCTTATATCCGGCAGTAAGATTCAAACCATAGGTAATTTTGGGAAATGGATTTCCTATAACTGTACGGTCAAGATCTGTAATTTCACCATCAGGTTTTCCATCCGGACCGCTAATATCCAAAAAACGAACATCACCAATACGAGGATTGCCAAAACCTACCGGGGCACTATCTATTTGTTCTTGCGATGTATATAATCCATCTGTTACATAACCATAATATGCACCAATAGGATGTCCTGCCAGATTAATTGTCCATTCATCAATCCAATCTTCACGTCCGCTGACACTAACTATTTCATTTTTTACCTGACTTATGTTAAAGTTAGCACCAAATGTAAAATCATTCCAACGGTCATTATAACCTAGACTAAGTTCCCATCCTCTGTTTTTTACTTTCGCAGCATTGACATAGGGTGCTTCATCAACACCGATGATTGCACTTATAGGTAACTGGAGTAATATATCTGAAGAGACTTTATTAAAATAGTCAAAAGTCAAATTAAATTTATTATTCAATAGTGCTACATCCAATCCGACATTTGTGGTAGTCGTGGTCTCCCATTTTATATCAGGATTAGCTGCGCTGGCAAGAGCTGCCCCTAAAATTTTATCATCTCCCCACACATAATTATTCTTTCCTAATGTATATGTTTGAGCATACGGATAATAGCCAATATCCTGATTTCCTAATTTACCCCAACTTGCACGTAATTTCAAAGTATTCAGAATATGCTGATCCTGCAAGAAGGCTTCTTCTGCAATATTCCATCCGGCAGATACAGAAGGGAAATAACCTACGCGGTTTTTCTTCGGTATCCTTGACGATTCGTCCCGACGAAGATTAGCCTCCAATAAATAACGACTCTTATAAGCATAATTTATTCTCCCGAAGAAAGAACGTAGTGTAGCTTTCTCCTCGCGTCCATAAGCAGATGTATTTTGTGCCACATCCATGGCATGTACGGTATTCGTTAAAAAGTTTTCACCTTTAGCTTCCGAATATTTATTTCCATTAAACTGAGTAGATTCGCCGACAAGCAGGCCAAACGAATGGTCATCGGCAATACTAAAATTATAAGTGATAACATTCTCATTAATCCATTGCTGTTGCAAAATACGTTGTTCTTCCAATGCCGCGATACCTGTTGTAGTAAAAGTACCATCAGACTTATAATGATTATGTGTAGGTTCAAAAGCCGAATAATTAGAAGAACTATATTGATATGCAAAACTTGACTTTATATGCAGATTTTTGATTGGTTCAATATCTAAAAATACCTTACCATCAAATTTGTATATATTCTGATCGGTAGGGAACGTAGTTTGTTCCAACGGGTTAGTCTGATAACTGGGAAATTGTGGATTTCCATCATATTGCCCCCAATAGCCATTATCATATTTTACAGGAATAGTAGGACGGGTATGATCTACAACTTGATTAAAAATATTCCAAGTACCCCCCAAAGGTTCTGTCACTGTTTGATAACTACCAGCTGCATTCATTCCCAAGGTTATTATATTCAGATATTTGGTATCTGCATTCAATCGGAAATTCACTCTTTCCGTATCTGTCCCTTTCATAATCCCTTGTTGATTCATATATCCGATAGAAGCCATGTATTTTGAATTCTGTCCGCCCCCTGTCATTGACAAATAATGATTCTGTATCAGAGCCGATCTAAAGATTTCTTTCATCCAATTTGTATTAGCGAAATGTTCAGGATCAGAGCCATTCTTCATCTTCTCAATCATGTCAGCTGTATAATTACGCTGGGGAGCATCTCCACCTAACGCATTATTTTCTTCATTAAACAAAGTAGCCCATTTCCAAGAGTCTATATAAGATGGCAGAACAGTAGCCTTCTGTACACCAAATGAACCGCTATAAGAAAGCTTATTATTAGCCTCCGTTCCACGTTTGGTAGTAATTAGAATTACTCCATTCGCAGCTCTTACACCATAAATTGCAGCAGAAGCTGCATCCTTCAACACTGAAATATTATCAATATCATTTGGAGACACACTACTAAGGTTTCCTTCTACTCCATCAATCAAAACGAGCGGATTACTGTTACCGAAGGTACCGATACCTCGAATACGAATCTCAACATCATCCTCCTTTCCCGGTTGAGCAGAAAAACTGCTCACAGTTACTCCGCTTAAGCGTCCTTGAAGTAAACTAGATGTATTCGATACAGGAATATCTTTTATATCATCCACATGCACCGAAGCTACCGCACCTGTTAAATTCGCTTTTTTCTGTACTCCATAAGCTACCACTACTACTTCATCTAAAGCTTCTGATGTTTCATACATTGTCACATCGTATCTTTTTTGATAATTACTAAGTGTTATTTCCGTAGTTTTATATCCTACATAAGAAAAAACAAGTATAGCCTGTTTAGTTTGAGGTATATTCAATTGATATAAACCACTAAGGTCTGTTACAGTTCCATTCGTAGTTCCTTTTAATGAAACTGTGACGCCTGGAAGGACTTCTCCATTAGCATCGGTAACTTTTCCTTCTACTTTGACAGTCTGAGCAACTATAGGAAGGATTCCAAACAAAAGAAGAATAAGAGGTAAATATAGCCTCTTCCATTGTGTCTTTTTCTTGTTCATAGTAACTAATTTTAAGTTGATAATAAATCTATCAATTTTGATATGCACAAAGGTAGGTTTTATGAATATTATAGTATAGCACAAAAATGTCGTTTTATAACAACATAATTAACTAGTTAATAATCAAAGCCATACAAGCAATGGATAAATAGTAAATACTGCAATATATACTTAAATATTTTATATCCACAGTATCACTATTATAGTTTTATTGCGCTAATATAAAGCTCCCCAAAAAAAGAATCAAAAAAAATGCCTATTTTTGTCACCTGAAACCTAAGATAATAAAAGTAATGCGTTATAAATTCATTGCCCCCTCCGTAATTAAGGCAGCTATCCAGTTGCCGGCTTCTAAAAGTATCAGTAATCGTGCATTAATCATCAATGCGCTGGGCAAAGGTATTTATCCTCCTGAAAACCTGTCCGATTGTGACGATACACAGGTGATGATAAAAGCTCTCACCGAAGGGAAAGAGACGATTGACATTATGGCTGCGGGCACTGCTATGCGTTTCCTTACCGCCTATTTAAGTGTGACTCCGGGGGAACGGACAATCACAGGAACAGCCCGTATGCAGCAACGCCCGATACAGATATTAGTCAATGCGCTCCGGGAATTAGGAGCTGAAATAGAGTATGTCCACCATGAAGGATATCCTCCCTTATGTATCAAAGGGGCAGAGTTGAAAGGAAATGAAATAACCTTGAAAGGAAATGTAAGTTCCCAATATATATCTGCTCTATTGATGATAGGTCCGGCACTCAAAGACGGTTTGACTTTGCATTTAAGCGGAGAGATTATTTCCCGCCCTTATATCAATCTTACATTGCAACTGATGCAGGACTTTGGAGCCAAAGCCGCATGGACTTCTCCCAATAGCATATCCGTTGCTCCACAACTTTATCAGAGCATTCCTTTCAAAGTGGAAAGTGACTGGAGCGCAGCTTCCTATTGGTATCAGATTGCCGCCTTATCTCCCAAAGCAGAAATTGAATTATTGGGGTTGTTTCATAACAGTTATCAGGGAGATAGCCGGGGAGCGGAAGTTTTCTCACGCTTAGGTATAACTACCGAATTTACATCGCAAGGTGTGAAACTGAAAAAAACAGGCAAAGCGCCGGAAAGGCTGGAAGAGGACTTTGTCGATATTCCGGACTTGGCACAGACGTTTGTCGTTACTTGTGCCTTGCTGAATATTCCTTTCCGTTTCACAGGATTACAAAGTCTGAAAATAAAAGAAACTGATCGTATTGCCGCATTGCGCACCGAACTTAAAAAGTTGGGATATATTATTGAAGAAGAAAATGACAGCATATTAATGTGGAATGGCGAACGATGTGAACCGGAGGAAATTCCGGTGATTGATACCTACGAAGATCATCGTATGGCAATGGCATTTGCTCCGGCAGTTATCTGTCATCCTAATTTGCTTATTGCCGATCCGCAGGTGGTCACCAAATCATATCCCGGATATTGGGAGGATTTGAAGCAGGCCGGATTTCAGGTGATAAACGAAGGATAATCTCCGGACATTGTGGAAGATTTCAATAAATATACTTCCCATATCAACTACTCCCCTATTGTAGATTTCGTATTGCAACAGGGGAAGCAGACCTATTATAAGAAAGGAGAATACTTTTCCCGTCAAGGAGAAGTATGTAAAACAATGGGGTTCGTCAGTTCCGGTTCTTTCCGGTACTGCTGTACTAACAGTGCAGGCGAAAACAGCATCGTAGGATATACTTTCGATCATTCTTTTGTTGGCAACTATCCGGCTTTTCAATTACAGGACAAATCCAATGTAGATATACAGGCTTTATGTGATTGCTCGGTATACGTAATCAATTACCAGCAAATGACAGAATTCTATGATACCAACGACGCTCACCAAAAGTTGGGACGCCGCATTGCAGAAACTTTGCTATGGGAGGTCTACGACCGGATGATTTCAATGTACAGCCTGACACCGGAGGAACGCTATCTCGAAATTATCAACCGTTGTCCCGACTTACTGAAACTGATTACTTTAAAAGAACTGGCTTCTTACCTTCTTATTCGTCCTGAAACATTAAGCCGTATCCGAAGAAAAGTCGTACAAAAGTAAATTCTTGATTTCAATCAAGAGTTTATTTATTCCCTACCCCTACTTTTGCGGACAAATAAAGTATACGGTATTTCATGAAGAAAATTATAATTATAGGTGCAACCTCCGGCATCGGCCGTGGATTGGCAGAAATTTATTCTCAAGAAGATTTCCTTATCGGCATTACCGGCCGTAGAGAAAATCTATTGAAAGAGGTATGCGCCCGTGACGAAGACAAACTATTCTATCAAGTGTGTGATATCACCGACACGCAATCCACTATTTCATCCCTTGAGACACTCATTCAAAAAATGGGTGGAATGGATATACTGATTATCTGTGCCGGTACCGGAGAACTAAACCCTGAACTATCCTACCAACTGGAAGAACCCACCTTACTAACTAACGTGATAGGATTCACCAACATTGCAGACTGGGGATTCCGATATTTCGAACGGCAAAAAAGCGGGCATCTGGTTACTATCTCCTCCGTTGGAGGCACTCGGGGCAGTGGTATTGCCCCTGCCTACAATGCATCGAAAGCCTATCAAATCAATTATATGGAAGGACTACGGCAGAAAGCGACCAAATCTCACTATCCTATTTATACTACCGATATTCGTCCCGGATTTGTAGATACTGCCATGGCAAAAGGAGAAGGATTGTTCTGGGTTACTCCTGTTGATAAGGCTGTGAGGCAAATAAAAAAGGTTATTTCTAAAAAGAAAAAAGTAGCTTTCATCTCTAAAAGATGGAAATATGTGACTATTCTATTTCGTCTTTTGCCATCTGCTATTTATTGCCGGATGTAAAATTCTTCTTATTCGCTGTCTCTCCTATTTAAGAAAGAAACTTCCGTGAATTCTACCATCGGGAAACAAAGATTATCTACACAAATTCGCTATATTTGCAAAGATAGTCTGTCAACAGGCCAATAAAGGATTATAATTACCCCACTGGCTGATTGATACTATCCAAATAAAAACGAGAGCATATATGAATACTGATTTCATAAACTTAACAGCAGAAAATCTTTCCAATGAGCATTTATGCTGCATTATCCGTAGCAATAAATCTCATCCGGGCATTGAAGCAAAACGGCAATGGCTTTCCGACCGACTGAAGGAAGGTCATGTTTTTAGAAAGTTAAATGCAAAAGCTACGGTCTTTATTGAATATGCTCCTCTTGAAAAAGCCTGGGTTCCGATAATGGGAGGCAACTACTATTACCTCTACTGCTTATGGGTTTTAGGCAGTCCCAGAGGAAACAGGTATGGAAGTTCGTTGATGGAGTACTGTATAGCTGATGCTAAAGAAAAAGGTAAATCCGGCATTTGTATGCTTGGAGCAAAAAAACAGAAGAATTGGCTTTCAGACCAATCATTTGCAAAGAAGTTCGGCTTTGAGGTGGTTGACACTACCGATAATGGATATGAATTGCTTGCTCTTTCTTTTGATGGGACAACCCCGAAATTCACTCCAAATGCTAAAAGGCTAAAAATAGAAAGCGAAGAACTGACTGTTTATTATGATATGCAATGCCCTTATATCTATCAATACATTGAGATGATTAAACAGTATTGCGAAACAAATAATGTTCCTGTTTCTTTCATTCAAGTGGACACATTAGAAAAAGCAAAGCAATTGCCTTGTGTTTTCAACAACTTCGCCCTGTTTTATAAAGGAGTTTTTGAAACTGTGAATCTGCCAAATATCGACTACTTGAAAAGAATACTCAAAAAATAAGAAGTACAATCCTGACACATTTTCCCGTTCATTCATTATCAGGATTGTATTTTATCTGTTTCCTTAAAATGACTTCTCATTCGCCATCTTCCACATATTGAGAAAAGATGCTTTGCTAATTTCCACTATTTTATCCCAATTCAATCGATCTGCATGATCGGAAGGCTGGTGATAGTCAGGATGCCCGTCGGTATGATACCAGATGATCGGAATATTGACTTTGGCAAACGAACCGTTATCACTTCCTCCTATCGGATGATCCCAGGCGCGATAATCCGGTTCCAGCTGTAAGCCGTGTTTTTTGATATCCTCTTTCAGCCAATCACCAAAAGCCGGATGAGCGGCTGTATAGAAATAGACAACATGTTTAGGCTGTTGAGGTTTGTTATTACGTCCAATCATGTCGAAGTTCAGATATCCTTTTATTTGAGACAGGAAAGGACAGGTTTGCACAAAATATTTAGAGCCTAGCAATCCTTTTTCTTCTCCATCCCAAAAAGCAAAGATTACATTCCTTTCAGGTTGCTGTCCACTGGCAAGAAAGGCTCTCGCTATCTGCAACACAGCCGATACACCGGAAGCATTATCATCAGCACCGTTGTATATTTGATCGCCGTCGAGTGCAGGATCGATGCCTAAATGATCGAAATGAGCCCCTACAATCACATATTCTTTCGTGTTTTTACCAGGAATCATTCCCAATACATTCCTCATAGAGAGCTTCTGATGGACTTCCTGTTTCAATTTGGCAATGGAATCAGGATGTACTTCCAGGCGCCCTTTTTTCTGGCGTTCTTTGCGATAAGCATCAAAAGGCTGGAAATAACTGTCAGTCAAAGGTGGTATTCCCATCCATTGCAATAAAGAGGCAATATACTCCGAGGTCACACGTGAACCGTGAAAACCTGCCTCACGACCTTGCAACTCATCGCCTGCCAAAAAGTTGATAGTAGCCTCGGCGGAGGAACGATTGATCGTATTTAACCCTCTCTCAATAGGAGATTGGGCAAAAGTCATGTTTCCAACAAACAGAAATGCTAATAGTAAATAATTTCTCTTCATTATACTTCAAATATCTTAAGTCGTTTTTCATTTATTGATAAGGCAAAGTTCAATTCACCCGCCAATGTTTATTCTGTAGTATAGTCTCGTCACAATCTGCCGCTCCCGGATTATTCTTGTACATAATCACGCATTTATCATAATAAGCGGGATATCCTGTAATATCCGGCAAAGTATTAAAGATATTATTAAGTTGATCTTTCTCCAATTTGTTATAACGGCAATCAAGTTTTCTCAATTCATTATTCATTGGGATAGACAAACTTTTTAATTGATTGTTATAACAATCCAAATACCACAGTTTTTTATTACCAGATGTATCAAGGTCTGTCAATTTGTTAGAACTACAATACAATTCAGTCAATGACATTAACTTGTTCAAAAAGTCCAGTTTTCGAAATACACATCCTTCAATATGCAATACACTAATCATATTATCATCATCTACTTCCAAAACCGACAACTGCGGTGTACCGGTTAACTCTACCGTATGTAATGCTGGTAACTTTTTCAATGAAAGTGAAGTTATTCCATTATCTATACAATACAACGAGGTCAAAAATTCACAATGCCCAAATTTGATTGAAGTCAGTTTCGGATTAGTGTATACCTGTACCGTTTTCAGATTCAGACACTCATCAAAATGTAATTCTTCCAAACCCTCCCAATTTCCAATATTCATATATTCCAAATTAGGGCAAGAAGTATTCAAATCTAAGAAACTGCTTTCTTTTATACTATTTAATTCAATCCTCTTCATCCTGGGAAAATCCCCCAAATGCATATTACTTATCGGCATCAACACACCACTAACACTAAAAGTAGTCAATTCCTCTGCCCAAACCCTTACCGTGAAACTCCTTGAAGGCTTATACCTGTATTGAATCGAAGCATTATCGGGATGTTCGATTTTTTGTAATCGTCCATCACCCCATTCGATAGCAATTCGTCCACCACCTGCATTCATTTCTATCACCTTCCATTCACTGCTAGCATCTACCGTGAATTGAATAGTATTTGCATCTGTCAATTCAGGAATCTCGAAGTCGTCGCCAAACACACTTTTGTCTTCACTGGAACAGGAAGAGAATCCTAATAACAAGCATACTCCTATCAAGCTAAATAACAGTTTCTTTTGTTTCATCATGTATGAACTTTAGGTTAGTAAGATACAAAAGTAAGAAAAGAAATAGATAGCCTAACATGATAGAATGCAAATTTATAAGTAACTTTGCACAAATTTGATCCGTAATTGTTATATTGGTATGTGGATACTCATTATAAGTCTGGTACTGCTGGGGGTTATCGCGCTGATAGCCGGAATCATCCGCAACAAAAGACTACAAAAGAAAATAGAAAAAGGCGAACTGGATCGTATGCCGGAAGTGAAGGAAGTAGATGTGGAATGCTGCGGACAACATGAAGTATGCGAACGGGATAGCTTGTTGGCCGCTGTCAGCAAAAAGATAGAATATTACGATGATGAAGAGCTGGACCAGTTCATTGGCAGACCTGGAAATGCATATACGGAAGAAGAGACAGATATGTTTCGGGATGTACTGTATACAACATTGGATATAGAAGTGGCCGGATGGGTACGTAGTCTTCAACTCCGTGGCATCGAACTGCCGGATGATCTCAAAGACGAGGTCTTCCTGATTATCGGAGAAAGAAGAAATAGAGAAATAAAAACGACGGACGACAGGTGATGGATTTACTACAATATACATTCTTTCAACACGCTTTGTTGGGTAGTCTGCTGGCAAGCATTGCCTGTGGGATTATCGGTACATACATCGTTACCCGCCGCCTGGTATTTATCAGTGGAGGAATCACTCATGCTTCTTTTGGCGGTATTGGGTTAGGATTGTTTGCCGGAATTTCCCCGATACTCTCGGCGGCTGTATTCTCTGTTTTATCAGCCTTCGGTGTGGAGTGGCTTAGCAGACGGAAAGATATGCGTGAGGACTCTGCCATTGCAGTGTTCTGGACGTTGGGAATGGCACTCGGAATCATGTTCAGCTTTTTGTCACCCGGATTTGCACCCGACTTATCAGCTTATCTTTTCGGGAATATCCTGACCATTAATCAAATTGACTTATGGATGCTCGGCATATTGGCACTCATACTGACCGGATTCTTTTATCTGTTTATCCGCCCTATCGTATATATTGCCTTTGACCGTGAGTTTGCACGTTCGCAAAAGATTCCGGTAGAGATTTTTGAATATGTACTGATGATGTTCATCGCACTGACCATTGTAGCCTGCCTGCGAATGGTAGGCATCGTATTGGCCATTTCTCTTCTCACCATTCCACAGATGACAGCCAACTTGTTCACCTATAGTTTCAAGAAGATTATCTGGTTATCAATCGGCATCGGTTTCTTGGGCTGCCTGGGTGGATTATTTATTTCTTATCACTGGAAAGTCCCTTCGGGAGCTTCCATCATATTCTTCTCTATCCTGATTTACGCTGTTTGTAAAATCGGAAAGAGTTGTTGCAGGAAAAAGTCATAATAATAGATAGTATATGGAAATCAAAATTCAATCACTGGAAAGTATCCATGAAGCAGCCCGTGAATTTATCGCTGCTATGGGCGACAACACTGTATTTGCTTTATACGGAAAGATGGGTGCCGGTAAAACCACATTTGTGAAAGCACTCTGCGAAGAATTGGGTGTAGCCGATGTTATCAGTTCTCCGACTTTTGCTATTGTCAACGAATACCGTTCGGACGAAACCGGGGAGTTAATCTATCACTTCGATTTTTACCGCATCAAGAAACTAAGTGAAGTGTACGACATGGGATACGAAGATTATTTCTACAGTGGTGCTCTCTGCTTTATCGAATGGCCGGAACTGGTGGAAGAATTACTGCCGGGTGACGCCGTAAAAGTAACGATTGAAGAATTGGAAGACGGAAGTAGAGTGATTAAACTATGACCGGGCAATATATCGTACAAGGAATCTTTGCGCTGGCAGGAACTGTCTCCCTGCTAGCGTCATTGCTTAACTGGAACTGGTTCTTTACAACACGTAATGCGCAAACCATTGTCAGAAATGTAGGACGCAACCGGGCACGACTCTTCTATGGGATATTAGGGATTATCATTATCGGCATGGCTATATTCTTTTTTGTAGAAACACGAAAAGCCATAGGATTATAAGTTCGATGAAAAAATAAACAAGAAGAAAAAGTCAGACTATTATTGATATTCATATTACAATAGTTGTCGTGCCTTCATTTCCAGATACTTATTAATCACATCAATTGAAAGGTTATCCGGCGTGGTTAATAAGGAATAAATTCCATGTTGTTTCAAAGTAGATACAATCAGCCGCTTTTCATAAGCGAACTTTTCTGCGATCACATGACGATAGTAACTTTCCGTATCTTTTGCGGGTTGAGCGATATATTCTTTCAGATCGACATCTTCGAAAAAGACTACGAGCAAACGATGCTGGCGGTTTAATTGTTTCAGATAAGATAATTGACGGTTCATACCTCCTATACTTGAGAAGTTTGTGTATAGTACTAACAAGCTACGTTTGCTGACATGCTTGTTCAAATGAACACAAAGAGCCGAGAAATCCGTCTCTCCGAAAGTGGTTTGCTGACTATAAAGATTCTCCAGCAAGGTTTGCATATATCCCGGTTGCTTGGAAGCAGGAACAAAAGAATCGAAGTGCTCATCAAAGGTCACTAAGCCGGCTTTATCTTCTTTCCGCATGGCAACATACGACAATACCAGCGAAGCATTAATCGCATAATCCAACAGAGTCATTCCCCGGAAAGCTTGCTGCATCACTCTACCTTTATCTATCACATTATAAATCTGCTGAGAACGTTCGTCCTGGTATACATTCACCATAAGTCCATGTCGCCGGGCGCTTGCTTTCCAGTTAATCGTGCGGTAATCATCCCCCTTTACATACTCTTTGATTTGTTCAAACTCCGTATGATGTCCCACCCTGCGAACACGCTTTATTCCCAACTCGGTCAGATTATCGCTCATCGCCAACAATTCATATTGATGAAGCATCAGATAAGACGGATACACCTTGATATCCAAAGGTTCCGCACAGGTATAACGACGGGAAACCAGCCCAATCCTTCCGGTCACAAAAACTCTGACATACCCGAACGAATAAACACCGCGACGGGTGGGGCGCAAACGGTAAGTTATCGTCTTTCCTTCATTCGCCTGTAACTTCGTACGAAAGTCAACATCACGTTTCTGAAAAACGACAGGAATCTCATCAATAACCTCTAAAGAAACAGGATACGGATAGCTGCTTTCCACACGAATACTTACCTCATTCTCATCACCATTGGAGAAGCGGTCGGCACACTGGCGGAAAGCCTGTATTCCCCGAATACGATAAAGAGAATACACATCTGCCGATACCACCAGAAGCAAGACAAAAAGTGTCCACTGCCCGATGACAAAGAACGGAGCAAGAACGTATCCGCTACCCAGCAACAGGATAACTACGATCAGGACAATATAGAAGCGACGAGTTAAAAACATCTATTTCGGGACTTCCACTTTATCAATCAAACGTTGTGTCACTTTCACCGGAGAGTATCCCTCCATTTCAGCTTCCGCAGTCAGGATCAGGCGATGCTGAAGCACATACGGAGCAACGAACTTGATATCCTCCGGCGTCACAAAATCACGTCCTTGCAAAAGAGCATAGGCCTTTGAAGATTGCAACATCGCTACGGAAGCACGCGGAGAAGCTCCCAGATACACTGCCTTGCTAGTACGAGTCTGCTGCACAATCAACGCGATATATTGAAGTAGCGTACGGTCTACAAACACCCGGCTCATCAAAGCACGAAGAGAAAGAAGTTCTTCTTTAGTAAGTACGGGGGTCACATCTTCCAGTTTTACCAATGCCGCATTCGTATGGTGGCGTTCCAGAATGTTCACTTCCTCTTCCAGCGAAGGATAATCCATCGTTATCTTCATCAGAAAACGGTCGAGCTGCGCTTCGGGAAGTTTGTATGTCCCCTCCTGCTCCACCGGGTTCTGAGTAGCCAGAATCGTATAAAGTTCTCCCATCCGGTGAGTGGTCCCGTCGATACTGACCTGGCGTTCTTCCATCACTTCAAACAAGGCAGCCTGTGTCTTCGCAGGAGCACGGTTGATTTCATCTACCAATACGATATCTGCAAAAATCGGTCCCTGATGAAAGTCAAAACCATTGGTTTTCATATTAAACACAGTTGTACCCAGCACATCACTCGGCATTAAATCCGGAGTAAACTGGATACGACTGAAGTCAGCATCAATCAGACGGGCAGTCAAACGAGCCAATAGTGTCTTTGCAACGCCCGGAACACCTTCTATCAATACGTGTCCATTCGCCAGAACAGCCGTCAACACCAAATCGACAGTCTGCTCCTGTCCCACAACGACGGACGCAATCCGCTCCTTCAACTCCTGTATCCTCTCGGAAAAAAGAGTTAAATCTAACCGTTGTTCTGTATTCTCTTCCATAAATTTCTTCTTTAGATATGATTGATTATTTCATTCATTTTATCAATAAGCACTTTCATTTGCTCCGCATTAATCCTGCGTCCTCCGTAAATCACCGGCCGCACTTCACGAATAAACTTCGCAATCTCTTCAACCTCCATCCCCGTTTTCCGGGCAATCCGGTGAAAAGAGCGTTCATCATCCGCTACCTCTTCAATGTCTACCTGAATCTCCCTTCTCAACTCTTCGGCAAAATAAGTAAACTTCTTCCGCACCAAGTCGTCATGGTCCTTCTTTTGAAAATACAGTGTACCTATCAGTTCGGTAAATTCGAGAGATCTATTTGCCGGTTCACGTATGACAGGGATAACCCGCTGCCGCCTCTTTGCCGTAAATATCATAAAGAGAAGAATGGCAATCATCGTCAGATACAAAGCCCAGCGAAGCGGTGGCTGCGAAAGGAAATAGCGGAAAGGGGACTTCTGCACTTGTACCGTTTCTTTCATATATCCTTCCGTGCGAAGAACAGGAAGATCTCCCATGTGCGACAGCAAACGGAAGAGATAGGCTCCATTTCCTCCATCCAACATCCCGTAGTTTGTAAAAAGCAAAGGAGTGGAAACTAAAATAATCTCTCCTTTACCATGCCGGTAGGACATCGCGACAGGTATACACGAAAGACTATCCGTCACCAAAGAATCCGCTTCGGTCTCATAGCGAAACTCGTTCGAGTCAATCACCCTTTGTGCCAGGACCTCACTCCGGAGCGAATCCATCCAAAAGTAGGACGAGCAGAATTGAGGATAAAAATAAAAAGTCCGGCGTGAATACACTGTAGAATCTCCCACCCAGCATATACTGTCTTTTGCCAACAGAGAAGCGGCATATTTCTTTAAAGCCATCGGACTGAAATAAGAATAGTAAGTTCTGAAATCCAACGTATCTTCCAAATTTGTACCAAATAAGGTACTCACTAACATTATTTTATTGCCCCGATCAGCCATCCGCAGCAAAGCCTTCACGTCCACACTCGACAATATCAAGTCATCAGCTATGGCCAATATACCTTTACACTGCCCTACCGTATCCTCTTGTTCCAACTGATAGAAACTTTTCTTCGACAGCGCATATCCATGCGGCAAGGAAGACGACAACAGGCTATCGAACACCTCACAACCGAAAGGCTGTTTGTCGTAATGACCGAAAGTCGGTTTCCACACAAATTTCTTCGGCAAATGATATTCTACCGCAAACATGACCAACAAAAAGACTACGATAAAGATAATAAACCAACGGCTTCCTTTCACGAGACGCCTCCTTCCTCTATTTCTTCCTGTAAAGCCCGCATTGTACGGAAAAGTTCTTCCGTCGCTTCAAAATTTCCATAGCGCACCTGCAAAAAATGGTTTGTCAGTTGCCGGAAAGCAGGGAGTCGCACTTCATACAGATATTGCGTAGGAGTTTTATAAGGTTGCCATTCTATACGACCTGCATCACTCAACTGCTTCAATGTCTGCAAATAAAGCAACCGCACAGCCTCCCGGTAGTTCCTTTGAGAAAGAGCCTCGTTAATCCCTTCCGGAAAGTCGACTCCGTAAATCGTATCTTCTTCCACCGTATAAGGCAATGTTCTCTTACCAGAGCGCATGAACAGTTCGGGACGTTTCTTATAGACAAACCAACTAACCAAAAGCAGGATAACGACAGCGAAACAAACCAGAATAAGTTCCGAATACTCATCAGCAAAACGGCTGCCGAATATTTCACGCAGAAATTCCCCAAACTGTCTATTGATCCATTCGAAGAGATTAATCTCCGGAGCAATCAACTCACGGTTATAGTTATACGCCGGATCAGATTGCCATCGGGCAAGCTGCGCCGTATCACAGACCAACGTATCAGTCGGGGAAGTCAGATTCATTTCTCCTGCGTCCGGTGTTAGAGTTTATCAAAGTTATCTATGTCACTTTCCACCGTTATGCTGTCCACCACCTCAGATGCGTGACCGTACTGATAGACCAGACCGACAACCGTAAATATGGCTGACAAGTAAGAGCCATACAACATCAGGACAGAGAAGAGATATTGTGCAAAGTTCAGTCCGACAGAAGATCCTGCTTCACCACCGTCGCTCATGGTAAATACCATTTTCACGATATAGATTATATACCACGGTATGGAAACGATTCCCTGCAACACGCTAGCAATAAGTCCCATCACAATAAGAATCAGGAAAACCCCTCCCCAAGTGGCAAATCCCAACCGGAAGGTCTTCCTGAATGCCTCCATTAACGAAATATCCTCAAACAAATAAATCGGAGCCATCAAGGCAAGAGGTATGGCAAATGCAAACAATAACGGAAGAGTGAGCAGTAACGTAAATGGGGTCAACACTGCCAACAGCACTATAATGATAACGGCAAGCAGAAACAAAAAGCTACAGAACACCCCCATAATGAATAATCTTTTGATATTACGAAGTAATAACGGTTTTATATCGTTAAAGAGAATTCCATTCAGACGTTCTTCCCGTTCAATGTATAACCGGATCATGGCATAAATTAAGGAGGTCAACAACAAGGCTCCCAAAAATGAAAAAAAGACAAGTCCTGCATAATTGAATGCGAACGAAGGTCCGAAAACGGATAACGGATCATCTCCCATTCCACCTGCCGCCTGCATAGCGGTAAGATCCGTCATACCGCCCATCAACCCGCTAAAATTTGCCGCTTGAAGCAAACAGACCGGAAGTATCAGATACGTTGCATACTTCAGCAACTGCTTCCAATTTTCCTTTATAAAATCAAAAGAAGCATTCAGCTTCTCACCGAAAGGACGTTTCACATACATCGCAATCTTAGGTTTCTGTGATTCCATGTTTTTTCTTATTTGGTAAATAAATATAGTAGAAAATAATAAATGCCAGTGAAGTGAGAATTACACCAAGCCTCAACATATCCGGAAGTTCCGTATGACGGGTTATAAACCCTTCTATAAATCCTGCCATTATAAATACGGGGACAGTGCCTATAACTATTTTCAGCCCGCGCTTCGCTCCCCGACGGAAGGATTCAACCCTCGAATAAGTCCCGGGAAACAGCCATCCGTTACCTAAAGCCAGCCCGGCGGCACCTGCCACAATAATTGCCCAGATTTCGAGCGTACCATGCAGCCAGACGGCAAGGGTAGACTCCCAAAGCAAACCGTGCTGATAAAAGAAAGTCTGAAAGGCTCCTATCATAATCCCATTGGAGAGAAGCATATAGCCTGTACCGAAACTGGTCAGCAGTCCCATTGCAAAGCAGTTGAAAGATACCATAACGTTGTTGAGCGTAATCCCCAGAAACATCGGAACTTCATCCGAACCGTTATAAACCGCCATCGGCTCCCCATTGGCTATATTGTCCAATGTCATGTCCACATAGCCGTTTCCTAGAATCAAGCGGACGAAATCCGGATCGTTCGCAGCAGACAATACTCCAATCAGTGCGCTGGCAACGAAAATAATAAAAGAAACCAGTAACTCGCGACGTGCATCATACATCGTTTGCGGCACTTCCTGCGTCCAAAAGGTGATAATCCGTGTCCACTTCTCGCGTTTGTTCCGATAGATTTCGTTGTGCAACGCCGAAGCCAGATTATTCAGATAAATAGTGATGCGGGAAGTCGGGAAATGTGTCTGAGCGAATGCCAGATCAGCAGTCAGGTCTGTATATGCATCCGCAAGTCGGTCGGGAGACAAGCCGACAGCCTGCTCCACAATCTTCTCTGTCTCTTTCCATTTTTCAATGTTCCGACGGATAAACGTAACCTCTTTCATGCTTTTCAGTAAATTCCGGATAAGTTTTGTCCGAAACCGGAAGCAAAAGTAAGAGAATTATAATATATTTGCAACGGAATCCTAAAAATGTTTAACCATAAATGGCAGAATCCACGATAATAACCGGACAATTTGTTCGTATCAGCCAAACACCCGCCAGTATCGGTGAACGTCTGATCGCTTTGATCATTGATTATTTTCTGATCGGGCTTTATCTCTATTCTACAATTGCCCTTATTGCAAAGTTACACTTGCCATCGGGATTCAACCTGTTCTTTTTTCTGTTTATCGTTTATCTGCCCATACTCGGATACTCCTTTCTCTGCGAAATGTTCAATCACGGACAGAGTTTCGGAAAAAGATTGATGAATATCCGTGTGGTAAAGTTGGACGGTTCTACTCCCAGCATTGGTTCTTACCTGCTACGCTGGCTTCTTTTCATAGTTGACGGACCATTGACAAGCGGTTTAGGCATCTTTGTCATCCTGCTGACCAAGAATAGTCAGCGTCTAGGTGATCTCGCTGCCGGAACAATGGTGATTAAAGAAAAGAACTATCGCAAAATACACGTCAGTCTTGACGAATTTGACTATCTGATGAAGAATTACCGTCCGGTCTACCCTCAATCCGCCGACTTATCATTGGAACAGGTAAATGTGATTACCCGTACACTGGAGTCCGGAGAAAAAGACCGCATACGGCGCATCTCAGCGCTTGCCAAAAAGGTACAGTCACTTCTTTCCATCACTCCGCAGGATGGTAATCAAGAAAAATTTCTCCAGACGATATTAAGAGATTATCAATATTATGCGTTAGAAGAAATATAGGGTACTTCTTCCATCTTCATCAATTCCCATCCCCGAAATTGCATAACAATACAATGCAATTGTGTTCCCTGTGTCAGTTGGCGGACACGAGGAGCAATGGCATAACCTTTTATCTGTTCCACAGCTTCCGCCCACTGGGATTCCGCTTTCGAATCAAAATCTTTCACAGAAAGATATTTCAACTCCAATATATAGCTGTGAGCGACGTCATTATAACGCTGCAGGTCGGGCATAAGAAATAAATCGCAAAAACCATGATTCAATTCCAGCTCTGGAGCAAGCAAATAGTAAACGTTCAGACTCAAGTAAGCCGTAAAGAAACCTTGAATATTCCGTTCACCCTCAATACCACTGCGGACAGAAGAGTTTTCCACATAAGCATGTGCTATAAATACCAACGCTTCCCTCCAATGACCATCGTAGGCCATGTCGCCACATAAGTCGGTTAACTTATTCAGATCTATCGATTGATGGCTCTGATACTCCTCCAATAAATACTCATAATATTGTTTGCGCACATTATTATTAGGAATCCCCAAAACGAGCCTGGTACGATAAGTACCGACAATCGTCAGCATACCGTAATAGAACAGCAAACTGGGAAATATCTTTTCGTCAGTAAGCATCTTTGCCGGAAAAGTAGTAAACAAGTCCGTTACTATCTGTCCCTCTTCAGCTATCTTGAACAGGACACCTTTACGGTTCTCATCCAGCTTATCCAAACGGATAAGTTTCTGCATCTTACCGTAGTCAGTACGGGTATTAGGGTCAATCATCATTTCCGGTGAATGTCCATAAGTTATATAATTGCGCAGATAATACAGCACCATGTCACTATTGAACATCCGAGGGTCTTTATCAAGACACTGCTTAGCGAAGCAATAATTATCATACCAAGGTTTCATCTCCGCTATCATCTCCTCAATATCCCCGTTCAATTGCCCCGCTTCCTTATAATAACGAAACATCTCACGCACTTCCACTTCACTGAATCCCAACAGCATATTAAATTGAGGCTCTGTGGAAATATTCCATCCGATATTAAAACCGCTCGTCAAGTCGTCCAAAGTCACCGGGCTGACGCCAGTCATAAAAATACGGTCAAACATCCCTTTAAACTTCTTGAATACATCGCGATAGAAACCACTGGCATGCGTCAAGGCATGGTAAATTTCCTCCCCTTTTTCATTCAGCACCGTATTGGTGAAGTTATCATATTCGTCAATGATAAGATAAAGAAGTGCTCCCGTCTTTTTTGCCTGCAAGTCGAGGTAGTTGAGTTTATTCGCATAGCCTTCCAACTTCTTCACCTCCTCCGCAAATCCCGGATAATAATAAGATTCATAAGTAGATGCTACATCATTCAAAACAAGACAGCAATAATCGTTAAAATTCCGTTCCAACGCCTCTATGTTTCCGCCAATACGTGAAAAGTCTAAATATACCACTTGATATTTCCCTTGTAAAGGAGTAGGTTGACGCCCAATCCACAGACTACCGAAAAGATTTTGGAAACGTTCTTTCATGGCAATGTCATAATACGACCGCAACATGCCTATCAACAGACTCTTTCCAAAACGACGGGGACGAATGAAGAACAAATAATTAGGTTGGTTCTCCAACAAAGGCAGAAACATCGTCTTATCCACATAATACAGATTCTGCTCCATCACCGTCACAAAATTGGATACACCGTAGGGTATTCTCTTCACATTTTCCATTGCTTTCTATTTACTATTAAGTAGTATCACAAACACATCTCTCACAAAAGTAGGCAATTCCTTTCAGAATATGAAAACATAAACAATATATTTCTCACTTTCCTTGCTGACACAAGCCACTCTCATAGAGTTTTAAAACACTCTTTTTATTATCACTTGTCACTTTCTGAGGTTAATCATTTCATAATCAATTACAAAGCAGTGACAATAGCCGGTGATAATAGAGTGACAATAGGAGATAATGTACTTTCCATTGTCACTCCTGTAACTCGCCCGACACCATATATTTACAGCTTAACAACCAGATATACAGTTCCTTTGTTCGTATGCCGGGAAGGTATTCCCTCTTTCTGAAGTAACCGTCCAAAGTGGTATGCCTTGCCGGAAGACAAAGAAATCGTTGTCTTTTTCTGCAAATAATCGAGGATTTCTACCGGAGAAAAGTATTCTCCCTCCGTACTACCCGCTTCCGCAACCTTAAAATAACGGTAAAACAACTGTATGGCAGGCGGAGTCTGTTCGAACTCACGGTTAGTCTGTGTCAAGATAGCCTCATCCTTCTCGTCAAACCAATACCGCTCACCATGATAAATCTCGTACATCGCCTGCGCATACAATTGTTCATAATCGATCGGACGTGTAGTATCAATCGTATCTTTTACCTCAATACAAATAAAACGACGGCTACCGGACGGATCGGTCAGCAAATCCTTCTGATTGCTGGTTCCTATGAACGATGCATAACGCTGCAGCTCCTGCACCGAATTTCCGTATGGCTTCCGTACATTAACCACCGGTTTTTGCAAAATGTGTTTCAAGAAGCCCTGTTGCGTCAATGAGATCTGATCAAACTCATCAATATTTATCAACGCAAAACGATTCAGATACATTTCCGCATCCCGCTTACGGCTGAAATCAATGCTGTCCGTATAATAGCTGCGAAGTTCCGGTGGAATCAGATCCCGGCAAAAAGTAGATTTATGCGTACCTTGCGCACCATACAGTAATGGAGATGTACTATTAGCGTGCTGTTTGTCAAATCCACGCCAATGAGCAACCATATTCAGGAACCAACGATGGAAAAGCATGGACCAATGCGGATTATCGCAAGGAACACGTGCGGCAAGTTCCACGATACGGTCTTTATGATCCCAATTGGGCAGATGAAACATAAAATCCTCCAACGGATTGTACACAGGCACGCGGTTTGAATGCAGATAACGGTCCACATCCCTGTCCCACACGGCAATACCTTCACCCTGCGCATCCAGTAGAATACTGTTCTGCATCCGCTTGTCCAACGGACGAAAACGGAAATAAAATGAACAACGTTCCCGATATTCCACCTCTCCCATCTGGGTATTATACCGAAACTCATACCGACGGTTCATAAATTCGTCCGTTTGCAAAGACAGACGTTGTTCTTTCGTCAGACCATCCTGTCTGGCAAATCCCTGACACTCCTTATATACATTCCCTATCATCTCCCGAACCAACATAGGTTGTTTGTTGGCATAATACCGATGAAGTGTACGCCTCGTCACCTCTTCTTCGGGAATGCCTGCATGGAAGCAGTTCTCCGCAAGTCTTACCACCAACGGTTGCAGGTCGTCGCTTCTCCGCCATCCCTCTTCCATCTCCTCAAATGTCTTCCGCAAGACAGATTCGTAGAGCAATGCCAACGCGTCTTTCGTCTCATATCCCGGCACCGTACGGTTCAACGGTGACTTCTCGGCAGCCATCTTCTCCCGATAAGTAGTCTCCTTCGGCATTCCTAAGGGTTGCGAAAGATAGAAAGGCACGGAATCTTTCCGGTAATACGGCTCCGGATCATGACTCAAACGGGAATATTGTTCCAAATGCGGTTCTTTCAACTGAATTTCAAAAGGGATTTGCGGCTGATAACATTTTACCGCCAGCCGATAGGCGTGCGCCTGAAAAAGTTCAGCCTCTTCCCGTATTTGCGGCAAAGTACCATCGGGACGGGTGAAACACACCCAGATCTTTACGGTCTTTTCACTTGAACCCGCAAAGGCTAATTTTGTCTGCGGCAATTCTGCGGCCCTCTTCTTTACTAATTCCACTTCCGCTTTTCCGGCTAATGGCCCCACACTCAATTCCACGACACCATTGTAACTTTTCATTCGTTTCACACCCGCCACACGTCCGAAAACGGCAGCAGGAATTATTTTAGGAAGTCTGTCGGCAAGAGTACAACGGTCTCCGGGTACAACAAAATGCAGGGCTTGGCGCAATCCGCTTACGGGACGAGTCTTTATCTCTGTTTTTATTTTCTCCACCAATGAATCAAGTGCCAATACGCTTAACGTTTCCACGCCTTCCTTTTCCCTGATTTGTGTAATTTTCATTTCTATCCTATCAAATGTTCTATATATCCTTCAAAGGTAAGTATAAAAAAAAGACAAAACAAACTTTTATCACCTTATTGTCGAAAGTTATTCCCTTGCGGTCGTTTATCCGCTAAAGTGCCTTATTTAAGCAGATATAAGCCGTGAATTAAGTTGTTTATCCGACTTATTTAATGTATCTTTGCAGCAATAAGAATTCGTTTTACATACATGAACCGTTCGGTTCACGTGCGAGAACCCGAAAGCCCACGCATGTCATCCGAACACTTCACATACGTGAAACGAGAACGTGGTTCCTACAAAATACATTAGTCGAGCCTTGTCTGTATGTTAAGGTTACTGGTCTTTGTTCTAATACACGCGGCATCTTTAAGTTAACAAGACTATTAATCTACAAAAACAAGCGGCATTATGGCAGCAGAGTATGACTTCCGGAGAAAACCGGATGAAAAGGGAAACGGGGAGCTCCAACCTTTCTATCCCCGAATTGTATCCAAAGGGACAATCGACAGCAAACAGCTTTTCCGTGAGATAGCGGAAGCTTCTTCTTTTACCGAAGGAGATTTGGAAGGAATCATGGTTTCCCTCCAGAACAAGGTGTCTTACTATCTCAGTGAAGGTTTCCACGTGAAATTAGGAGAAATCGGATATTTCTCTTCGAGCCTGACAGCCCGTCCGGTGATGGAAAAGAAAGAAATCCGTTCTGTTTCCATCTGGTTCGACAATGTGAATTTCAGAGCGACAAAGTGGTTTCGCCGCCATTGCGCCGGAACAGTGACCCGTGCAAAGTTTGGATTTCAAGAATCCTCAAACTTGCCGGAAGAGACACGTTTCGCACGATTGGATACCTTTTTGAAGAAGAACTTCTTCATCACCCGCAGAGAATACAGTCAAATAACGGGGTTATTGAAAGGAAAAGCACTGCGTGAGCTCAACCTCATGGTCGAAAAGGGCATTCTTAAGACACGGGGAACCGGGAACCGGATAGTATACTTAAAGGCTGACAATCAGCAAAATAACCTATAAATCTGCAATAATTAAGGTGATAATAGAAAATACGTTTCTTCTATTATCACCTTATTATCACCCGCTATTGTCACCAAATTTCACCTGACTATCAATAGATTAAGTCAGAAAAGTGACAAGTGACAATTAAAAGAGGGTTTTATCTTACAGTGAGACCGGACACCGTTTAGTCCACCTGTCCCAGAGAATTTCCGTATTCCATTTCTCCTTGAACCACAAAGAGAACTTCTTCCGGATCGTATTCTCCCATTTCATCCTTTTTGGCTTCTTTCACAATGTAAGCCACAACCTCTTCCAGATCAATATCAACATATCCATCCGCATCGGGCTGAGCATCAAGGATTCCACTTTCAGAGTAATACTCGTCAATCAAATCGAGGAAATAATACAACTCGTCATCCGAGAATTTCTCCTTCAGTTCTTGAGGCAGATAGTTTTTGATAAACTCGATGGTCTTTTCGTCATCGGCATCTGCTAATAAAAAATCTTCTTCCAGTCCCATGATAATTTAAGTATTAAGTGATAGATATTAAGTAGGCTGCTTATAACAGCTTCTTTACTTTCTCTACAAATACAGGTTTGCCGACAGCGCCTACTTGCTTGTCTACAATCTCACCATTCTTGAAAAACAATACGGTAGGGATATTACGGATACCATATTCAGCAGGCAAATCGCTATTTTCATCCACATCACACTTGCCGATGATTACCTGTCCTTCAAACTCTGCCGCCAATTCTTCAATAATAGGAGCTACCATTTTGCAAGGGCCACACCAAGGAGCCCAAAAATCTACCACAACCGGTTTTCCTTCTGCAAGGATCTCCTTATAGTTGCTGTCTGTAATTTCTAAAGCCATTTTCTTTAAAATATTAAGTATTAATTATTAAATAGTATTTCACTTACTATTACCGCCACAAATATAATCAATTTATACGGAACCCCAATTCCGGACGGTCTTTTAAATAGGTTATTAATTCACGGCCCACCGAAAGCTTGACCGGACGGGAAATTAAGTCGACCGCCATACGGTTTACATCAATATCATCCGTCACCCTAAAATAGAGTTCCGTATTTCCCGGATGTTCTTTTGTCAATGTTGCAAGTTCCGTGATTAAAGCGGAGTTCAACACGGACAACGGAATAATAATGGTTATCTTCTGCACCAACTCTTCTTTTACATCCGGCAGCAGTTCCATAGAAGTAATTTTCACTTCCAGTTCATCCTGCCGCCATTGCTTGGGTTGGCAACGGGCTTTGATAAACAAAAAAGTACCCTCATTGAGGTATCCTTGATAAGTCACCCAGTCATTTCCCCAGAATGGAATCTCGGTAGAACCGGAATAATCTTCTATCTTGGCGATACCATACGGATTTCCGTTCTTGCTGATTCCACGACGGACACTGGTCACAATACCTCCCATCGTTATTTCGCGACCGGCAAGGGCTGTTTTATCTTCCAAATCTGCCATACGTGTGTTGCAGACGTGTTCCAATACAATGGAGAATTCATCCAACGGATGAGCGGAAAGGTAGATACCGACCAAATCGCGTTCACGGTTCAAACGGTCGAGATCACTCCAACGCTCTACCCCCTGAGGAATCTCAGGAGTTGCCACATCAATTACGTTTTCGCCACCAAACAGAGAATTGACAGCAGCAGCTTTATCAGCCTGATAACGGTTGCCATAACGCATCAAAGTTTCCAGGAAAACTTCTCCTTTGGAGTTGACAGCAAAGTACTGTTCACGTTTCAATTCCGGAAAACTGTCAAAGCCACCGGCCAATGCGAGGCATTCCATGTTCTTCTTATTGCAGGCATTCAGATTGACACGTTGCACAAAGTCGAAAATTCCGGTAAAAGGACCGTTCTTTTCACGTTCCTCCATGATACTCTGCACGGCAGCCTCGCCTACTCCTTTTACGGCTCCAAGCCCGAAACGGATATTACCGTCACGATTTACAGTAAACTTCAAGTTACTCTCATTGACATCCGGTCCCAAAGTCTGAATACCCATCGCCTTACATTCATCCATCAGCTTCGTGATATCCGTAATGTTCGACAAACTTCGGCTCATCACAGCCGCCATATATTCGGAAGGATAATTCGCTTTCAGATAGGCAGTCTGATAAGCCACCCATGAATAACAAGTAGCATGAGACTTGTTGAAAGCATACGACGCAAACTTTTCCCAGTCCGTCCAAATCTTTTCGAGAACTTTCGGGTCGTGTCCGTTCTTACGTCCACCCTCGATAAATTTAGGCTTCATGTGATCCAGCTTGTCACGCAGCTTCTTACCCATTGCCTTACGAAGAGCATCGGACTCGCCACGTGTAAAGTCCGCCAACAAACGTGACAGGAGCATCACCTGTTCCTGATAAACCGTAATCCCGTATGTATCCTTCAAGTACTTTTCCATTACCGGAATATCATACTCAATCGGCTTACGTCCATGTTTACGATCAATAAAATCGGGGATATAATCCATCGGTCCCGGACGGTAGAGGGCGTTCATGGCAATCAAATCTTCGAATGTAGAAGGCTGCAATTCACGCAGATACTTCTGCATACCGGCAGATTCAAACTGGAATGTACCGATCGTACGACCGTCACTATATAATTTATAAGTAGCCGGATCGTTAATATCAATCTGATCCACATCCACTTCAATGGCACGGCTCAGACGGATATTCTCAACGGCTTCTTTAATGATAGACAATGTCTTCAAGCCAAGAAAGTCCATCTTAATCAGTCCGGTATCTTCAATCACCGAACCTTCATACTGGGTGACAAGCATTTTCTCACCCGTTTCTTTATCATCGGCAGTGCTGACAGGCACCCAATCGGTAATATCATCACGACAGATAATCGTACCGCAAGCATGCACACCCGTACCACGTACATTACCTTCAAGCATTTTGGCATATTTCAGCGTATCGCGCACCAACGGATCCGATGAAGCTTCGGCAGCTTGTAATTCGGGCACGTATGCAATCGCATTCGGCAAGTTCAATTTCTTATCCGGAATTTTATCCGGCACCAGTTTAGCCAAGCGGTCGGATTCCGAAAGAGGAAGTTTCTGCACACGGGCAACGTCCTTGATAGCCAGCTTTGTAGCCATCGTACCATAGGTAATGATGTGCGCCACCTTTTCCTGACCATATTTATTCGTCACCCAGCGAAGTACCTCACCACGACCGTCATCATCAAAGTCCACATCAATATCAGGCAAAGAGATACGGTCCGGATTCAGGAAACGTTCAAACAGCAAATCGTATTGGATAGGGTCGATTTTCGTAATTCCCAGACAGTACGCCACAGCCGAACCGGCAGCCGATCCACGTCCCGGACCTACGGATACACCCAACTCCTTGCGGGCGGCATTGATAAAGTCTTGCACAATCAAGAAGTATCCGGGGAAACCCATAGTCTTCATGATATATAGCTCAAAATTCATGCGTTCCTTCACTTCTTCCGACAAAGGCTCGCCATATATCCGTTTCGCACCGTCGAAAGCCAACTTAGCCAAATAGTCTCCTTCGAGCTTGATACGATAGAGTTTATCATAACCACCCAGACGCTTTATTTTAGCCTTCGCATCCTCTTCACTCAACACCACATTGCCATGCTCATCTTGCGTAAACTCGTCGAACAAGTCTTTCTCCGTAAATTTCGCTCTGTATTCTTCTTCCGTTCCAAAGTCCTCAGGAATAGCGAAAGTAGGCATAATAGGGGCATGGTCGATGGAATAATATTCTACTTTATCGAGAATTTCCAATGTATTGCTCAAAGCTTCGGGTACGTCCGCAAAGAGTTCATTCATCTCTTCACGTGTTTTCATCCACTCTTGTTTGGTATAAAGCATACGGGTAGGGTCATCCAAATCCTTGCCGGTACTCAAACAGATCAGACGGTCGTGCGCTTCCGCATTTTCCTCGTCCACAAAATGAACGTCGTTCGTACAAATCAATTTTATGTTGTACTTTTGGGCATACTCCATCAGGTATTTATTCACTTTTACCTGCATCGGATAACACTCGTGATTGGCACGGGGAACAGTCGCTTTATGGCGTTGCATCTCCAGATAAAAGTCATCTCCGAATAAGTTCTTATACCACTGTATGGCTTCCTCCGCTTCCGCAAACTGATCATTGGTAATCCGTTTCGGTATCTCTCCACCGAGGCAAGCCGAACAGACAATCAGACCTTCATGATACTTTTCCAATTCGCTGCGGTCGGTACGCGGACGCATATAGTATCCGCGCGTCCATGCGTGCGATACTAATTTAATAAGGTTATGGTATCCCTTTTCATTTTTAGCCAATACAATCAGGTGATAACCGCTCTGGTCGAGTTTACCTTCTCTTAAGTCCATCGTACGGCGTGCCACATACATCTCACAACCGATGATGGGTTTGAACAGTTTGTTTTCCGCTTCTACTATTTTGGCTTTACAATCGGCAATCTCAGCTTCTTTGTCCTCACACTCTATGGTTCCGGCTTCTATACCCGCAATTCGTTTTTTCAGGTCTTTGACCTCTCCTTTGGGACCGCTATTCTTTTTATTAACGTAGTTCGTAAATTCTTTAATACCGAACATATTTCCATGATCGGTCACGGCAATACCCTTCATTCCATTCTTCATCGCTTTGTCGACCAGACGAGCCACGCTAGCCTGACCGTCCAAAAGAGAATATTGGGTATGGACATGTAAATGAACGAAATCCTGCATAATGATAAGTAGTTAATTTGAAGGCATAAAATTACTACCTCCCGGGTTATAAACAAAAATAATCCTCAAAAAGTTATCAACATTCGCATTTCTATGCTCATTTACTTGCTGAATTTTTAAATTAAGTATATTTTTGCAGACAATATCATTAAACAGCATTCATGGGCCGACTAAAGAAATTGAAGAAAATACGTATTCACCGCGAAGGAACACATATATTATGGGCTAGCTTCTTGCTATTGCTATTGATTAATGCGGCTCTTTATTGGGGGATCGATTGCAAAATACCATTTTATGTGGTAGCAGTAGCGAGTATAGCAGTCTATCTGCTGATGGTGAATTTCTTTCGATGTCCGATCCGTCTCTTCGGACAGGACACTGAAAAGATTGTCGTAGCACCCGCCGATGGAAAAATCGTCGTTATCGAGGAAGTCGATGAAAACGAATATTTCCATGACCGCCGGTTAATGATATCCATCTTCATGAGCATTGTGAATGTACATGCCAACTGGTATCCGGTGGACGGTACCATTAAAAAGGTAGCACATCATAATGGAAACTTCATGAAAGCATGGCTGCCGAAAGCCAGCACAGAAAACGAACGTTCTACGGTAGTAATCGAAACTCCGGAAGGAGTGGAAGTACTCACCCGGCAAATTGCCGGAGCAGTGGCACGCCGTATTGTCACCTACGCTGAAGTAGGAGAAGAATGTTATATTGACGAACACATGGGATTTATCAAATTCGGTTCCCGTGTGGATGTGTATTTACCCATTGGCACAGAAGTATGTGTCAGCATGGGACAATTAACGACCGGTAACCAAACGGTTATCGCCAAACTTAAATAATTCTGTCACAATGACAAAAGTTATTAAAAACAGTATTCCGAATACCGTAACCTGCCTGAACCTTTTCTCCGGTTGTATTGCCTGCGTCATGGCTTTTGAAGCCAAATATGAGCTGGCACTACTTTTCATTGCTTTAAGTTCCATTTTCGATTTCTTCGACGGATTGTTGGCTCGTATGCTCAACGCACATTCCATTATCGGAAAAGACTTGGACTCATTGGCAGATGATGTCAGTTTTGGAGTTGCTCCTTCACTGATCGTATTCTCTCTGTTCAAAGAAATGTATTATCCGGCAAGTATGGAGTTCATCGCTCCTTACCTACCTTATTTGGCATTCTTGATTTCTGTTTTTTCAGCATTGCGCCTGGCTAAATTCAATAATGACACGCGACAGACCAGTTCTTTTGTGGGACTTCCGGTTCCCGCCAACGCTCTGTTCTGGGGTTCTTTAGTGGCGGGTGCACATGACTTCCTGATATCAGACAACTGCCATCCTGTCTACCTTCTTATACTTGTCTGTCTGTTTTCCGGACTGCTGGTATCAGAAATACCGATGTTTTCGCTGAAATTTAAAAATCTGTCATGGAATGACAACAAAATCAGTTTTATATTCCTGATTATCTGCATTCCTCTTCTTATATTTCTTGGAATCAGTAGCTTTGCCGCCATCATTGTATGGTATATTTTACTTTCACTTTTTACAAGAAAAAGTAAATAAACAATCTCTTGGCACGTTTGTTGTACTATGAGTTTTATCAGAGTTACAATATAAAAATCATAGCCCAATGCATATACTTTTATTTATACTTCTCTTTATCATCGCCATTGTCGTATTTGGTCTTTCGGTTGTCGGACTCATACTCAAAGCCATCTTCGGAATAGGCCGCCGTTCTTCGTCTTCATCACGACCGAGACAAAACGAATCCGGACGTAGCGCGGGCCAGCAAAGCTACAGTCAGGGGACACATCGTCCGACGGATCATGAAGAGGAAATATTCTCCGATGACGTTCCAAGGAAGAAGCATAAAAAGATATTCACACAGGATGAAGGAGAATATGTAGACTTCGAGGAAATTAAAGAATAACGATAAACTCTACACAGCTCGGTTATTAATCACCACTCCATCAATCGCTATCTACGTTTTGCCGCAAAGAAGTTTTTCATAAGTGCGGCACATTCGTCTGCCAGCAGTCCTTTGACAACCACTGTTTTGGGATGCAGTGCCGAACCGGCATATTTCTGATAGCCACGTTTTTCATCTTCGGCACCGAATACGAGTTTCCCCGTTTGTGCCCAGGCAATGGCTCCCGCACACATCACGCAAGGTTCAACCGTGACATACAATGTACATTCATTCAGATACTTACCACCAAGGACATTGGCGGCAGCAGTAATGGCCTGCATCTCGGCATGAGCCGTTACGTCATTCAATGTTTCTGTGAGATTGTGGGCACGTGCAATAATCCGTTCTTTACAAACGACAACCGCCCCTACGGGTACTTCACCCCGTTCGGCAGCTTTACCGGCTTCTATCAAAGCCTGTTTCATAAAGTAAGTATCGTCCAGCATCCCCTCTAGTTTTTAATCTACATTTTTTTAAGATTATCCCCTATCGTCTCATATCGTGCTCACCAAAAAGGGTGGGATAATCTTCTTCCATATTCTTATGGATAAACATGAGAATCGTTTCACGAAGCCAACGTGACTTATTGGTTATCTTGTATTTCTCAAGATAACGATCAACAATCAGCTGTTCTTCGTCGCTCAACAAAATGCTCATACGTCGTTCGCGTTTCGTACACTCGACGTGCATTTTCAGGCACTTTTTACTTCTTTTTCTCATATCTTCTGCAAAATTACTTTTACTTCTGTAAATACAAAGAATAAAAGCAGTAAATTTGCAAAAAAAGATGGCTAAACATAATGAATTAGGAAAAGCCGGAGAAAATGCCGCAGTAACCTATCTGGAGCAACAAGGTTACATTATTCGTGACCGGAACTGGAGAAAAGGACATTTTGAACTGGATATTGTGGCTACCAAAGAGCAGGAATTAATTGTAGTGGAGGTAAAGACCCGCAGCAATACTCAATTTGCCGAACCGGAGGATGCCGTTGACATCCCTAAAATAAAACGTACCGTACGCGCTACGGATACCTATATGAGACTATTTCAAATCGATGTACCTGTACGATTCGATATCATTACAGTAGTGGGTGAAGACGGAAACTTCAAGATCGAGCATATCAAAGAGGCGTTTTATCCTCCTTTATTTTAAAATTCAAGACATAGAAGATAAAAATTATTATAAATTGATTAATTATGAATGTTGAAACAGCCAGAGAATACAGCCTCAGCAAAAAAGCCGCTACGGAAGATATGCCTTTCGGTGATGATTTCCTGACAATCAGAGTCATGGGAAAGATGTTTTTATGTATTAGTTTCAATACACCTGACAGGATTACGATGAAATGCGATCCAGACTACACCATCGAATTGCGGGACCATTACAATGGCGTGGAAGGTGCTTGGCATTTTAACAAGAAATACTGGAACCAAGTATTCCTTGACCGCGACCTAGATGATAAACTGATAAAACAATTGATCGACCACTCCTATGATGAAGTCATCAAGAAGTTCCCTAAAAAACTACGTGCAGAATATGACGCCCTCCCCTGAAATATTCCCCGTTCCATTGATTCATATCAGTGAAACGAATTCGACTAATAACTACCTGCAAACTCTTTGTGCCCAACAAAAAGTAGAGGAGTTGACGACCGTAGTTGCCGACTTTCAGACATCCGGACGAGGGCAACGTGGGAACTCTTGGGAATCGGAACCGCTCAAGAACCTCCTTTTCAGTTTTGTGCTTTTCCCTGATTTTTTGGAAGCGCGCTGCCAGTTTCTTATTTCGCAGATTATATCTTTGGCTATTAAGGAAGAGTTAAGTACTTATACTGAGGACATTTCTATCAAATGGCCGAACGATATTTATTGGAAAGAGAAAAAGATTTGTGGAATATTAATCGAAAACGATTTGATGGGACGGAACATCTGTCAAAGCATTGCAGGAATCGGAATCAATATTAACCAGGAAGAATTCTACAGCCCGGCTCCCAATCCTGTTTCACTATATCAAATCACCGGAAAACGCCATGATGTCTTTGAGATATTAAAGAATATCATGATCCATGTTCAGTCTTATTATGCCAAACTTCAAAAGGGAGATATAACACAGATAACCAACCAATATGAAAAATCGCTTTTCAGAAAAGAAGGAATGCACCGATATAAAGATGTTGACGGTGAATTTCTAGCACGAATTATTTGTGTTGAACCGGAAGGTAAGTTAATCTTAGAAGACGAAAAACAGGTCCGAAGGGCTTATATGTTTAAGGAAGTGGAATATTTATTGAGATAAACAATTCTGTTTCAACTCAAAAACATTATCTTTGAACCGTATGTTTCCTATATAAAAACTGTTTCATTTATGAGAACAAAGCTAATTTTATTCCTTCCATTATTATGGATATTGATAGGTTGCAGTGATTCAGATTCGGCTACACTCAATATATCCAATTCTACATTTAATGATATTAGTGCAAGTGGAGAAACATTAAAAATAGAGATCACCTGTGATGCTTCGTGGACTGCCACAAGCAATAAACAGTGGTGTATCTTTAATAATTCCAAAGGAGAAGGCAATGGAGAACTAATTATATCGGTTAATACCAATTTAGAATCTACACCCAGAAGTGCAATTATAACTATTATCAGCCATAAGATTAGTAAAACGATTCAGATAACCCAAAAAGGTTCTACAAATACTGCAGAAGAGTACCATTACAACCTTCCGGTCATCTTTCATGTGTTATATAAAGATAAAAACAAGCCACTCCAATACGTTAACCACAATCGTTTGAAAGATATACTTAACACAGTAAATCAACTCTATAAAGATGCGACCAAAAGTGTAGACATGAATCTAATCTTTACACTCGCAACTGAAGATCCGAATAATAAAGCACTATCTACTCCAGGCGTAGAATATAAAGAATGGCCGGAGAATTACCCCATTGACTGTGAGGCTTTCATGAAAGACAATTCGCACAAATATGTTGACTATTTATGGGATCCTAACAAGTACATCAATATCATGGTATACAATTTTGTATCAGATCCTAACTCTAATTCAACAATACTGGGAATTTCCCATCTTCCATTTACTACATCAGGCAAAAATTTCTTAGAAGGGCTCAATACAACTCAATATGCTTATATGGAAAAGAAGAATCTACAATTTCCATATTGCGTATCCATCAATAGTCTGTTTATAAATGAGCCATCCGACGCAGGTTATTCGAAAGCAGATATCCGTGTCACCTTAGCTCATGAACTTGGACATTATCTAGGCTTGCATCACGTCTTTTCAGAAGGAGAGTCCGGAATAATAGATGACTGCATAGACTCCGATTACTGCAAAGATACCCCTTCTTATAATAAAGTACGTTATGATAAATGGCTCAGAGAGTTACCCAAAGGAAGCTACCCTTTATCAGTATTGGCACAAAGAGAAAGTTGTAATGCTGCTACACCATCATTTATCTCCTATAATATAATGGACTACGCTTACAGCTTTTCAAATTCATTTACCCCAGATCAACGTAAACGTATCAGACATGTCTTATCATATAGCCCATTGATACCCGGTCCTAAGAAAGGAGACACAAGTACTCGTGCTGTAGCAAACGGACCACTAGACCTCCCTATTTTAATCATGAAATAAAAGAGAAGGCAATAGAAAAAGAGGTGAACCATTTTCAGCGATTCACCTCTTTTTCTATTCTCAATATCTTATCCAGTGTCTTTTGAGCCTCTGTTGACGGAAATTGTGAAATAACTTTTCTCAACGAATTCCGGGCCTTCTGATAACCGGTCGAAAAGACTTTTGATAATCCATCCCGATAACGCGCATATTGCATCTTAGTAGGCGATGCAAGTTTTTTAAAATCAGTATCCAACCTTTTCTTCTCCTTTTCAGCCATCAGATAATAGTAATTACCTAAGAATATATTAGCAGCCAGATTATCCGCATCCAGCTGCAATACCTTTTCATACATACGCAGAGCCTCCTTTTCCTGCCCACGGCACACTTGCATCTCAGCACATACCTCCAGATAATTTACATTATCAGGAGTCTTTTGAAGCAATTCCTTGTAAAACAGATAAGCCTTGTCATAATTCCGGTTCCTCCTATAAGCAGAAGCCAGTTCTACAGCTAATTTTGAACTAATCTCACTACTCTTATCAATGCTCGTCCAATAGAACATCTCGGTACGGTCTATATTCAAACCGATTGTTTGGCGGAAATAGCTCACAGCCTGTCCATGCTGCCCCGATTCAATGGCAGCAGACACTTTCTGCAACATCTCATCGACCGACTGCGCATTCAGCACCAGCGGCAATGAAAACAATGATAAAAAGAAGATAGTTAAGGCTCTCATAATCCCACTTTTGTTATTTAGTTCGTGACACACAAAGATACAATAAAAAAATAAAAGATGTACCTTTGCGGACGAAAAGAACAATCAATTTGATAAAAGTGTTTTTATACAATGACAGATAAAAAACAGGTCACTGAAAACAGACGAATATTACAGATTGCCATCCCATCAATCATATCGAATATCACCGTTCCTTTATTGGGACTCATCGATGTCACCATTGTAGGTCATCTCGGTTCTCCGGCCTATATCGGGGCCATCGCCGTAGGGGGAATGCTGTTCAATATCATCTATTGGATTTTCGGATTCCTTCGTATGGGGACTAGTGGAATGACTTCGCAAGCTTACGGACAGCACGACCTTAACGAAATCACCCGACTATTGCTACGTTCCGTCGGAGTAGGATTACTCATCGCTTTCTGCCTGCTGCTGCTTCAGTATCCCATTCTGCACTTGGCATTTACATTTATAAAGACCACACCGGAGGTAGAACAACTGGCAACCACTTACTTCTACATCTGTATTTGGGGAGCTCCCGCCACCTTAGGGCTTTATGGATTTGCAGGCTGGTTCATCGGTATGCAGAACTCACGTTTTCCGATGTATATCGCCATTACCCAGAATATAGTTAATATTATTGCCAGCCTATGTTTTGTTTACCTATTGGATATGAAAGTGGCAGGCGTAGCCGCAGGAACTCTTATTGCCCAATATGCAGGCTTCTTCATGGCTCTTTGGCTCTATACGCGTTACTACCATACGCTCCACAAACGAATCGTCTGGAAAGAAATAATACAAAGACAAGCCATGTATCGCTTCTTTCAAGTCAACCGCGACATATTCTTCCGTACACTCTGTCTTGTCATGGTCACTATGTTTTTCACCTCTGCCGGAGCAGCACAAGGAGAAGTCGTTTTAGCCGTCAACACTTTGCTTATGCAATTATTCACCTTATTCTCCTATATCATGGATGGCTTTGCTTATGCCGGTGAGGCGTTGGCTGGACGTTATATCGGCGCAAAAAATCAAACAGGCCTCCGCAGTACCGTACATCATCTCTTTTATTGGGGATTGGGTCTTTCGTTTCTATTCACCCTCTTATATTCAGTTGGCGGGAAAAGCTTTCTAGGTCTGTTAACCAATGATATTTCAGTAATCGCCGCTTCCGACTCCTACTTTTATTGGGCACTTATCATTCCATTAGCCGGTTTTTCCGCCTTTCTTTGGGATGGTATCTTTATCGGCGCTACCGCTACCCGCCAAATGCTTTACTCCATGTTGGTAGCTTCTGCCAGCTTTTTCGGAATATATTACGGATTCCATTCCTTGTTAGGAAATCATGCCTTATGGTTGGCGTTCCTTGTTTATCTTTCACTAAGAGGAATCGTGCAAACCTTTTTAGGGAGACAAATCATGCGAAAAGTAATCGTGCACTGATGAGGAGTATCCGATAAATTATCTCTATATTTGCGGAAAACATTAAAAGTAAAAGATATGGCAAAGTATAAAAGAATTCTACTAAAATTAAGCGGAGAGAGCCTGATGGGCGAAAAGCAATACGGCATTGACGAAAAAAGATTGGCAGAATATGCGGAACAAATCAAAGAAATCCACGAACAAGGGGTGCAAATCGGCATTGTCATCGGAGGCGGAAATATTTTTCGTGGCCTAAGCGGAGCCAGTAAAGGTTTCGACCGTGTGAAAGGTGATCAAATGGGAATGTTGGCTACGGTCATCAACAGCCTTGCCCTCAGTTCGGCACTTGTCGCCACCGGAGTGAAAGCCCGCGTATTGACAGCAGTACGGATGGAACCTATCGGTGAATTTTACAGCAAATGGAAAGCCATCGAATGTATGGAAAACGGTGAAGTGGTTATCATGTCCGCAGGAACGGGAAATCCCTTCTTCACCACAGATACCGGTTCTTCACTGAGAGGAATTGAAATCGAAGCAGACGTTATGCTGAAAGGTACTCGTGTAGACGGTATCTATACAGCTGATCCCGAAAAAGATCCTACCGCAACCAAGTTTGACGACATCACTTATGACGAAGTTCTGAAACGTGGTCTGAAAGTTATGGATTTAACCGCTACTTGTATGTGCAAGGAAAACAATCTGCCTATCGTTGTATTTGATATGGATACGGTAGGCAACTTAAAGAAGGTAATCAGCGGAGAAGAAATAGGTACATTAGTACACAACTAATCTCCCGATCGAATAAAATTAATCGTCTGACAGTTGATTCTTTTTCGTCTGACTATAGTCAGACGAAAGTTCAACAGTAGTCAGACGCAAGTTTAACTATAGTCAGACGATTAATTTTATGCATAAACAAGATTAGTTCCCTCTTTACTTAGAAATAGTTTTTAGCATACGAAAGATTAAATTATACTATCAACCGCCTAAACGCTTGTTTATCATTGGTGAACTGCGTACTTTTGCACGCCATAAAAAAAGGACTAAGAACAATGAATAACAAGACCAAAGGTTTTATCTATGGAGCGATTGCCGCTGCCAGCTACGGTATGAATCCTCTTTTTGCACTTCCGCTTTATGCAGCCGGAATGAGTGTCGATACCGTTTTATTCTACCGTTATTTCTTTGCCGCAATCGTGCTAGGTATTCTGATGAAAATGCAGCATCAATCCTTTGCGCTTCACAAGGCAGATGTCTTGCCCTTAGTCATTATGGGATTGTTGTTCTCTTTCTCATCGTTGCTCCTGTTTATGAGCTATAATTACATGGATGCCGGAATCGCTTCGACCATCCTGTTTGTTTATCCGGTAATGGTAGCTGTTATTATGGGGGTGTTCTTCAAGGAAAAAATATCCGCAATTACCGTTTTCTCTATTCTGCTGGCACTTTCGGGTATTGCTTTGCTCTATCAAGGAGACGGTGACAAACCACTATCCACTTTGGGGATCATCTTTGTTCTGCTGTCTTCACTCTCATATGCTATATACATAGTAGGTGTGAACCGCTCAACATTGAAAAACCTACCAACCACCAAACTTACATTTTACGCCATCCTGTTCGGACTGTCGGTTTACATCGTCCGTCTGAACTTCTGTATGGAGCTGCAGGTTATACCATCCGCCTGGTTATGGGCAGATACATTGGCTTTGGCTATTCTGCCAACTGCCATATCATTGGTCTGCACCGCCTTAGCTATCCATTATATAGGCTCCACACCAACCGCCATTCTAGGTGCTTTGGAACCTGTGACAGCCTTATTTTTCGGTGTTATGCTGTTCCATGAGAAACTAACTCCCCGCTTAATGGTTGGTATTTTAATGATTATCACCGCCGTGACCTTGATTATCATCGGCAAATCACTCATAAAAAAGATGGGAATGCTGTTGCAGATGAACAAAAAATAATATACTTTTGCTACTTAATCAATCAAAATGCAATTTTAAATCTCAAAAAATATGGTAGACGTAAAGACTTGCCTTGACAATGCACAAGAAAAAATGGATATGGCCGTTATGTATCTGGAAGAAGCACTGGCACATATCCGCGCCGGAAAAGCGAGTACCCGACTGTTGGACGGTATCCGCGTAGACTCTTACGGAAGTATGGTTCCTATCAGCAATGTAGCAGCCGTAACTACTCCCGATGCACGTAGTATCACCATCAAACCGTGGGATAAGAGTATGTTCCGTGTCATCGAAAAAGCGATTATCGACTCCGACCTCGGTATCATGCCCGAAAATAACGGCGAAGTGATCCGTATCGGTATTCCTCCTCTGACGGAAGAACGTCGTAAGCAATTGGCAAAACAGTGTAAAGGCGAAGGCGAAACTGCAAAAGTCAGCGTACGCAACGCCCGCCGAGACGGTATCGATGCACTGAAGAAAGCTGTAAAAGACGGATTGGCAGAGGACGAGCAAAAGAACGCGGAAGCGAAACTGCAAAAGATCCACGATAAGTATATCAAACAAATTGATGATATGCTTGCTGAAAAGGATAAAGAAATTATGACTGTATAAGTTGAGCATGGAGAGTTGAGAGTTGAAAGTTACTATGTAGTATACCAACAACGCGTTCAGCTCTCAATTCTCAACTCTCAATTCTCAACTTATGAAAGGATTAGTAATCAAAAACACAGGTAGCTGGTATCAGGTAAAGACCGATGACGGACAGTTTATCGAATGTAAAATCAAAGGTAATTTCCGACTCAAAGGAATCCGAAGTACCAACCCGGTAGCGGTAGGCGACCGTGTTCAGATTATCCTTAACCAAGAAGGCACTGCCTTTATCAACGAAATAGAAGATAGAAAAAACTACATTATCCGTCGTTCTTCCAATCTTTCCAAACAATCTCACATCCTTGCCGCCAACCTCGATCAATGTATGTTGGTGGTTACTGTCAATTATCCCGAAACTTCAACAATCTTTATTGACCGTTTTCTCGCATCTGCAGAAGCCTATCGGGTTCCTGTCAATTTGGTATTTAACAAAATAGATGCCTACGATGAAGATGAGCTCCGATATTTGGACGCACTAATCAATCTATACACACATATCGGTTATCCCTGCTTCAAAGTTTCCGCCAAAAACGGTCATGGAGTAGAGGCAATCAGAAAGGCACTGGAAGGTAAGATTACACTGTTCTCCGGACATTCGGGAGTAGGAAAATCCACCCTTATTAATGCCATACTGCCGGGAATAGAAACAAAAACGGGGGAAATCTCTTCATATCACAACAAAGGAATGCATACTACCACTTTCTCCGAAATGTTCCCTGTGGACGGAGACGGATATATCATCGATACTCCCGGTATCAAAGGATTCGGTACATTCGATATGGAAGAAGAAGAAATCGGACATTACTTTCCCGAAATATTCAAAGTCTCCGCAGAATGTAAATACGGCAACTGCACGCACCGTCACGAACCGGGATGTGCTGTGCGCAAAGCGGTAGAGGAACATTTAATCAGCGAATCACGCTATACTTCCTACCTAAATATGCTGGAAGATAAAGAGGAAGGAAAATACAGGGCAGCTTACTAGATCCTAACTACAATATCTTATTTTTCTCATCAAACCGAGAATTTTATCTCATCAGGATAAATATTTTTCTCATCACGATAAGAATACTGGAGAATTTAGACCATAAATTAAACCTTTTCTATCAAAAACAATCTAACCTACTAAAGATACAATGTAATATGCTATATACTATACTAAACCATGAATAAGAAGACTAAATGGGGGATTATCATCCTTGTTGGTGCCGGAATTATCGGTGGAGGAATTTATTCACAATTACCCAAAAAGAACGACGAACTAACAGCTGCCGACAAAATAATGAGCGGCAAATCTAAAAAAGGGAGACAAGTTTTAAATGTAAACGCCAAAATTATAAAACCGCAATCCCTGACAGACGAATTTACAACTACCGGTGTATTGCTGCCCGATGAAGAAGTAGATTTATCTTTTGAAACTTCCGGAAAGATTGTTGAAATCAATTTTGAAGAAGGAACATCGGTGAAAAAAGGACAGTTGCTTGCCAAAGTAAACGACCGACAGTTGCAGGCACAACTACAACGCCTCGTCTCACAGTTGAAACTGGCAGAAGACCGTGTATTCCGTCAAGACGCATTGCTGAAGCGAGATGCTGTCAGTAAAGAAGCGTATGAACAAGTAAAAACAGATTTGGCAACCTTGAATGCCGATATCGAAATTATAAAAGCAAATATTGAACTGACCGAACTGCGCGCTCCGTTCGACGGAGTTATCGGACTTCGCCAAGTCAGTATCGGTACTTATGCTTCACCGACAACAGTGGTTGCCAAACTAACCAAAATCGCTCCGCTAAAAGTCGAATTTTCCGTACCGGAACGTTACGCCAAGCAAATAAAGAAAGGAACAAACCTGAATTTCAGTGTTGAAGGCAATCTGGACGCTTTCGGTGCGCAGGTATATGCCGTTGAATCAGCTATTGACCCTAATCTGCACCAATTTACAGCACGTGCACTCTATCCGAATGTGAAGCATATTTTACTACCCGGCCGCTATGCGAGTGTATTATTGAAGAAAGACGAGATTGAAAACGCAATCGCTATCCCCACAGAAGCAATTGTACCGGAAATGGGTAAAGATAAGGTCTATTTATATAAATCGGGAAAAGCCGAACCGGTGGATATCATAACCGGCATCCGTACCGCATCCGAAGTACAAGTAATAAGGGGGTTGCACATGGGAGATACCATCATCACCTCAGGAACACTGCAACTCCGTACCGGACTTGCCGTAACGCTTGACAAAATTGATTAATACCTGCGCCCTATGAACATATCCGAATTAAGCATACGCCGCCCGGTATTAGCCACCGTACTAACCATCATTATCTTACTTTTCGGATTTATCGGATACAACTATCTGGGTGTCCGTGAATATCCGTCAGTGGATAATCCGATCATCTCTGTCAGTTGTTCTTATCCGGGAGCAAACGCCGACGTTATCGAGAACCAGATTACCGAGCCGTTGGAACAGAATATTAACGGTATTCCGGGTATCCGCTCTTTATCCAGTGTCAGCCAACAAGGACAGAGCCGTATCACTGTAGAATTTGAATTGTCCGTCGATCTGGAAACCGCTGCAAACGACGTGCGTGATAAGGTATCACGTGCACAACGGTATTTGCCGCGTGACTGTGACCCTCCTACCGTATCGAAAGCTGATGCGGATGCACAACCTATCTTAATGGTTGCTTTACAGAGCGACAAACGCTCGCTATTGGAGTTAAGCGAAATCGCAGACCTGACAGTCAAGGAGCAGTTGCAAACCATCTCCGATGTAAGTAGCGTTTCTATCTGGGGAGAGAAGCGTTATTCCATGCGCCTTTGGCTGGATCCGGTAAAAATGGCCGGCTATGGTATCAGCCCCATTGACGTAAAAAATGCGGTAGACAATGAGAACGTGGAACTTCCGTCAGGTAGTATCGAGGGAAATACCACCGAACTGACAATCCGAACACTTGGATTGATGCATACAGCTGATGAATTTAACGATTTGATTATCAAGGAATCGGATAACCGTATCGTACGTTTCAGTGACATAGGTCGGGCTGAACTAGGTCCTGCCGACATCAAAAGTTACATGAAGATGAATGGCGTACCAATGGTAGGTGTCGTAGTCATTCCGCAACCGGGTGCCAACCATATCGAAATTGCCGACGCAGTATATCAGCGTATGGAGCAAATGAAAAAGGATTTGCCGGAAGATGTACATTATAATTACGGATTCGACAACACTAAATTTATCCGTGCATCTATCAATGAAGTAAAGTCCACCGTATATGAAGCTTTCGTACTCGTTATCATCATTATCTTCCTCTTCCTGCGCGATTGGCGTGTTACGCTGGTACCTTGTATTGTGATTCCCGTCTCCCTTATCGGTGCATTCTTCGTCATGTACCTGGCCGGTTTCTCCATCAACGTACTTTCTATGCTTGCCATCGTATTGTCTGTGGGATTGGTGGTGGATGACGCTATCGTAATGACGGAAAACATCTATATCCGGATAGAAAAAGGAATGAGCCCGAAAGAGGCGGGAATAGAAGGAGCTAAAGAAATTTTCTTTGCTGTTATCTCGACAACCATTACACTGGTTGCCGTATTCTTCCCCATCGTCTTTATGGATGGTATGACCGGACGATTATTCCGTGAATTCAGTATTGTGATTTCCGGTTCGGTTATCATTTCTTCATTTGCCGCACTGACTTTCACGCCTATGCTGGCAACCAAATTACTGATAAAACGGGAGAAACAGAGTTGGTTCTATGCGAAAACAGAACCTTTCTTTGAAGGTATGAACCGTCTGTATAGCCGTTCATTGGCTGCCTTCCTCCGTAAACGCTGGATTGCCCTTCCTTTCACGGTCATCACTATATGTCTCATCGGATTTCTGTGGAATATAGTACCGGCCGAAATGGCTCCTTTGGAAGACCGTTCACAAATCAGCATCAACACTCGTGGTGCAGAAGGTGTGACTTATGAATATATCCGGGATTACACAGAAGATATCAACCAACTTGTCGATTCCATTCTTCCTGACGCCGAAGCCGTGACTGCACGTGTTTCCAGTGGTAGCGGTAACGTGCGTATTACTTTGAAAGATATGCAGGACCGTAACTACACCCAGATGGAAGTAGCCGAGAAAATATCGAAAGCGGTACAGAAAAAGACGATGGCACGTTCGTTCGTGCAGCAACAGTCTTCTTTCGGCGGTCGTCGCGGAAGTATGCCGGTTCAATACGTTCTTCAAGCTACCAATCTGGAAAAACTGGAAGAGGTATTGCCCAAATTCATGGCGAAAGTGTATGAAAATCCGGTCTTTCAGATGGCAGACGTTGACTTGAAGTTCAGTAAACCGGAAGCCCGTATTCAAATCAACCGTGATAAAGCCAGCATTATGGGAGTAAGTACTAAAAACATTGCTCAGACTTTGCAGTACGGATTAAGCGGACAACGTATGGGGTATTTCTATATGAATGGAAAACAATACGAGATCTTGGGAGAAATCAACCGGCAACAGCGAAATAAGCCGGCCGATCTGAAAGCGATCTATATCCGCAGCAATAATGGAGACATGATACAGCTAGACAACCTGATCGAATTGGAAGATGGTATTGCTCCTCCTAAATTGTACCGTTACAATCGTTTTGTGTCGGCTACCATTTCTGCAGGCTTAGCCGATGGAAAGACAATCGGTCAAGGTTTGGACGAAATGGACAAGATAGCAAAAGAAACATTGGATGATACTTTCCGTACAGCTCTGTCCGGAGACTCAAAGGAATACCGTGAAAGCTCTTCCAGTCTGATGTTTGCCTTTATCCTGGCTATTCTCCTAATTTACCTGATTCTGGCAGCACAGTTCGAAAGTTTCAAAGACCCGTTGGTTATCATGCTGACAGTGCCTTTAGCCATTGCCGGAGCATTAGTATTCATGTATTTCAGTGGTATCACAATGAATATATTTAGTCAGATCGGTATCATCATGTTGATTGGTCTAGTGGCTAAAAACGGTATCCTCATTGTAGAGTTTGCCAATCAGAAACAGGAAACCGGAGAAGATAAAATGACTGCAATCAAGGATGCGGCCTTACAACGTCTCCGTCCGATCCTAATGACAAGCGCTTCTACGGTTTTGGGACTTATCCCGCTTGCCTTCGCCACCGGAGAAGGTTGTAACCAACGTATTGCCATGGGTACGGCAGTAGTAGGAGGTATGGTAGTCTCTACTCTTCTCACGATGTACATCGTACCGGCCATTTACAGTTATATTTCGACTAACCGAATCAAAAAACTAGAAGAATGAAACCGAAAGATATTTGTATGAAACGTATCGTATATATAATCACTGCATGTGCCTTTTCCGTTTCTGCAGTCAAGGCACAGCAAGTACTTACTTTAAAGGAGTGTCTGGAGGAAGGATTGCAGAACAATTACTCTTTGCGTATTGTCCACAACGAGGAACAGATCAGCAAAAATAATGCGACGCCGGGTAATGCAGGCTACTTACCTACTTTGGACTTCTCTGCCGGTTATGTAGGGAATCTGGACAATATTGAAAGCAAAGCACGTGAAACCGGAGAAATAACCAAAAACAAGGGTGTCTACGATCAGACTGTCAACGTAGGCCTCAACCTGAATTGGACTATTTTCGACGGATTCAATATCAGCACGACTTACAAACAACTTAAAGAGTTGGAACGACAAGGGGAAACGAATACCCGTATTGCCATCGAGGACTTTATAGCCGACTTGACAGCCGAGTACTATAACTTTATCCAACAAAAGATTCGTCTGAAAAACTTCCATTATGCAATGTCGCTCTCAAAAGAACGCCTGCGTATAGCAGAAGCGAGCCATCTTGTCGGTAAGTTTTCAGGGTTGGATTACCAGCAAGCGAAAGTGGACTTCAATGCGGATAGCGCTCAATACATCAAACAACAGGAATTACTGCACTCATCACGTATCCAATTGAATGAGTTAATGGCTAATAACGATGTCAATCAAATTGTTATTATCAAAGATTCCACTATCGAAGTGCATAGCGACCTGAAGTTTGAAGATCTATGGAGTTCTACGTTGGCAACCAATGCTTCTTTATTGAAAGCTGACCAGAATACGACTTTAGCCCAATTGGACTACAAGAAAGTGAATTCACGCAACTATCCATATCTCAAATTAAATACCGGATATGGCTATACTTTCAATAAGTATGACATCAATGCCACTAGTAGAAGAGGAAATCTGGGATTTAACGCAGGAGTAACTGTCGGCTTCAACATATTCGACGGTAATCGCCGCCGCGAAAAGCGGAATGCAACTCTTACTTTTAAGAACCGTCAACTGGAACGACAGAATCTTGAATTAGCACTACGTTCCGACCTCAGTAATTTATGGCAAGCTTATCGTAACAATCTTCAGTTATTGAATCTGGAACGACAGAATCTTATAACAGCTAAAGACAATCACGATATTGCAATGGATCGTTATATACAGGGAGACCTTTCCGGTTTTGAGGTACGTGAAGCACAAAAAAGTTTGTTGGATGCGGAAGAACGTATCCTTTCCGCTGAATATAACACCAAAATTTGCGAAATCTCATTGTTACAAATCAGCGGAAAGATAACAAAATATTTGGAGGAATAAGAGAGAGATTTATCCCATTATGTATTTTGCCGGTTTACCAATACGGTGTACCAGATTCACAATCAACCAGGAGACAGCAAATGCCATTACTGCCGCTACCGGTATTTGCAAAGGAATGGGTATACCAATAGCCCGCGTCAACATTACAGCCGGTCCGGTAAAGAAATAATGAATCATATAAACTCCGAAACCACATACGGTAAGGTTTGCTAATGCCTTCCGTATTCTTTCTGAACGGATATTGACTTTCTTTGCCAGCATAAATACAGGAATGGTCATCATTACCACATTAAGGGAGCAATAGGTAAAGAACAGCTCTAACATCTCATCCGTATAATCCGGTAAAGCTGTCATATGGCGGAAGCCAAAGAACGTCACAACGTACCCTACCACAAACATCGGAATACCGGTTGCCAATGTCTTTTTCATGCTCCAATCAAGATTCTTCAAATAGTGGCCTAACAGCAGATATCCGTTGAATCCGGCAAAGGCATATAACATTCCAAATGAGTTCCATGAGCAAGTGCCCCATAAATAACCGTCAACAAACTGATAATAGTAAGGCAACAGCAAGGTAACTCCCCAAGCTAGCAGAAACATCTGCTTGGCACGTTCCGAAGCCTTCTCTACCCATGCCGAAAATATAGGTAAATAAAGATAAAGTCCGATAAGCAGATAAATATACCACATATGTACTGCCAATATAGAAAAGTTGAATGGGATATTCAAAATATATTTGACAGCAACCGAGAAAGATTGCCTCATGACTTCTTCACCGGCATAAGGAAAGAAATCAAGAATAATCCGGGGAGTGAATCCTAACAAACCCGTTATCCAGGGAAAAAGATTATAAATAACAGACCAGATTAAGAACGGATACAGGACACGGGTAATCCGTTTCTTGTAAAAAGCGGAAGTATCACCTCGCACAGGTAAAAGCAAAGCTCCTGTTATCATCACAAACAACGGCACACATGGACGAAGGACAGATCCGTATATAGCCCCCCATAATTTAATCTCTCCGATATCGGGAGCAGTGCCCGGATAAAAATTAAAAGGATCGGCGCAATGGCAGCAAACGACTGTAAACATTGCGATAAAACGTACAACATCCAGCCATACAATATGCCGGTTCTTCTGATTAGGTAGTTCAATTGTCGATGTTTTCATTATGGCTAGTAATAGAAAGGGAAATTAGTAAAAAAGGGATACCTATACGAAACAGACAGGTATCCCTCCAATAATGGTTTATATAAAAGAATTATAGACTAATTATTTAGTACAATTCCAAGGTTTCAGTTGCTTGAAGAAGTCATTCCCCTTATCATCGACCAGAATGAATGCCGGGAAATCTTCCACTTCAATTTTCCAGATCGCTTCCATTCCCAATTCAGGATATTCCACGCACTCAATGCTCTTGATATTATTCTGAGCGAGAATAGCCGCAGGACCTCCGATAGAGCCAAGATAGAAACCACCGTACTTCTTACAAGCATCTGTCACCTGCTGGCTACGGTTACCTTTTGCCAACATAATCATACTGCCGCCATGACTTTGGAACAAGTCAACATACGGGTCCATACGTCCGGCAGTAGTCGGTCCCATAGAACCACATGCCATACCTTCCGGTGTTTTTGCCGGACCGGCATAGTAAATAGGATGATCTTTGATATACTGAGGCAAATTTTCTCCACGATCCAAACGCTCTTTCAGTTTGGCGTGAGCGATATCACGGCCCACAATAATAGTCCCATTCAATGACAGACGGGTAGCCACCGGATACTTAGTCAGTTCCTTCAAGATTTCAGGCATCGGACGGTTCAGGTCGATTTTAACCACATCACCTTCTCCTGCCTTACGCAATTCCGCCGGAATCAGTTCTCCCGGATTTGAATCCAGTTTCTCAATCCAAATGCCATCTTTATTGATTTTACACTTGATATTACGGTCGGCTGAACAAGAAACGCCCAAACCTACCGGACAAGAAGCACCGTGACGGGGCAGACGGATGATACGCACATCGTGAGCCAAATACTTACCGCCAAACTGCGCACCCAGACCAATCTTATGCGCTTCTGCCAATACTTCTTTTTCCAATTCAATATCACGGAACGCACGACCATATTCGTTTCCTGTTGTCGGCAAATTATCATAAAAATGAGTAGAAGCCAATTTCACAGTCAGCAGATTCTTCTCAGCAGAAGTACCGCCAATTACAAAAGCGATATGATAAGGAGGACAAGCGGCTGTCCCCAATGTTTTCATCTTTTCAACTAAGAACGGAACCAGTGTGCCGGGATTCAAGATAGCTTTAGTCTCTTGATAGAGATAAGTTTTATTGGCTGATCCACCACCTTTGGTCACACAAAGGAATTCATATTCCATACCTTCGGTAGCTTCGATATCAATCTGTGCAGGCAGGTTACATTTCGTATTCACCTCATCATACATATTCAGAGGCGCATTCTGAGAATAACGCAGATTCTCTTCGGTATATGTTTTATAGACTCCCAATGACAGAGCTTCTTCGTCAGAATAGCCTGTCCACACCTGTTGTCCTTTTTCACCATGAATGATGGCAGTACCGGTATCCTGGCAGAATGGAAGAACTCCCTTTGAAGCAACTTCCGCATTGCGCAGGAAAGTCAATGCCACATACTTATCATTCTCACTTGCTTCCGGATCACTCAGAATCTTAGCAACTTGTTCGTTGTGCGAACGACGAAGCATGAATGATACATCACGAAAAGCTGCATTAGCCATCGCAGTCAAACCTTCTTTCTCAATTTTCAGGATAGGATTTCCTTCAAACTCGCTTACTGATACATAATCTTTTGTAAGCAGATAATACTCAGTTGTATCTTTTCCCTTTTCAAACATGGGCTGATACTTAAACGGAGGTGTTGCCATAAGTTTCTTATTTTATTACGTAATGTTAGTTAGTGTCGCAAAGGTAGCAATTAAGAATGAAGAATGGCGAATGATGAATAAAGAATTAAGAATGAATAACGGAGAATACTTCGATTATTCTACGATAGTCTCAATTCGCTTGATAAGCTCATTCCCCAAGGCTGTCTTCTCCTCAATATGTTTCAACACAGCCGTCACAAACGTATTGCTTTCAAAATCCCCGCGCACCTGTTCGAAATCCTGTCGCATCTCGTCGTGCGAGCCATCCGCACCAAATCCGGTCATAGAAGAGAGCGAGAATTCCTTCTTTGCATCTTCATACACCATTTTATCCAATCCCACTACGGATTCCTGCCAGGATTTTACAATACGAATCACATCCTGAGCAGTGATGGTTTCCGGATTTATACCATAAAATTCTTGAATCTTATGATAAGCCCATGTCCATTCGTAGGTGTAATAATTCTCGTGCATCTCCGCAAAGCAGGCATTGATGGATTTCAAACGGTTGACAGTACCATTCTCAATTCCATCCAACAGACGGTCTATCTCACTCTTCGGAGCAATGAGTCCGGAAACGTCCACCCATTCTCCCACTCCGATTTCCGTGTCGGGCTTCAAACGTTGACGAATTTCCTCATTGCTTTGGAAATTGATACCCTCCAATCGTTTAATAATCGAATTACCCAAGAACTTATGAATGGCTATCTCATAAAAACGAATACCGTTATTCAAAGAAGTGTTTTTGATCTTGGCACTCTGATAAGAATAAATCTCTGAAGTTTCACCGGATACCCGTCGCAATTCTTTCAAAATGGAACGTCCCTTGAACATCTTTTGGATGGTATAAGGGCTCAAAAGGTTATAATTGATATAATCCAGACGGTTCGGGTCTTGTCGTTTATCACGTCTCGGCCATTTCTGCGCATCACGGATAGTACCGACACTTCTCAAATTGACACCCGGAACCAGATAGGTCGTATTTCTCTGCTCTATCAGATAAGAGAAGGGAAGATTGGAGGTATCGGCATGATTGACATGGCGTCCCATCACCAAAGAAAAAGCTCCGACACGAGCCGGCCACAAGATATAGGAATCAGAAGTCGTTTTGGCTCCTCTCTCCATCGTTCCTTGATGAATCGGACCGAGTTTATACATATGATTGCTCTGATTGGAACCCGAGCCTGCATTCATAAATGAAAACATTCCGGCAATCAGCAAGGTAGATTTGTGATGTGTCACCGTGAAAGGACCTGCAAAAATGGCACAGGCCTCGCCGTTCTCTCCTTGGCAATTACTAAAGAACAAAGAATCGGAAGCAGAATAGTTATGTCCCAATTTACAGGACTGCCCTACAAAGCAACGGCTCAACATAGTACCGTCATCCACTTTAGAGCCGGAGGAAATAATGAAATCATCACAAATCACTCCGTGTCCGATATGTACGGGAGCTGTCACATTGCTGTTTATGCTACCATTGGACAAACGGCACGTTCCGCAAATATGACAATAGTCGCCAATCCGGACATTTTTAATAGACCCTGTATTGAGAATCATAACATGCTCTCCGATACTCCCGGTAGCGGAAGCATGCTTGTTGGAATAATAATCCGCAATCGACTTCATACGGTTTATCAACTCAGGACGATGGCGGTACAATGCCAGTATATAAGCCTGATGCGCAGACAATTTATCATTAATCAGCACCTCACGTCCCCCTGTTTCATTAAGAACCGCTACTTCTACCCCGTTGCCGAAAGTCGTCAACTTGTCCACCAGAATGATATCTACATTTTCGATGAAGGTATCACTGCCAATTTCGTAATTAGCTATATAATTCTGGATATTTTCAATGCAGCAGTTATCCCCCACTGTTACATTGTGCAGTGTCACATGGCGCAATCCCGAATGTTTTTTGATACCTCCCGGCAATGTAAACTCAGACTCGAATACGCCCAACTTCACTTCTCCCGAAAAGCGGGTATGGTGAACGAACTCACAATTAAAACCTTCGGCAACCAAAACATTTCCCCAATCATCAGCCAAACACGATTGGCTCTTCAACTGAAGTACCTCATCTTCAGTCAATCTACGATAGTCTTTCATATAAATAAAGTGTTATTTATTCTTCCTCTTCGTAGGTCTGATAAAGAAAATCGTTATAAGGGTATTTCTGAACGTGCAATTCTTTCACTCGTTGATAAACTACATTTTTCAGTTCGTCCATATTGATTCGCTCGCGGGCGGAAATAAAGAGGCAATTATCCTCCATCTTTGCCATCCACGTCTTCATCAGCTCTTCGAGTGTCAAGTTTTCTTTTGTTCGGGGGGTAAGGTCGTCCGATGCTTTCTCTATGTAAGTGTAAGCATCTATTTTATTAAATACAAGTATCATGGGTTTGCCACCGCCGCCAATCTCGGCCAGTGTCTTATTTACCACTTCAATCTGTTCTTCAAATCCGGGATGGGAAATATCCACTACGTGCACCAGCAGGTCGGCTTCGCGCACCTCATCCAATGTTGATTTGAAAGAGTCCACCAAATCGGTAGGCAACTTACGGATAAATCCGACCGTATCTGACAAAAGGAACGGTAGATTCTCGATAATTACTTTACGGACAGTGGTATCCAGCGTTGCAAACAACTTATTCTCCGCAAATACCTCGCTCTTGGACAGGAGGTTCATAATGGTCGATTTACCAACATTGGTATAACCTACTAAAGCAACACGAATCATGCGTCCGCGATTTTTACGCTGGGTAGCTTTCTGCTTATCAATGTCTGCCAGACGTTCTTTCAGCAACGACATACGGTTCAAGATGATACGACGGTCCATTTCAAGCTGTGTTTCACCCGGACCACGAAGTCCCACTGAGCCCTTACCGCCACCTGCACCGGAGCCACCTCCCTGACGCTCCAAGTGAGTCCAAAGGCGTTGCAAGCGTGGCAACATATATTTATATTGCGCCAATTCCACCTGTGTTTTAGCATTGGCAGTCTGGGCACGCATGGCAAATATATCAAGAATCAGCGAAGTACGGTCAAGTATCTTCACCTTCAATTCGGCTTCGATATTACGGATTTGTTTCGCAGAAAGCTCATCATCAAAGATAACCATTCCCACTTCACGTTCTTCCTCCTCTTCGTTACGGATATATGTTCTTATCTCTTCCAGTTTTCCTTTTCCTACATAAGTCACCGAGTTAGCCGTCGGCAACTTCTGTGTAAATCGTTTCACTACTTCCGCCCCAGCCGTCTCGGCAAGGAATGCCAATTCATCCAGATACTCGTTCGTTTTACGCTCATCCTGCGTCTGAGTGATGAGTCCGACCAGTACTGCTGTCTCTACTTTGGCTTCGGATATTACAAATTCTTTCATTCTTTATTTTTAATAATAATATGGGTGCAAATATAGCAAAAAAAGATAATCTTTTTAGAGATATTAATGCATATTCATCACCGATGTAGCACAGAACTACATCTAAATTGTTCTAACATCAATAAAAAACAGAAGTATGGAAAAGATTAGTTACAACCTTGTGTTTAACAGAAAAAAGAATTTGAATAAGAGAGGAATGGCATTAATACAAGTGGAAGCTTACCTTAATAAGAAAAAGATGTATCTCTCCACTAAAATCTATATTAAACCAAACCAATGGGACGACAAACGGAAAATGGTAAAGAACCATCCTAATGCAGACATCCTAAACTGTATGTTATACGAATATATATCTACAATAGAGCAAACAGAACTCGGATTGTGGCAACAGGGAAAAGAAATTTCATTGAGTTTATTAAAGGACTTAATTGAAAAGCCTGTAAACAACGAAAATTCTTTTTTAGATTTCTATAAAGAAGAACTAGCAACCTCTTCGTTGAAAGAAAGTACCAAGCACAACCATCTTTCCACCCTCGAATTACTTCAAGCGTTCAAGAAAGAGATCTTCTTTACAGACCTCACATTTGAATTTGTTTCTTCATTCGATTCTTATCTGCAATCTCGGGGATATCATCTTAATACGATTGCCAAGCACATGAAACATCTAAAACGTTATGTCAATATTGCTATTAATAAAGAATATATAGATATACAGAAATATGCCTTCAGAAAATATAAAATTAAAAGTGTAGAAGGCAGACATACCCATTTGTCTCCTGAAGAATTGCATAAACTGGAAGAAGTTCAACTCACAGAAAAGTTTGCAAAATTACAAAAGCCCAAAGATGCCTTTTTATTTTGTTGTTACGCAGGGTTACGATATTCTGATTTCACTCACCTAACCTCCGAGAATATCATTGAGTTTCATAGGGAATTTTGGCTTATCTATAAATCTGTCAAAACAGGCACTGAGGTACGCCTTCCATTATACCTGTTGTTCGAGGGCAAAGGTGTTCATATACTCCACCGCTACAAGAATGACCTCGATAGTTTTTTCAAGTTAAAAGATAATTCCAATCTTAACAAGGAACTGAATGTACTAGCCAAATTGGCAGGAATCAGCAAACACATTTCTTTCCATGTTGCCCGCCACACGAATGCTACCTTATTAATATATAACGGTGCAAATATAACTACCGTACAAAAATTGTTGGGACACAAAAGTGTAAAAACCACTCAGGTATATGCCAATATAATGGACATCACAATCGTACGTGACCTCGAAAAAGCTACTTCACGAAAGAATGAGTAACACTACCCACACACAAACATAGCATAATTCATCACATCACCACAGATTACACGGATTAACACAGAGATAAATGCGGATTATCAATGCACGGATTTTAATCTGTGTTAATCCGTGTAATCTGTGGTGAAAAACGAGTTCTGACACAAATCATGAAGTACAGTTCACACTAGCAAGCCTATAGCAAATTCATTAATTCCTTCAAAGAGTGGATCTGGTAAGTAGGAAGAAAAGGGAAAGTAGTCCGCTCCGTCACATTGTAGAAAACCTGATGCATTCCAACTCCATAAGCTCCGGTAATATCAGCTTCCCAGCTGTCACCAATCATTAATGATTCCCGCAACTCAGACTGAGTGGCCGACAGAGCAAAATTAAATATTTCAGGGTAAGGCTTCAACACCCCGAGATCTTCCGAAAGAATCACCTTCTTAAAATAACCATCCACACCTGCCGAACGCATCTTGCGTGACTGCAATTCACGAAAACCGTTGGAAAGTATATAAAGATTATACTTCGGAGCAAGATATTCCAACACCTCTTTTGCGTATGGCATTAAGCCTCTTTTGATAGGAATAATAGAAAAGAAATCTTTCGAAAATTGTTCCGCCAATGCTTCATCCTCCACCCCTACCGACATCAAAGGATAAAAAAAACGTTGGCGGTTCAATTCATCTTTCGTGATCTTTCCTTCACCATATTCAACCCAGAGTTCAGTATTTCTCTTTTGATAAATTGCATAAAAATGATCGAACGAATCAAAATAGCGTTCGTATGAATATTTCTGGTACACTTCTTCAAAAGTGTCACGGGCATTTTGAGAAAAGGCCCAAATAGTATCGTCAAGATCAAAAAAAAGATTTTTATATTTCATCAGTAGTTAGTGGGTATATAATAAGAAACAAAAAAGCCAATGTGCCGATTTCTTAAATTCAGGAATCAGCACATCGGCCATTCAAAAGTGATATCTACTCTATTTTACCTGGATGACCAAGTATTTGGATACACTCCAGAATTCAGTAGGATTAGTAATTTTCAATGTCAACTGACCTTTATCGTCTTTCACCAATTCGTATGAACCTGCCGGATGAGTAGTCAACAGTTCGGCACGCTTAGAGTACAACTTGATTTCTTTAGTTGTACGGATATCGATTTGAGTGAAATAATCTTTGTTGAAATCAGCACTTTTCAGCACATCTCCGCTTTGAAGAATCTTCTGAGCTTTTAACTCTGATTTTGTACCGAATACAAACCATGCTGCGTTCAGGCTCTTTTCCTGCTCGGCAACGGTTTTAGCTTTTGCCTCGTTTTCGGCAGTCAATGTTTCTTTTTCTGCAGAAAGATCGCTAACGGCAGCATCCAATTCCTGAATACGTATATTCTTAGAAGCCAATTCTGTCTGGAGTTCTTCAATACGCTGTTGTTTTGCATTTAACTCAGCTGTCAAAGCCTCAACCGCTTTCTTCAGTTGAGTAGAGTTATACTTACTATTCTTCAGTTGGGCCTGCAACTTGGCAATCTGTGCCTTGTTCTCTTCCATCTGTTTAGATATAAACTCGATGTCGGAAGCAATCTGTTGTTTCGCACTAGCTGAATTCTCAGTGATCGTTCCGCGTTGTAAGTCCACACGGCTTTCGGCAGCGTTGATCTTACGGAAACCTTCCTGTACTTCATTGAAAGTCCCCATCATATCATCCAGTTCAGCATTGCGCTGGGTAAGTTCCATCAAAAGAGAATCATTTTCAGCCTTCAAGTCTTTATTTCCACCTTTAAAGCTATCACACGAAGCCAACATGGCTGCGCACACAAATAAAACTGCTAACTTTTTCATACGTCTACGTTTTACGTTTTTTAAAATGAAGTTATTTTAATCGTCTATTCCTGCTAATACTATCACAATCTCGCCACGCGGTTCGGTAGCGGTAAAGTGTTCTATCAATTCAGCCAAACTACCCCGAACTGTTTCTTCATGGAGTTTGGATATTTCTCGCGACACGGTTGCCTGACGCTCCATACCGAAATATTCGGCAAACTGCGTCAACGTCTTCAACAGACGGTGGGGCGATTCATAAAACACCATAGTACGGCGTTCTTCCGCCAATGCCTTCAATCGTGTCTGCCGTCCTTTCTTCTGAGGAAGAAATCCCTCAAAACAGAACTTCTCATTTGGCAATCCCGATGCAACAAGCGCCGGAACAAAAGCGGTCGCTCCCGGCAGGCACTGCACTTCAATGCCGTTGCGCACGCATTCACGAACAACCAAAAATCCGGGATCTGAGATTCCGGGTGTTCCGGCGTCCGAAATTAATGCCACCGTTTCACCTGCCTTTATTCTATTAACAACACTTTCCACCGTTTTATGTTCATTAAATTTATGGTGGGATTGCATTGCGTTCTTTATTTCAAAATGTTTCAGCAAGATTCCGGAAGTGCGTGTGTCTTCCGCCAAAATCAGATCGACTTCTTTCAAGACTTTGACAGCCCGAAATGTCATGTCTTCCAAATTCCCTACCGGCGTCGGCACTACATATAGCTTTCCCATTCTTCTCTCATGCTGATTGGTTAAAATACTTCTTTAATAACTCAAGGAAGTCACTTAATGTTTCGTTTTCCTCGTTGAAATTAACTTTTGAAGAAAGGAACGCAACGGCTGTTTTATAAGAGCTCATAGCCGATAGTTGCTCCACAACACGATTCATCAACTCAACATCCCCTCCGAATAATTCACGTGAGAAACGAAAAGAGTCATTCAGACTGATAGAATGACGCAAACCGGCAGAGGTCTTTATACTTTCGCCCAATACAGAAGAAGGCTTGACTTCCTCCGTCTCAGTATCGGCCGACACTTTTGTCTCTACTATCACCTCTTCCGCCACAGGTTCAGAAGCATTCTCGCAAGGAACAGAAGCATTTTCCCGAACAGGTTCCAGTTCCTGCAATACCTCATCCAAACATCCCTGCATATGAAGAATATTCTGTTTCAACAGTTCAAACACAGCCTTAGTCGGTTCTTTAGAATATAAATCCATCAGATACTTCAACCCATGAACATCCAACTCAATATCTGTTAACAACTTCTGTTTCATACTAGTCTATTGTTAATATGATGCGAATGTAGGAATAAATTATGCAATAACTTAAAATAATGGATAATTTAACAGTTCTTGCACATTGAATTGCTTACCTTTGTCCACATATTATTTAATCAAGAAAACACAAAATCACATGGTATTATTTTCAGAAGACCACATACAGGAGACAAGAAGAAGAGGTAGAATCGAAGTTATCTGCGGCTCCATGTTCTCCGGAAAGACAGAGGAGTTAATCCGCAGAATGAAAAGGGCAAAGTTTGCCAAACAACGTGTAGAGATATTCAAACCGGCCATCGATACACGTTACTCGGAAGAAGACGTAGTCTCTCACGACAGTCATTCCATCGCCTCCACTCCTATTGATTCATCAGCCAGTATCCTGCTGTTTACTTCCGAGATAGATGTAGTAGGTATCGATGAAGCACAATTTTTCGACAGTGGGCTGGTCGACGTATGCAATCAGCTTGCCAATAACGGTATACGCGTCATTGTAGCCGGACTGGATATGGACTTCAAAGGTAATCCGTTCGGACCTATGCCTCAATTATGCGCCATAGCCGACGAAGTTTCCAAAGTTCATGCAATCTGTGTAAAATGCGGACAGTTGGCTTCTTTCTCTCATCGTACAGTGAAGAATGAAAAACAGGTTCTTTTGGGCGAAACGTCCGAATACGAGCCTTTGTGCAGGGAATGCTATCTCCGTGCGCGCGAAGAAGACGAAAAGCAAATATAAACTCTATAAATAAAAAACAGATTATGGAAAGAAAGAAGATAACATTCGACAGTTTCATACGCGGCTCTATCGGATGTGTATTAGTAGTAGGAATATTGATGCTTGTAGAACGTCTCAGCGGAGTGTTATTGCCTTTCTTCATTGCCTGGCTGATTGCTTATATGATTTATCCGCTAGTCAAGCTCTTCCAATATAAGCTACGGTTGAAAAGCCGTATCCTTTCCATTTTCTGTGCTTTGTTTCTGATTAGCGCTATCGGAGTCACCGTATTTTATTTGCTAGTACCGCCCATGATTTCCGAAATGAGCAGAATGAACGATTTATTAGTGACTTATCTCACCAATGGAGCCGGAAACAATGTTCCTAAGAATCTCTCCGAATTCATTCACGAATATGTTGATCTTCAAGCATTGAACCGTATATTAAGTGAGGAGAATATCCTAGCGGCAATCAAGGATACCGTACCCAGACTGTGGACATTGCTTGCAGAATCCCTCAATATCTTATTCAGTATCTTTACCTCCTTTATCATATTATTATATGTAGTCTTTATATTGTTGGATTATGAAGCAATAGCCGAAGGATGGTTGCATCTGTTACCGAATAAGTACCGTACATTTGCATCCAATCTGGTACGTGACGTACAAGATGGCATGAATAAGTATTTCCGTGGTCAGGCGCTAGTTGCTTTTTGCGTAGGTATTCTTTTTAGCATAGGTTTCTTGATTATCGACTTCCCGATGGCTATCGCTTTGGGACTCTTCATCGGCGCTCTGAATATGGTTCCCTACTTGCAGATCATCGGTTTCTTTCCTACCGTCCTACTAGCTATTCTCAAAGCTGCGGATACCGGAGAGAATTTCTGGATCATCATCGCATGTGCATTGGCTGTCTTCGCTGTTGTTCAAATCATACAAGATACTTTCCTCGTCCCCAAAATCATGGGAAAGATCACCGGCCTAAACCCTGCCATCATTCTCTTGTCTCTCTCTATCTGGGGTTCATTGATGGGAATGCTCGGCATGATTATCGCTCTGCCGTTAACGACTTTAATGCTTTCCTACTACCAACGTTTTATTATCAATAAAGAAAAGATAAAATATGACGAAGCAGAAATAACTGATAATCAAGAAACAAACCATAAAAAGATAAAATAATTAAAACTTTTTTCTACAGAACGCTTGCAAATTAAATAAAAGTAGCTACCTTTGCACCCGCAATCAGGAAATAACTGATTTGCAATAAGGATTGATTCGCTAGCTCAGCAGGTAGAGCACAACACTTTTAATGTTGGGGTCCTGGGTTCGAGCCCCAGGCGGATCACCAAGAAGCTGGACAAAACCAGACAAAGAAAAGACAACTCCT